>Ga0208589_1000599_pt1 | contig 16677 bp, 20 predicted proteins | sample NGESurshal092012_2_FD_184486 | JGI IMG/M metagenome (GOLD analysis project Ga0208589, IMG submission 184486) | Arctic peat soil microbial communities from Barrow, Alaska - NGEE Surface sample F53-2 shallow-092012 (SPAdes) | ecosystem: Environmental > Terrestrial > Soil > Wetlands > Peat ... | reverse complement strand
AACGCCATCTCGACGCAGGCGCCGTTGGGGTTGCTGTAGCTGGACTTACGCCACATTTTCCGCTCCTTACTTCCGGGGGTAGGCCTGCCGCTTCATGATGCGGCGGTTGCGGACCGCGCGCTGTACGCCTGGGTCGCCGTCGTAACTGGCCAGGTCCACTTCCAGGTGCTTCACCAGCTTGCACAGCTGGCGCTTGCTCATGTCCCGCAGCTTCTGCTTCGCCATGATCGTCGCTCCGTTACTTCCCGGGCGCGGTGCCGGGCTGGGTGAACGCCCAGTTCGGGCAGTTCGGCTTGCACTGGTTGATCAGGTCGGTCTCGGCCAGGTACCAGTTCGCGTACGGCCCGTACAGGGTCTTCGCAGTGCCGAGCCGGGCCTTGGCCGCCTGGCCCTGGATGGCCGCGTTGACCGACGAATTGTAGGCAGCCCGCGCACCCGGGTCAGCGGGCGTCACGAACTTGATGGTCACCAGCGGCGGGTTGCACTTAGTCTCAGTGCTCCCCGGGCCGCAGAAGTAGTTGTAGTTCCCGGACCCGGTGAGGCTGCGGAACTCAGCAAGCAGCGTGGACTGGATGTCCTGCCCGTAGGCCCGCCACTTGCTCTGGTCGTTCCACAGGTCCGGGCCGAACTGCAATGCGGCGGTCTGGCTGGCGTTGTCGATGGCCGTGGGGAAATTCTCGGCCAGCATGTTGTTCCACCCGGGCACCGAGGAGTGCGAGAGGGAGGAGTTGGAGTTGTCGTTCTGCGCATCATGGGTGGCGCAGCCGTACTTGAGGCAGAACTTGAAGAACGCCACCGCGATGGGGGACACCTTGTTCGGGTTCTTCTCGTCCTGGATCGCGGGGTTCAGCTCCCACGACACGAACGAATAGGTGTAGACGGGGATGCCCTGGCCGCCACTGGTCTTTGCGGTGGTGACCTGCTGGGGGTTGCTGCGGTCGCCGGCGTTCCCGTTCTGCGCGGTGACGTAGTTGCGCTGGTTGGCCGGCACGTACCAGATGGCCGAGCCGCTGTTCACCGAGGCGCGGGCGCCGGGGCCGTAGACGGCGGTGACCTTCTGGTTGGAGAACGTGCCGTGGCCGGACACGAAGGCGTACTGCCCTACCGAGGGCTGCACGGCGACGCTGCACGCAGTCGCCCCGGCGGCTACGACGGCAGCCGCGCCGAGCCACTTGCCGATCTTCCTGATCTTCAACTGATTCCTTTCCTTGCGGTACCCAGCTCCACGTACCGGGAGTGGGCGTCATAGATCTCCTGCTCCAGCTCAGGCCCGAGCAGGACGTCTGCGGTGGAGGAGGACTTCTCGATGGCCAGGATGAGCTTGCACACCAGGTCGTCTGCCTGCTGGGCGTGCCAGATGGTCCGCGTGTAAGCGGCGTCGGAGACCCGCCGCTGCGACCTGGTGAGCGCCATCTTCGCCACGGCAACCCAGAGGGCCAGGGCCAGGATGATGCCCCCGACGACCACGCAGGCGATGATGGGGACGAGCAGGACGTGAGTCGAAGACACCGTTCCTCCCTAGTTAGCAACACAGAATATACATCACGGGAGGTGGTGGTATTCCAGGGAGAGCCGGTATGCTGACCGGGCGCGGTGGAGCAGTTCGGTAGCTCGTTGGGCTCATAACCCAAAGGTCGCCAGTTCAAATCTGGTCCGCGCAACCAGGCCGCCCAGGCCCCCGAGGACTGGGCGGCCTGACCTGTAGCACCTCATACTTACCAGATGGCCGCAAAGTGGATCTACGCTCTACTGGACGGCGAGAACCGCCCAAGGTACGTCGGGGTCTCCAAAGATCCGGCTACACGAGCGCGGCTTCATTTCGGCCAGCGCTTCAAGCGCAATACCCCGGTAGCTCGCTGGCTGCGGACACTGGAACTCAAGCCTGACTGCTGGCTCATCGAAGAAGTTCCCGCCGAGCAGGCGTATGAAGCTGAGACGTACTGGATACGCCTGCTCCGGCAGGTGCCAGGGGTTGAACTCCTGAACCAGGTCGCCAGCCATGGTGACGTATGGCGCGGGCAGCACCTGCCAGCGGAGATGCGGGCGAAGATAAGCGCTTCCCTTCTCGGGAAGCGGCACGATGGGTACCTGCATGGCGAAAGAATCCACACGCACAAGCTCACCGAGGGACAGGTGCTTGCCATAAAGCAGGCCCCGGGCACCGCCCGCAGTATCGCGGAACAGTTCGGGATCAGTCACGTCACGGTGGTGAACATCAAGAACGGCAACGCGTGGAAGCAGCTGCCCTCGTAGCTCAGCCAGGTTAGAGCGCCGTCCTGGTACGACGGAGGTTCGTCAGTTCAAATCTGACCGAGGGCTCGATCCCGTTCGATTCCGTAAGGAGGCTCTGAGGGCTAGCATGTCCTCATGCTGAATGAATCATGGTCGAAGTCCAGCCACAGCGCGGCCGGGGACTGCGTGGAGGCCGCCTGGCGCAAGGCCAGCTACAGCACGGCCAACGGCCAGTGCGTCGAGGTTGGCTGGCACAAGCCTGACCGCAGCGGCGCCGAGAACTGCGTCGAGGCTGGCCAGGGTGACTGCGGCATGGTCCACGTCCGCGACACCAAGGACCGCGACGGCGGCGAGCTGGCCTTCTCCCCCGGCGCATGGATGCAGTTCCTGGGGACCCTGAAGTGACCGCTCTCCCCCGGATCACGCCAGACGGGCTGGAGGCCCTTGTCCGCAGGAACCTGCGGGAGGGCTACAGCTACACCCAGGAGGAGATCGACGCAGGGTCGGAATCTCCCGAGGACAGGCAGTCGGTGCGCCACCGCGTGGTGCAGCGCCTGCGTGAGCTGGGGGTAGAGGTGGACGAGCCGGAGGACCCGCCGGAGCGGGGAAACTGGGCGCCCGTTGACTGACCTGCTCCCGCCGATCAGGCTGGTGTGCTCGGGATCAGCGGAGTTCCCGCACCGCAAGATCCTCGTCTACAAGACCGAGGACGGGGCGGTCCCGTTCTCCATGGCGGATGCCAGCATGGAACTGAGGTGCAGGCGCTGCGGCCAGGCCCCCCGCCCGTCCGGCCTGACGATGCGCGGCCTGCTGCTGCTGGCCCGCGACGCCGGCGGTGAGCTGGACATCCGCCGTGCCTAGCCAGACGGCAGCCCGGCTGCGCGAGATGCGCCTGCTTGCCTGGCTGGAGGCGGGCAAGCTCGCTGAGGGTGCCGCGATGGAGAATCGCGCCTTCACCCAGGCAGAGCAGCTCCTGTGGGTGAAGCTGAACCAGGAGCTGGATGTCCTGGACCGGAAGCTCAGAGCCGTCCTGGATCTTGAGCGCCGCAGCGTCACGGACCGGCCGAACCCGGACCATCCCTGGAAGGCGAGGGTCAACTATGCCCGCAGGGACCCGCCGCCACATCTTCCCGCCGGCTGCCAGGACTTGGTAGCCTTCTGATTGTCCCCCTGATCCAGGGGTTGAGCCCGGCCGCACAATCCCACTGCGTCCGTCTGAGGACGGATTCAGGCAGGGGACATGGCGTCCATTCCGGTTCCGGGCAGCCTTCTCACCCGCATCAACTGGGATAACTCCGCGCTCGCCTACGGCGAGCTGCAGCGCATCGGCGCCGAGGTCCTGCCGCAGGTAGCCACCGACGTCGCGGATCACGCCATCGAGCTGTCGGGCGACTATCACCTGTGGCGTCACACGGGTGACCTGACGCGTTCCATCGGCTGGGAACTGGGCCACGACACCATCGGCTACTACGCCGACGTGTCATCTGTCTGGTACGGCCGGTTCCTGGACCCGAAGGCCAGCCAGCTCCACTTCCTGCGGCCCCTGCTCCCGTCCTCCCTTGATGTCATCAACGGGAAGACGTACTCATGAGCGCACCCACAGCACCAGCTAAGGAACGCAAGCCGCGCGCCCCTGCCCGCAGCGGCAACCCGGCGAAGGCCGCAAAGCCCCTGGAGGGGGACAAGGCTGCGTACGCCCAGGGGGCCGTCGAGGGTGCGGCCGTCTCAGACGGCACCGACGCCATCGAGTTCAAGGGCAAGTCTTACAAGATCAGTGACTCGGTGTCGCTGTTCGCCCTGATGCGGTTCGCCCGCGCCGCCGAGTCCGGCATCAACGTCATGGACTTCCGTGCGCTCGCCGCCCTGCACGCCTTCCTGCAGGACTGCTTCAGCCCCGAGGACTGGGGCCGTTTCCAGGAAGACATGATCGAAGCCCGCGAGAACTCCGTCGAGGAACTGCTCGACGTGGCCACGAAGGTCGTGGAGAAGCTGACGTCACGCCCTACGCCGCCGCCATCCGGCTCCTCGAATGGGCAGTCGCCCAGATCGGATGGCTCGACGGATGGCTCCTCCTCCACGGAGGGCGGGGCGTAGATGAACTCGACTTCCGGCAGCTCTGCAACGTCGCCTACGCCCACGCCAGGGAAGTCCTGGAGGGCCAGCAGCTGGGCGACTTCCTGGACGAGCTGACCATGCCGACCGATCCGATGGCGCAGGCACGACTGGTAATGGGCGGGTGAGCTGATGGCGCGGGCACTGGCCGACGCCTTTGTGAGGATCAGGCCTGACACCACCGGCTTCCGGGCCGAGGTGGACGCCAAGCTCACCGCCGCCATGGCCGGGCTGAACAAGAACATCCTGGTCACCGCGAATACCGCTGCGGCCCTGACCAAGATGGCCGAGCTGCGTGCCCAGATGGCCGACCTGTCCCGCAAGGTCACCTCCGCGCGCCTGATCGCGGACGACAAGCCGCTCCAGCTGTCCCTCGCGAAGATCAACTCCCAGCTGCAGGCCCTGGAAGCCAGGACCACGGCCAAGAAGGTCACCCTGGCTGGCGCGGACAAGGTTGAGACGCAGCTCATGGCGCTCAACATTGCCTCCGACACGTTCATGGCCAGGGCCCTGGACAAGCGGATCAATCTGGATTCAGCGGATGCCCAGAAGAAGCTCGCCTTCCTCATCACCGCAACCTCGGACCTGTCCCGCCGGGCCTACGAGGCGCGGGTCGGCCTGGCCGGCGACGCCGCCGTGAAGATGGCGGCGCTGGTCACCGAGATCGAGAGCCTCACCGGGAAGGTCTGGGACATCAGGCTCGGGGTGAATGATGCCCAGATCGGGACCGCTGCCGCGAGCCTGGCTGCCCTGACCGCGACGTTCGAGAAGCTGACCTACAAGGACGTCCCTGCCTCGCTCGCCTCCACGACCCGATTGTGGGGAGTGTGGGGTGCGCTGGGTGCCCGGGTGGCCCTGTTCGGCGGGCTCGCCACCGTGTCTGGCTGGCATATCGCCATCGACAGCGTGATCGAGGCCCTGGCCGTCCTGGTGCCGGCCATCACGGTCGTCGCCGCCGGCCTGGGTGCGTTCGGGATCGCCGGGGTGGACGCGGCGAAGCAGGTGATGCAGCAGTTCCAGGCCCTGCATACCGTCTCGGACGCGACGGGCAAGACGATCGCCCCGATGACCGGCAACCTGGAGAAGCTGCACAACGCGGTGCGCCCCCAGGTGTTCCAGCTCCTGGGTGACGCCATCCAGATCGCGGGCAATAAGACGGGGATCTTCAACAAGCTGGCCCTGGGCACCGGCTCGGTTATCGACAAGATCGCGGCCCACATCACCGTGCTCGCCACCTCGGCGGGCTCTGGCCTGAACACCTTCCTTGCCGCCGGGGAGAAGGACGCCAAGCTGCTGGGCCAGTTCCTGATGAACATCGGGAACGCGATCTTCAACCTGATCAAGGTCTCCCAGCAGACCCACATCGCGGACTTCCTGCTGCAGGGCCTGGTCGCCGCCTCGAAGCTGCTCGACCTGATCACCAAGCTGCCCACCCCGCTGCTGGCCATCGTGGTCGGCCTGCACGGGCTGTACCTGTGGGGCGGCCTGGCGGCCACCGGCCTGCTGAGGCTGATCGCCCCCCTCGTCAGGATCACCTCTGCGGCCGGCGGTATCCACGCCACCGAGTCGGCGGTCAAGGGCCTGGCGGATTCCGCCACCCCCCTGGAGCGGCTGAAAGCCGCCTTCTCGGACATCAGCACGGGCGCGCAGAACATCCCCGGCAGGATCAAGGGCATCGGGACCGCTGGTGCCGAGGCCGGGACTAAGGTCGGCCTGCTGGAACGGGCCGGGACCTTGCTGTCAGCTGTTCCCATCGCCGGCTGGGCCGCTGCGGGAGTCATCGCCTTCGCCGCGCTGACTCTCGCGCTGGGGACCGTCAGGTCTGCGGCGGTCCAGTTCGCCAGCACCCTGGTTGATGCGGTCAACAGGGCCAGCAATGCCCAGGTGATGGGTGTCCTGAATAAGGGCCTGGCGGACCTGAACGCCCGGCTGTCGCAGGCCAAGGTCGGCGCGGCGGGGATGAGTGACGCCACCGCAACCATGTCCCGGGCCCTGGAGCGCCAGAACCAGGCGACTAACTCCGCTGCCAGCAACATCGTCGCCTACCAGCAGGCCCAGGTGAAGCTGACCGGCACCCAGAAGACCGTGCGGGACAACCTGTCCTACCTGGAGAAGACGTACGGCGTCTCCATGCCGCAGGCGGTCACCCTGGCCACCATGGCCGGGGTGAAGCTGAGCCAGAACATCACTGGCCAGTCGATGGCGGCGAAGGCGGCCCGCGCGCAGGTTGCAGGACTGGTCCAGGGTTACGGGGCGATGGCCGCGAAGGGCGGCCAGCTCGGCAACGACATGGAGGTCCTGAAGAACACCGCCACTGACCAGTACAAGGCCATCCAGCAGCTGAATACCGGCTGGGACACCTTCACCACCAACATGACCGCCACGCAGAACAACTTCGACACCGTGGCGCTGGGCATGAAAAACCTGAGCAGTACCGCCACGACGGCGAGCAACAGCCTGGGTCACTCCAGCTTGTCGATCAAGGGTCTCGGCAGTGCGATCGACGGGCTGACCCCGAAGGACCTGGCGCTGAACCAGGCCTTCACCGCCCAGATCGGGAACCTTAACACCCTGTTCGACAGCTTCCGCACCGCCGGGCTGCAGAACGACCTGTTCAAGCAGGGCGTCAAGGATGCCATCGCGCCCATGACCAAGTACGCCAAGGGCAGCCAGGAGGCCACCGCCCAGCTGGTGGGACTGGCCCAGGAGGCGGGCTTCAACGGCCCGGTGTCCCTCAAGGCGCTGAGTAAATGGCTCGGCAACACCCACGACGCGACCCAGAACCTGAAGGACATCACCAACCAGGCCACCATCCAGGAGGCCCTGCTCACGTCCTCAATGCAGGACCAGGGCAACTTCATCGCCAAGACCCTGATCGGGGACATCAACAACGGCATCCTGGCCTACGACGGGGTGCGGGAGGCGGCAAAGAAGTACGGCGACGCCATCGCGGAGGATGGCCGCCAGTCCGACGCCGCGCACAAGGCCCGCGCCACCCTGATCCAGGACATCATCAACTCGGGCACCGCCGCGAATGACTCCAAGAACCAGATCGCGGCGATGATCTCCAAGGTCCTTGGTATTCCCAAGTCCGCTGCCATGAAGCTGGTCATGACTGGCACCGGGTCGTTCACTGTCTCCCAGCTCGGCGGCGGCCGGTCGGTCACCTCCACCGGCACCGTGCGGGGCGTCGGTGGTCACACGGGGGCCCCGGGCGCTGCGGCCGGCATGATGGTCAGTGGCGGCACCGCAGGCCGCGACTCGGTGCTCATCAATGCCATGCCCGGCGAGGTGGTCGTCCCGGCCCACATGGTGAAGGGCGGCGCGGTCGATCACCTGCGGGGCAAGATCCCCGGCTTCGCCGGCGGCGGCCTCGTCCAGGCCGGCGACACCTCGGTACTGTCTGGCCAGTACGCGGTAAATAAGTACAACGATTTCAGCAAGCAGTTCACTGATTCCATGGTCGCGGCGATGCGGGCCGGCATCAAGACTGCGCAAAAGCAGGCCACCGCCATGACCGGCGGCATATCCGGCAATGTGCGCAGCTATGCGCCCATTATCCTGGCTGTCCTGAAGATGCTGGGCCAGCCGGCCGGGGACCTTGGCGTCGTCCTTTCCCAGATGACCACAGAGTCGGGCGGGAACCCGACAATCGTGAACCACAGCGACAGCAACGCCGCTGCAGGGACGCCATCTGTGGGCCTCATGCAGGTAATCGGCCCGACTTTCGCTGCCTATGCCGGGCCTTTCCGTGACACCGGGCCTTTTGAGTACGGCACCTCGGTCAACCCTGAGGCCAACATCTACGCCGGCCTGAACTATGCCATCCATCGTTACGGCGGGGGGTGGACCTCGGTGCTGGGCCACGGCCATGGCTATGCCGGCGGCACAGGCGGTGCCGCCCCCGGCTGGGCGATGGTCGGGGAGAAGGGTCCCGAGCTGGTCAACTTCTCCGGCGGTGAGACCGTGCTCCCCCACTCGATGTCGGCCGCCATGGGCGGCTATGTCCACGGCTACGCCAAGGGCACGAAGACCACCCTGCATGACTCGATCGCCCAGGCGCTGGACATCATCAAGAACCACCCCGATGAGCCGCAGCGCTACAACCAGCTGGCTGTCCGGATGGAGAGCTGGACGGCACGGCTGGCCCAGGACAAGGACCTGCTCAAGAACGCCGGCCTCCGGGGTGAGGCGCTCCGCAACATGAAGGAGCAGGAAAAGCACGACACGAAGATGGCGCACGCCATCCAGATGGAAATGCTCCCCTTCACGACCGAGCGCAAGTTTGTCAAGGGCGTCCAGGCCCTGGTGGACACGCAGGAGAAGGGCCTGACCCACGCCATCGGGGATGCGCACGCCCGGGGGATGAACAAGCTTGCTGGCACTCTCACCCGGCGCATGACCCGGGACCAGAACCTGGATAAGCAGCTCGGCGGATGGCTGAACCGGCTTGGTCCCCTTTATACCCATAAACAGCAGAAGTCGGACGCTGGCTTCGTGGACTCGATCATCAGCGACGCCATCGCAGACAACGGCCTTCCCCTTATCCCCTACGACAAGGGCGGCTGGCTTCCCACTGGCCTTTCCATGGCCTACAACGGCACCGGCAAGCCGGAAAAGGTGGGGGCTACCCCCGTCATCGTGCAGATGCAGGTCAGCAATTCCACGGCAGCCTTTGACATGTTCATGACCCAGTGGCTGCAGCACGCCGTCCAGGTCAAGGGCGGCGGGGACGTGCAGGTGGCCTTCGGCAGGACCAGCTAGGTGAGAAGAATGAGGCAGGGGGTTAATAACGTGCTAGCAGGACTGAAGGGTGCGCCGCTGATTGGCGCGCTGCTGTCTAACAGGCCATGTGCCGTTAATGGATGGATGGGGGGTGGTGCCCTATGACCAGCCTCTTTCCACTGAACATCATCGTGGAGTTGCTGATCAATTTAGCGGAACCTGGATCGACATCAGCAAGTACGTCTACCAGCGCGACACGATCACCATCACGGGTGGCTCGACCGCCACCGGGGACACCGCCCAGCCGGCTACTGCCACCATCACGTTCAACAACCGGGACGGGCGGTTCTCACCGAACTACTCCGGCGGGGCCTGGTTTCCCTACCTGGCCCGCAATACCCAGCTGCGGATCTCCGTCAACGACACCTCGGCCAGCGGCAACGTCTACAACGGGTTCCGCTTCTGGGGGGAAGTGCCCGACTGGCCCCCCCTGCAGGACCTGTCCGGCAAGGACGTCTACGTCCAGGTCATCGCGTCCGGGCCGCTGCGGCGCATCCAGACCGGCGGCGGCGAGGGCTCGGCCCTGCAGCGTTACTACGCGAACCTGACCGGCTCCTTCGCCCCGGTCGCCTACTGGCCGTGCGAGGAGGAGTCGGGGGCCGGGATCATCGGGTCCGGCGTGCAGGGCAGCGCGAGCATGACCGTTGTGGCCGGGACGCCGAAGTTCAAGGCTGTCTCCAAGTTCAACGGGTCCTCTCCCATCGGGGTGATCAACAAGTCCACCTGGACCGGGGTCACCAACTCGTTCGGGTCCTCCGGCGACGACCTGTTCATCGCCGCCGGGACCTACCAGTGGATCGCCTCCACTGCCACCGTGAACTGCAAGTGCATCGGCGGCGGCGGCGGCGCGACCAAGGGATCAGAGGGCAACGGCGGTGGTCCCGGAGGCGGCGGCGGGGAGTTCGCCCAGGAGTCCACGCTCGCGGTGACCCCCGGCCAGGTCTACAGCCTGACGGTCGGCGCGGGGGGCTCCCCGGGGAACTGGAACGCCGGCGGCAGCAACGGCGCCGATTCGGTCTTCACCGGGGACTCCGTGACCGTGGACGCCGGCGGCGGCAACGGGGCCGGCTCGAACGGCGGGGGCAACGCCCTCGGGGGAACGGGCAGCAGCAACACCGTCCACCACAACGGCGGCACAGGCGGCGCGGTCCCCGGCACCGCCACGGGCGGTGGTGGTGGTGGTGGTTCCGGCGGCAGCGCCGCTGCGGGCAACACGGGCGGCCCCGCCTCGGGCGGCAGTGGCGGCGCGGGCGGCGCGGCGGTGACCGGCGGTGGCCACGGCGGCAACGGCGGGGACAACGGCCCTGATGACGGTTCTCCCGGCGGGGACCCCGGCGGTGGCGGCGGTGGTGGCTGGGCCAACAACAACAACCACAGCCTGGGCGGCGCGGGAGCCCCCGGGTCAGTCGAGCTGATCTACACCGGCTCCGGCGGCGGCACCCAGCCGAACAACAACGTCATCCGGTTCGTCATGTGGACACCCCCCTGGGGCGGGAACAACGGCAAGGTCATCCTGCGGGTCCTGGGCAACGGCACTGTCGCGAAGATGGATATCCAGTACGTCACGGGCGGCAACATCCGCCTGTTCGGCTACAACTCCGGCGGCACCCAGATCTTCGCCTCCGGGAACATGGCCGTAGGCACGGACAACCAGACGCTCATGGTGTCCGCCGAGCTGGCCAAGTCCGGGACGTCGGTCGCCTGGGCGTTCTCCGCGATCGTGCCCGGCGCGAACGGGGTGGTCGCGAAGACCTCCGGCACTGTCGCCTCATCCTCCATGGGGTCGGTCTCCCAGATCATCGTCGGTCCCAACTCCGACATCACCAAGACCGCGATCGGGCACATCAGCGTCCAGTACGCCCTCATCCCCCTGTACCAGGTGAGCCAGGCCCTGAACGGCCACGACCAGGAAGTTGGCATCGACCGTTTCCTGCGCCTGGCCAACGAGCAGTCGCTGGGGGCCCTCGCCCAGTACAACGAGACTGCCGACCACTGGGGATTCGAGGGCACCACCCAGTCCTGGGCCGGCACGAACGTGGCCCTCACCTCATCCACGACCAAGGTCACCGGCACCTGGCCGGCTGACGGCACCCACTCCCTGCTGCTGACGAACAACGCCACCGGGGCGCCGTCCGCCACCAGCCCCACCGGGACCTCCGGGCAGCCCATCATCGTGGGAGACACCGTGAGCGCCGCCGTGGACATGTACGTCCCGGTCGCCATCACCACCGGGTTTGCCAGGATCACCTTCTATAACGCCACCGGGACGCTGGTTTCCTCGGTCTCGTCCGCGAGCACTCCCATCGTCGCGGGCACCATGCTCACCCTCGTGGTGAACGCCGTCGCGCCCGCGACCGCCGCGTTCTTCGCGGTCAGCGCGGGGGACGCCACCTCCCACGCATCCGGCTTCCTGGTCTACATCGACAACGTGCGCATCCATCCCCAGATGGGCCCCCAGGCCACGAAGAAGTACGCCTCGTTCCTCACCGAGATCAAGGACGTTGACCAGGGCATCCTCAAGGAAGCCAAGACCCTGTGGGGCCTGGCGTACCGGACCCGGATCGCCGTGATCAACCAGGCCGCCGACGTCACGCTGGACTACGCGCAGAAGATGCTGTCCCCGCCACTCGCGCCCGTGGTGGACGTTCTCAACGTCAAGAACGACATCACCGTCAAGCGCAAGAACGGCTCCAAGGTCCAGGTGACTCTCTCCGGCGGGGCCATGTCCATCTCCGAGCCTCCCGCCGGCACCGGGCGGTTCAAGAAGACCCTGACCGCCGTGGCTGCCGCTGATGAGCAGCTCGCTGCGCTCGCCGCGCAGCTGCTCCTGATCGGCACGGTCTCCGATGAGCGCTACCCCACCATCACCGTGGACCTGGCCCGCTGCGGCATCACCGGCAATCCCCTCGCCCCGCTGATGTCCGCCATCGCGGGTGTCGAGGTGGGGGACGTGGTGCAGCTGAACAACCTGCCGTTCTTTTACCCCTCGACCACTACTAAGCAGCTGGTCATCGGCTACACGGAAACGCTTAATGCTTATGAGTGGACAGTGACCTGGAACTGCCAGCCATATTCTCCATATGTTGTGGTTTCAACTAATCTAAGGCGGTGGTGAAATGGCCACGGTCCCCCCGCTCTCAACTACCTACACGCTGGAGCAGGCTGAGGCGGACATCGCGGAACTGCGCGGGCAGGTGGACGGGCAGAATGAGGCACAGGTCATCAATGACGGCCCGGTCCCTAACGTCCTGGCTGCCTCGGGCGTCACGCTGTTCAGTGCCGGCGGCAACCTCAACTATGAGGGCTTCGACGGGACCGAGTACGACACGGGGCGCCAGACCATGTCCGGGCCGGCCAGCGACCTGGTAATCAGCTCGGCCACGCCAGTCAACCTCACCGGGATGAGCTGCACGGTGAACGCGGGGGTTTACCGCATTAACGCCAAGATCGGGTTCACTCAGGGCGGCGGCGCTTTCGGCCAGAGCTTCCTGCTCGCCTGCCCGGCGCTGACCTTCACTGCCATGGCGATCAACTTCTACCTGGCAGGCAGCGGGTCGTCCAGCGGCTGCTCCTGGTCCACCAACACCTCCAGCCCGATCACCATCACCTCGCCCGGGTTCGCGGCGGCCAGCACTTTCTTCCTCGACCTTGATGCCATCGTCTCGTTCAGCGCCTCAGGCGCATTCACTGGCCAGGCTGCTGAAGGTACCTCAGGGCACAGTTTCACGCTCCTGGCCAATTCGTTCGTAGACCTCATGCCAGTCTCCTAAGGCGGGAACATGCCAATCGGTACCCAGATCACGCAGCAGAGCATCAATGGGCAGATCACGGCCTGCGCGCTGACCCTGCGGAATGTGTGCCAGCAGATCCATAACCTGTCCACCCAGATCAACGGGCAGGGTAACGGCCTGGCGCTGCTGGGGATGATCGGGTTCGGCTCGGCCCCTGACCCCGACAACCCGGGGGACATCAGCGACGCCCAGCTGGCCCAGAACGTGATCGCCTACCTGAACACGGTGGCCGGGGTGTACTTCGGCACCGCGACCCAGGACAGCGAGTTCGATTTTGATCAGGAATTGTCCCAGGTATGGGGTGGCCAGTGACCTGGTAAAAGGTACCGCTGTGACCTGGCGATACTGACGGTACCCGCGCGTATCCTGGATATGTAGGCATCAGGACGCCGCGCGTGGTATGGGGGAGGGCGCATCATGAGCGACCCCGACATCCCCCGGTCGGTGCCGGTGCCGGACCCGACCAGGCTCACCACCGATGCGGTCGAGAAGGCAACCGATCAGTGGCGCCGGGAGCTGGAATCTACACAACGGCTGCTCGAAGCAAAGATCACCGAGAACGGTACCCGCATCAGGGGGACCGAGGACAGCCAGAAGATCTTTGCCCGGGAGCGGGCGGACCAGATCCATGCTGTCCGGGAACTCATTGAAACCCGGCTGGCCGGGATGGACCTTGCCACCCAGCTTGTCGCGTCATCCGTACGTGAGCTTCCGGTCGAGATGCGCGCTCAGCTCGACCGGGATATGGTCGCTGCCCGTACCGATATCCACTCGCTCCGGGAGCTGCTCGGTGCCCGCATTGATGGCATGGATGTCGCCACCAAGCTGCTGGCCGACAACGTCAGTGGCATCGCAGAGGAAATCGAGAAGTCGGCCGCCGGACTGAAGGAGATCATTGAAACCCGGCTGGCCGGGATGGACGAGGCGACCAAGCTGCTGGCCGTGAACGTCGATAAGGTGCCCTACGCCATCCTGCAGGAAGCCGGGAACCTCAAGTCGCTCATCCTGTCCCGGATCGAGGAAGTCAGCCACGTAAGCGATGAGAAGTTTGCTGCGGTCGAGTCAACCTTTGCGTCTAACGCCCTGGCCCTGACCGCTGCCCTCGCGGCACAGAAAGAAGCTGCGGCCGAGCAGAACAAGTCCAACACCCTGGCCATCACCAAGTCGGAGGCAGCCACCAAGGAAACGGTCGCGGCGAACGCGACGCAGGCCGCGTCGAGCCGGGATTCGCTGGCGAAGGAGCTGGCAGACCTGAAGGAACGGCTGGTGCGGCTCGAATCGGGCGGGGTGGCCACCGCTGTGGCCCGCACCGAGCAGCGGGCTGACCAGACGTACGGGCAGGCTGAGCGTTACGGTGGCGCAGCTGGTATCCGGGCGACGGTCAGTGCCGCGATTGCCGCGCTCGCCGTCATCCTCAGCGCCGTGTTCGGCATCCTGCTGGCCATCAAGCACTGACGATGTGTTACCCTGAAGGTATGAATCACCCGTAGGTAGCCAGGCTCTACCTCATCACCCGCGCCGACCTTCCCGCCGGCGCGCAGGCCGTGCAATCCGCGCACGCTGCCATCGAGTTCACCCTCAGGCACCCGGATCTCGTTCCCGAGACCCTGGTGCTCTGTGCTGCCCCCGACGAGATGGCCCTGTGGTGGCTGCTCGGCAACGCTCACCAGGACGGCTGCATTGCCGTCGCGTTCCATGAACCGGACCTGGGCGGCCAGCTGACCGCTGTCGCCCTGGAGCCCGCCGGGCATCATCTGGCCCGCAGGTTCCCCCTTGCCTATTTCAGGGAAGGGGGTGAACTAGATGACGATTACCGACACCCGCCAGGACCTGGTGGCCGGCCTTCGCAGGCGGGTCGCTGAGCTGGAGCGTGAGTGCGAGATTCTCACCGCCCAGCTGGAAGGGAACATCCCTTCCGCGACGTTCTGGCTGCAGGGTAAGGTGACCAGGCAGCGCGCCGCTCTGGATGCGCTGCACACCACTGTTGTGTCACAGCGTTTCGTGCTGCGCACGCTCGATCAGCTGGGCAGGTCCCTGTCCGCTGAGGAGTACCGCGCGGCCCGCAAGGCTGTGGCGAACGAGCAGCTTCGCGACCGTATCGAGGACCCGGACGCGAAGTAAAGATGCCGGGGACCTGGGGGCAGGTCCCCGGCATCCTGCCGTACCGCCCGCGTAGCTCAGTGGCAGAGCGGTCGCCTCTAAAGCGATGCCGTCGCGAGTTCGATTCTCGTCGCGGGTTCCCAGGCGTACCATCCGGGTGTGGACGACCTACGAGCGATACCCCGGATCGACATCTACGGGGAAGAAGAAGCCCGCGCTGTCCTGCGCGGCGAGCATGACCCCTATACGTGGGCCCCGGCCGCCGTGAGCACCACTGCGCCGGGTGGTGGCAGCAGCAACGGCAGCTATCCGTACACGGTCGTCTCGGGCACGAGATACGCCGCAGGCGGCAGCGGTGGCTGTGGTAGCAGCAACTGCGTCTCAGGCGGCAGCAGCAGCGGCTGGAGCAACTCCATGTGGTCAGTCCACGCATACGGGAACCCGGTTCATCACGATCTCCGGATTCTGACGTGACCCTCATTCCTGAGCCCGGGGACCTGTGCGTCTGCAGGATCAGCGGCGCGGGCGGCATCGCGATCGACTTCGCGGAGTGGTTCAACGGGGCGAAAGCCTTCAGTCACTGGGACCACGTTCGCATCGCCCTGGGTGACGGGATGATCCTGCAGGCCGAGCCGCACGGCGCGGTGATCGTCCCCCACGACCCGCAGCCGGGTGAGCTGTGGTCCACCGGCCTGCCGGACCTGGCCCTGGACGCCGCCCAGAAGTCGCAGGTGCAGGAGCTGGGTGAGCAGCTGAAAGGCACTCCTTACTCGGCGCTGGACTACTGGGCGCTGGCTGCCCACAAGATGCACATCCCGGACTGGAAGATCTGGCCGGACACAACCGCCGATGCCCGGGTCACCCTCCGGCAGTACATCGGGGACTCGGGCAGGATGATGTGCAGCCAGCTGGCTGACTACTTCCGCCTCCGGCTCGGCTCGCATCTCTTTGATGACGGGCGGTGGGAAGGCTTCGTGACCCCCTGGGATATTGGCCACCGGATCGTGGGAGCGGGAGGAAAGCCGCTCACTTAGGGATGTCCGGATACACGGTAATACCGTCAGAGTATACTGGCGGTATACCGTGCGAGCAAGGGAGCACGGGATGCTCAGCAACTGGCAAGAGTGGTTCGCGCAGCGCCGGAAGTTCTTCACCGGCCTCGTCGGCATAGCCGCAGGGATCGCGGTCACTGAAGGCTGGACCTCAAACCACTGGGTCCTGCTGGGCGTCTCCATAGCTACCCTGCTCGGCCTCTATGCGGTCCCGAACAGGCAGCCGACGAAGGTTGAGGTCCCCCATGCCCCTGCGCCGAGTCCGAGTCCGGGGGTCTGACCGCCTGCAGTTCCTGGAGGGGCATGTTACCGAGACGGTGGTGGCGCTCGCCTGCGCCTATGAGTGCGGTGCCATCCTGAGCCGCAGCCGCGTGCCCACCATTTCCAGGATGCAGCGGGACCATCGCCTCCTCGGCGTGCTCGTCGTTTCCTGGCTGGTGGTTCACTTCGTCCGCTATGAACGGGAGAGGGCGGCGATGTGAGAGCTGTCAGTAGGCGGGCAGCCAAGATTCGTGTTGCGGGACACAGTGAGTGGCTGGGTTATTTCAGCGACGAGACAGAAGCCGCCAGGGCGTATGACGTCACCGCGAGCAGGGCGTTCGGTG
>Ga0208589_1000597_pt1 | contig 16692 bp, 16 predicted proteins | sample NGESurshal092012_2_FD_184486 | JGI IMG/M metagenome (GOLD analysis project Ga0208589, IMG submission 184486) | Arctic peat soil microbial communities from Barrow, Alaska - NGEE Surface sample F53-2 shallow-092012 (SPAdes) | ecosystem: Environmental > Terrestrial > Soil > Wetlands > Peat ... | reverse complement strand
TTCGCACTGAGCGTAGCCGCGAAGCGGCGAAGTCGAAGTGCCGTCGCCGTTGGGCTTCGACTTCGCGCCTGCGGCGCTACGCTCAGCCCGAACGGATCCGATTTTGGCAATACCATCCCAGGGCAACGCAATGGTAAGCAGTTGCACCAAAAATGCCCTAGCGGTTTCATGTAACGCAAGCTCGCCTATACTCAAGGCTTCGCCAGGGTATGGGGACAAGTAATGGAATTCGGACAGCTTCTTGCGTCGGTCATCGTGGTGGTCGTTGTCATCGTTGTGGCCAAGCTGGTGCGCATCGTGCCGCAGGGTTTCGAGTGGACGGTGGAGACGTTCGGCAAGTACACCCGCACGCTGAGCCCGGGTCTGCATCTGCTGATACCGGTTTATCAAACCGTCGGTCGCAAGATCAACATGATGGAACAGGTGCTGGACGTGCCGTCGCAGGACGTGATCACCAAGGACAATGCGGTGGTGCGCGTCGATGGCGTGGTGTTCTATCAGGTGCTGGATGCGTCCAAGGCCGCCTATGAGGTGTCCAATCTGGAGCAGGCCTCGCTGGCGCTGATCATGACCAACATCCGTACCGTGCTCGGCTCGATGGATCTGGACGAATCGCTGAGCCAGCGCGATGCGATCAACGCGAAGCTGCTGCGCGTGGTCGACGAGGCGACCCATCCGTGGGGCGTCAAGGTCAACCGCATCGAGATCAAGGACATCGCGCCGCCGCGCGACCTGATCGACGCGATGGCGCGGCAGATGAAGGCCGAGCGCGAGAAGCGCGCGAACATCCTCGATGCCGAAGGTTTCCGCCAGGCCGCGATCCTCAAGGCCGAGGGCGAGAAGCAGTCGGTGATCCTGGCCGCCGAAGGCGAGAAGGAAGCGGCGTTCCGCGCTGCCGAGGCACGCGAACGTTCGGCCGAGGCCGAGGCCAAGGCGACCACGATGGTGTCCAACGCGATTGCCGGCGGCAACGTCAATGCGCTGAACTACTTCGTCGCGAACAACTACGTCGAGGCATTGAAGGAAATGGCGAAGTCGCCGAACCAGAAGATGCTGCTGCTGCCGATCGAGGCCACCGGCATCCTCGGCTCGCTGGCCGGTATCGCCGAGCTGGCGAAGGAGTCGCTGGGCCAGCAGCAGAGATCGGTGGCAATCCAGCCGCCGTTGCGCTGATCTTCGACTCCCCTCTCCCGCTTGCGGAAGAGGGGTTGGGGGAGAGGGTATGAAGTCGGAAAGAGGACATGGACAACCTCGCAAACGCCAAGGTCATGCGCAGTGCCCAGACACTCGCGGAACAACGCTTGTGGGATCACCTGCGCGCCCATCGCTTCCTGGGATTGAAATTCAAGCGGCAAAAACCGATTGGGCCCTATATCGTCGATTTCATTTGCCTTGAACGGCACTTGGTCATCGAAGTCGATGGCGCACAACATGGCGATCAAGTCACCTATGATCGCCAGCGTGACCAGTGGCTGGCAGCGCAGGGACTGACCGTGTTGCGTTTCTGGAACCACGATGTATTGAATCGTACGGAGGCGGTGCTGGAGCAGATTCGTCTGATCGTTGAAGCGCCCTCTCCTTCGGCCCCTCTCACATGAATGGGAGAGGGGAGTCTTGCCAACCCGGAACCCCTCATGCTTGAACAGATTGCGACACATTACCTGTGGTGGATCCTGGCACTGCTGCTGATTGCCGGCGAGATCGTGCTGCCGGGCTATTTCATGCTGTGGATCGGTCTGGCCGCAGCGGCAATGGGCGTGGTGTTGTGGCTCGTGCCGTCGCTGGGACTGCTGGCGCAGGCGGTGCTGTTTGCGCTGCTGGCGTTCGCCGCCTGCTTGCTGTATGCCCGCTTGCTGCGACCGCGACTGGAGCGACGCGAACCCGGCAGTGAGCGCTTGAACCGCCGCGGCGAGCAGATGATCGGCCAGCGGTACCAGCTGATCGAACCGATCGTCAACGGCCGTGGCAAGGCCCGTGTGGGCGATGGTCAGTGGCTGGTCAGCGGGCCGGATCTGCCGTTGGGCAGCACGGTGGAAGTGGTGGCCGTCGATGGCACCACGCTGAAGGTGCGCGCGGCGGCATGAGTGTCGGCCACGCCAGCAGCCAGTCGTTTGCCGCCATCGCGCTGAATATCCGCATCGCGTTCCTGCTGGAGTTGGCGCGACGCCTGCATCAATACGGCACCTCCGCGCCACGGCTGGAGATGGCGATCGCAGGCTCGGCGCAGCGGCTGGGGCTGGCTGCCGATGTATGGTCCAGTCCGACCGCCATCATCATTTCGTTCGCCGACATGGCGCACGGCGAGGACGGCGTGGCACAGAGCACCCAGGTGATGCGGTTGGCGCCCGGCGACGTGAATCTGGCGCGGTTGTGCGAAGCCGATGAAATCGCCGACCGGGTGATGGCCGGCGACCTGGATTTGCGCGAGGGGTTTTACTGCCTGCGCGCACTGGGTCGGCCGGAAAGCCGACGCGGCCAGGCCGCGGTGATCGCCAGCTACGGTCTCTCCGCTGCCTGCGTGGTGGCGTTGTTCCTGCACAGCTCATGGCCGGATCTGCTGACGGCCGCCTTGATCGGACTGATCATCGGCACGATTACCGTACGCGCCGCCAGCCGCCCGCGTCTGGCGGCCGCCAGCGACGCGATCAGCGCGCTGGTGGCCACCAGCATCGCCATTGTCGTCAGCGCGTTCGTGATACCGCTGGCAATCAAGGCGGTGGTGCTGGCCAGTCTGATCGTGCTGATTCCCGGCATGTCGCTGACCACGGCCGTGCGCGAAATCTCCAGTCAGAATCTGGTATCCGGCATGGCGCGCATGGGCGGGGCGATGTCGACCCTGCTCAAACTCACCTTCGGTACCGTGGCGGCGACCCAGCTGTGCGTCGCGATGGGCATCCATGCGCGCGATTATGCGTTGTCACCGCTGCCGGGATGGACCGAGATTCCGGCGCTGGTGATCGGCGCGTTCGGGTTCGCGATCCTGTTCCGTGCAGCCCGCAAGGACTGGCTGGTGGTGATGGGTGCGGTGATCGTCGGTTACCTGGCCACGCGCTGGGGCGGAGAAATTTCCGGTTCCCTGCCGAGTGCGCCGTTCGGGGTGTTCCTCGGTGGTTTTCTGCTGAGTGCGCTGGCCAATTGCTATGCGCGTTATGCGCAGCGACCGGGCGCGGTCATTCGCGAACCAGGCATTATCCTGCTGGTGCCGGGCAGTGTCGGCTTCCGCAGCATGTCCTTCCTGCTCGAGCGCGATACCATGCTGGGCATGAATACCGGCTTGTTGCTGGTGACGCTGCTGGTGACACTGGTAGCCGGACTGATGTTCGGCGATCTGGTGGTTTCGCCGCGCCGGTCCCTTTGAAAACCGGTCGGCCGGAGTCCGGAAACTCCCGGATGCGGATGTCATGAAGACTGCAAAACCGCTCGGCACGTTTGCCCCCTCTCCCGCCGGGAGAGGGTTGGGGTGAGGGGTACGCAACTTGCCCATTGCTTTACTGCGCAATGAAAACGCCGGCTTCAGGCCGGCGTTTTGATCATGCAGAACAGCTGGCGATCAGATCGTCAGATCCTTTTCCTTCTTGCCGGCCTTCAATGCGTCGTTGAACCAGTGCGGACGCTTGCCGCGACCGGACCAGGTCTGTGCAGGGTTGGCGGGATTGCGATACTTCGGTGCAACCGTGCCGCCGCTGCGACGCGTCTTGGCGCGGCCGTGGCCGAAGATGTCCTCGAAGGCATAGCCCTCGGCCTTGATCAGCGCATGCACTTTTTCACGCAGCTTGACGACCTTTTCCTTGCGCAATTCGGTCTGGCGCACCTGCGCCTTGCTGATCAGGTCATTGAGCTGGTTGTGATTGAGGGTCTTGATATCAACGGCCATGATGGACTCCCGGGTGGTGTCGGTAATTAAACGGTCTGGTTATTAATCGGGGAAGAAGCCCGACGCAATGAAAGCTGTCGCCGACTCGATTCTCGCTTATCTGTGGAATACTTGTAAAGTAATGTGTGATTCTGACGTGAAACGAATCGTTATTTAACATTGAGCGCGATTAATACCGTAACGACTGAATTGAGCAAGCAGCGTCCTGATTAGCGTCGAACCTCAGTTAGCCTTTCCCCGTTCGCGCTGAGCGTAGCTCGCTTCAGCGAGCGAAGTCGAAGCGCTGCCCCTGGCTTGCCCTTCGACTCCAGCCTGACGGCCTACGCTCAGGGTGAACGGTTGAAAACTGCGCTCTCACTGACTGAGGTTTGACGCTAATCAGGAGCAGCGTTGATGGAATGTGCCGCAGTCGCGGCTGAAGTGCGAAACGGCCACACAACGCGGCCGTTTCGACTAATACCGCGCGGGTATATTCAAGCCAGCAAGGCAAACAACTCCTCTTGGCTGATTGCGCGGCTTTCGATTTCGTGGCGGGCGCGGTATTCCAGGGTGCCGGCAGCCAGTCCGCGTTCGCTGATCACCACGCGGTGCGGAATACCGATCAATTCCATGTCGGCAAACATGCCGCCCGGGCGCAGGCCGCGGTCGTCCAGCACCGCCTCGATGCCGTGCTGGCTCAATGACTGGTACAGCGCCTCGGCCGCTGCGGACACCGCGGGTACGTTCTTCGGATTGATCACGCACACCGCTACCCGCCACGGCGCCATCGCTTCGGGCCAGATAATGCCGGTGTCGTCGTGGCGCTGCTCGATCGCGGCGGCGACGATGCGGCTGACGCCGATGCCGTAGCAACCCATGGTCATCAGTTGCGGCTTGCCCTGGTCGTCCACCACCGTCGCATGGAGTGCCTCGGCGTATTTCTGGCCGAGCTGGAAGACATGGCCAACCTCGATCCCGCGCGCGATATGCAACACGCCGTGGCCATCGGGCGACAGATCGCCCTCGAGCACATTGCGCAAATCGGCAATGCGGCCGATGCGCGCATCGCGCAGCCAGTTGGCACCGGTGTAATGGCTGCCGTCGGCATTGCCGCCGCAGACAAAATCGCCGATTACCGCGGCATCGCGATCGACAATCACCGGAATGGAATCCGGGAGGCCGACCGGGCCGATAAAGCCGGTTCTGGTTCCAGCAATGGCGAGGATTTCCTCTTCGGAAGCCAGCACGGGTTTATCCGGCAATTCCGCCAACTTGCCGGCCTTCACCATGTTGATTTCGTGGTCGCCGCGCAGGCACAGCGCGACCAGTCCTTCGTTGCCGCGCAGCAGCAGGGTTTTCACGCATTGCCGCGGCGATACCTTGAGAAAATCGACGACCTCGTCGATGGTTTTCTGGGTGGGCGTTGCGACTCGCTGCAGCGTGGCGGCCGGGGCAGGGCGTTCTATCGCCGGCGCCAGTGCTTCGGCCTTCTCGATATTCGCGGCGTAATCGGAGCCATCGGAAAACGCGATCGCGTCTTCGCCGGAATCGGCCAATACCTGGAATTCATGGCTGACATTGCCGCCAATTGCGCCGGTATCCGCCTGCACGGCGCGGAATGTGAGCCCCAGGCGAGTGAAGATGCGTGCATACGCCTGATACATCGCCGCATAGGTCTCTGCCAGCGATTCCTGGGTGAGATGGAAGGAATAGGCGTCCTTCATCAGGAATTCGCGCGCACGCATGATGCCGAAGCGCGGGCGTATCTCGTCGCGGAACTTGGTCTGGATCTGGTAGAAGTTGACCGGCAGCTGCTTGTAGCTTTTCAGCTCGTTGCGGGCGAAGTCGGTGATGACTTCCTCATGGGTCGGGCCGTAGCAGAACTCCTGCTGCTTGCGATCCTTGATTTTCAGCAGCTGACCGCCGAATTTCTGCCAGCGGCCGGTTTCTTCCCACAACTCCTTCGGCTGGATCGACGGCATCAGCATTTCGATCGCGCCGGCACGGTTCATTTCCTCGCGCACCACATGTTCGACCTTGCGCAGCACGCGCAGGCCCAGTGGCGACCACGTATACAGGCCGGAGGCGAGTTTGCGGATCATGCCGGCGCGCAGCATCAGCCGGTGACTGGTGATTTCGGCGTCGGCAGGGACTTCCTTGACGGTGGCCAGGTGAAATTGGCTGAGGCGCATGCGGGCAGTTCCGGCGTGATAAAGACGCCAAGTGTAGCGGTCTGTCGGCGCACCCTGTCATGGCGGCTGGCGCCGGCATCAGGAAGACCCTGCCGGCGCCGTGAATCGGAGGATTACTGGGATTGGCAATACTGCTGGTATTGGGCCTGCTCCGTGCTGGTCTGCTGCTGGCGTTGACTGGCGTCGAGCGCGGTGGACTTGCCGCCTTGCTGCATCACCACCGGGGCAGTGCCCTGCAGGGCAGTGATGTTGGATTTCAGCGAATCACACAGCTTGCCGCGGTTTTCCGGCGTTTCGGCCACTGGTTTGGAGGGAGGCGCGCCGGCGTCGCCACTGCCTGCAGTGCTGGCCGCGGGTGCAGGGGCAGGCGCGACCAGCGGTTCCACGCTGCCGTTCGTTTTCACCTGCTTGTATTTCGTACCCTGTGCCGGTGGGGTTTCCGAGTAATGCACGGTGCCACCGGCGTCAGTCCATTTGTAAACCTGGGCGGTGGCGAGCGGGGCCAGCAACAGCAGCGCCACGGCGATCAGCGAACGGTGCATGGTGTTCTCCATCATGGTTGCGGCGAGTTGCCTTGTTATCACTCCAGCGGCCCGGACTCAAGCAACCGATGGTTTACACTGCGCGCATCCTGTCACGGATTGATTCATGAGCGAGCCCATGTCAGTGCGCCCACCTCGACATCGAGGTATTTACCTGTTGCCGAACCTGGTGACTACCGGCGCGATGTTCGCAGGTTTCTACGCCATTATCGCCAGTATTGGCGGACGTTACACCGAGGCGGCGGTCGCGGTCTTCATTGCCGCGGTGCTGGATGGTCTGGACGGCCGGGTGGCGCGTCTCACCGGCACCCAGACCGAGTTCGGCGTGCAGTACGACTCGCTATCCGACCTGGTCAGCTTCGGACTGGCACCGGCGCTGGTGATGTACACATGGTCGTTGTCCGCGCTGAAGGACTTCGGCCCGCTGTGGGGCAAGCTGGGCTGGGCCGCGGCGTTCGTCTATGCCGCCTGCGCGGCGTTGCGGCTGGCACGGTTCAATACCCAGGTCGGGGTGGCCGACAAACGCTATTTCCAGGGGCTGGCGAGTCCGGCCGCGGCAGCGGTGTGCATGTCGTTTGTGTGGAGCGTGGACAAGTTCGGCCTGCCCGGCAGCGAATTCTGCTTCGTCACGCCGGTGTTCGCGGTGGTCGTCGGCTTGCTGATGGTCAGCCGGTTCCGTTATTTCAGCTTCAAGTCGTTGCCGATGGGCGAGCGCGGGCGCGTGCCGTTTGGCTGGATGGTCGTCGTCGTACTGCTGCTGGCACTGCTGATCCTGGATACGGCGCGGGTGCTGTTCATCGGCTTCATGGCTTATCTGTTGTCCGGACCGGTATGGACGGTGTGGGGGCTGGCTAACCATCGCCGCCGCGCAAGGCGCAACGCGGCATGAACCCGTCCATGCGCGTGCCGGTCAGTGCCAGTCATCGCGCCCGCGTATTGCGGGCGCTCGGCGTGACGCCATGGGTGCGACACACAGCGCAGGGCGCGTCCATCGACATGGCCGAACCGGATCAGGCAGCCGGCGTGTCGGTCGATTCCTTCTCCGCAACAGTGGCCTGCGTCGTGGTATTGCCGCAGAGCTGCAGCACGCGCGAGCTCGATCTGCTCGGACGCGCGTTCAGCGGGTGCGGGGCGATGCTGGCGCGCGCCGCGCGCGTCACCGTGAGTGGTGATCAACTTGCCGCGAATGTGCCCGAGGCGCGGGCTTACCTGGTATTCGGCGAAGCACAAGCGCATGCGCTGGGCCGCATGCTGCCGGCCGCGGTGCTGCATCGCGCGCAGATCGTGCTGGCCGATGAACCTGCGCTGGTGCTGACCAGCGCGGACGCCAAACGACGGCTGTGGAGCGCGCTGCGCAGTTTGCGCCGTGCGTTGGCCACAGCAGGAAGCTAAACGCGATGGCCGCGGTCGTTCGCCCTGCTGCCCAGATGCGCACCATGCGCATCGACGATCTGGCCGTGGTCAGCGCGATGGAAGCGGACTCCTACGAATTCCCGTGGTCGATCGGCATCTTCAGCGACTGCGTGAAAACCGGGCATCCGTGCTGGGTGCTATGCGTGGACGCAGTGATCGTCGGTTACGGCATCCTCTCGGTAGGCGCCGGCGAGGCGCACCTGCTCAATATCTGTATCGACCCGGCGTATCGCGGGCAGGGGCTGGGGCGACACCTTCTGCGCCGAATGCTGGACATCGCACGCTGGAACGGCGCCGAACGGCTGTTCCTCGAAGTGCGGCCCTCGAATCCGCTGGCGAAGACGCTGTATGAATCGGTCGGGTTCAGCGAGATCGGTCGGCGACCGCGCTATTACCCCGCGCGCGATGGGCGCGAGGATGCGATCGTGATGGTGCTGGAGTTGTTGTCGTCGTAGCGCAACGCGCTACGACGACATGGACACATGTTCCTTGCATTCGTCTCCTCTCCCCTCTGGGGAGAGGATTGAGGTGAGGGGCGGGTGCTCGCGGTGAAGTTTGTTTTTGCAAAACTGTCACCCTCCTTCGGAGAGTGACTTCACCCCAGCTTCTGCGCCTGCTCGCGCAGCGCGGTCAGCGTGTTGTTCCAGTCGGTGATGCGCTGGCGTTCCTGCGTGACCACTTCCGCGGGTGCATTGGCGACGAAGTTGGCGTTGCCAAGCTTGCCTTCGCATTTCCTGATCTCGACTTCGATGCGGCTGATTTCCTTGGCCAGACGCGCCTTTTCGGCGCCGAGGTCGATCAGTCCGGCCAGCGGAATCATCACGCGCAACGTGCCGACCACGGCGGCGGCAGCGACGGGCTCATCGGCGCCGCTGTCGATCCACTGCGGTGCCTCGACGCGGGCAAGGAAGCTGATTTGTGTAGCGAACTTCGCCACGCGGGCGCGATCGCTGGCGTCGCCGTCGGCGAGCAGCAGCGGGATCGTCTTGGCGGGCGAGATATTCATCTCCGAACGGATCTTGCGGACGCCGCTGAGTATGTTCTTGAACCACTCGATTTCGGCGGTGGCGTTCTCGTCCGCTTCATAATCGCTTGGGCGTGGATAGGTGCATTCAAGGATGATCTGCTCGTTTGAAGAGTCCGGCATGGATGCCGGTCTGTTCTTTGCGCGCATGGAGGAGCGCAAAGGCAACTCCTGCCAGATCTCTTCGGTGATGAACGGAATCACCGGATGCAGTGCACGCAGCACGCTTTCCAGCACCACCAGCAGGGTGCGGCGGGTCGAGGCTGCAGCTACTGCGTCATCGCCATTCAAGGCTGGCTTGGACAACTCCAGGAACCAGTCGCAATACTCGTTCCAGACGAACGCATAGAGCGACTGCGCCAGCAGATCGAAGCGGTAGGTGATGAAGTGCTGTTCAACTTCACCCAAGGTCTGTTTCAGGCGGGTAAGGATCCAGCGCTCCGCCTCGGTCACCGGTGGTTTTCCTTCTCCCCCCGGGAGAAGGTGGCGCGAAGCGACGGATGAGGGTTCGGGCGTGCCGGGAGATTGCGCTCCACCCGAACCCTCACCCCAACCCTCTCCCGACGGGAGAGGGGGCTCGACATTCATCAACACAAACCGCGCCGCGTTCCACAGCTTGTTGCAGAACGCCTTGTAGCCTTCGGCGCGCTTGATGTCGAAGTTGATCGTGCGGCTGTAGCTGGCTAGCGCTGCGAAGGTGAAGCGCAGCGCGTCGGTGCCGATCGCCGGGATGCCATCGGGGTAATCCTTGCGGACACGCTTCTCGACCTTCTCGCGCACCTGCGGAATCAGCAGCGACTTGGTGGATTTCGTCACCAGCGGTTCCAGTTCGATGCCGTCGATCAGGTCCAGTGGGTCCAGCGTGTTACCCTTGGACTTGGACATCTTCTGGCCTTCCGCATCACGCACGATCGCGTTGATGTAGACCTCGCGGAACGGTACCTGGCCGGTGAAGTACTTGGTCGCCATCACCATGCGGGCGACCCAGAAGAAGATGATGTCGAAGCCGGTGACCAGCACGGCGCTGGGCAGGAAGATCTTGTCCTGTTGCCAGTCGGCGACGACCTTGCCTTTTTCAAGCACCGGGCCATCAGCTGGCCAGCCCAGGGTGGAGAATGGCCATAACGCCGAGCTGAACCAGGTGTCGAGCACGTCGTCGTCTTGGCGTAACTCACCGTAGGGTTGAACGTTGGACTGGCCGATTGCATCCGCTTCATCCTCACCCACAAAGATGTTGCCAGCCTCGTCGTACCACGCCGGAATGCGATGCCCCCACCACAGTTGGCGGCTGATGCACCAGTCCTGGATGTTCTCCAGCCACTGTGTGTACGTGGTCGCCCAGTTCTCCGGCACGAACTTGATGTCACCCGAACGCACCGCATCCAGCGCCGGCTCGGTGATCGCCTTGCGGCCACCCGGACGTCCATCCTTCTGCATGTCTGAAGTGAGATCGACGAACCACTGGTCAGTCAGCATCGGCTCGATCACCGCGTCCGAGCGCTGACTCACCGGCACTTGCAATTTGTGCGGCTTGGTCTCGACCAACAGACCGACTGCTTCGAGGTCGATAAGTATTTTTTTCCGTGCGTCGAGACGATCAAGACCACGATATGTTGACGGGATTAGATCAACAGTTGCGGAGCCAACAAGTTCGTGATCGGCCATTCCTCCGGCCCTTGCTCTAAACGAAAAGTCATCCAGTGGAGAGTCCTTGATGTGCCCATCCAGCTTGAAAATTGAGATTGGCTTTAGCTTGTGTCGCAGACCGATCGCATAATCGTTGAAGTCATGCGCCGGAGTGATCTTCACGCAACCGGTGCCGAAATCCTTGTCGACATAGTCGTCAGCGATCACCGGAATCTCGCGATCGGTCAACGGCAGCTTTAGCGCCTTGCCAACTAGATGCGTGTAGCGCTCGTCCTCCGGGTGCACCGCCACGGCAACGTCGCCCAGCATCGTCTCCGGACGCGTAGTGGCAACCACCACGCTCTCGTCGCTGCCCACGACCGGGTAACGGATCGACCACATGAAGCCATCGCGCTCCACGTTGTTCACTTCCAGATCCGACACCGCAGTACCCAGCACCGGGTCCCAGTTCACCAGCCGGTTGCCGCGGTAGATCAACCCCGCGCGATACCAGACGATGAACACCTTGCGCACCGCGGCCGACAATCCCTCGTCCATGGTGAAGCGTTCGCGCGACCAGTCCGCGGCGGCGCCAATGCGGCGCATCTGGTTGGTGATGGTGGAGCCGGACTCCTCCTTCCACTTCCACACGCGCTCGATGAACGCATCGCGCCCCAGGTCATGCCGCGACTTGTTCTCGACTGCCAGCTGGTTCTCCACGATCTTCTGCGTGGCGATGCCGGCGTGATCGGTGCCCACCTGCCACAGCGTGTTCATGCCACGCATGCGCTGATAGCGCACCAGCATATCCATCACCGTCTGCTGGAACGCATGACCCATGTGCAGCGTGCCGGTGACATTCGGCGGTGGCAGCAGGATGCAATACGGCTCGCCCTGGCCCGACGGCTGGAACGCGCCGCTGGCTTCCCAGCGCTCGTACCACTTCGACTCGATCTGGGCGGGTTCGAAACTTTTTTCCATCGGGATTGGGCTCGGTGGCGCGCGCAAGGCGCGCGCTTTGTCATGGGGATAGCGGGCCATTGTACGGGGAGGGGACTGGGCTGCCAAAAATGGGCGACCGCGGCCAGAGGCCAGCTTCTGCCCCCTCTCCCTTTGGGAGAGGGTTGGGGTGAGGGTCCGGGACTTGCGGGACTGTGCCTATTGCCCGTCATCCCGGCGAAGGCCGGGATCGCCTTTCAACGGTGAAGCTGGTCATCCAGCGCCTTCCGCTATCGACTGGGTAACATCGCAAGCTTGCTCGCCTGCCGCGGGCTTTCGTCCGCCACCGGCGGCCGAGTCACTTTTCTCTTGCGTGGCCAAGAGAAAAGTAACCAAAAGAGAAGGCCACCCCGCTTGGCGCTTGCCGGGCATCCATGCCCGGCAAGTCCGTGAGATGCGGCCGGGCTTTTCGACAGGACTCCTGTCCTGGCGAAAAGGAATCGGCATCCCTGCCGATTCCCCTGCGGGCCTTGTCGTCCACACCTCACCGCCGCACAGGGGCCCCGGGCAGAGCGGCGGGCATCCAGCCCGCATTCGATGCGTCCGCTGCGCGCCTTTAACTACTCTGGTCGCACTCCACCTATACGTCTAATTGCTAGGCGTCATCTGCTTCCTGCCAGTGACCGCAGAGCTCGCAGCTGCCGCTAGCGACTGTCGATTCTCCACACGAGTCACAGTACATCGTGTGCTTACCTTGTTTTTTGAGTTGAGCTTCAATGCGTGCCGCGTGCGCTCTTGAGAACTCACATAGATTCTCGATGAGCACGCGCCATGTGTCGTCTTGCTTGAAGTCAATGGAAAGGTCGACACCAAGCTCGTCTTTGCCAAATATGAAGGCAAAGCTAAGCGCATTGCCAACAATCACACGGGCCTCAGCCTCGGTGGCAGACCACTCATAGTGCTCGATAGCATTTCGTGTCTTGCGGAGCGATCTTATGTGATCTATGTCTTGTGCTGACAGAGTCACTCCAGCTATCCGTTTGAGACGGGAAATGGCGGTATCCACCGTGACAGTCTGGGCTTCGAGGCTGGGGTATTTATCAACGTTTTGCCAGATGAGGGCAGGGTTAGATTGCCGGAGCTTCTCTTTCAACAGTAGTTCGATGGCATGCGCGGAACTACTAATTGCGTGTTTAAGGCGCGAATGTTGATCGCCAAGGCCTTCCCATGCCAGCAATTCAACTGCCTGACGAAGCGAGTCCTTTGCGTTGCCAAGCAGGTCAAACTTGATTGGTTTTGGCTTGGCCAATTAGCTACCCCTTCGATCGTGCCCGCCATCCCCCGGCCTTGCCTACTTTTTTGACTACTACTGAGCGTTCGGACTGTCTCCGTTCAACTCAAAGACAAGATGCTGCACTGCCACTTGGAAAATATCGAGAGGATGCTCTCGGCAGTAGTTGTCAAGCCAGCTCTCCATCCCAGCCACATCGGTTTCGCGGAGATGTGGGTCATGCACCGATATGGCTGATACATAGCCGTCAGCCCATACAGTCATGTCTTGCTTCTCGACTGGATCACCGCCATCGGAACGCGCTGCTGTCCATCTCCCGCAGGTGAGCAGCCCATGTCCGTAAATCTTAGCCGGGCGCTGTGCCTGAGCGACCCCGCAGAGGATGAAAAGGATTATTCCCACCACGCCCAGTTTCTTCATCACGGTCCACCCCATAGAGTATCCATAGCCTATCAAATCACTCACTACCTTGAAGACTTCATCGTCGGAGTCGAAGACGAGCGGCTTATCCTTCGTACTACGACATCGGCGCTCTTCAGCATCGGTGTCGGCCGCACCAGTTCTGACGTAACTTTGCTGGTCTACCTTGGTGGGGTGGGCGTTGGCGTGAAAGAGAGCAAGAAGCAGAGCCACAGCAACTCAATCCCGAACCGTCGCACCAGCAACGCAAACAGCCAGAAGCACACCACGGTGATCACCACGCAGGCGAACAGTGTCGGCCAGAAGCCGAGGCGTGGCAGCAGCAGGGGAAAGGCCAGGAACATCGGCAGCGTCGGCACTACGTACCAGAACGTGTACCAGGCGTGGTTGGCGATTTTCGACTGCGGCTGATGATCGACATGCAGCCAGATCAGCGCCAACACGGTGACCAGCGGCAGCGCGGCGAACAGGCCGCCGAGGCGGTCGCTGCGCTTGGCGACTTCGGAGACCAGCACGACGACGGCGGCGGTGATCAGGTATTTGGTGACGAGCCATCCCATCGGTCGACTCCAGCCCGCGACCAGGCGCGGCGCGAAAAAGTATGGAAGCGCTGCTCAGTTGCCGCGCAGGATGCGCCCGTACGCGTGCACTTCGTCCACCAGCACTTTCACATGTTCGGGATCGACTTCCGGCGTGATGCCGTGGCCGAGGTTGAATATGTGGCCGGGATGGTTGCCGTAGCTGTCGAGCACGGCGCGCGCTTCGCGGCGGATCACGTCGGGACTGGCACGCAGGATCGCGGGATCGAGATTGCCTTGCAGCGCGACCTTGCCGGCGACGACGCGACGGGCATCGGCCAGATCCATGGTCCAGTCCACGCCGAGCGCGGCGCAGCCGGTGTCGGCCATCTCGGCCAGGTGTTGGGCGGCGCCCTTGGAGAACAGGATGATCGGCAGATCGCGGCTGTGCGTGTTCGCTTTCAGCGCGTCGACGACTTGCGCCATGTAGCGCAGCGAGAATTCGCGGAACGGCGCGGGGCCAAGCAGGCCGCCCCAGGTGTCGAAGATCATCAGTGCCTGCGCACCGGCGGCGGCCTGAGCGATCAGGTAGTGCGCGACAGCCTGCACCAGCGTGTCGAGCAGTTGATGGGCGAGTTTCGGTTCGTTCCAGCACATCGCCTTGAGCGTGACGAAATCCTTCGAGCCCTGGCCTTCGACCATGTAGCAGGCCAGTGTCCACGGGCTGCCGGAGAAGCCGATCAGCGGCACGCGGCCATGCAGCTCCTGGCGGATCAGCCGCACCGCGTCCATCACGTAGCGCAATTCGCCATCCATGTCGGGCACGGCGAGTTTCGCGATGTCCGCAGCCGTGCGCACCGGGTGCGCGAACTGCGGGCCTTCACCATTCGCAAAGCTCAGGCCAAGACCCATCGCATCGGGGATGGTGAGGATGTCGGAAAACAGGATCGCGGCGTCGAGCTCGAAGCGTTCCAACGGCTGCAGCGTCACTTCGCAGGCCAGCTCCGGATTCTGCGCCAGTGCCATGAAGCTGCCGGCGCGGCCGCGCGTTTGCCGGTATTCCGGCAGGTAGCGTCCAGCCTGGCGCATCACCCAGATCGGTGTGGTGTCGGTGGGTTCGCGGCGCAGGGCACGCAGGAAGCGGTCGTTCTTCAGCGGGGTGTTCATCAAATCAACGTCCGTACGGGCCTTCCTGCCCCTGGGCAAACATCACGCGGAAGCCGCGCTTCACCTGGACGTCGCGGGCTTTCTCGAACGCGACGATCGCCTCGTCGCGCTCCAGGAACTGCTCACGCTTCAGGGTGGCGCGACCGCCTTGGGTACCGGATTCGCGGTACAGCGTCCAGCCGCCCAGCAGATCCTGCTCCAGCGTGATCTGGACGTAGCGTGGTGCGTCGGCACTGCCGGGCACGGTTTGCAGATAGAGGCGCATGGGTTCCAGTGGCTCAAGCGTGAATCCCGGTGCATGGCCGGATGCGACAGTTTATAGGAGCGGCCGCTGGTTTGTAGGAGCGCACCCTATGCGCGATGCTCTTCCACGCCACACGTCTTCCACGCCACACGAAAGCATCGCGCACAGGGTGCGCTCCTACGGGTTATACGGCCGCTTGCAGCACGGCGAGCACGTCGGCTTCATTCACTCCGCCAACGATCTCGGCGCGGCCGATGCCGTGCCACAGGATCAGTCGCAGCGAGCCGGCGGTGTTCTTCTTGTCCAGCCGCATCAGCGCGAGCAGTTGCTGCGCATCCATGCCGCGCGGGATCATGATGGGCAGGCCCAGTTTTTCCAGCAAGTGCCGCAACCGCGAGGTATCGGCGGCGACGCTCATGCCCAGTCGTTCGGACAGCTGCGCGGCGAGCAGCATGCCGATCGCCACGCCTTCGCCGTGCAGCAGCGCGGTGTAGTGGCCGGCGGTTTCCAGCGCGTGACCGAAGGTGTGGCCGAGGTTGAGCAGGGCACGCTCGCCCTGTTCGGTTTCGTCGCGGGCGACCACGCCGGCCTTGTACTGAACCTTGCGTGCGATCGCTTCCAGCACGGTGGCAGGATCGTGTGCGGCCAGCGCGTCGGCTTGCTGTTCCAGCCAGGCGAAGAACGACTCGTCGCCGATCGCCGCGCCTTTGATCACCTCGGCGAGGCCAGCGCGGTATTCGCGCTCGGGCAGGGTGGTCAGCGTGTCGATATCGACAATCACCGCACGCGGCTGGTGGAACGCACCGGCGAGGTTCTTGCCGGCGGGCAGATTCACGCCGGTCTTGCCGCCGACCGAGGAGTCGACCATTGCCAGCAGAGTGGTCGGCATCTGGATGAAGTCGATGCCGCGCATCCAGCAGGCCGCGCTGAAACCGGCGAGGTCGCCGACCACGCCGCCGCCCAGCGCGATCACGCAGGCATCGCGGGTGGCGCCGAGCTGGCCCAGCGCTTCCAGCGCGCGGCCGACATTGGCGAAGCTCTTGTGCGCCTCGCCGTCGTCGAGCAGAAACGATGACCACTTCAGTCCATCCAGTCCTGCCTCGATGCGCGGCAGGTACAGCGGCGCTACCGTGGTGTTGCTGATCACCAGCGCATGCCGGCCGCGCAACATGGCGCGCCAGCGCGCGTGGTCGGCGAGCAGGCCAGCGCCGATCCATACCGGATAGCTGCGCTGGCCGAGGGCGACGGTGATGGTCTGGATGGCCGGATTGTTCATGCGGTCTGCTGGGGCCATGCGGTGGGTTGACGCTGCCAATGATGATCGATCAGCGCGATGCAGCGTTCGCTGGCGGCGGTGACGCTGCCGTGTTCGCCGGGGACGGTGAGATCGGCGAGGTCGCGGTACAGCGGCTCGCGGATCTGCGCCATCGCCTGCAAGCGCTCGTGACGATCCACACCGGCCA
>Ga0208589_1000596_pt1 | contig 16702 bp, 20 predicted proteins | sample NGESurshal092012_2_FD_184486 | JGI IMG/M metagenome (GOLD analysis project Ga0208589, IMG submission 184486) | Arctic peat soil microbial communities from Barrow, Alaska - NGEE Surface sample F53-2 shallow-092012 (SPAdes) | ecosystem: Environmental > Terrestrial > Soil > Wetlands > Peat ... | reverse complement strand
GCGTGGAGGATGAGTTCGCCGCATTGCGGCTTCAGCCGCGCGATCACGCGCTCGAGGATAATGCGGCCGCCGATCCGGCGCATCGGCTTGTCGCCACCGCCCATCCGCCGCGCCAATCCACCCGCGAGCAGCACGGCGGGTATGCCCGGCACGCTACTCACGGTCTTCGCCCTTGCGCTTGTGCCGGGCGGCTTCCTCTTCGACGAAAGCAAGGTTCTGGTCGTAGACGATGCGCTCCGCGCCCGACAGCGCGATGAAGCGTTTACCCCGCGCGCGCCCGACCAGCGTCAATCCCACCTGCCGCGCCAGATCGACGCCCCAGGCGGTAAAGCCCGAACGCGATATCAGGATCGGGATTCCCATCCGCACCGTCTTGATCACCATTTCCGAGGTCAGCCGTCCCGTGGTGTAGAGGATCTTGTCGGCGGGATCGACGCCGTGGCGATAGATCCAGCCTGCGATCTTGTCGACCGCGTTATGCCGGCCGACGTCCTCGGTGTAGCAGACCGGCGTTCCCTGTTGGCACAGCACGCAGCCATGGATCGCGCCGGCTTCCAGATAGAGCGAGGGCATGGTGTTGATGGTGTGCGTCATCTGGTAGAGCCAGGAGGTGCGCAGCTCCGCTTGCGGCAATGCCACGCTTTCCACCGCTTCCAGCAGATCGCCGAACGCGGTGCCCTGCGCGCAGCCCGAGGTCTGCGTGCGCTTCTTCAGCTTGGCCTCGAAATTGGTGTGATGTTCGGTGCGCACCACCACCACCTGCAAATCGTCGTCATATTCGACCTCGGTGACGACGTCGCTGTATTTCAGCATGTTCTGGTTCAGCAGATAGCCGAGCGCGAGGTATTCCGGGTAATCGCCGATCGTCATCATGGTGACGATCTCCTGCGCGTTCAGATACAGCGTCAGCGGCCGCTCGACGGGAACGTTGATCTCGACCGCGGCCCCGGTCTGGTCGGTCCCGGCGACGCGTTCGGTCAGCCGGGGATCGCCCGGATTGGGCACGATCAGCGGGACGGGGGCCTTGTCGATCTTCATCATACCGGCAGGTTAGCATGACTTTGCGCGGGTGCTGATATAAGCATTTCAGCGAAATAACGAATGTCGCCAAGCCCGTCATTGCGAGCGGAAGCGAAGCAATCCAGAGCCCAAAGGAAAGACTGGATTGCTTCGTCGCTTCGCTCCTCGCAATGACGGTGGGAGTGGCGATTCCGGAGCTTACGGATGAAAGTGATCGGCCTGTCGGGATGGAGTGGCGCCGGCAAGACCACCTTGCTGTCGCGGGTGATCCCGCATCTGCTCGGCCGCGGCTTGCGCGTCTCCGTGATAAAACACGCCCATCACGAATTCGACGTCGACGTGCCCGGCAAGGATTCCTGGGTGCACCGGCAATCCGGCGCGACCGAGGTGCTGGTGTCCTCGACCCGGCGCTGGGCGCTGATGCATGAATTGCGCGGCGAAAGCGAGCCGCGGCTGCCGGAACTGTTGGCGAAAATGTCGCCGGTCGATCTCGTCATCATCGAGGGTTTCAAGCGCGAGCCGCATCGCAAGATCGAGGTGCACCGGGTTGCCAACAACAAGCCGCTGTTGTTCCCCGACGACCCCGATATCGTCGGCATCGTCACCGATGCGGTGGTTGAAACCAGGCTTTCGCTGGCCCATCTCGATGATGTGGAAGCGGCAGCCACCTTGTTGCAGCGCTCCGCGATATCGGTCGCAGACGTGCTGGCCAACCACGCGGCCGGATCCTGAGCGACAGGTCCTGAGAGGCAAGATGGCGCAATTATCCGATGATTGCTTTGCCTTCGGCGGCCCGATGATGTCGGTCGATGAAGCCGTCGGCATCATCGCCGCGCGCGTAAAACCGGTCGAAGAGATCGAGACCGTCGCGCTCAATGCTGCCGACGGACGCGTTCTCGCACGCGACATCGCGGCGCCGCTGCCGCTGCCGCCATTCACCAATTCGGCGGTCGACGGCTATGCGGTGGCAAGCCGCGATTTGCCGCAAGGCGAGGCGGAGGCGTTTGCCGTCGCGGGACGGATTGCGGCCGGCGCTTCGGCGATCGCGGCGATCCAGCCCGGGCACGCGATGCGCATCTTCACCGGCGCGCCGATGCCGGAAGGCGCCGACACCGTGTTCATGCAGGAAGACGTTCAGATTGCCGACGACGGCAAGGTGGTATTGCCCGCGGGACTAAAGGCCGGCGCCAATGTGCGCCCCGCTGGCGAAGACATTCCTGCGGGACACGCCGCGTTGGCCGCGGGCCTCAGGCTGCGGCCGCAGGACGTCGCGCTCGCGGCCGCGTTCGGGCTCACGCATCTCGAAATGGTCAGGCGCATCCGGGTTGCGGTGTTTTCTACCGGCGACGAACTGGTCTCGCCGGGCGACAAGCGCGCGCCTGCGCAATTGTTCGATTCCAACCGTTTCATGCTGATGGCGATGCTGAAGCGGCTGGGCTGCGAGGTCAGCGATCTCGGCATCCTGCGCGACGAGCGTGCCTTGCTGTCCGCCGCCTTGCAAAAGGCCGCCGGCGATCACGACCTGATCCTGACCACCGGCGGCGTTTCCACCGGCGAGGAGGATCACGTCAAGGCCGCGGTCGAGAGCGCCGGCCGGCTCGTGTTGTGGCGGATGGCGATCAAGCCGGGGCGGCCGGTCGCGATGGGTATCATCGGCGGCACGCCCTTTATCGGCCTGCCGGGAAATCCGGTCGCGAGTTTTGTTACCTTTGTGCACGTGGTGCGGCCGACGGTGCTGGCGTTATCTGGCGCTGCACAACAGCGTCTGGTTCCAATGCCGGTGCGCGCAGCTTTCAGTTACAGGAAGAAGATCGCCCGCCGCGAATACGTCCGCGTCAATCTGCGCACCGGCGAGAGCGGCGTGCCCGAGGCGGTCAAGTTTCCGCGCGAGGGCGCGGGGCTGTTGTCGTCGCTGGTCGATACCGATGGCTTGGTCGAACTCGGCGAAGAGATCACGCGGGTCGAACCGGGCCAGACCGTCGGGTTCCTGAGTTACAGCAGCCTGATCTGACAAAACATTCCACTGATCAAGTCCGAGGGCATGCTTCGCTCGAAAACGCTATATCCAGCGCAATTGACGATACGCGGCTCATTCGCCATGTTGCGGCATGGCCACCACCAAGCTCGACCTCAGCGGACTTAAATGTCCGTTGCCGGCGTTGAAGACACGAAAAGCACTGAAGACCGTACCGCCGGGCGACTTCCTCGAAGTGCACTGCACCGATCCGCTGTCGGTGATCGATATCCCGAACCTGATCCGGGAGACCGGCGACACCGTCGAGATCACCGAGCGCGCCGAGCGCCGGATCGTGTTCCTGATAGAGAAAGCAAATCGGCCATTGCCATCCGCTAATCAACCTTAGCTTGGCGATATACCTTTTACCTATCGACACCCGTACCGGCTTCTGTCCCAATCGGCTATTCTGCAGGGGTGCGGAGGCGAGTCGTGCCTGTGGCGGGACAGGCTTTTGGGGCGCGACACTTTCGCAATCAGGCCGGTAATTTTTTGGCGGGCATATCCCGCTGCGGCGGGGGTTAAATTCTCGAATGCGCTTAGCGATCCTGGCGCATGTCGAAAATGGTGCGAAGCAGCAATGTGGCGGCTGCTCGCGGTGATGGGCTGAGGACGGGATCGTCGGCGGCAGACACGTCCGGAAATGGGCGGCTGTATGGAGGAAAATGATGGGTGCCTTATCGTTTCTTGACCGCAATCATACGATTGCGAAGCCGGGATACAGCCGGTGGATGGTGCCGCCGGCGGCGCTGTGCGTGCATCTGTGCATCGGCCAGGCCTATGCCTACAGCGTGTTCAACCTGCCGATGACCAAGCTGATCGGCATCACGCAATCGGCGCCCGATGACTGGAAGCTTACCGAGCTCGGCTGGATATTCTCGATCGCGATCTTCTTCCTCGGCGTCTCGTCGGCGGTGTTCGGCCGCTGGGTTGAGGAAGGCGGCCCGCGCAAGGCGATGTTCACCGCCGCCTGCTGCTGGGCTGGCGGTTTCTTCATCTCCGCCGTCGGCACTTACACCCACCAGCTTTGGCTGATCTATCTCGGCTACGGCGTGCTTGGCGGCATCGCGCTCGGCATCGGCTACATCTCGCCGGTCTCGACCCTGATCAAATGGTTCCCGGATCGTCCGGGCATGGCGACCGGCATGGCCATCATGGGCTTTGGCGGCGGCGCCTTCATCGCTTCGCCGCTGTCGGTGTGGCTGATGAGCAAATTCCACACCGCAACCCATGTCGGCGTTACCGAGACCTTCATCGTGCTCGGGGTGGTCTATTTCTTCTTCATGATTGTCGGCTCGATCATCGTGCGCGTGCCGGCGCCGGGCTGGAAGCCGGCGGGCTATGTCGCACCGACGGAATCCAAGGGCCTGATCACCCGCAACGACGTCTTCGTCTACGATGCGTTGAAGACGCCGCAGTTCTGGCTGATCTGGTGGGTGCTCTGCCTCAACGTGACCGCCGGCATCGGCGTGCTCGGACAGGCGTCCGCCATGAGCCAGGAAATGTTCCCGGGTCACATCACGCCGATCGCGGCCGCGGGCTTCGTCGGCCTGATGAGCCTGTTCAACATGGGCGGCCGGTTCGCCTGGGCATCGACCTCCGACTACATCGGTCGCCGCAACACCTACTTCGTGTTCATGGTGCTGGGCTTCGCGCTGTATTGCACGGTGCCTTATACCGGTTCGAGCGGCAGCGTGGTCGGCTTCGTGGTCTGCTTCCTCGTCATCATCTCGATGTACGGCGGCGGCTTCTCCACCGTGCCGGCTTACCTGCGCGACATGTTCGGCACCCGCTATGTCGGCGCCATCCACGGCCTGCTGCTGACGGCCTGGTCGATGGCCGGCATCTTCGGGCCCGTACTCGTCAACTACATCCGCGAGTACAACGTCACCCATGGCGTACCGAAGGCGCAGGCCTACAACACCACCATGTACATCATGGCGGGGCTGTTGGTGATCGGCTTCATCTGCAACTTCTTCGTGAAGGCGGTCGACGCCCGCTTCCACATGGCAGCCAACGACGATCGCGGCACCGAACCGGTCGGCGCCAACGCGACCGCTCCGGCCGCCGCTCGGGCATAAGGGAACAGAGATCATGGACGCAGAACATCAGGAAACCACCACGCTGCAACTCGTGCTCGCATGGGGCTTTGTCGGTATCCCGCTCGTCTTCGGCGTGGTGCAGACCCTCATCAACTCGATGAAGCTGTTCCAATAGGTTCCGCTTCGCCGCAGGCGATCAAGGCTGTCTTGACGGGGGCATGTTTCGGCGTAGCATGCCCCCTTCAACATTGATGGGGATGGAGTCCCCCGATACCTGCCGCAAGGCTGATGACTCCTACCGGGCGCGAAGCGCCGGTAGGAGCATGTGCGCTACCGGTCTCGTTGCCCTGACCCGAGGGCGACCGATGGCAAGATCCCCGAAGTCAAGAACTCCAACGTCAAGACTCCCGACGTCACTTTCAATCGCGCTTTGGCTGGTCGGCTCGATCTGGCTTGTGGCGCTATTGGCGCACGTGCTCGACGCTCCCCGCGAAATTGTCTTTGCCGCGCTCATTTTCGGTCTGTTTAGCGGCGTGGCCGAATGGCTGGTCTTGCGAAGGAGAAAACGTTGAATCTCCAGCTCATCCTCGCCGTCGCGTTTGGCGGCGCGCTCGGTTCGGTCACGCGATATCTGGTCGGCATCGGCTCGGGCAAATTGTTCGGCATCAACTTTCCCTGGGGGACGCTGATTATCAACATCACCGGGTCGTTCCTGATCGGGCTGTTCGTCGGCATGTTCGCCACCAGATGGAACCTGCCACAAGCTGTTAGGGTTTTCTGACGGTCGGCGTCTGCGGTGGCTACACGACCTTCTCCACCTTCTCGCTCGATGCCTTTTACCTGATGGAGCGAGGAGAAGCGGTGGCCGCCGGGGTTTATATGGTTGGATCGGTCGCGTTGTCGGTCGGGGCGCTGATCGGGGCCATGCTGCTGGTCCGGACTCTGCAAGCGACTTAGCCGATCTCCCTATCGCTTTCTTATGCGCGTCTGGCTTAGTTTCTAGGTTGATTCCCGTACCACTTAGTCCTTGGCATCTGGCATGCCAGAGACTAGAGTCGCTTGGGAAAAGGGACTTTTCGATGGTTCATGACGTGCAGAAGGTTCGCCCGTTCGAGCATCCGGGCGAGGGACGCAAGCGGGCCCGCGCCACGCCCAAGGGGCGTCAGGTCGACCCGACGGCCTTGCATGAGATCGAGCTTCTGCTCGGCGATCGGCCGCGTCGCCGCGATCTTCTGATCGAGCATCTGCATCTGATCCAGGCCAGATATAACCAGATCTCAGCGGCTCATCTCGCAGCCCTCGCCGACGAGATGAAGCTTTCCTTTGCGGAAGTGTTCGAGACCGCGACGTTCTACGCGCATTTCGACATCGTGAAGGAGGGCGAGCCGGACATCGCGCCGCTGACCATCCGGGTCTGCGATTCCCTGACCTGCGCGATGCTGGGGGCCGAAAAATTGCTGCATGAATTGCAGGATCGTTCCGGGCCGGGCATTCGCGTGGTTCGCGCGCCCTGCGTCGGCCGCTGCGACACCGCGCCCGCGGCCGAGGTCGGCCACAACTTCGTCGACCATGCCAGTGTCGAAGGCGTGCTCGCAGCCGCCAAGAGCGGCGACACCCACGCCCATCTGCCGAACTACATCGACTATGATGCCTATGTCGCTGAGGGTGGCTACAAGCTGCTGGCGCGCGTCTGCTCCGGCGATCTTGCCAGGGAAGACCTGCTCAAGGCGCTCGACGACGCCTCGTTACGCGGGCTTGGCGGCGCGGGTTTTCCGACAGGACGAAAATGGCGCGCGGTGCTCGGCGAGCCCGGGCCGCGGCTGATGGCCGTCAACGGCGACGAGGGCGAACCCGGCACCTTCAAGGATCGCTGGTATCTCGAGCGCGATCCGCATCGCTTCCTCGAGGGCATGCTGATCGGCGCCCATGTGGTCGAAGCGCCCGACATCTACATTTATATCCGTGACGAATATCCGGCGGCGCGGGAAATCCTCGATCGCGAGATCGCCAAACTGCCGCCGGGCGGGCCCAGGCTGCATCTGCGGCGCGGCGCGGGGGCCTATATCTGCGGCGAGGAATCCTCGCTGCTGGAGAGCATCGAGGGCAAGCGCGGACTGCCGCGGCACAAGCCGCCCTATCCGTTCCAGGAAGGCCTGTTCGGCCTGCCGACGCTGATCAACAATATCGAGACGCTGTGGTGGGTCCGCGACATCGTCGAAAAAGGCGCGGGCTGGTGGAAGAGCCACGGCCGCAACGACCGCCAGGGCTTGCGCTCTTATTCGGTTTCGGGACGCGTCAAAAATCCCGGCATGAAGCTGGCGCCGGCCGGCATCACGGTGCGTGAACTGATCGACGAGTTCTGCGGTGGCATGGCCGAGGGCCATGTCTTTCACGCTTATTTGCCGGGCGGCGCTTCCGGCGGCATCCTGCCGGCGGCAATGGACGACATCCCGCTTGATTTCGGCACGCTGGAAAAATATGGCTGCTTCATCGGCTCGGCCGCCGTCATCATCCTGTCCGGGCAGGACAGCGTGAAGGCCGCGGCGCTGAACCTGATGCGCTTCTTCGAGGATGAAAGCTGCGGCCAATGCACGCCTTGCCGGGCCGGAACCCAGAAGGCGGCGCTGTTGATGCAGCGGCCGGTCTGGAACCGCGAATTGCTCGGCGAATTGAGTCAGGCGATGCGCGATGCCTCGATCTGCGGCCTCGGCCAGGCCGCCTCGAATCCGCTGACATCAGTCATTAAATACTTTCCAGACGAGTTCCTGCCGAAGGAAGCCGCGGAATGATCGTACGAATGAACCGCGAGGTTTCACGATGAGTGCTGACAGCCCAACGCCACAAGGCTACGGCCACGACGCCAAAGGCGCGGCCGGCGGCAAGAACGTGCCGGACGGCCGCGTCACGGTCTCGCACACCGAACCGGTCGGGACGGTCGGCGGCAAGGGCAGCGGACCCCAGATGATCACGTTCGAACTCGACGGCCGGCAGGTCGAGGCAAAGGTTGGCGAGACCATCTGGCAGGTGGCAAAGCGCCAGGGCCGCGAGATTCCGCATCTGTGCTATTCGCCGCAGCCGGACTACCGCCCCGACGGTAATTGCCGCGCCTGCATGGTGGAGATCGAGGGCGAGCGGGTGCTGGCGGCGTCCTGCAAGCGTACGCCCAGCGTCGGCATGAAGGTGAAGTCGGAAAGCGCGCGCGCGATCGCGGCGCAGAAGATGGTGATGGAGCTTCTGGTCGCCGATCAGCCGGCGCGCGAAACCTCGCACGATCCGGATTCGAAATTCTGGCACTGGGCGGAAAAGGTCGAGGTGACCGAGAGCCGGTTCCCGGCGGCGGAGCGCTGGCAGGGCGATGCCAGCCACCCCGCGATGAGCGTCAATCTGGACGCCTGCATCCAGTGCGGCCTGTGCGTGCGCGCCTGCCGCGAGGTGCAGGTCAACGACGTCATCGGCATGGCCTATCGCAACCACGACGCCAAGATCGTGTTCGATTTCGACGATCCGATGGGGGAATCGACCTGCGTCGCCTGCGGCGAATGCGTGCAGGCCTGCCCGACCGGCGCGCTGATGCCGTCGGTGATGCTGGACGAGAACCAGACCCGCGCGGTTTATCCCGACCGCGAGGTGGATTCGCTGTGCCCGTTCTGCGGCGTCGGCTGCCAGGTCACCTATCAGGTCAAGGACGAGAAGGTGATCTACGCCGAGGGCCGCGACGGCCCTGCCAATCACAACCGGCTCTGCGTCAAGGGTCGTTTCGGCTTCGACTACATCCATCATCCGCATCGCCTGACCAAGCCGCTGGTGCGGCTGCCAAACGCGAAAAAGGACTCCAACGATCAGGTCGATCCGGCCAACCCGTTCACGCATTTCCGCGAAGCCTCGTGGGAGGAAGCGCTCGACATCGCGGCGGGCGGCCTCGTCAGGATACGCGACGAAAAGGGCGTCAAGGCGCTGGCTGGCTTCGGCTCGGCCAAGGGCTCGAACGAGGAAGCCTATCTGTTCCAGAAGCTGGTGCGTACCGGCTTCGGCTCCAACAATGTCGATCATTGCACGCGGCTGTGCCATGCTTCCTCGGTCGCGGCGCTGATGGAAGGCCTGAATTCGGGCGCGGTGTCGGCGCCGTTCGCGGCGGCGATGGATGCCGAAGTGATCATCGTGATCGGCGCCAATCCGACCGTCAATCATCCGGTGGCCGCGACCTTCATCAAGAACGCCGCCAAGCGCGGCGCCAAGCTGATCGTGATGGACCCGCGGCGGCAGACGCTGTCGCGCCACGCCTACAAGCACCTGCAGTTCAAGCCGGGCTCGGACGTCGCGATGCTGAACGCGATGTTGCACACCATCATCACCGAAGGGCTGACCGACCAGCAATATATCGAAGGCTATACCGAGGGCTTCGACGAGCTGAAGGAGCGCATCAAGGAATTTCCGCCGGAGAAGATGGAGCCGATCTGCGGGATTCCGGCCGCGACCTTGCGCGAAGTGGCGCGGATGTATGCGCGCTCGCGCGCCTCGATCATCTTCTGGGGTATGGGCATCAGCCAGCATGTGCACGGCACCGACAATGCCCGCTGCCTGATCGCGCTCGCGCTGATAACCGGGCAGATCGGCCGGCCCGGCACCTGGCTGCATCCATTGCGCGGCCAGAACAACGTACAGGGCGCTTCCGACGCTGGCCTGATCCCGATGTTCCTGCCGGACTATTTTCCGGTCGGACGCGCCGATCTGCGCGCGCCGTTCGAAAAAGTATGGCACCAGGAGATCGATCCGGTTCGCGGCCTTACCGTGGTCGAGATCATCAACGCAATCCATGCCGGCGAAATAACCGGCATGTATATCGAGGGCGAAAATCCCGCGATGTCGGATCCTGATTTGCAGCACGCGCGCGAGGCGCTCGCCAAACTCGATCATCTCGTGGTGCAGGATCTGTTCGTCACCGAGACCGCGTTTCACGCCGACGTGATCCTGCCGGCGTCGGCCTTTGCGGAGAAGTCCGGCACTTTCACCAACACCGACCGTCGCGTGCAGCTCGCGCGCGAGGTCATCAAGCCGCCGGGCGACGCGCGGCAGGACCTCTGGATCATCCAGGAGATCGGCAAGCGCATGGGCTTGCCCTGGAACTACGACGGCCCCGCGGATGTGTTCGCCGAAATGACGGAAGTGATGCCGTCGCTGAAGAACATCACCTGGGAGCGGCTGGTGCGCGAGGGTGCGGTGACCTATCCGGTCGACGATCCGCATCAGCCCGGCAACGAGATCATCTTCACGACGGGCTATCCGACCGAGAACGGCCGCGGCAAGATCGTGCCGGCGCACGTGCTGCCGCCCGATGAATTGCCCGACGACGAATATCCGATGGTGCTGTCGACGGGGCGCGTGCTGGAACATTGGCACACCGGATCGATGACCCGGCGCTCCCACGTGCTGGATCGGCTCGAACCCGAGGCGGTGGCGTTCATGTCGCCCAAGGACATGCGGCGGTTGCAGGTGTGGCCCGGCGATTTCATCCGGATGGAGACCCGCCGCGGCGCGGTCGAGGTGAAAGTACGCAGCGATCGCGACGTGCCGGAAAACATGGTGTTCATGCCGTTCTGCTACGCGGAGGCGGCGGCCAATCTCTTGACCAATCCGGCGCTCGACCCGTTCGGCAAGATTCCCGAATTCAAGTTCTGCGCCGTGCGCGTCGAGAAAGCGGAGCTGCGAAGCGCTGCGGAGTGAGCCTTTTCGTCATGGCCGGGCTTGTCCCGGCCATGACGAGCTTATCAAACTGCTTGATTTGTTGGCTGAACTTCGCCTCGAACGCTCAGGTGCCGGCGGCGACCGCGGCCTGCTGTGCGGCGGCCTTGTTTTGCGCGACGATGGCATCGAGCCTGGCGATATTCTCGAGCAGGCGCTGGCTGGTCAGGACCAGGAAGTAATAGCCGAACTGCGGATTCTGAAAATAGATCTCGAGCAGCTTGTCATAGGTGATGGTCAGCACCTGGCCCTCTTCGACGCACTCGATGGTTGCGGTCCGCCGGTTGTCCGGCGACAGGAAGCCGAGTTCGCCCATCAGGACTCCAGGCGGCAGTTCGACGCCGATTTCGGTGACGAGGAATTTTCCGGTCACCGTCAGCAGCATATCGTGGGCTACATCGTCCTTCCTGAACAGGACGTCGCCCTGGCGATATTTTCGCGCGGTCATGAACGGCTTCAGCCACTCCATCGAGGTGTCGCCCTTGGTGGCGTTGCGCGCCTTCTTGACCAGATTGAGCATCTGACGAAGGCGAATGGCATTGATGGGCAGCAGCAGGAAATACAGCAGGAAGGTCTTGATATCGCCGGTCAGTGCGCCGAAGCCCGCGAAAAACGCGCAACCGAACATGTTCGCCACGCGCAGCGGAACGATCGTCCGTGTCAGCAAGGTCGCGACGAAGAAGATGGCGCCGACCAGTGCCAGCATGTTGGCCAGCGTGATGTTGGCGACGATGATTTCCGTGAGACGATTGAAGATCGCGTCATAGCTGATGTTGTTGGGATCGAGCCCCATCTGCAGCAGGATTTTCGCGATCCGGAAGTTGTCCGCCGCCGCATTGAGGATGCGGTCCAGCGCGCTCGAGATGTCGACATGGTTGGGGGGCATCGGATCTCCCGGAGCGGGATCGAAGGATTCAAATGGGACGATTCGGTCAAAACACAGTCAGATAAAACGCAAACGGGAGGCCGGCAACAGCAGGAAACGCCGTCAGCAAGCCGGAAGCCCGACGGGATCGCTGCCGGGCGGCCGATGGTGTTCGGGTTTTCGCGCCGATGCTATTCCGCTTCAATCAATAATTGAAATGCGGAAGATAAATCGCGGTTTTCAGCGCAACAATGCCGGCAAAGGTTGCCGTGCCCAGCATGATCGTGACGGCGGCGCGAAAAAACGCCCGCACCGCGGCTTCGCGCGAGGCATTTGCCCTGATCCCGCGCCGGTCGGTCTTGCGGCCGCGCCGCGCCCGATCGTGGGACAGGTCGTGATAATGTGTCAGAAGTGTCATCGCGGTTCTCAAGATTCGGCAGTTTTCAAGATTCGGCAGTTCTTAAAGTTCGGCAGGTCTTAAAATGCCAGGCGTTTTCGGGTGGCGGCGATCAGCCGCTGCGCCCGGCGCGTGAGCAGGCGTTTTGCAATCATCATGACGCCGATCAGCGGGTTGCCTTGGTTATCCATATCAAGTTCAAAGCGCGCCAGTGGAAAGGCGATGGCGCATCCACGAGGCGCGGCGTTCGACTTGGCGAAATCGAGCGCACTTTGCTTGCGCCAGAACAGGCCGCCGAACCTTGCGTCGGCGTCGCGTGCTACCCAAAAGCCGTCGCGGTTGCGGCCGATGAAGACCACCGGGATGGCTTCGCTGAGCACGTCCGGTCCCGGCCGCTGGAAGGACACGGCCGCCGGCTCGAATGCCGCAAGCGCAACGCGCGCGAGCGGCCCCGCCGGGACAGGGCTTTCGCTGCAAGTCATCACGCCCATGCAAATGCCGATCTTGAAGACGCGCCGCGACACGGCGGCGTTTGCATTCCTGTTTGATCCGAACCGCATATGAATTCGAGATGGCGAGGCCACGCATCGCATAGGAACGGCATAAAGAACGCCGGTGCCGCAGTTTTACGCGGGTTGATCGTTGAGCGCTTTTGCCGGCTCGGCAACGCCGGCCATGACCCGCGCCACGGCTCGTTGCGCGCCTGCGCCGAGTTCGACCAGCGGCAGTCGCACCCTCGGCTTCATCGATCCCGACACGCTGATGGCGTATTTCAGCGCCGCGACCGGCGCATCTCCCGATATCGCGGCGGCCAGCGCCGCGAGGCGCGCCGAAAGGCGTCTGCAAGCCGCCAGATCGCCCACCGCGGCGGCCCGATGGACGCGGTGGCAAAGATCGGGAAAGATATTGGCGATGGTCGAAATGCAGCCGTCGCCGCCGCTGGCGAGCCAGCCGACCGCATGGACGTCGTCTCCGCACAGCAGGTAAAATTCCTGCGGCAGCGCCGCTCGCAAGCGGAACAGCCGTGCCGCGCTGGCGGTCGCATCGTTCAAGCCGACGAACTGCGGCGATTGAGCAAGCCGCAGGATGGTATCGTCCGACAATTCGCGCGCCGTGCGCGCGGGATTGTCGTGCAGCAGGATCGGCAGAGCGGTCGACGCCGCGATGGCCCCGAAGTGCGCCAGCAGGCCCGCCTGCATCGGCTTGTTGTAGTAGGGCACCACCGACAGGATCGTGTCGGCGTCTTCGGCCTCGGCCATAGCGCTCAACTCGATCGCCCGGGCGGTGGAGTTGGATCCGGCGCCGGCAATCACCGCGATGCGGCCGCGCGCGGTTCGCACGGCCTGACCTATCAGTTCCTTCCGCTCGTCATCGCTCAGCGTCGAGGCCTCGCCCATGGTTTCGCCGACCACTATCGCGCGGGTACCGGACCGGATCTGGGACTCGCACGACCTTTCGAACGCCGGCCAATCGATCCGGTCGTCGTTGTCGAATGGCGTGGGAAGGTCGGCGATGAAGCCGCTGAACCGGTGCAATGGATCGATGTCCGGCATGGCTAGGCTACGTTGGCGATCGCGCCGAAATGCTCACCGGCTTGCTCGCGATGGGCCGCCAGCACAAAACCCTGCTGGCAGCGGGCGCCGGCTTCGATCCGGAATCCCTGTTGCTGCAACCGGGTGCGAACTTTGGCTGCGAGCCCGCTCTCTTGCGACTCGATCGATATCGTAAGGCTGGCGGCGGGGCAAAGCAGCCGCCCGATCTGGCTGATCGTGGCCTCGATCGCCTGATAGCATTGGTCGCCGGCAATCAGCCCCACGGAATACCCAGCGGAAGGTGTGCGGCAGCTCGATGCCAGCACGCCAAAGCCGAATCCGCGCCGCCGCAGCGCCAGATAGAGGTCGATGCTGTCGCCACCAGCGACCACGATCCGGTGCGCTCTGGACAGGTGGGCGAGGTTGATCATGGTGTCGACGATCTCGTCGCGCGGCGAGGCGAACGCTGGCTTTGACATGGGGTGTGTCCGGATGGGGAAAAGTTTATCTGGCGCCTACGCGGCGCGGCTCCGGTGGGAACTCGCAGGCACGGCCGGCGGCGGGGCGGTTGAGGCCTTGCGATGCATGTCGAGTTCGACGATGTCGGCGGTCAGCACGATGGTTGCGGGATGATGTCCGTTTTCGGTCAGCGCATATTTTACAGCCTGGGCGCGGCTGACGAATAATCCGCCGAACAGCCCGTGATCTTCCTGGGCAACCCAGTTTCCCCGGCTGTTGCGTCCGATCAGGACGAGAATCGAACTGCACGACGGGGGTTCATCGACCTTTTCCATGATTGCGCTCCTTGGCGGTCTGAGGCGCGGCCGAACCGACCGCGCTGCGAGACCTCTGATATCGAACAGAGCGCATATGAATTCGAGAGCAGGGCGGAATCGATCTCATAGAAGAGATGTAAAGATCCGGACGTGTTAACGATGAAGGCGTTCACGCCCGCTTGCGGCCGCTCTGCGGCTGCAACCCGCGCCACAGATCGTGGTTCGGCTTGGGCGATGCCGTCGGCAGCCCCGCGCTGGACATATCGATGGCAAACGCGACGGCGAGGGTGCGCCTCAGCCGCTCGTCGTCGATCCGCTTCAGATGCCGTTGCAACACCGCGACGCTGCCCGGATGCTGCGGGTTGACGATGGCGTGGCAGAGTGCCGCGCTGGCCTGACGGAAGAACCTGAAGGCCGGCCGGGCCGGTGCGTGAGCGCCCGGCGCGTCGAGCTCGGTGGCGATTGCCAGCAGCGCCAGCCGGTCGGCATCGTCCCTCGTGACCGCGAACCGCAGCAGCGCCAGTTGCCAGGCCAGCAGCGCCTTGCGGTGCCGGGCCTGCTCGGGCGGTTTTAAATTCGCTGTCATGGAATACGACCGCGCGACGGTTCAGGCGGGAACGGCGTGCGCCAGGCAAAACAGCGCAGCATAGGCGACCGCCTCGTCCCAGTGATTGAGGGCGACGTCGAACGGCCGCTCGCGCTTGATGATGCCGACCACGGCGGCCAGGATGGTGGACATCCACAGCAGCGCGGTAAAACCCCTCGCAAAGCCGATGCTGCCGAACGAGGCGAAGCCGACGATGATCGCGAGCCGCAGGCAAAGGCGAACGATCACCTGCGTCGATCGCAATTCGCCCGGCAGGTTGCGGTGGTGTGCCAAATGAAGCTCTGCTGTATTTACGCGAAATTATCGCAGCAGAGCGGCGCGTAGGACGCATTGGCGTCGTACGGCACGGTGGGAACGCTGGTCTGGTTCGACCGCGCGCCAGCCAGCCGTGCATCGACAAAGGCGCACAGTATCGCCAGCGGCAAATCCGGATGATGGGCCTCGATCGATTGGTCCAGCCATTCCGGCAGTTCGCGCTGACGCGACAGCGCGCAATGCCATTCGCCCTCGTCATAGGCGAGGCGGCGAACCTGCCATTGCGGCAGCTCGAGCTCGATCAGCGCCAGCACCGCATCGGTCCAGGCCGATGACGCCATCAGGCGCTCGATCTGCGCGGTCTTCTCCGGCTGCCCCAGTGACGGAAAGCGCCGGCACACCGTCGCGATCACGTCCGAAAGCAGCTCTGCGGTGACCGCGCCGGCGTCGCGAAGCCGGGCATTGAGCGCAAGAGCGTCATCATATTCATCTGGAAGCGGCATGGCATCATCTCGCTTTGGTGGCCGCATTCGCGGGCCATTTCGGCAAGATGGATAAAGCCCCATTTGAAAGCGAGACGGGGAAAACCGGCAAGATATAGGAATTTCATAAGTGTTTCGGGCGCGAACATTTCCGCGTCGTGCCGGCGTCCGCCCCGGACACGGGCGTTTATGGGATTCCTATAACATCGCCATTGCGACCGTCTCGAAAACCTATGCGCGGGGTGGCATTTCACCGCCAACGCAAGCGGAGTCCCCTCTATGGGGCCCGCAGCTCACACCGCACAGGAGCATCTCATGTGGGACGTCGTCATGCTGGCCCTCGGCCTCGGCTTCTTCGTGGCGGCGATAGGTTACACCTACGCCTGCGAGCGGCTTTGAGGAGAATACGATCATGATGTTCGATTATTCGCTCGCCGGCCTCGTCTCGCTGGGGCTGCTGTTTTACCTGACCTACGCCCTGCTGCGGCCCGAGCGGTTCTGACCGCTGTCGCCGCCTGTCCCGCGCACATCTCTTAAAGGCACATTCCGATGACGGTCATTGGCTGGATTCAAATCGTTCTATTCTGCGCAATCGTGGTCGCACTCGTAAAGCCGCTCGGCGGCTACATGACCCGCGTGTTCAATGGCGAGCGCAATTTGCTGTCGCCGGTGCTGCGCCCCGTGGAGGCCGGATTGTACTGGATCGGCGGCGTCGACGAGAAGCGCGAGCAGCATTGGCTGACCTACACGGTCAGCATGCTGCTGTTCCATGTCGGCGGCTTTCTCATCATCTACGCGGTGATGCGTCTTCAGGCTTTTTTGCCGTTCAATCCCGCGGGGCAGCCGGCGGTCCCGGAAGGTCTCTCCTTCAACACCGCGATCAGTTTCATCACCAATACCAACTGGCAGAACTACGGCGGCGAGACCACGCTGTCCTATCTGGTGCAGATGCTTGGCCTGACCCATCAGAATT
>Ga0208589_1000595_pt1 | contig 16719 bp, 16 predicted proteins | sample NGESurshal092012_2_FD_184486 | JGI IMG/M metagenome (GOLD analysis project Ga0208589, IMG submission 184486) | Arctic peat soil microbial communities from Barrow, Alaska - NGEE Surface sample F53-2 shallow-092012 (SPAdes) | ecosystem: Environmental > Terrestrial > Soil > Wetlands > Peat ... | reverse complement strand
CTCCCTGAGCATGGTTTGCTCCCTGGTAGGAGCGCACCCTGTGCGCGAACGATTCTCGCGGGATGCCACAAGAGCATCGCGCACAGGGTGCGCTCCTACAGCCAGACACAATCCCAATAGGGGTAGTCGCCTGTTTGGCCGACGAGCTTGGCGCGCAATGGGTTGGCAATGATGTAGCGGGCTGCCGCGCGGATGTCTTCATCGCGTCGCAACGCATGATCGTGGAAACCCCGAGCCCAGATTCGAGCGGTCTGTTCCGCTTGCCGGAGGCGCTTGCTGGTGACTGACTTGAAACGATTCATGACGAGCGAGAGATCGTCTCGTTCGCCAAGTTCGACCAGTCCATGCCAATGATCCGGCATCAACACCCAGCAGAGCGGACGTGCATCACCCCATGTCCTGGATTCGATCATCAGTCGACATGTTGCTTGGGCGAATTCCTTGTCGAGAAACCATGGCGTGCGATCGGCCGTGGTAGTCGTCAATAGATAGATCTGCCTCGGCAGGGACGTTCGGCCTCTGCGCAGTGCTTGATGGCCCGGAGGGTTCTTCATGCGAAGACCATCGCAGCCCAAGGAAGATGATCCCAGTGGCAGACGGCCTGGTTCCATGTAGGAGCGCACCCTGTGCGCGATGGCTCTTGGCCAATACGTGAACAAGAGCCATCGCGCACAGGGTGCGCTCCTACGGGTAGATCACAGCCACTTCGCCCGCTTGAGCGCGATGTAGATGCCGCCGACCACGCACAGCATTACCGTGATGACGATGGGATAGGCCCAGGGCTGGCTGAGTTCGGGCATGTGGGTGAAGTTCATGCCGTACCAGCTGGTAAGCAGGGTGGGTGCGGCGAGCATGGCGGCCCAGCCGGCGAGTTTCTTCATCACCTCGTTCTGGCCGTAGGTGACCAGCGAGAGGTTGACGTTGATCGCGGCGGTGAGCATTTCGCGCATCGCGTTGATCGATTCGTTGACACGGAACACGTGATCGTAGACATCGCGAAAATACGCACGCAGCTTGTCGGGAATCAGGTTCGGGTGCAGCCGCACCAGCTGGCTGATGATGTCCTGCAGCGGCGCCACCGCGAGGCGCAGCGTCATCAGGTCGCGCTGCATGTCGTACAGCCGCCGCACCGTATCGCGCTTGAAGGTATCGGCGAAGATGTCCTGTTCCAGTTGCTGCAGCTCCTCGCGGAAGTCGCGCACGATCGGCAGCAGGTTGTCGACGATGAAGTCGAGCACGCCATACAGCGCGTAGCTGGGGCCCAGCGCCAGCAGCGCCGGCGAGTGTTCGCAGTTGCGTCGGGCCGGCGCATACGACAGCGAGGCGCCGTGGCGGATGCTGACCAGATAGCGCGCGCCGAGAAAGATATGCGTCTCGCCGAAGGCCAGCTGACCAACGACCAGCTGCGCGGTCTGCACCACCAGGAACAGCGAGTCGCCATAGGTTTCCAGCTTGGTGCGCTGATGCGCGGCGTGCGCGTCCTCGATCGCCAGATCGTGCAGACCGAACTCCTGCTGCAGCTTCAGCAGCAAGGCCTCGTCCGGCTCGTGCAGGCCAACCCAGACGAAGGTGTCCGGCTCCTGCAGCACGTCGCTGATCGCATCGAGGCCGATGTCGCCGATCCGGCTGCCGTCATTTCGGTAGGCAATGCAATTGACCACCATCGGTTGCTCGGCAGGCGACGGTGCAGTTGGGAGCGGATTGAGCAGGGTCATCCGCGCATCATGCCGTGTGCCCGATGACTGGGCAATTGCGTTGTGGTGACGGCGTTCTTTTTGTAGGAGCGCACCTTGTGCGCGATGACTCTTGCTTCAGGATTGAGAGGAGCCATCGCGCACAGGGTGCACTCCTACCGATTTCGGCGCAGCGTCCACGCCAGTGCCAGCCAGCACGGCAGCGCGAACAGAATCCATGGCTGGTTCTGTTGCACGACGCCGGGCAGCAGGTGCAGCAGCACGGCGATCAGCATGGCCAGCAGTTGCAGCAGGATCACGCCGTCGATGAAACGCGTGGGCGCGATGCCGCGGCGTGCATGCCATAACGTCGGCAGCAGCAGGAACGCGAGCGGGTTGAACAGCAGCAGGTTGGCATTCGCCCATGCCGAGTGATGGGTGGTAAGCGTCCACAGCACCAGCAGCAGCAGGCCGACGATGCCGGCCGCCAGCAGGTACAGTGTGCCGAGCAGTGCGTAGCCAAGCGGCCACCAGCGTCGCGTCAGCACGATCAGCACGGCGAGTGACAGGCCCGCCAGCGCCAGCGGCAGGCGCAGATCGGGTGCAGCAGCCGGCGGTTCGTCCAGCTCGTTCGGCGAGATCAGATGTTCGCTCTGCAGCAGCGGCTGCAGCCCACCATGGCCGTTGTCGATGTGCACATCGCGCAATTGCGCCTGCAGCACCATCGGCAGGAAACTTTCCTGCCAGGCGTTGAGCGGCTGGTCGGCGTACGGGCCCAGACCGAGGTCCAGCACCAGCATCAACCAGGGCTGCGCGCTCATCAGGCGCGCGGTCTGCTGGCGGTAGGTCATGCCGCCGGCACGTGCAGCGAGCTGGGTTTCCAGCACGCCGCCGAGCGCCTTGTTCAGCGCATCGCGCACGCGGGTGGTGCAGTTGTCGACGTAATAGTCGTAGTTGTAGCCGGCATTTTCCGGGCGCAGGTTCCACAGCAGAAAATCTCGCAATGCGCTGGCCTGATCGGCGTTCAGCAGCAGCTGCTGGCGGGTCACCGAACGGCCGCTCTGGATGTAGTAGCTCTCGTCGAGATGGCTTGGCGCGGCGTCCATCAGATAGTGCATGCGGCCACGGGCGAAGTTGAACAGGAAACCCTTCTCGTCGAAATCGAACACGCCGTAATTGAAGTTGATCGCATCGCCGGAAACGCTGTCGCGCAGCTCGATCGCGTCGTGACCGAAACGCTCCCAGTAGGTTTCACCGGGACCGTAGGTGATCAGCGACACCTGCAGGTTCGCACCGGGTGCGTTGGCGACGCTGGCATGGGCTGGCAGTGCGAAGGCCAGCCAGAGCATGACAAGACAGAACACGGAACCGATGTATCGCATGAATCCAGCCTTGTCGTAGTGGTGCACTGTCCACAAGGGACTTCCTGCGGTCGTGGGAGCGACTTCAGTCGCGATGCGTCGCTGGATTGAACACCAGAGCATCGCGATTGAAGTCGCTCCCACGGGATCGCGCCTTGGCCGTTCAGTCGTTCTGTCTGACCACACGAAACTGCTGCACGCGGCGGTCGTCGGCTTCGGTGACATGAAACAGGAAAGCGCCGATGGCGACCTCTTCGCCGGCTTCGGGCAGGTGGCCGAATTCGGAAGTGACCATGCCGCCCACGGTGTCGTATTCCTCGTCGGAGAAAACGGCGCCGGTGTGCTCGTTGAAATCGGCAATCGGTGTCAGCGCGCTGACCAGCAGCTCGCCGCCGGGTTGTTCGTGCACCAGCTCGGGCTCGTGCTCGTCATCGTGCTCGTCGTCGATCTCGCCGACGATCTGCTCCAGCACGTCCTCGATGGTGATCAGGCCGGCCACGCCGCCGTACTCGTCGACCACCAGCGCCATGTGGTTGCGCGTCAGGCGGAATTCCGCCAGCAGTATGTTCAGGCGCATCGACTCGGGAATCAGCACGGCCGGACGCATGATCGCGCGGATGTCGAAATGCTCCGCAGCGCCGAAGAACTTCAGCAGGTCCTTGGCCAGCAGGATGCCGAGAACTTCGTCCTTGTCCTCGCCATGCACGGGAAAGCGCGAGTGGCCGGATTCCACCACGGCGGCAAGGATGTCCGTCAGTGGCGACTCGACCGCGAGCATCACGATCTGTGCGCGCGGGACCATCACATCGTCCACGCTCAGTTCGGTGACCTTGATCGCACCCTCGACCATGGTGAGGGTGTCGACGGACAGCAGTCCGTTGGTCTGGGCGGCGCGCAATTCCTCAAGCAGTTCGTTGCGGTTGCGTGGTTCGCCGGAAAACATGTGGCCCAGTCGGTCCCACCAGGTGCGGTGCGCCGGGCCGCTGGTACTGCCAGGGTCGTCGTTCATTTATCGCAGGGATGCTGCCCGCAAGCGGGTCGGTGCAGCGAGTTTAGCGGAAAATCCGTGACGATTCAGGGTCTCCGCCCCTCCTCCTGCTGGCAGGGGGAGGTTGGGAGGGGGTTGCCCGGGCTTGCCAAAAGGTCAAAAGCACCCCACCCCAACCCTCCCCTGCAGGCAGGGGAGGGAGCGAAAGTTCAGGCGTACGGATCGGCGATGCCGAGGCCGGCGAGGATGCGGGTTTCCAGCGTTTCCATGGCAACGGCTTCGCGGTCGTCGACGTGATCGTAGCCAAGCAGGTGCAGCACGCCATGGATGGTCAGATGCGCCCAGTGATCGCGCGCCGCCTTGCCTTGTTCGGCCGCTTCGCGCAGCACCACCGGCGCGCAGATCGCCAGGTCGCCGATCAGCGGCAACGTCACTCCGGGCGGCTGTTCGACAGGGAACGACAGCACGTTGGTGGCGTAGTCCTTGCCTCGATAGTCGCGGTTGAGCGCGCGACCTTCGTCGCCGTCGACAATGCGGATGGACAGTTCGGCCGGCTCGCGCCGCTTCGCTCCATGCAGCGCCGCCTCGACCCAGCGGCGGAAGCTCACCGCTGAAGGCAGGCCGCTGCGTGGTACCGCGTAGCCAACAGCGACGACGGGAACGGGGAACGGGGAATGGGGAACGGATACAGCCGGCACATTCCGGCGCGCGTTCGATAATGGGGGATTTCGGGTTCTCGACATGATTTTCAACCTGCGCCGCCCGACCTGTTCCCTGTTCCCTGTTCCCCGTTTCCCGCTTCCTCGAACGCCTCATAGGCGCGCACGATCTTCGCCACCAGCGGATGACGCACCACGTCGCGCGAAGTGAAGAAGGTGAAGCTGATGCCATCGACGCCGCGCAGCACCTCGATCGCCTGACGCAGACCCGAGCGCGTGCTGCGCGGCAGGTCGACCTGGGTGACGTCGCCGGTGATCACCGCGACCGTGCCGAAACCGATGCGCGTGAGGAACATCTTCATCTGCTCGACGGTGGTGTTCTGCGCCTCGTCGAGGATCACGTAGGAGTCGTTGAGCGTGCGCCCGCGCATGAAGGCGAGCGGGGCGATCTCGATCACGTTGCGCTCGATCAGCTTGGCCACTTTCTCGAAGCCGAGCATTTCATACAGCGCGTCGTACAGCGGGCGCAGGTAGGGGTCGACTTTCTGCGTCAGGTCGCCGGGCAGGAAGCCGAGCTTCTCGCCGGCTTCCACGGCGGGACGTACCAGCAGCAGGCGCTGCACGCGATTCGCCTCCAGCGCCTCGACCGCGCAGGCGACGGCCAGATAGGTCTTGCCGGTGCCGGCCGGCCCCACGCCGAAGTTGATGTCGTGGCTGGCGATCGCGTGCAGGTAGCGCGCCTGGTTCGGGCCGCGGCCCTTGATCAAGCCGCGCTTGACCTTGATCACCACTTCCTGAGTGCCTTCGCTGGAGATCTCGCTTATTGCATCGATGCCGGATTCGGCCAGATGCAGGTTGATCTTCGCGCCGGTCAGCGCTTCCTCGTCGGTGCTGGCGTACAGGGTGCGCAACACGTTCTCGGTGGCGCAGGTGATGACCTCCTCGCCGATCACCTGGAACAGGCTGCCGCGATGGTTGATCTCCACGCCGAGGCGCAGCTCGATCTGGCGCAGATGCTCGTCGAACGGCCCGCACAGGTTGGCGAGCCGGGCGTTGTCTTGCGGATCGAGCGCGAAATCGCGCTGGTTGAGGCCGTTGGTCATGGGCAGGTGTCGATTGCGATAAGTATTTCAGGCGACTGTCTTGGCCTGTAGGAGCGCACCCTGTGCGCGATGCTCTTTGCCAACGAGGGTCAAAAGCATCGCGCACAGGGTGCGCTCCTACAGTTCAATCACGCAGCAACATCGTCGGTGAGCTGGATGCGTCCACGCAGAGAGTTGCTCATCGCCTCGGTAATTTCTACGTCGACGAACTGGCCGATCAGCCGCGGATGGCCGGGGAAGTTGACGAAGCGCATGTTCTCGGTGCGACCGGTGAGTTCGTTCGCGTCGCGCGTGCTGGGCTTTTCCACAAGCACGCGCTGCACGCTGCCGATCATCGCCTGGCTGATCTGCTTTGCGTTCGCGTTGATCGCTGCCTGCAGCCGGGTCAGTCGCGCGTGTTTCTCCGTCGCTGGCGTGTCGTCGGCGAGATTCGCTGCCGGCGTGCCGGGACGCGAGGAGAAGATGAAGGAGAAGCTCTGGTCGAAGCCGATGTCCTCGATCAGCTGCATGGTCTTCTCGAAGTCCGCCTCGGTCTCGCCGGGGAAGCCGACGATGAAATCGGAGGACACGCAGATGTCCGGGCGCACCGCGCGCAGTTTGCGGATCTTTTGCTTGAACTCCAGTGCGGTGTAGCCGCGCTTCATCGCGCCGAGGATGCGATCGGAGCCGGCCTGTACCGGCAGATGCAGATAGTTCGCCAGCTGCGGCACGTTCGCGTAGGCCTCGATCAGCGAGTCGGAAAACTCCAGCGGATGCGAGGTGGTGAAACGGATGCGGCCGATGCCGTCGATTTGCGCGATCGCGTGGATCAGCACGGCGAGGTCAGCAATGCCGCCGTCGTGGGTCGGTCCGCGATACGCATTGACGTTCTGGCCGAGCAGGTTCACTTCGCGCACGCCTTGCGCGGCAAGCTTGGCGACCTCGACGATCACGTCGTCGAATGGACGGCTGATCTCGTCGCCGCGGGTATACGGCACCACGCAGTAGCTGCAGTATTTCGAGCAGCCTTCCATGATCGAGACGAACGCGGTGGGACCTTCGGCGCGCGGCTCGGGCAGGCAGTCGAACTTCTCGATCTCGGGGAAGCTGATGTCCACCTGCGGCAGGCCGGAGGCGCGCTGCGCCTCGATCAGTTGCGGCAGGCGGTGCAGGGTCTGCGGGCCGAACACCAGGTCCACATACGGCGCGCGCTTGACGATCGCTTCGCCTTCCTGTGATGCCACGCAGCCGCCGACGCCGATCAGCACCGGCTTGCCATTCTTCTTGTGCTGCTTCCAGCGGCCGAGCTGGCTGAACACCTTCTCCTGCGCCTTCTCGCGGATCGAGCAGGTGTTGATCAGGATCACGTCGGCCTCGGCCTCGTCCCGGGTCAGCTCCATGCCATGCGACGCCTTCAGCACGTCGGCCATCTTGGCCGAGTCGTACTCGTTCATCTGGCAGCCGTGGGTCTTGATGAAAAGTTTCATTGGGGCAGGCTTCATTGGAGCAGGTTTCATTGGAGCGGGCTTCACTGGGGCAGGCTTGCCGGTCATGGCAGGGGTACCGTGGATTGTGACGTCAGGGAGGCGATCCCGAAGAACCGTGCAGTCTACCCTCGTGGCTGCCTGCTTGCCAGCCGATCGACCCGGCAGATCAAGCACTTGCAATGGCTCGCGAACGGCCGTGGCGCACGGAATCGCCCTCGCGCACTTGGCGCCGGCCACGCATGGCGGCACACTGCGCCCATGTTCGACGTCGCAAGCCACAGGGGAAGCGTCGATCGGCCTGCCGGGGGCTTCCCATTACGTTCGATCCTGTCGCGGGTCGCGCTCGGCTGTGTGTTGCTGTACGGTCTGTTGTGGCTTCCCCCGGTACAGGCCGGCACGCTGTATCACTGCACCGGTACGAGTGGCGAAGCGGTATTCAGCAGCAGCACGGCCGGTTATCGCGGCTGCACGAAAATCAGCACGTACGGCACGGCGGCGCCACGCCACAAGACGCCGTCGCTGCCGGTATCGCTGACGGGAATAACCGGTTCGGTCGCGACCACGGCGCACGACCTCGCGATAGCCGGGGTCGAGCCGAGTTCACTAGCCGGTGTGCAGGGTTCGGTGGAAACCAGCGCGCGTCGTCTCGATGCGACGCCGATGCCACGCGTTTCGCTGGCCGCCGTGCAGGGTTCGGTCGAAACCGGCGCGGCTAACTCAGCTGGGATATGGGCATCTCCGTCGAAAATGGAAGCACGTAAATTGGGGCTGGCTGCATCGTCGGCCACAGCTTCAGTGAGCGCAACAGCCCCATCCATACGACGCACTTATTACTACAAAATCGTCCATGCTGACGGCAGTTTGTACTTCGGAGATCATGCACTTGAAGTACAGAAAGGTGATCGGCTGACTAGAGATTTCGTCGAATACATTCAAACTTGTGTCGCCTGTGACCTGCACTCGACGATCGACTGGCGCACCGTGCCGCTGCATCTCACCGAATATGCCGATGTGATTCGCGCGGCCAGTGCGCAGTACGGTGTGGGCGAGGCTTTCCTGCGCGCGATCATCCATGCCGAGAGTGCGTTCAATCCGCATGCGATGTCAGCCAAAGGCGCGCAGGGATTGATGCAATTGATGCCGGGTACTGCCAGCGACATGGGAGTGCCGGATACCTTCAATGCCGACGAAAACATCCAGGGTGGCGCCCGTTATCTCGGCCTGTTGCTGAAGACATTCAATGGAGACGAGCGGCTGGCAGCAGCAGCGTACAACGCGGGGCCGGCGGCGGTGCAACGTTACAACAACGACGTGCCGCCGTACGCCGAAACCGAGGTGTATGTAAAACGCGTGAGCGAGTTGCGCAAGCGTTATGACGCGATGATCCACCCGCCGCTGATGACTGCACGCGGACCGGGTTGAATGTCTGTTCTGCAGGCAGAGCGGCATCAGCCGCGCTGCCGTTTGTTCCTGCATCGAAGGCGGTCGTGGCTGATGGACGCCCGCGTCTGGGCATGAATGACGGCGGACGCTCAATCGTTGGCGTCGCTGCCATCGCTGGCGCTCATCGGTGCCCGTTGCGCCACGGTGACTTCGACATGGAAGGGGCTGCCATTGCGCAGGCCGGAGACCTGCACCTTGCTGCCGGGCTTGAGCGCGGCTTCGTGACGGCGCAGGTCGGACGGGTCGAGTATGTCGTCGCTGCCGATGCGCAGCAGAATATCGTGCGGCTGGATCCCGGCCAGCGCGGCCGGTCCGCCGGGATCGACATCGGTCACCTGGGCGCCGCGTGGCGCCGCCGGCAGCCCGCTGTTGGCAGCCACCGGCACGAACGCGTAATCGGCGCCGATCCAGCCGCGTATCACGTGACCGGTGGCGATGATCTGGTCCAGCACTTTCCAGGCGGTGGCGACGGGAATGGCGAAGCCGATGCCTTCGGCGCCGGAGGCCTTGCCGATCAGCAGCGTGTTGATGCCGACCAGTTCGCCTTCGGTGTTGATCAGCGCACCGCCGGAGTTGCCGAGGTTGATGGCCGCGTCGGTCTGGATGAAATCCTCGGCGCTGGAGCTGTTCAACTGGCGCCCCACCGCGCTGACGATGCCCATCGTCACGGTCTGGGTGAGGCCAAGCGGGTTGCCGATCGCCAGCACCACATCGCCGGGACGCAGCTGCTGCTGATCGGCTATCCGGATCGCCGGCAGGTTGCTGGCATCGATCTTCAATACCGCCAGGTCGGTTTCCTGATCCGCACCCACCAGCGTGGCCTTGGCGATGCGGCCGTCATACAGCAGCACCTGGATGTCGGTGGCGTGGGCAATCACGTGGTTGTTGGTCAGCACGTAGCCCTGGCCCTGCACGTTGACGATGACCCCGGAGCCGAGGGTCTGCTCGCGATGCTGGTAGGTGGTGGGCTGCCCGCCGAACAACTGTTGCAGCACCGGGTTGTCGTACATCTTCAACGCCGGCTCGGTGACGATCTTGTTCGCGTAGATATTCACCACCGAGGGTGCCGCAACGGCTACCGCATCGGCGTACGAGACCGGGCCCAGGCCGGAGTGTGCTGGGCTGGTCAGCGTGGTCGTTGGCGTGGCCATGCCGAAACGTGTGCGCAGGTGTTCGCCGACGCCGGGCCAGAACAGCCCGAGCACGAACGCCACCGCCAATCCGAGGATGACGAAGCGGACGATGAAGGCGAGCGTGCCGGCGGCATGTTTCATGTCGAAAGAAGAATTCCGGCAAGTCGTGGCGGGGAATCGCGGCGGATGGACTTCGCCGGATGTTCCTGTTTTATTGTACGGGGCAAGGCCTGACGCTACACTAACGCGATTTTTGCGGGGTCCCAACCCCACCATGACCTTGCAAGTACCGGAGAGCCTGATGGCGAACGAAGTCGTCGATCACGGCCGCCGCCGTTTCCTCACAACAGCCACCGCAGTAGTGGGTGGCGTGGGGATCGTGTCGGCAGCTGTGCCCTTCATCAAGTCGTGGGAACCCAGCGCGCGTGCCAAGGCGGCTGGCGCTCCGGTGACCCAGTCCTTGAGCAAGATCGAATCTGGTCAACAGCTGATCGTCGGCTGGCGCAGCCTGCCGGTGTTCATCGTCAACCGCACCCAGCCGCAGCTGGCGGCATTGCCGTCGCAGGATCCGCGCCTGGTCGATCCGAAGTCGGACGGCAGTTCGTCCGGTCAGCAGCCGAAGTACGCGCAGAACGAGACCCGCTCGATCAAGCCCGAATGGCTGGTCATGATCGGCATCTGCACCCATCTGGGTTGCGTGCCCGGCTATGTGGGTGAAATGAAGCCCGAGCCATTCGACCCGAACTGGCAGGGCGGCTACTACTGTCCCTGCCACCATTCGCGCTACGACATGGCGGGTCGCGTGTATCAGGGCGTGCCGGCACCCATGAACATGCAGATCCCGCCATATCACTTCATTGACGATACGACCATCCAGATCGGCGTTGATCCGAAGGGAGCTGCGTAATGGCCAACGTTTTCACCCGCATGGGCGACTGGGTCAACGAGCGTGCGCCGAACATGATGCCGGCGTATCGCAAGCACATGACCGAGTACTACGCGCCGAAGAACTTCAATCTCTGGTACTACTTCGGCTCGCTGGCGATCGTGGTGCTGATCAACCAGATCGTCACCGGCATCTTCCTCACCATGAACTACAACCCGAGCGCGGCGGGCGCGTTCGACTCGGTGCAGTACATCATGCGTGACGTGGAGTGGGGCTGGCTGATCCGCTACATGCATTCCACCGGCGCCTCGCTGTTCTTCGTGGTGGTGTTCCTGCACATGTTCCGCGGCATCATGTACGGCTCGTACAAGAAGCCGCGCGAGCTGGTGTGGCTGCTCGGCATGCTGATCTTCCTGGTGCTGATGGCCGAGGCGTTCATGGGCTATGTGCTGCCGTGGGGCAACATGTCGTTCTGGGGCGCCAAGGTGATCATCTCGCTGTTCGGCACCATCCCGGTCATCGGCAAGACGCTGGTCGAATGGATCATGGGTGATTTCCTGCCCGCCGACGCCACGTTGAACCGCTTCTTCGCGCTGCACGTGATCGCGCTGCCGCTGGTGCTGTTGTTGCTGGTGGTGCTGCATATCGCCGCACTGCACGAAGTGGGTTCGAACAATCCGGACGGCGTGGAGATCAAGAAGGGTCCCAAGGGCAATCGCTGGGATGCGACCAAGCCGACCGACGGCATTCCGTTCCACCCGTACTACACGGTGAAGGATCTGGTCGGCGTGGGCTTCTTCCTGCTGATCGCCGCGTTCATCATCTTCTTCGCCCCGACGTTCGGCGGCTGGTTCCTCGAGCCTGACAATTCGATCATGGCCAACAACCTGGTCACCCCGGCGGAGATCAAGCCGGTGTGGTACTTCACCCCGTTCTACGCGATCGTGCGCATGATCCCGTCGTTCCTCGGCTCGGCCGTCTGGGGCGTGCTGGCGATGTTCGGCTCGATTGCCGTGCTGTTCCTGTTTCCCTGGCTGGATCGCGGCAAGGTCAAGTCGATCCGCTATCGCGGCCTCGGCTACAAGGTGGGGCTGGCGATATTCGTGCTGGCGTTCATCGGCCTGGGTGCGGTCGGCGCCGGTATCACCGCCAAGGTGATACCGGAGTGGTTCGGCAACGTCGATCTCACGACCTGGGAAAACGCGTTCGGTCGGTTGATGACCATCATCTACTTCGGCTTCTTCGTGTTTCTTTGGGCTTACACACATTTCGGCTGGGAGAAGACCAAGCCGGTTCCGGATCGGGTGACGATGCATGACTAAGCTGATGAAACGGATCATCCCCTCGATCGCGCTGGTGCTCGGCCTGCTCGTCGGCAGCCTGCCTGCGCACGCGGAAGGCCCCGAACTGCTCAGCTCCGGTGCGGGTGTGCGCGATCAGGCCTCGCTGCAGCGCGGTGCCAGGTTGTTCTTCGACTATTGCGTGGGCTGTCATTCGCTGAAGTACATGCGTTATTCGCGCATCGCCGAGGATCTGGACCTGTCCGAACAGGACGTGATGCAGAACCTCGACTTCACCGGGGCCAGGTTCGATGATCCGGTGATCTCGCACATGCCCGCGGAATCGGCGAAGACATGGTTCGGCAAGGATCCGCCGGATCTGTCGCTGGAAGTGAGCGCGAGGGGCGACGACTGGGTCTACAGCTACCTCAACTCGTTCTACCTGGATCCGGGCAGCCAGGTCGGCTGGAACAACACCGTGCTGCCGAATGCCGCCATGCCGTTCCCGCTGTCGGAACTGCAGGGCTTGCAGACCGCGGTGATGAAACCCGGCAGCACCACCGAGGTGGAAAAACTCGTGTTGACCCATCCGGGCACGATGACTCCAGCGCAGTACCAGCAGGCGACGCGCGACCTGACCAGTTTCCTGGAATACGTTTCCGAACCCGCGGCCTTGCAACGGCATCACTACGGCATCTGGGTGTTGCTGTTCCTGGTCCTGTTCTGTCTGCTGGCCTATATGCTCAAGAAGGAATACTGGAAAGACGTCCATTAAGTCACATGGACGTCACCCGATTGCGGCGGCTTTGGGCCGCCGCAATCGTCTCACCGATGGGGAATTGCGCATGCTCCCAAGCGCTCGCTCGCGTAACGTACTGACGCTGTACACCACGACCGACGACGTCCAGTGTCATCGCGCGCGACTGGTGCTGGCCGCCAAGGGAGTCGGTTACGAGCGGGTACTGGTGGACCCGGGCAAACCGCCGGAGGACCTGATCGACCTCAATCCGTATGCCAGCGTGCCGACACTGATCGATCGCGATCTCGCCTTGTTCGATACGTCGGTGGTGTGCGAGTACCTCGACGAGCGCTACCCGCATCCGCCGTTGATGCCGATTGATCCACAGTCGCGCGCACGTCTGCGGGTGGCTGCCGTACGTATCGAAAAGGACTGGTTGAGCCAGATCGATATCATCCGGGCCGGTGGTCGCCCCGCGGATGCCGCACGCAAGCGTCTGCGCGAACACCTGCTGACCGCGTTGCCGCTGTTCAAGGCCTCGAAATTCTTTCTCAATCCGGAAATGAGCCTGGTCGACTGCCTGGTCGCGCCGGTGATCTGGCGCTTGCCGTGGCTGCGTGTCGAGCTGGGCCGCGAAGGCAAGCCGATCCTCGATTACGGCGAGCGTTTGTTCCACAGTCAGGGTTTTGCGCGCAGCATGACCGACCAGGAAAAGGTGATGCGGCAGGCCCATGAGCAAGAATGAAATCGCCCCGATGAGTTCCAATCGCCCGTATCTGCTGCGGGCGATCTACGACTGGATCAGTGAAAACAACCTGACGCCGTATGTGCTGGTCGACGCCGGTTTCGAGGGTGTGCGGGTGCCGCCGCAGGTGATCAAGAACGGCCAGGTGGTGCTCAACCTGGCGATGCGCGCGGTATCCAACCTGGACCTGGGCAACGAATGGATCAGTTTCCAGGCGCGTTTTTCCGGCGTCAGCCAGGCCATCCATATTCCGGTACAGGCAGTGCTGGCACTGTACGCGCAGGAAAACGGGCAGGGCATGATGTTTCCCGCCGACGAGGGTGGCGATACCCCGCCGCCGTCGCCGTCCGTTCCCAAGCCCGATGATGCGCCACCGGCACCAAGCCCGGCCACGGGTGGCGACAAGCCGAAGCGCGGTGCGCCGCATCTGCGCGTGGTCAAGTAGGAGCGCACCCTGTGCGCGAAGCTCTCTTGTCCACAAGGGATTTCCTTCGATCGTGGGAGCGACAGTCGCGATCGCATTACCTGAGGCCGCTCAGGGAAATCGCGACTGAAGTCGCTCCCACAGGCTTTCGCGCACAGGGTGCGCTCCTGCGCGGTCAATGCGCTTCAATGCAGTCGGTCATCGATGCGACCGCGAGGATGCAGCGGCACGATATTGCTGCCGGGCGCGGATGCGGTGGTTGATCCGACGATCGATTCGTGCGGCACCAACTCGATCGTCGGCAGGCTCAGGCTGCTGAGTGCGCTGCCGATCATCCACAGGCGCCCCGGTTCGCGGTCATCGCCATCGATGCTTACCTCGAAGCTGTAGCAGCGTTCGATCATGCGCAGGCCGTTGACGCGGCGCAGGCGCAGACCGCGCAGACCGACGGTTTCATCCAGCAACTGCAACCCGTGCTGCTGGCATTGCCTGCGTGCTTCCTGCACGGCGCGCTCGCGCGCCACGCTGAGTTTCAACCACAGTCCGACGATGGCGCCCAGCAGCAGCAACAGCAGCAGATTGGAAAGGTCGCTCATTCCCACAGTGTGTGGGCGCCACCGGCCACGCGCAACTGCGAAGGTCAGCTCAGGCGCAGTCGCAGCGACAGATCGACCGCGCGCACATGCTTGGTCAGCGCGCCGACCGAAATGAAATCCACGCCGGTGCGGGCATACTCGCCGATCGTGCGCAGATCGACATTGCCGGACACTTCCAGTGGCACGCGACCGGCGCTGCAGCGCACCGCTTCGAGCATCAGCGGCAAACTGAAATTGTCCAGCATGATCCGGTCCACGCGCGCATCCAGGGCCTGCGCCAGCTCAGCGAGGTTTTCCACCTCGACCTCGAGCAGCAGATCCGGGTGCAGTCGCCGCGCCGCCCGCACCGCAGCCGCGATGCTGCCGGCGGCGATGATGTGGTTTTCCTTGACCAGGATCGCGTCGTACAGGCCGATCCGGTGATTGTGGCCGCCACCACAGCGTACCGCGTACTTTTGCGCGAGGCGCAAGCCTGGCACGGTCTTGCGCGTATCCAGTACACGCACCTTGGTGCCGGCGACAGCGGCGACATACTCGGCGGTCAGGCTGGCGGTGCCGGACAACAGCTGCAGGAAATTCAATGCCGAGCGTTCGGCACTGACCAGTGCACGGGCATGCCCGGACAGGCGGCAGATCACCGCGCCGGCGACGACCGCTTGACCATCACGGGTTTGCCAGTCGATTCGCACGGCTGGATCCAGCCGGCGGAAGCAGGCATCGAACCACGCTGTGCCCGCGATCACCGCGGCTTCGCGACAGGTCAGTTCGGCATCGGCACGGGCGTCGGCAGGCAGCAACTCGGCGGTGGCATCGCCCGGACCCAGATCCTCGGCGAAGGCGCGTTCGACATCGGCGGCGATCTGTGCAGCGGTCGGTAGCGCCAGCGATGAGCTGGGACTCATTCGTTGCCCGTGGCCTGCGCAGCATCGGGCTGGCTCAGCTTGCCGACAATCGCGCTCATCGCGCGATCGAACAGCGCGTTGGCGGCGAGCACCCTGGCATGGCCATCGACCAGGAGTACGGCCAGCTCCTGCGGCGAATAATCGGCCACTTTGAGGCCGCGCCGGTTGACGAACAGGTAACGGCCACTCATCGGGCTGATCCACGACAGTTTGGCGCGTGCCATGGCTTCGTCGGCAAGGCAGAACTCCAGCCAGGTGCCTGGTTGCAGCGCCTGCACCTGATGCCATTCGGGACTGTCCGGCGACACCGCGACGGCGTCCCGGTCCGGACCTTCGTCCAGTTCGGCATGCTGCTCGACGACAGGCTGAATGCTGTCGGGTATCGCCAGCATGGCGTCGTCTTCAACCGCGGCGGCGGTGCCGATATCCTCAATCGTTTCGCCGAGTTGCTGCCGATAGTACGTATGCAACTGGGCAAGCAGGCGGTCGATATCGCTTTCCTGGAACGCCACATTGGCCAGTCCCCGACGCAGGGAGCGCTCGATGCCTGGCAACATCTGACGCAGCAGTTGACGGCTCTCCGGATTCTGCGCCGGCCGGGTGCTGGCAATGAAATCGTCGACGAAGTGCAGCGCGCTCCTGAACTCGGGCGAATCTTCGCCCTGCCGCAGCAGCGTCAGCACCAGATGGTTGGCCCATGCCCGCGCGAGTACGCCATGCACCAGCGGCGGCAGTTTCCGCTCGCCGATGCGGTCGATGATTTCACGGGCGGCGCGGCGGCGCGCCTGTTCGAGTTTCTCGCGGCCGCGGGTGGATTCGGCCACGCGCTGCTCGGCCAGTTCGGAACGCCGCTTGTTGACGTCCTGGAATTGCTGCAGCTCGACCAGCAGGCGATCGAAGATGCCCATGTCATCGTCGAATTCGTGCAGCAACTGCTCGACGATCGACTTCACTTTGTCATACAGGCGGCGGTCGCGATCGGAATCCTCCGACCAGCCTTTGGCCTGTTCGGCCAGGCCGTCCAGCAGCCGGCGTGCCGGATGCTGGCGATGGGCGAACATCTTGCGGTCGAGAATCGCCGCCTTGAGGTAGGGAATCTGCAACCGTGCCAGCAGCACCTGCATCTCGACGGGCAGGTTGCGGTCTTCCAGGATGAATTCGAACAGCATGCCGACCAGATCGATGGTGTCCTCGTCGATGGTGGCGACATGACTGGGTCGCTCGCCGCGCAGGGCGCCAATCTGGTTCAGCAACTGCTCCTTCAGCTGCATCACCTCGCGGCTCAAGGCGGCGGCATCGCCGGGTTTGGCATGCGGCAACG
>Ga0208589_1000594_pt1 | contig 16725 bp, 19 predicted proteins | sample NGESurshal092012_2_FD_184486 | JGI IMG/M metagenome (GOLD analysis project Ga0208589, IMG submission 184486) | Arctic peat soil microbial communities from Barrow, Alaska - NGEE Surface sample F53-2 shallow-092012 (SPAdes) | ecosystem: Environmental > Terrestrial > Soil > Wetlands > Peat ... | reverse complement strand
GGATTGGGAAACCATGCAGCACGCGGCCGATGTATTGACCGAGCTGGGCGTGCCGCATGAGGTAAAGGTGGTTTCCGCGCACCGTACGCCGGATCTGCTGTTTCGCTATGCCGAGGAAGCGGTGGCGCGGGGGATTCAGGTAATCATCGCCGGCGCCGGCGGGGCCGCCCATCTGCCCGGCATGCTGGCGGCCAAGACGCGCTTGCCGGTACTGGGCGTGCCAGTGCAATCGAAGGCCCTGAACGGGATGGATTCGCTGCTGTCGATTGCGCAGATGCCGGCCGGGATTCCGGTGGGCACGCTGGCGATTGGTCGCGCCGGCGCGATCAATGCCGGCCTGCTGGCCGCTGCCATGCTGGCATTGCACGATCCGGCCCTGGCGACCGCACTGGATGCCTGGCGGACCAGGCAGACGCAGAGCGTGCTTGAGCAGCCGGATCCGCGTCAATGAGTGCACGGCGGCAGCCTGTACTGGGTATTCTGGGGGGCGGTCAGCTGGCACGCATGCTGGCACTGGCCGCCGCACCGCTGGGCGTCAAGGCACTGGTGGTGGACAGCTCTGCCGATGCCTGTGCCGGGCAGGTCGCGCCGCTGCTGGTGGCGGACTGGACCGACTATGCGGCGCTGGAGGCGTTCGCCGCGCAGGTCGATGTGGTCACCTTCGATTTCGAGAACGTGCCGGCCGAGACGGCGCACTGGCTGGCCGAACGGGTACTGGTGTCGCCGGCGCCGCAGGCGCTGGCGGTGGCGCAGGATCGGCTGGCCGAGAAAACCCTGTTCCGCGAATGTGGTCTGCCGACGCCGGAGTTCATGGCGGTGGACACACGCGAAGCACTGGACCGCGCACTGGCGGCGATCGGCGCGCCGGCGATTCTCAAGACACGTCGGCTTGGCTATGACGGCAAGGGTCAGTTCCGCCTCAAGAGCATCGCCGACGCCGATGCCGCCTGGGCGGCGCTCGGCGCGCAGGCGCAGGCGCACGGGCTGATCCTGGAAGCGTTCGTGCCGTTCGAGCGCGAGCTGTCGGTGATCGCGGTGCGCGCTCGCGATGGCGATTTCCGCACCTGGCCGCTGACCCGCAACTGGCATACCGATGGCGTGCTCGCGTTGAGCCTGGCGCCGGCGCTGGATATCGAACAATTGCAGCGGCGCGCCACCGCGCTGGCGCGCACGCTGGCCGAGCGGCTCGATTACATCGGCGTGTTTGCGCTGGAGCTGTTCGTCAAGGACGGCGAACTGCTGGGCAACGAGATGGCGCCGCGCGTGCACAACTCCGGCCACTGGACCATCGAGGGCGCGCATACCAGCCAGTTCGAGAATCACGTGCGCGCCGTGCTCGGTCTGCCGCTGGGCGACACCGGCGCGCGTGGCGTGGCGGCGATGTTCAACTGGATCGGCGAACTGCCCGATGCGAGTCCGGTGCTGCGCGCCGTCGATGCGCACTGGCACGACTACGGCAAGCAGGCACGGCCGGGGCGCAAGGTCGGACATGCCACGCTGTGCGCGCCGGATACCGCACAAATGACCAGACGACTGGCCGAACTGGCCCGCGCGCTCGATCGCGGACAGCAGGCCGCACCGGCCCTGCAGGCGCTCGGCAGCAACGTCTCGTTGTAGGAGCGCACCCTGTGCGCGATGGTTTTTACCGGGATGCCGGACAAGTGCATCGCGCACAGGGTGCGCTCCTGCAGATCCACAAAAACGGAGCCGCTGCCGGCCCCGTCTTTGTGCTGCCGCCTGAAATCAGGCGAGGTTCTTGGCCGCGAACTCCCAGTTCACCAGGTTCCAGAACGCTTCCACATACTTCGGGCGGGCGTTGCGGTAGTCGATGTAGTAGGCGTGTTCCCACACATCGGTGGTGAACAGCGGCTTGTCGCTGCCGGTGATCGGGGTGGCCGCGTTGGACGTGTTGACGATGCCGAGCGAACCGTCCGGGCGCTGCACCAGCCAGGTCCAGCCCGAGCCGAAATTGCCGGTGGCGGATTTGCTGAATTCTTCCTTGAACTTGTCGAACGAACCGAACGCCTTGCTGATCGCATCCGCCAGCTTGCCGCTGGGCGCGCCGCCACCGCTCGGGCTCATCGAGTTCCAGTAGAACGTGTGGTTCCACACCTGCGCGGCGTTGTTGAACACGCCACCGGAGGATTTCTTGATGATGTCTACCAGTGCGGCGTTCTGGAACTCGGTGCCTTCGATCAGCTTGTTGAGGTTGGTCACATAGGCCTGATGATGCTTGCCGTAGTGATACTCCAGCGTTTCGGCGGAAATGTGCGGTTCCAGTGCATTTTTTTCGTAAGGAAGCGGGGGAAGTTCGATCGCCATGAGTGGCTCCTTGACGGTGGCTGGGGGACGGAGGCCGGCGCAGCGGGCGGCAGCCGGCGGGGTGACTGATACAATATCGGTCTGTCTGCATTGTAAAGATGAAACATCGAACTATGGACATCAACGAGCGAATCAAGGCGACGCTGGCCGAACATCCCATCGTGCTTTTCATGAAAGGCACACCACAGTTCCCGATGTGCGGCTTTTCCAGCCGCGCGGCGCAGGCGCTGACCGAAGCCGGTGCCGAATTCCATGCCGTGAATGTGCTGGCCGACCCGCAGGTACGCGCTGCGTTGCCGCATTTCGCGAACTGGCCGACGTTTCCGCAGCTGTTCATCCAGGGCGAGCTGATCGGCGGCTGCGACATCATCGAGGATCTGAAATCCGCCGGCGAGCTGACCCGCATGGCCAGCGACGTGGCCGGAGTGGCGCATTGATGACGTTGCCGGTTTCCCGCTTGCCGGCCGGCTGGTCGCCGGCTGCCGATACCCTGGCCGATCGCGTGGTGCTGGTGACCGGCGCCTATGGCGGCCTCGGCAGTGCGGTGGCGCGCGCAGCGGCCCGCGCGGGCGCTACCGTGGTGATCACCGGCAAGCGCAAGCGGCAGCTGGAACAGTTGTTCGACGCGATGCGCGCCGAAGGACTGTCCGAGCCGGTGATCCATCCGCTGGACATGGAAGTGGCCACGCCGCGGGAATACACCGCGCTGGCCGAAGGGCTGGAACGCGATTTCGGCCGGCTCGATGGCATCGTGCATTGCGCTGCCAGCTTCAGCGGACTGACGCCGATCGCGATGCACAAACCGGATGACTGGTTGCGCGCGCTGCACGTGAACGTGTCCGCCCCGTTCGCGCTGACTCAGGCCTGCATGCCGCTGCTCAGCCAGACCAGCGACAGCGCGGTGGTGTTCGTGCTGGACGATCCCGAACTGCTGCAGCGTGCGCACTGGGGCGGCTACGGTGTGTCGAAGGCAGCACTGGAGCGGTTCGTGGCGATCCTGCATCAGGAAACCGACGGAGGTCCGCTGCGCACGCATGCCCTGCTGCCGGCGCCGATGCGCACGGCGCTGCGGCGCCAGGCGTACTTCGGTGAAGACATCCTGCAGCGACCGCCGCCGGATGCCACGGCCGCCGCCGCGATCTACCTGCTCAGTGCGCAGGCCGCGGCGGCGCGTGGTGCAGTGCTGGATCTGCGTGTCGATTGAAAGAACGCGCCGGCGTCGCCGGTGCGGTGATGGTTTTGCGGAAGTGGAGCCGAGATGGAAACGCAGATGACCACGTTGTCCGCGGGAATCATGTTGTTCCTGATCATGGATCCGCTGGGCAACATCCCGTTCTTCCTGAGCCTGCTCAAGCACGTGCCCCCCAGGCGCCGGCGTCGCGTGATGGTGCGCGAACTGCTGATCGCGCTGGGCGTATTGCTGGCCTTCCTGTTTGGTGGTCAGCACCTGCTGCAGCTGCTGCAGCTGAAGCCGGACTCGATCAGCATTGCCGGCGGCATCGTGCTGTTCCTGATCGGCATCCGCATGGTGTTTCCGCCTGCGGACGGCGGTGGCATTTTCGGCAAGCCCGGCGAAGGCGAGCCGTTCATCGTGCCGATGGCGATCCCCGGCGTGGCCGGTCCGTCGGCGATGGCCGCGCTGTTGCTGCTGACCAACACCCAGCCTGGCCGCACTGCCGACTGGGTGATCGCGTTGCTGCTGGCGTGGCTGGCCACGTCGGTCATCCTGCTCAGCGCCACCTACCTGTTCCGCTGGCTCGGCGAAAGCGTGCTGACTGCGCTGGAACGCGTGATGGGCATGTTGCTGATCGCACTGTCGGTACAGATGTTCATGGCCGGCGTGGCGTCGTTCCTGCACCTGGCCGTCTGAATCGCGATCTCCGGCGGCAGTTGCGCGCTCGACCAACGGTGGCAGGCATCGACCCGGATCTGTGGTGTCACGGCGAACTGCGTTAGCGGCCCGGCCCGGTCGGCATGTCCACGCGTCTGCCGCGTGAGCCAGGGACCGTGGACAACGATGGGTTGTCGCGGGTCCGGGCAGACTCCGGCATCGGTGTAAACTCTGTAAAATTGTTGCAAAATCATCATGCAACGATGCAGCGTTCGACGTTTCAGGGGGTGCCCGATCATCCCATGGGGCATTCGCGGACCAACGCGAAATCCGGCACGGCAACTTCTCATTCCCGAACGGTAATGTTTGACTGGCGCCATGCGCATTCGTGACCGGCCTTGGATCCCGTCCTGCCCAGGGTTACCTTTCATGACTCAATCGAGATAAAACCCGATGAAGCGAAATCATCTATCCGCTGCGATCGCACTGGCTTGCTGCCTCGTGACAGGCACCCTGCTGGCTCAGAACACCGATGCGCCTGCCGGCCAGACGCCGCCGGCGCCACGCGCCAACGTCTCCAGCACCTCCAACACCACCACGTCGAATGACACCAAGCGCGTCCAGCAGCTGTCGACCGTGCAGGTGAACGCCAAGTCGCTCTCGCTCGGCGGTGGCCTGATGTCGGTGCAGACGGCGCCGAAAGCGGTTTCGACGATTACCCGCGATGCCATCGTCAAGGCAGCGCCGGGCGGCACTTTCGTGCAGATGATCGACAGCATCCCGGGTGTCAATGCATCCACCGATGACTACACCGGTCTCGCCAACGGCAACTACAGCATTCGTGGCTTCACGAGCGACGAAATCGGCACCACCGTCAATGGTGCGCCGATCAACGACAGCGGCAACTACAAGGTCTATTCGACCGAGTACGGCGATACCGAGAACATCGGTGACATCACGGTGCTGCAAGGTTATCCGGACGTGGACACGCCGATCGGCGGCGCCGCTGGTGGCTCCATCGCCTGGGCCACGATTGATCCCACCCACACAGGCGGCCTGGACGTCAGCCAGACGCTGGGCAGCAATGACTACACGCGCACCTTCCTCCGCCTCAATACCGGCGACGTCGGCCCGGTGCGCTCGTGGTTGTCGTATTCCGACAACAAGGCCGACCTGTGGCGTGGCCCGGGTGACCAGAATGTGGCCAAGGTGGATGGCAAATCGATCTGGACCATCGATGACAACAACTCGATCTCGGCATCGTTTCAGTACAACCGCGAATCCAACATCCTCTACGAGAGCCTGACCAAGACGCAGGCTCAGCAGAATTACAACCAGAGTTACGACGCGACGCTGCTGACGCCGACCGATACCAATTTCTACAGGCTGCACACCAATCCGTTCAAAAGCTGGCTGGTCAGCATGGACGGCGAGTTCAAGCTGAGTGACAGCCTGCGTCTGTCCGTGGTGCCGTACTTCCAGTACGGCAACGGCGGCAGCGGCGGTGGAAACACCATCACCGAGACGACGAAAACCACTAACCAGTACCTGTACACCGATCAGGATCTGAATGGCGACGGCAAGCTCAGCGGCAAGGACCTGATCTATTCGATCAGCAACACTTACACGATGCGTCCCGGCATCATCGCCAAGTTCAACCAGGACTTTGGCGAGAACAACAGCCTCGAGTACGGCGCGTGGTACGAGCGTCCGCGCCAGGAGCAGAGCCAGTCATACACCCCGGTGGATACGGCTACGGGAGTTCCTTCCGACATCCAGGGAACGACCGATCGGATCCGTTACCCGGACGGCACGCTGATGCAGACTTACAACGAGTTGACCGTCACCGATACTCGCAAGGTATTCGCTACGGATACCTGGACGCCGAATGACCAGTGGACCTTCACCGCGGGCGCCTCCTACCTGTGGGTGCGGCGCAGTGGTTTCGACTACCAGTACCCGAATTCGGCGCGTCCCTTCTATACGGGATACGGTGTCAGCAGTTTCGCTCAGACATTTGACGACGTGAGTCCGACCGCCGGCGCCAAGTTTCAGCTGAACGAGCAGAACCAGTTCTATTTCGGTATCGGCAGAACCTTCCGCGCGCCGATCAACGGCGCCGTTCTGCAAAATGCGGCGGCCGCGAATTTCCCCGGCCAGAACCTGCCGGCGAGCAGCTTCCTCAACAAGCCGGAGAAATCGACCACGGCCGATCTGGGCTGGCGTTATTACGACGACACGTTCTCGGCCAGTGTCGATGCGTATGCGTCCAACCTTACCAACAAGCAGATATCCGGCTTTGACGAAGCGAGCTTCGCGACGGTTTACCTGTCCATACCTTCAGTACACATGCGCGGCCTGAACACCGAGGCAAGCTACAAGATCACGCCTGACTGGACCCTCTATGGCTCCTATGCGTACACCCAGTCGACGGTGGAAACCAATCTCGACTCGAGTGGTGACGGCATCTACAACACCGCCGGCAAGACCTTCCTGAATACGCCAAGGAACACCGCCTATGTGCGCGTGAGCTATGACAATGGTCCGTTCTGGGCCAGCCTGGACGAGAAATATCGCAGCTCGATCTATGGCGACTGGTCCAACACGGAGAAGGTGGGCGGCTATGCCACGCTCAACTTCAGTGCAGGCTGGAGATTCCCGGACTTCTCGCCGATGGTCCACAAGCCATACATCAAGCTCAACGTGTTCAATCTTGCCGACCACCAGGCACTGACCAATGCCAACAACATCGGTTCGTTCCTCGCGTCCAACCCGGACAAGATCAAGGACGAGAACGGCACGACGCTGTATGCCTCGGCACCGTACTACTCGTTGCTTGAGGGTCGCACGGTCATGGTGACCTTCGGTGCCTCGTTCTTCTGATCACATGACAAGATCGGGTTGATGCGTGATTGATGCGCAACATTCCAGGCCGGCGTCTTCGGACGCCGGCTTTTTCATGCAAGCTTGACGCTACTGGACAGGCGTATGAAGCTACGCGGTCAACTGCAGATGTACGGTATTGCACAAGCCGCGACAAGACGGTCTGGAGAACGATTCGAATGAACAAAGCAAGTCCGGTTTCACAAGGCAAGTCCGCCACCGTCAGCGCGCGCATCTCGCCTGTCGGCGGGCTGGATATTCTTTCGCGCAACGAGGTGGCGCGCCTGCGCGGCGCCAGTGATTCGGGCCTGCATGCGCTGCTGCGTCGCTGCGCGCTGGCGGTGTTGACCTCGGGCAGCGTCAGCGACGATCCGCGGGCGACCCTCGAGCAGTATCCGGACTTCGATATCCAGGTATTGCAGCAGGATCGTGGCATCAAGATCGAGCTCAGCCATGCGCCCGCCGCTGCATTTGTGGACGGCCAGATCATCCGCGGCATCAACGAGCTGCTGGTGGCGGTGGTGCGCGACATCGTCTACGTGTCGACCCAGCTGGAACAGATCGGCATCGACCTGGGTGGCTCGGCCGGGCTGACCCAGGGCGTGTTCGAGATCCTGCGCAACGCGCGCATCCTGAAGCCGCACATCGACCCCAACCTGGTGGTGTGCTGGGGCGGCCACTCGATCTCGCGCGAGGAGTACGACTACACCAAACATGTCGGCTATCAGCTCGGTTTGCGCGGGCTGGATATATGCACCGGCTGCGGACCGGGCGCGATGAAGGGGCCGATGAAGGGCGCGACCATCGCGCATGCCAAGCAACGTCGCCGCCACAACCGCTACATCGGCATTACCGAGCCGGGCATCATCGCCGCCGAGTCGCCGAATCCGATCGTCAACCACCTGGTGATCATGCCGGACATCGAGAAGCGGCTCGAGGCGTTCGTGCGCATGGGTCACGGCATCATCGTGTTCCCGGGTGGCGTCGGTACCGCGGAGGAGATCCTTTATCTGCTCGGCATCCTGCTGCATCCGGACAATGCCGGCACGCCATTCCCGCTGATCTTCACCGGGCCGAAACAATCGGCGGCGTACTTCGAGCAGATCGACCAGTTCCTGCGGCTCGCCCTGGGCGATGAAGTGGCACAGCATTACCAGATCATCGTGGACGATCCCGCCGCGGTGGCGCGGGCGATGGTGAAGGGCATCGACAGGGTGCGGCACTACCGGCTGGACACCAGGGATGCGTTCTTCTTCAACTGGGCGTTGCAGATTCCGCTGCTGTTCCAGACGCCGTTCCAGCCCACGCACGAGGCGATGCGCGCGCTGCAGATCCATCGTGATCGTCCGCGGCACGAATTGGCGGCGGATCTGCGCCGGGCGTTTTCCGGCATCGTCGCCGGCAACGTGAAGGAAGAGGGTGTGCGGGCGATCGAGCAGTCCGGTCCGTTCGATATCGACGGCGATCCGGACATCATGCGCGCGCTGGACAAGCTGCTGCAGGCGTTCGTCGCGCAACACCGCATGAAGCTGCCCGGCGGCGCCGTCTATGTGCCGTGCTATCGGGTGCGTACAGGCTGAAAATCAGTCCGTGATCGGTCGGCAGCGTCTTGACAGCTCGCCGCAGCGCCGACAAACTACGCAGCTCACGCCCGAATAGCTCAGCTGGTTAGAGCACTTGACTGTTAATCAGGGGGTCGCTGGTTCGAGTCCAGCTTCGGGCGCCATCTTTCAAAGGCCAGCAAACCATTGCTGGCCTTTGCTTTTCTGGCGACACCAGAAATTTCCGCGTGTTCGCGTTCGACTCTGTGATTTGCCCAGAGGTACAGTTTCGGTACACAGCCGAAACTGGAGCGCTTCATGGCAACGATTGTCCGCACACCTTCGGAGACGTGGAAGGCCGTCATCCGCAAGCAGGGATGGCCAACCACAGCCAAGACCTTCCGTACCCAGCGTGACGCGAAAGACTGGGCGCGCCGCACCGAGGACGAAATGGTGCGCGGCGTGTACATCGAGCGTGGCGCGTCGGAGCGCCTGACTTTGGGTGTTGCTTTGGATCGCTACCTGTCGGAGGTGACTCCGACCAAGAAGCCGGCGACGCAGCAGACTGAAATCGAACGAGCGAAGCCGTTGCGGGCCTTCTTCAGCAAGTACTCGCTTGCGGCGATTACGCCCGACCTGGTGGCCCGCTATCGCGACATGCGGCTGACCACGGCACTGAAGCCACAGAAGGGGTCGAAGGCCACGCGTTTGACGTCCGCTTCAACTGTTCGTCTTGAACTTGCTTTGCTTGGCCACCTGTTCACCACAGCGATTCGAGAGTGGCGCTTGGGGCTTGCTCAGAACCCCGTGACACTGGTGCGCAAGCCGAAGCCCGCAGAGGGCCGCGATAGGCGTCTAGACGCGACCGAAGAGCTGGCGCTGATGAGGGCCGTGGATGCCCACTCGAACCCCATGCTTGGCTGGATTGTGCGGATCGCGGTGGAGACAGGCATGCGTTCTGGCGAGATTCTGGGGCTGAGGCTCAGCCAGGTCGACATTAAACGCCGCATTGTCCGCTTGTCAGATACCAAGAACGATTCGGCACGCACCGTGCCATTGAGTCGAGATGCCACGCGAGTCTTCCAGGAGGTACTGAGCCATCCGCTGCGCCCACGTGGTTGTGCTTTGCTGTTCTTCGGCGAACCAGGGCGCGATGGAGAACGCCGTCCATACAACTTCAAGAAATCCTGGAACGGGATAAAGAAGAAGCTCGGCCTTGCCGATCTGCATTTCCACGACTTGCGTCACGAGGCGGTCAGTCGTCTGGTGGAAGGCGGTCTGAGCGATCAGGAGGTCTCGGCGATCAGCGGCCACAAGTCAATGCAGATGCTCAAACGCTACACACACCTGAGAACGGAGGATCTCGTAGGAAAGCTTGATCTGATGGTAAGAAAATAGCTTCATTATGATTAATATGAAGAACACAATAGAACACAGGTGGCGCGGAACGGCGAAAATTCTGTGCTACGTTGTGCTAATAGTTTTTGCTAAGAAATGTTTGTTGAAAATATACGCGTTTTGTATCTGTTCATTATCTCAAATTATTGATTTAAAGCCAAAATAAGTCGATTATGTACATGCTATGTACATGTGTATGTGCATGTACATAGCATGTACATAGATTGATTTTTCGTAGTGGATGCTTCGATGATTTACTCGTGTAAATTATCGAAGGTGTTGTAAACCATGACTACGGAAGAGTATTTACTCGGTAAATTCGGGCCGTTGATGGGCATTGCCGATGTTGCCCAGCTACTGGGCCGGTCGACGGACGGAATCCGGGTTGCCTTGTACTCAGACGGTGACGTTTCTCAGCGGCTGAAGCCGACGATGGTGCGAGTCGGGCGGCGCGTTTACTTCCGTACGTTGCAAGTGGTCGATGCTCTCAAGCTAGATGCGCCGGCTGGCGATTCCGCGAGCATCGCGACCCCATGAGCATTGCGGCGATGAATTGGGCATGGGCGCAAGCGCTTCCGCCCAGCTCAAAGCTTGTCTTGATGGCGCTGGCCGATGCGGCGGACGAAGTGGGTGAGTGCTTCCCCCGAGTCCGGGTGATCGCCAAGAAATGCTGCGTCTCGGAGCGCACTGTTCAGCGTGTCATCAAGGAGTTCGAACGCGATAACGTGCTGATCGTTGAGAAGCGCAAGCGCGACGACGGCGCGCAGACTTCGAACCTCTATCAGCTGCAAATGGGGGCGGCTGACAAATTGTCACCGGGGAAAGTAGCACGCCGTACCCCGCCTGACAGAATGTCACCCCCTCCCCGACACACATGTCGCAGGGACGGTGACACGGCTGTGTCACCCCAAGAACTACCAACTGAACCCTTAATTGAAACTACTACTACCTGCGCTTTGCTGGCACAGCCAGGTGCTTGTGCCAATTTGATTATGCCCCGGCGGCTGCCGCAGGGAGACAAGCCCGGTGTCATGGCGCTTTTGGGTGGGGTTCCCGAAGGCGATGCCCAAATGCTGTTGGACGAACTGGAAGCGGTGCTGGAGCTTCCGGGGACGATCAAGACCACCCCAGGCCGTTGGTTCTATGGCCTTGTCCAGCGGTACGCGCAAGGCAAGTTCAATCCGGTCGGTGCGCCTCTTGTCGCTGCCCGGCGCGCAAAGGCCAATGCGCCCGTAAAGGTTGAGCGACCGGCAGCCGTCGACCCGGAAGTGGCGCGTGCGCACATCGCGAAGATCGCCGCTGCCCTCCACGTTACGACTGAGGTGGCCAAATGACGGCGACCGGGAGCATTTTGAGCGTCTACCTTCCTGGCGACATGAAGCCGCGATGGGTCATGCACTGTAAGGGGCAGGGCGAAACCCCGAGCACGGGTATTCGCCAGGTGATCGCCTATCTCCTTGCCTCGGCGGAGCAGCCCGGCGTGAGTGCGCAGATCATCCGCGACCAGGCCGATCTCACTCGGCATCGGTTGGAGCTTCGGCTCACTAAGTCCGAGCTGGCAAAGATTTCCAAGTTGGCCGATGCACAAGGCCTGTCGCCGAATCGGTGGGTTGCTGGTCTCGTTCGCGCGCACCTCACCAAGCAGCCGCAGTTCGGCATGGTTGAGCTGACTGCGCTTACCCAGTCGAATAAGGCTCTGCTGTCGATCGGTCGAAACCTCAATCAGATCGCGCGGCGCTTGAACGTCGGCGAAGGTTCGGCCGTGCCGCCGAGCGTCGAAGAGATTCGCCACCTTTCGGCGTACCTCAAGGAGCATGCGGTGCAGGTCGCCAGCGTGATGCGGGCAAACATCGATCGGTGGACGCTGCTATGAGCGAGCGCATAGACGATCTGCTTGATGCGTGGTTCGAGCGGTCGTTCCGGCGTGCTGGCGTTGGGCGGGTGGCGAAACGGACGCTCACTCATACCAAGATCGCATGCTCAAAGAGCGCAAGCGTGCCGCGCAAAGGCATGCAGCTTGGCCGTATGAAGCTGGTGAGCACGGTGCGCAAGGCGCCGGAGGTAATGGTCAAAATTTCGGGCGGCGGTAAGGGCATTCCGCAAGTGGCGGCTCATCTCAGCTACATCTCGCGGAACGGCCAGGTCGAGCTTGAGAACGAGAACGGAGAGGTCGTTCTGGGGCGGGAAGCCTTGCGCGATCTACGCGACGAGTGGCAGTTCGGTCAGTACGGAATCCCAGAGGTGGGCCACTGCAAGCAGGCCTTCAACATCGTCTTGTCGATGCCGCCAGGAACCGACCGGACAGCTGTCAAAAGCGCTGCCCGCGACTTCGCGGCAAGGCAATTTGGCGGCAACCATCCCTATGTGTTCGCGGAGCACGCTGACGAAGCGCATCCGCACGTTCACCTATGCGTCAAGGCGATGGGCGATGACGGGACGCGATTGAATCCACGCAAGGCTGATCTTCAACGGTGGCGCGAAGAGTTTGCGCAATCGCTCTGGGAGCAAGGCGTAGCAGCCAATGCGACACGGCGCGTTGCACGGGGTGTCGTGCGAAAGAGTGCCAAGCAGCAGGTGATTCAGATGGAGCACCGCGGTCAGCGAAGCGTCGCGCTGGATGGTCAGCGCCGAGCCGTGGTCGAGGAGCTGCAGGGCGAAAACACGCATCCCAATCCGCTGCGCCACGCCATCGACAGGAGCCGTAAGCGTGTGGTTACGGCCTATGGGGAGGCTGCGCGCTTGCTTGCGTCGTCGCCCCGAGTTGATGACCGGCGCCTTGCGCTTGAGATCGTCGAATTTGTTCGCGACATGCCTCCACCGCTTTCCGCACGCGAGATGGCGATCGCGAAGAGGCGCGACAAACGACTTGGCGGAGGGGAGAGAGTGGCGGAAGGGCGTGAATCGAAGCCCCGAGAGATCGGGATCAAACCAGAGGAGAGGGAACGATGAGCCGCAGTACAGCTATCAAACCAGCGTTGACACTGGGCCTGTTTGCACTGACCACGGCGGCATGGGCGCAGATCCCCGTGACGGACGTGGCGAACATCACGCAAGACGCTATGAATCAGGCGGCGAACATCGCGCAGTACATCGCGCAGGTCGAACAGCTGAAGGTACAGGTGCAGCAAGAACTGCAGCAGTACCAAGCACTGACGGGCTCACGTAATCTCGGTGACGTTTTCAACGATCCGAAATATCGCCAGTACCTGCCAGCTGACTGGCAGAAGGTGTACGACCAGGTGCGCTCAGGTGGATACGCCGGTCTGACGGGCACCTCGCAGTCGATCTACGACAAGAACCAGATCTACGACGCTTGCGCATCGGTGCCAGACGTCGATCAAAAGTCCGTATGCGAAGCCGATGCAGTGAAGCCAGCCGTCGATCAAGGCATGGCCACCGACGCGTACAACACGGCCACGAGCCGCCTTGATCAGATCGAACAGCTGACCAAGCAGATCAACGCGACGAACGACCCGAAGGCCATCGCAGAGCTGCAGGGCCGTATCGCCACGGAACAGGCCGCCATCCAAAACGAGCAAACGAAGCTACAGCTCTATCAGATGGTCGCCGACGCGCAGGACAAGATCCAAGAGCAGCGGCAGCGCGAACTCAACCAGCGTGACGCTGCGCGACGTGGCTACGTCCAGCCCCAGCCGCTGCAAGTAACGATTGGAGGTAGTGAATGAACTCCGCGGCGCATGCGCGGAACGTGGTGTATCTGAAGGACAGGCGAAAGAAGCCTGCTCGCGCCACGTCGCTCAACTATCACGACCTCGCGAGCTATTGCGACTCTCCCGAACGGGTTGGCGAGGTGGAGGTCATCCTTCGGGCCGATTACTTGCGTGGCTTCACCATGTTGGTCGCGGATGGCCGCAAGGCGATTCGGGTAGTTGACGGTAACAACCGGCCACACCGCTTTCGCACGGTTGAAATCGCGATGGACGAACTGATTGACGTGCCCTTCATTGCTGAGCGGATCGTCATCGACTGGAGTCGGTGGAAGTGCTGACAACCTCGACGAACCGAAACCACATGCAATCACATACATGGAGAAAGACATGTTCTATTTCTTGACGTTAATTCCGGTCGTGATGCTGAGCATCGCCATCGTGCGTTACTGGCGCAGCCTGCAGCGCCTCGGTCATGTGAAAGAGGTCGTCGGCCACGCCCCCAACATGCTTGCGCTCGATGCGGTATCGCTGCTTATGGCGGCCCTGACGGCGTATTGGAGCGTGCACAGCTGGTTCGGCATTACGTTGCCGATTCTGCAACGCGGCCCCATGGCGGAATGGCAGGTGACCTTCATGGCCGTGGTGAGCTGCATCGCTTCGTGCGCCATCGCCTACGTCAATGCCGGCGAGCGCTTCACCCATCCGACCGTGGCGGGGATGCGTGAAGCCGCGCTTCGCACGCTGGCAGCGCACCGAATCATCGACGCGATCGAGCTTGCTCGGCTGCTGGAATTTGATCGTGCGCGGCATCTTCATCAAGTCCGCGAAGAGCGAACCATCAACATCGACGAGGTGCGGAAATGAAGATCATCCATGCCATCGCGCTCGCCGCGATAGTCGGCTTGTCCGCGTGCAGCAAAGGCGAGTCCGTGCAAACCGTCGACTGGTACAAAGCCCATGACGCCGAGCGCAAAGCGATGGTGGATCGTTGCCACGCCGATCCCGGCGAATTGATGGTGACAGCGAACTGCGTCAACGCTGGCCAGGCCAGCGACGTCAAAGCAGCCGAACGGCGGGGCTATGTTCAGCCCGCTCCCATTCACGCCAAGATCGGGGGATAGCCACTATGAGCGGACCAGTCATCTTTCAGTTCATGGGCGATTCGATCGATTTCGCCTTGCGCAGCTTCGTTGCGGTCACGTCCAGCCGTATCATCTTCGACTTCACGCTGTTCGCCACCTTCTGCACCTCGATCTACATAAGCTGCATGGGTTACGCGATCATCACGGGGCAAGTACAGCAGCCGTTTAGCACCTTCCTGGTCAAGTGCGCGAAGCTGGTGCTCATTTCCACGCTCGCACTCAACGCGGGCAATTATTCGCAGTGGGTCGCGGGAACCCTGCAGGGACTGCAGCAGGGCGTCACGGCGGCGTTCAGCGGCACCGATGCACATGCCAACGTGTACCAAACGCTCGATCAGACGTTGGACAAGGGGCTCACGATCGCCGCGAAGCTGCAGGAACAAGCCTCTGGCCGTGGTGTGACGGAGATCGGAACAGCGATCAGCGAGGACATCAACGCGGCTATCGTGGCGTTCTCGACCTTGCTCATCATGTTGCCGGCGGGCGCGATGATCATCATCGCCAACGCTGGCTTGACGCTCATGCTCGGCATCGGTCCGCTCTTCATCATGTGCTTGATGTGGCCGCCTACGGCCAAGTTCTTCGACAGCTGGTTCGGGATGGTGTTGAACTACATCCTGCGTGTCGCGCTGCTTTCGGCGGTGTGTTCCTTTGCGGTAGCGGCGTTCTCGGCCTATACCTCGTCAGTGAATCCGGCCGGCGACCAGAACACGTTGTTCACCGCGCTCTGCATGGCCGTCATGGCCGGCATCCTCACCTGGCTGCTGCGCGAGACGAACAACATCGCCTCGGCGCTTGCTGGTGGCATGTCGTCGGTGGCAGTGACCTTCCGAGACCTGGCCGCACCGGTTGCTGGCGGTGTGCGCGCAGCGAAGGGTGCCGGCAACATGGTGAACCCGGTCAGCACACGGCGTGATTTGCAGTCCGGCATGATGGTCTCAGGCACACGGCTCGATCACCTCATGGCGGGAAATACAGTGCTGAATCCCGCTTACCGACAAGCGCTCAGGGACAACATTCGCAGCAACTGGGGGCGGAAACGCGGCGGCAAAGTGACCGAGCCATAATGCCGAAGCGGTACGACGGAAGCGCTCACGGTAGGTTTCACGAATTCCGATGATCGACAGAGGCGCGGCTTGTCCGCGCCTCTTTTCTGCGTGACGCTTGGAATCAACAGTAAGGAGCCACCAGCGATGAACCGAGAAGAGAAGCTTCGGAAGGCCTACAAAGACGCGAACGCCATCGTCGCGCTCGAAGGCTGGGAGCCGACGCCGGGTGCCCTGGCGATCCAGGAGCGTGTCATCAAGGGCGGACTGACGCACGACGAAGCCGTACAGGCGCACATCGCTCAAGTCTTGGAGAGGCATTCGGTAAGCCATCCGAGGCCAACGACTCGGCAGGATGAGCCATGACCACGAAAGCACCGATGGAATGTCTCTCAGTACAGGTGGCGCCTGAACTCAAGAAGGCATTGCGCAAGCAGGCAAAGCGTGCCGGGGTGTCGCTTTCCGAATGGGTACGCACCCGTCTAGAGCTGGAGGGGACCGATCCCGATGAAATGCGCGCCTTCGTGCGAGAGGTTACGAAGTTGGGCAAGCGGATCGAACGCAGCAAGGCCGAGTTTGAAGCCAGCAGGGCGAGGTCGGAAGCCTGGGAGCGTGATATGCCCGCGAGGGTGGCGGCTATCCGGGCAGAGGTGGCGCGCGAATTCCGGGAGCTTGGCATCGGCGTCGGATCGCTCCCGGACTCTGCTTCTCGTTGAAGTCCCCTGAAAACACCACGGCACACGGCACATGGCGAAGGGTAGAAGCGTGGCTAGCGTGATCCCCGAATCAGTTGGTAGCCCATTCACTTTTCGGTTCGGCCCGTGGATCTGTGGACAATCCGGCGTTGCCGGATTCCGGCCTAGCTGCTGCGCAGCTCCCGGTGGGCAGGCG
>Ga0208589_1000593_pt1 | contig 16737 bp, 13 predicted proteins | sample NGESurshal092012_2_FD_184486 | JGI IMG/M metagenome (GOLD analysis project Ga0208589, IMG submission 184486) | Arctic peat soil microbial communities from Barrow, Alaska - NGEE Surface sample F53-2 shallow-092012 (SPAdes) | ecosystem: Environmental > Terrestrial > Soil > Wetlands > Peat ... | reverse complement strand
AAACGTGCGGTTCACGGCAGTGGTTGACCGTGTTCGCCGACCTCGCGCTGCCGCCCGGCCACTAGAATGCGCCGATGCCTGTCGACCAACGTCCCCTCGCCATCTTCCTGATGGGTCCCACTGCCTCGGGCAAGACCGCGCTGGCGTGCGAACTCGGCGATCGATTTCCGCTGGAGCTGATCAGCGTCGATTCGGCGCTGGTCTATCGCGGCATGGACATCGGTACGGCCAAGCCGGACGCGGCGACGCTGGCGCGTTATCCGCATGCGTTGATCGATATCCGCGACCCGGCACAGCCGTATTCCGCCGCGGATTTCCGTGTCGATGCTCTGTCGGCGATGCATAAAATCAAGGCACGAGGCCGTGTGCCGTTGCTGGTCGGCGGTACCGGGCTGTACTTTCGCGCCCTGCAGCAAGGGCTTTCCGACCTGCCTGAGGCCGATCCGGCGATCCGCGCGCGGCTTTCCGCCGAGGCGCAACAGATCGGCTGGCCGGCGTTGCACACGCGGCTGGCCGAACTGGATCCGCACGCCGCCGCACGGATCGGCTGCAACGACGCGCAGCGTCTGCAGCGCGCGCTGGAAGTGATCGAACTGACCGGCCGCCCGTTGTCTGCACAGCAGCACGGCGGCAACGCGCGCTTTCCGTGGCGTGTGCTCAAGCTGGCACTCCTGCCGGCGGACCGAAGCGTGTTGCATGAACGCATTGCGCAGCGTTTCGACGCCATGCTGGCGGCGGGGTTTCTCGACGAGGTGCGCGCGCTGCGCGCCCGCGGCGACCTGCATGCAGACCTGCCGGCGATCCGTGCGGTCGGCTACCGGCAGGCGTGGGAACATCTGGACGGTTTGACGGATCCGGCCGAATTCCGCGATCGCGGCATCTTCGCCACCCGTCAGCTGGCCAAGCGGCAAATCACCTGGCTGCGCAGCGACTTCGGCGCGCGCCTGCTCGATCCGGACCAGCCCTCATTGCAGGCTCGTGCTGTCGATGCCTTGCGCCTGTTTCTGGACGCCTCCGGCCAGCCGGCTGGGTCGTAACGCCGCGCGCCGGCGTACTGCATGCCGCCAGCGTGACCTGCTGCACTTGCCGCACGCAAAAATCCCCTTTCATCAAGTGTTTGAAAGCAGCTAACATCCCGGATGAGTTGGGCTGGGGCGCCTTCGGCGTTTTTTCCCGGGCCTGTCCGTTGCATGGGGAGAACAAGAAATGTCCAAGGGGCAATCGTTGCAGGATCCGTTTCTGAATGCGTTGCGTCGCGAACGCGTGCCGGTCGCCATCTACCTGGTCAACGGCATCAAGCTGCAGGGCACGGTCGAATCGTTCGACCAGTTCGTGGTGCTGCTGCGCAACCAGGTCAGCCAGATGGTCTACAAGCACGCCATCTCTACCGTGGTGCCCAGCCGCAATGTGCGTATCGGCAATGGCCACGACGGTCATGAAGGCCACGATGGGCACGACGGTCACGCCGATGGTGCGCCTGCATCCAGCGATGCGGACGCTTGATTGACGGGGCATCAGCCCGCATGAAGTGGGTCTGTTTCTGACTTCAGGATCATTCCCACTAGTGTTCGATAGACAGAAGAAAGGCGATCGCGCTGTACTCGTGCTGCCGCATTCGCGCGGCGAAGGCGATACCACGCGCCGTGCCGAGGAATTCGCCGAACTGGTCAGATCCGCCGGAGCCGAAGTGCTGGGTGTGGTCGCGGCCCGCGTCGAGGATCCCAACCCCCGCTATTACATCGGCAGCGGCAAGGCGAACGAGGTCGCCGAGGCGGTGCAGGCGCTGGACGCCGACCTGGTGCTGGTCGATCACGTGCTGACCCCGGTGCAGGAGCGCAACCTCGAAAAGCTGCTGAGTGTGCGCGTGGTGGATCGGGCCGGCCTGATCCTGGACATCTTCGCGCTGCGCGCGCGCTCGCACGAAGGCAAGCTGGAAGTGGAGCTGGCCCAGCTCAAGCACATCGCCACCCGGCTGGTGCGCGGCTGGACGCATCTGGACACCCAGCGCGGCGGCATGATCGGCAACCGCGGCCCGGGCGAAACCCAGCTGGAACTTGACCGCCGCCTGCTCGCCGAGCGCGTCAAGATGCTCAGCAAACGACTGGAAAGGGTGCAGACCCAGCGCGGCCAGCAGCGTCGAGCGCGGCTGCGCAACACGGTGCCGCGGGTGGCGCTGGTCGGCTACACCAATGCCGGCAAGTCGACCCTGTTCAATGCGCTGACCACCGGCGATGTCTACACTGCCGATCTGCTGTTCGCCACGCTCGATCCCACCGTGCGCAAGCTGGAGGACCTCAGTTGCGGCCCGGCCGTGCTGGCTGACACCGTGGGTTTCATCCGCGAGCTGCCGCACGACCTGGTCGCCGCGTTCCGCGCCACCCTGTCCGAGGCGCGCGATGCCGACCTGCTGCTGCATGTCAGCGACGCGGCCGACGACGAGCGCGAGCGCCTGCATCGCGTCGTCGACAAGGTGCTGGACGAGATCGATGCCGGCGACGTGCCGCAACTGCAGATCATGAACAAGATCGACCTGGCCGGGATCGAACCGCGCATCGACCGCGACGGCGAAGGGCGCCCGCAGCGGGTCTGGCTGTCGGCTGCCACCGGCGTTGGCGTCAATCTGCTGCGCCAGGCGCTCGGCGAGCTGCTCGGTGGCGCGCGGGTGCAATCCGCGCTGCAGTTGCCGCTGTCGGCGGGTCGGCTGCATGCACGGCTGAAGGCCGCCGGCGCGATCACCGGCGAAACGGTGGACGAACACGGCTGGCAGTTGCTGATCGACGCGCCGCGCAGCGTGATTGCGCCGTTGAGCGGCGGCAATGCGGCCGAGATCCTGCTGCTGCGTGAGCTGCTGGCGCAGCCGGAATAGCCGCCGTTGCTGCGGAAGATTGCGTCCGGCTCTGCTAGAATGCGCAGCGTTTGTGCGGCCGCCTCCAGGCCAGCACACCGCTTCGGCAGCATTGGTCCCATCTCATGCGCAATCCCGTTCAACGTGTGTTCCGGCCGTGGTTGCCGGCCTCCCGGCGGCCCCAAGGAGACTGACAATGGCGTGGAATGAACCCGGCAACGGGCAGCGTGATCCGTGGGGCAAGAATCGCCAGTCCGGCAAGTCGCCGTTGGACGGCTTGCTCAAGACGGCGAAGGGCTACCTGAGCAAACTGGGCGGACCTGGCCGCGGCAGCATTCTCACTGCCGTGCTGGTGCTGATCATCGTGGGCCTGCTGCTGAGCAGCTACACCATCATCGATGCGCGCCAGGTCGGCGTGGTGCTGCGCTTCGGCCAGTACTCGCGCACGCTGGGTCCGGGCTTCCATTTCAAGCTGCCGCAGCCGATCGAGGCGGTGGACAAGGTCGATGCCACCCGCGTGCGTTCGGTCAGCGACAAGGTGACCATGCTGACGCGCGACGAAAACATCATCGTGGTCGATTTCACCGTGCAATACCAGGTGGACGATGCGCGCAAGTACCTGTTCTCCCTGAATGACCCCGACGGCACGATCCAGGCCGCGGCCGAGGCGGCCGTGCGCGGGGTGATCGGCGGCAGCGACATGGACCAGATCCTCTCCGCGGCCGGTGCCAACCTGGTCAGCGAGGCGCAGGTGACCCTGCAGAAGACGCTGGACGGCTACGACTCCGGCCTGCGCGTGAACGAGGTCAGCTTCCAGAACGTGTCGCCGCCGGACAAGGTGAAGGACGCGTTCGACGACGTCAACAACGCCCGCGAGGACAAGCAGAGCATCGAGAACGGCGCCCTGGCGTATGCCAACAAGGTGGTGCCGGTGGCGCGCGGCGACGCCGCGCGGATCGCGGCCGAGGCCGATGGTTACAAGGCCGAACGCATCGCGCGCGCGCGGGGCGACACCGCGCGCTTCAACCTGATCCTCAAGGAATACAAGGCCGCGCCGGAAGTGACCCGCAAGCGCCTGTGGCTGGAGACGATGGAGCAGGTGCTGGCCGACAATCCCAAAGTGATCGACGGCTCCGGTGGCCGCAACATCATCAACATGCCGTTTGGTCGCACCGATGCGACGCCAGTGAGCCCCGCGAACCCCGCGAACACGGGCACCGTCAGCGCCGTGGTGCCGCCGGCTGCCGACAGCAGTGACGCCGACGACAAGAGCAAGCAGCCATGAACAAGATCATCTACGCCGTGATCGTCGTGCTGCTGATCCTCATCGGCCTCAACAGCATGTTCGTGGTGAACGAGGGCCAGAATGCGCTGCTGCTGCAGTTCGGCCGCATCGTGCGCACCGATTACCAGCCGGGCCTGCATTTCAAGATCCCGCTGCTGCAGCAGGTGATGCGCTTCGACAACCGCATCCTGTCGCTGGATGCGCAGCCGGAGCGCTATTTCACTTCCGAGAAGAAGAGCGTCAACGTCGACTTCTACGTGAAATGGCGCATCGCCGACACCGCCGCGTACTACCGCGCCACCAGCGGCGACCAGTTGCAGGCGGCCCAACGCCTCACCCCGATCATCAAGGATGCGCTGCGCTTCGAGTTCAATGCACGCACGCTGCAGGAGCTGATCTCCGGTGGCCGCAAGGACATCACCGAGCGGGTGCGCCAGCAAACCGACGCATTGGCACGCAAGAACCTCGGCATCTCCGTGGTCGACGTGCGCATCAAGCGCATCGACCTGCCGGACGAGGTCAGCGAATCGGTGTACAAGCGCATGCGCGCCGAACGCCTGCAGCTGGCCAATGAATTGCGCTATACCGGTCAGGAATCGGCGGAAAAGATCCAGGCCGACGCCGATCGCCAGGGCCAGGTGCTGCGCGCCGACGCCAACCGCGATGCCGCCACCGTGCGTGGCGATGGCGACGCGCAGGCCGCGGCGATCTACGCGCAGGCGTACGGTCAGGACCCGGAATTCTTCGCGTTCTATCGCAGCATGGCCGCCTACAAGAAATCTTTCGAGGACGGCAAGGGCGTCCTGGTGCTGAAGCCCGATTCGGAATTCCTGCGCTACTTCAGCGATCCGATGCCGGCGGCGACTAAGCGCTGATCAGACTTCCAGCATCACATGAGCTAGCCGGACAGCAAAACAATCAACGAAGTTGCCCCCGCTAGCGGGGTAATACAAACGTGAGCGAGCACATCATGGGCAAGTCAGTCGTAATCCTTGGCGCGCAATGGGGGCGAGCCGGGAATTAACGGAATGCCTTGAATGGCATTCCGTTCCGGCGAGCGCCGGAGGCAGGATGCCGCAGGCCGGGTGACTTGATGAGCGATGGATCGCGAATCTAGTCACCGACGTCGCCCCACAACGGGGTAATACATATGAGACTTGAGCGAGAACATCATGGGTAAGTCAGTAGTCATCCTAGGTGCCCAGTGGGGCGACGAAGGCAAGGGCAAGATCGTCGACCTGCTGACCGAGCGCGTCAGCGCGGTGGCGCGCTTCCAGGGCGGTCACAACGCCGGTCACACGCTGGTGATCAAGGGCAAGAAGACTGTGCTGCACCTGATCCCCTCGGGCATCCTGCGCGACGACGCGCTGTGCCTGATCGGCAACGGCGTGGTGCTGTCACCGGCCGCGCTGATGGAAGAGATCGCCGAGCTGGAGGCCAACGGCGTGGAAGTGCGTTCGCGCGTCAAGATCAGCCCAGCCACGCCGCTGATCATGCCGTACCACATCGCCGTGGATAAGGCGCGCGAGATCGCCGCCGGCGGCAAGGCGATCGGCACCACCGGCCGCGGCATCGGCCCGGCCTACGAGGACAAGGTCGCTCGTCGCAGCATCCGCGTGGCCGACCTGATGTATCCCAAGGAACTGCCGGCGCTGCTGAAGACCGCCGTCGACTACCACAACTTCATCCTCAACCAGTGGCTGAAGTGCGAGCCGGTCGACTACCAGAAGGTGCTGGACGACGCGCTGGCCTGGGGCGAGTACATCCGCCCGATGGTCGACGACGTCGCCACCATCCTGCACGACATCCGCCGGGAAGGCGGCAACATCCTTTTCGAGGGCGCGCAGGGCGCGCTGCTCGACATCGACCACGGCACCTATCCGTATGTCACTTCCAGCAACACCACGATTGGTGGGGCGCTGGCCGGCACCGGCGTGGGCGCGCGCGACATCGATTACGTGCTGGGCATTTGCAAGGCCTACGCCACGCGCGTCGGCAGCGGCCCGTTCCCCACCGAGCTCAAGGACGAAATGGGCGAACGCCTGCGCAAGGTCGGCAACGAGTTCGGCGCCAGCACCGGCCGTCCGCGTCGCTGCGGCTGGATCGATCTGGTCGCGCTCAAGCGCGCCACCCAGATCAACGGCATCAACGGCCTGGCCATCACCAAGCTCGACGTGCTCGATGGCCTGGAAACCATCAAGGTCTGCATCGCCTACGAATACCGGGGCAAGCGCCGCGAACTGGCCCCGCTCGACGCCGACGGCTGGGACGAGTGCAAGCCGGTCTACCTGGAATTCCCCGGCTGGCAGGAATCCACCGCCGGCATCCGCGACTGGAACAAACTGCCGCCCGCCGCCCGCGCCTACCTGCGCGCGGTGGAAGAACTCTCCGGTTGTCGCTTGGCGCTGGTCGCCACCGGTGCGGATCGTGAGGACACGATCGTGCTGGATGATCCGTTTGCTTGATCGGTTAGCTGAGTGGTTCATGCAAAGAGGCCCCGCGAAGCGGGGCCTCTTTGTTTCCGGCAACGTATCCAACCGTGTCGGATGCCACTGCTAGGATGGTGGTATTCCAGACATCATTCGGCACCGTTACGAAATGCCCCATCGCTACGAACCCCCCTTTCAGATCTCGACTGCCGCACTCAATCTGGTCGCGCAGATCAGTGAGTTGCTGGGGCGCTGGTCGGTATCAGCGGATGTTGCATTGGCGCCGCAGTTGCGCCGCGACAATCGCATTCGCACCATCCAGGCATCGCTGGCGATCGAGAACAACAGCCTGAGCCTGGAACAGGTCACGGCAGTACTGGACGGCAAGCGTGTGCTGGGTCAGCCTCGCGAGATCCAGGAAGTACGCAATGCCTTTGTCGCCTATGAACACATGGCTGATTGGCAGCCGGACTCACGCAATGATCTGCTAAGTGCCCACGGATTGCTGATGGCGGGGCTCATGGATGCGCCGGGACGAATTCGCCATGGCGATGTTGGCATCTATCGTGGTGACAAACTGGTGCATATGGCACCGCCGGCCAGTCGCGTTGGTGCCCTCGTCGATCAGTTGCTCGGATGGCTGAATCGCACCGACACGCATCCGCTAATCGCCAGCTGCGTGTTCCACTACGAATTCGAATTCATCCATCCATTCGCTGATGGCAACGGACGCATGGGCCGGCTGTGGCAGACGCTCATGCTGGGCCGCTGGCAGCCGATGCTGGCGTATCTGCCGGTAGAAACGGTGATCCGTTCGCAGCAACAGGATTACTACGCAGCGCTGGCTGCATCGGACAAGGCATCCGATGCGACGCCGTTCGTGGAATTCATGCTGTGGACCCTGCATGCGGCCATGACGGAGGCCGTGCTGACAGGAGCGCCTGATCAGGTGTCGGGGAAAATGTCGGGCAAAGTGTCGGGGAAAATTCTGGCCGCCGTTCGCAGTAACCCGGACATCACGATCCCCGAATTGGCCAGACTGGCCGGCGTCAGCTCGCGAACGATCGAGCGGAACCTGCAGAAGCTGCAAAGACAAGGCCTGTTGCGACGCGTCGGCCCAGCCAAGGGCGGTCATTGGGAACTCGGCTGATTTGCGTATCAGATGGCTTGATCAATCTCGCCGCGTTCGTGCTGGACGATCCGTTTGCCTGATTGCTGTCGCTTTGGTGTTGTAGTCAAAAGAGCCCGTATCGGGGGCTCTTTGTCGGTGGGCACCAAAAGCAGCAGCGACAACAGTCGGCGAATCCACAGTTGAAAGTAAATTTAATGTCTGGAAAGATAGACATTCGTATGGAAATGTCTGATATTACAGACATGAACACTCAAGCCTTAACGAGCGATATCGGCCAGCAGATTCGACTGTTGCGCAAGCGTCGTGGCCTCACTCAAGCCGCGCTGGCCGAGCGCGCCGGCATGGCGCGTTCGAAACTGGTGCTGTTGGAACAAGGCAGCGGTTCGGTGGCATTCGAGAGCTATGCCCGCATCGCTGCGGCGCTTGATGCGGCGTTCCGACTGGAGCCTGCGCAACGTCCGGCCTTCGAGGAACTCGCGGAGCATTACCGTGAGTAGGGGAACGGTCGCCGTCGTACAGGCGCAGGTGTTGACGCCGCAGGGCGTGAGCGGCGACCTGCACCACGAAGCCGGCCAGTACGAATTTCGTTATTCGGGCACCACACCAGACGTGGCGATCAGCCTGACCATGCCAGTGCGACGCGATCAATATCGCGCCACGCAACTGCTGCCGATCTTCCAGCAAAGCCTGCCGGAAGGCTTTGTGCTGGAACAGTTGCGCCTGCGCCTGGCCAAGCTCACGCAACTCGATCCCATGCTGCTGCTCGCGCTGACCGGGCACGATGGCGCGATCGGTCGTCTTTGCGTGCAATCGCCCGAGGTCGAACGCCTGCTCGGCAACGCGCAGACAGAGGCGAAGGGTGAACGACTGTCCGAGATCCTCGCTTGGGACGGCACCGAAAACCTGTTCACTGAACTGGTGGAACGCTACCTGTTGCGCACCGGCGTTTCTGGCGTGCAACCCAAGGTGCTGGTACCCGAACGCGCTGAAGTGGGTGGATCAAAAGCCACGCTCGTTGCCGGCGATCTGATCGTGAAAAGCGGGCAGGCCCAATACCCGGGATTGGCCATCAACGAATTCGTCTGCATGTCGATCGCGCGTGCCGCGAACATTCCCGTACCCGAGTTCTTTCTATCCGACAAGCATGATCTGTTCGTGATGCGACGCTTCGATCGCGACGCACAAGGCATGCCACTTGGCTTTGAGGACATGGCTACGCTGATGGGCCTGGGCACGTCGCAGAAGTACGAAGGCAGCTACGAGCGCCTGGCCAAGGTCATCCGCAACAACTGCCCGGCCGAAAACGTACGGGCCGCACTGACCCAGTTGTTCGACATCGTGGCGCTGTCGGTGATCGTGGGCAACGGCGATGCCCACCTGAAGAACTTCGGCCTGCTCTACACCCATCCCGCCACGGCCGATTGCCGCATGGCGCCGGCCTACGACATCGTCAACACCACCGCGTACCTTCCCGACGATGCACTGACGCTCACCCTCGGCGGCAGCAAGAGTTTTCAGTCTGCGCGCCTGCATCTGCTGGAGCTGGCCGAGCGCTGCGACATCGAGGAACCCCGCGAACGTGTTGGACACCTGCTGGTAACTTGCGCGCAACAGCTGCAAACCCATGCCGACCTGCTCGATGAAGTGCCCGCCGTGAAGCAGGCATTGCACCATTGCATGCAGCGAATGGAGGCGGGGTTCAGTCGCCCGCTGGCAGCACGCTGATTTCAGGAGCCTGCCGTCCCCACGTATGTGCCAGCCATTCCTTCGATCACTTGCACGGTCGGTGATCAGCGCGTGGCCTGCTCGCCATCTCGTTCGCCAGAATGCTCGATGTGATCGTGGACAGCATGCATGGGCTGGCAGGGAAGGGTTTCCGCGTTGCGCTGTGCTTGAGCCACTGAGTCCAACAGTAGACACTACGAAGGGTCCGCCATGGCGGACCCTATTTTATTCAACCATCGCGCAAGCTGCGCGGCGGGTCATGGCAGGAACACGATGATCACCGGCACCATCAAGAGCCAAATCGACAACATCTGGAATGCATTCTGGAGCGGCGGCATCTCAAATCCGATGGAGGTCATCGAGCAGATGACCTACCTGCTTTTCATCAAGCGGCTGGATGAGATGCAGACGGTCAAGGAGAAGAAGGCCAACCGCACCAAGCAGCCGATCGAGAATCCCATCTTTAATACGCGCCAGCAGAAGCTGCGCTGGTCGCACTTCAAGGGGTTGGGCGATCCGGGCCTGCTGTATCACATCGTGTCGGAAGAGGTGTTTCCCTTCATCAAGAAGCTGGGTGGGCAGTACGGTGATTCCACCTACGCCACGCACATGAAGGATGCGCGCTTCACCATCCCCAACCCGGCGCTGCTGGCCAAGGTGGTGGACATGCTGGATGCGATCCCGATGGAGGATCGCGACACCAAGGGCGATCTGTACGAATACATGCTGGGCAAGATCGCCTCGGCCGGGCAGAACGGCCAGTTCCGCACGCCGCGCCACATCATCAAGCTGATGGTGGAGATGATGGCGCCCAAGCCGTCGGACACCATCTGCGACCCGGCTTGCGGCACCGCGGGTTTCCTCGTTGCGGCCAGCGAGTACCTCAACAAGCATCACCGTGACGAAATTTACGCCGACAAGAAATCGGCGAAGCGCTTCAACCAGGAGACCTTCCACGGTTTCGACTTTGACAACACCATGCTGCGCGTCGGCTCCATGAATATGCTGCTGCATGGCGTGGAAAACCCGGCGATCGAGAACCGCGACTCGCTGAGCGAAGGTCATGCCGGCGTCGAAGGCGAGTTCAGCCTGATCCTGGCCAATCCGCCGTTCGCCGGCAGCCTCGATTACGAAAGCACGGCTAAGGATTTGCAGGCTACCGTCAAGACGAAGAAGACCGAGCTGCTGTTCCTCGCGCTGTTCCTGCGTCTGCTCAAGGCTGGTGGTCGCGCCGCCGTCATCGTGCCGGACGGCGTACTGTTCGGCTCCAGCAAGGCGCATAAGGAATTACGCCGCATGCTGGTGGAAGATCACAAGCTGGACGGCATCGTCTCCATGCCCTCGGGCGTATTTCGTCCCTATGCCGGCGTATCTACCGCGATTCTTCTGTTCACCAAGACCAACTCCGGTGGTACGGACAATGTCTGGTTTTACGACATGCGCGCGGACGGCTATTCGTTGGATGACAAGCGCAACGAGCTGGATGCGGAGAAGCACGACAGCAACAATTTACCCGACATCCTCAAGCGCTGGCAGCATCGAAAAACCGAAGCGAAGCGCGGGCGTGCCGAGCAGAGCTTCCTGGTACCCAAGGCCGAGATCGCGGGCAACGACTACGACCTGTCGATCAATCGCTACAAGAAGGTGGCGTATGAGGAAGTGCAGCATGAATCGCCGCAGAAGATTCTGGCCGAGCTGAAGACGCTGGAGAGCGAGATCATGCGAGGAATGAAAGAGCTGGAAGGGATGCTGCAGTGAGTTGGCCGACTGTTGCTTTAGGCGAAATCTTCGAAATCGCCCGAGGTGGATCTCCGCGTCCGATAGACGATTACATCACTGACGCGCCAGATGGGGTGAACTGGATATCGATCAAAGATGCATCGAACAGTTCGAAATACATCACGAAGACCGCAAAGAAGATCCTTCCTTCCGGCGTTAGTAGATCCCGAGAGGTCAAGCCGGGTGATTTCCTGCTGACGAACTCGATGAGTTTTGGCCGTCCTTACATTCTTCGCACGTCAGGGTGCATCCATGACGGATGGCTCGTCCTCAGTGGTGATAACAGGATCGTAGATCAGGATTATTTTTACCACTTGCTTGGCAGCGACCCTATCTATCGAAAATTCAAGTCACTGGCTGCTGGTGCGGTCGTCAAGAACCTGAACATCGACTTGGTAAAGACAGTCTCTGTACCGCTGCCACCAATCGTCGAGCAACGTCGCATCGCGGCGATCCTCGACAAGGCCGACGCGCTGCGCGCCAAGCGGGTTGAAGCTATCACCAAGCTCGATCACTTACTGCAATCCGTATTTCTAGATATGTTCGGTGACGCAGCGACGAACCCGAAGGGCTGGAAAGTTCACAAGCTTGGTAAAGTTCTCGCGAAGCTGACAGATGGCACACACCATTCACCACCGCCTGCAGAGTCAGGGGTTCCATACATAACCGCCAAACACATCAAGGCTGGGAGAATCGCTTTCGATTCCAGTCCAACGTATGTAGCGGAATGCGACCATCGAGCGATATATGCTCGATGCAATCCGAGGGCAGGGGATGTTCTCTATATAAAAGACGGGGCAACGACTGGGGTTGCCGCGATCAATCGCTTTGATTTTGAGTTCAGCATGTTGTCCAGCGTCGCATTACTTCGACCGTTGCCGGGCATCGTCCATCCCGAATATCTAGAGTCTTGGCTAAATTCGCCGCTCGTTAAGTCATCAATCATTGCAAATATGGGTGGGGCTGCAATTAAGCGTTTGACACTTACCAAGATCGGAGCGCTAGCTGTACCAGTGCCGCCGATGGATATTCAGATGGCTTTTGCGGCTACCAAGAAGCAGGTTCAGTCTCTCAAGCAAGCACATCTCAATAGCGAATCTACCGCTAACGATTTATTCGCCTCCCTTCAGAAGCGTGTGTTTCAGGAAGCGTGTAGCCCATGACCAATTTCCAGTTCCTCCTCCCCGAATTCAAACCGCTCTTCGAGCCGGCCAAGGGCGCGGAGCAACTGGTCTATTCCGATCCGCGCGCCTGCTGCATGCGCACGCGCCACGCGCTGGAACAGGCGGTGCACTGGCTGTACGAGCATGACCGCGATCTGCGCATGCCATACGACCGCAACCTCAATGCGCTGCTGACCGATCGCGACTTCGAGGCGCTGCCGCCGCCAGCGGTGCTGCAGAAGATGCGGCTGATCCAGCGCTTCGGCAATCAGGCGGTGCATGCCGGGCCGCCTATCAGCCATCTGGATGCGTTGCGGCTGGTGCGCGAGTTGTTCCATGTGCTGTTCTGGCTGGCGCGCACGTATACACGCGCCAGCGACCCCAAGAGCATCGTCGCCGAGTTCGACGAGAAGCGCGTGCCGAAGCTGGTGCGCGCCGACGAAGCCATCGCGCTGACCCGCGATGAATTGAAGAAGCAGGAAGCGAAGTTCCAGCAGCAGATCGACGCGCAGCACGCCACGCTGGAAACCCGCGAAGCGGCGATCGCCGAGCAGGCGGTGACGCTGGCCGAGCGCGAGGCGATGCTGGCAAAGCTCAATGCCGAGCTGGCCGCCGCTCGCGCCGAACTGGCCCAGGCCAAGGCCGCGAATATCGCGGTGCCGGATACGCACGACTACGACGAGGCGGACACGCGCCGCTTCTTCATCGACGTGCTGCTGCGCGAGGCCGGCTGGGAGCTGGACAAGAATGCCTCGGTCGAGGTGCCGGTCACCGGCATGCCGAACGAGCAGGGCGAAGGCTTTGTCGACTATGTGCTGTGGGGTACCGACGGCCAACCGCTGGCGGTGGTGGAAGCCAAACGCAGCCTGAAAGACCCGGACATCGGCCAGCAACAGGCCAAGCTCTATGCCGACTGCCTCGAAGCGATGAAGGGCCAGCGCCCGCTGATCTTCTACAGCAATGGCAACAAGACCTGGCTGTGGGACGACCGTCGCGCGCCGCCGCGCGAAGTGCAGGGTTTCTACACGCGCGAAGAGCTGGAACTGGCGATCCATCGGCGCAGCCTGCAGACCGATCCACGCAAACTGCCGATCAACAACGTTATCGTCGAGCGGGCCTATCAGCACCGGGCGATCCGCGCGATGAGCGAAGCGATGGGGCAGGGCCGCCGCGCCGGCCTGCTGACCATGGCCACCGGCAGCGGCAAGACGCGCATGTCGATCGCACTGGTGGAACTGCTGATGCGCGCCAACTGGGTCAAGCGCGTGCTGTTTCTGGCCGATCGCGTGGCGCTGGTGAAGCAGGCGACAGGCGAGTTCAAGAAGCATCTTCCAGACTCCAGCCCGGTCAATCTGGTGACTGATAAGAGCGGGCAGGGCCGCGTCTATCTGTCCACCTATCCCACGATGATGGGTTTGATCGATCAGATGGAGGGTGACTGTCGCAAGTACGGCGTCGGCCACTTCGACCTGATCGTGATCGACGAGGCGCATCGCAGCGTGTACCAGAAGTACGGCGCGATCTTCCGTTACTTCGACAGTTATCTGGTCGGCCTGACCGCCACGCCACGCGATGAGGTGGATCGCGATACGTATCACCTGTTCGGTCTGGAAACCGGTGTGCCGACCGATGCCTACGGCCTGGACGAAGCCGTGGCTGACGGTTACCTGGTGCCACCCAAGGCGCACTCTGTGCCGATCAAATTTGTGCGCGAAGGCATCCGCTACGACGAGCTGAGCGACGAGGAAAAGGAGCACTGGGAATCGCTGGACTGGGGCGATCGCGCCGGTGAGAACGAGGAAGCCGCTGTTCCAGCCGAGGTGCACGCCTCGGAGGTCAACAAGCAGTTGTTCAACGAAAGCACGGTTGACCTGATGCTGCAGCATCTGATGCAGAACGGCCTGAGGGTGGAGGGCGGCGACAAGCTGGGCAAGACGATCATCTTTGCGGTCAACCAGAAGCACGCCGAGTTCATCGCCAAACGCTTCAACCATCACTATCCGCACTACAACGGCGAGTTCGCCCGCGTCATCACCCATGCGGTGACCTACGCGCAGAGCCTGATCGACGACTTCAGCAGCAAGCTGAACAAGCTGCCGCAGATCGCCATCTCGGTGGACATGCTCGATACCGGCATCGACGTGCCGCAGGTGTTGAACCTGGTGTTCTTCAAGGCCGTGCGCTCCAAGGTGAAGTTCCTGCAGATGATTGGTCGCGGCACGCGGCTGTGCCCGGACCTGTTCGCACCGGGTGTGGACAAGACCGAGTTCTACATCTTCGATTTCTGCGCCAACTTCGAGTACTTCAACGAGAACCCGCGCGGTGCGCTGGGTGGCTTGGCCGAGCCGTTGGGCAAGCGGCTGTTCAAGGCGCGATTGGATTTGCTGGCGTTGTTGCCGGATGGAAAGACCGATGATGCGCATTCCTTGTCGGAAGGTGCGTACGGCTATGACAAACTGGTTTTCCTGCGCGAGGGACTGACCGACGAACTGCACGGCGAAGTCGCGGCGATGAACCTGGATAATTTCATCGTGCGCACCGAGCGCGAACATGTCACCCGCTTCGCCGAACGCAAGCAATGGGACGCGCTGGATGACTCAGCACTGGGCGACCTGCGTGCCCACGTCGCTGGCCTGCCCAACGAGCGCCCCTCCGAGCACATCACGGCCAGGCTGTTCGATCTGATCTGTCTCAACGTGCAGTTGGCGCTGGTCCGCTCGACGGCTGACTTCATCAGCTATCGCGACAGGATCATCGAGCTGGCTAACGAGCTGGAAACCCGTGATGCGATTCCCGCTGTGCGCGCCGAGCTGGCGCTGATCCAGGACGTACAGACCGAGGAATACTGGAAGGACATCACGCTGCCGATGATCGAATCCGTGCGGCGCAAGCTGCGTGGCCTGATCCAGTTCGTGGAACGCCATTCGATCAAACCGGTCTACAGCGTGCTGACCGATCAGATCGGTGAGGCGACCGAGGTCGTCCTGAAGGATTTCAGTACCGGTATCAATCTCGCGCAGTACCGCAAGAAGGTCGAGGCGTATATCCGGGCCAACGAAAACCACGTGGCGATCGCGAAGCTCAAGCACAACAAGCCGCTGACGCCGACCGATCTGAGCGAGCTGGAGCGGTTCGTCTACGAATCCGAGCCCGTGGAAAGTCGCGACCGTTTCGAGCAGTGCTACGGCGCCGACCAACCGCTGACCGTGTTTATTCGTTCGCTGGTGGGCCTGGATCGCAATGCGGCAAAGGAAGCGTTCGGGCAATTTCTCGACGAGAAACGCTACAGCAGCCAGCAGATCCGCTTCGTCGAAATGATCATCGATAAGCTGACCCGCAGTGGCGTGATGGACGCTGGTCAACTCTACGAACCGCCATTTACAAGTCTTCATCACGAAGGCTTGGACGGCGCATTTGGTGAAGGCGACGCCGACAGCATCGTGTCCATTCTCTCGGACATCAATCAGCGCGCAGCTGCTTGACCGGATTATCCGCGGAGGCTAAGTCGAAGGGCGTTGACCTCAGCTTCGCGCCTTAGACGTTACGGTTTGAGCGAATAGCCACACTCGCCAAGAGGAACCGCAAATGTCCGACGAACTTGCCAAGAAGACTCCCGCCGACCATATCGGCAATACGGTGACGCAGCTCAAGGAGATGCGGCACTACTCGAAGAACAACGTGGAAACGCTGACCGCGGAGTGGCTGTTGTTCGACGGTGAACTGTCCAAGCTGAAGCTGGCCGACAAGATTGCCGATCTGATGGACCGTCAGGGGCAGCTGCACGAGGCACTGGAAACAACGATTAACGATCTGGAAGAGGTGCTGGAGAAGATGCAGCCGGAGCCAGAGGCGTAGTTCTCTGATTCACGGCTGCGGTTGAAGATGCGGACACCGAAGTGGTGCTAACGATCCGTGGGTTGAATGCAGCAAAGCGCGCGTTCGCAGAATCGCCTGCCGTTCCGCCAGAGTTTAATATTCAGCCATGACGAAAGAGGCCCGCACCGCGGGCCTCTTCATATCTATCATTCTGCCGCGATTACGCCAGCGTGCGCAGCTTCGCCTCACGGTCCCACTGCCGCGTCTTGGCCGCCTTGATGAAGGCCTTGGTGTCGGCAGCAGCGACCACGCCCGCATCCTTGGCAACGCCGCCGGCTTTCAGCACAGCCTGCGCGCCGGAGTCGGCGGCGATGGCCTTGAGGTGGCCATAGGCCTGGCCGGCGAAGTCGACGGCGGCGGCTTCCTTGGCCAGCTGCTTGCCGGCTTCGTCGGACAACACGATCGCGACGGCATCGAATATCACCGACGGCGTGCCCAGCAGCTGGCCGTCGGCATCGACGGATTTGCCATCGCTGAGCTTGATGTTGCCCAGACGGACGGCC
>Ga0208589_1000591_pt1 | contig 16775 bp, 15 predicted proteins | sample NGESurshal092012_2_FD_184486 | JGI IMG/M metagenome (GOLD analysis project Ga0208589, IMG submission 184486) | Arctic peat soil microbial communities from Barrow, Alaska - NGEE Surface sample F53-2 shallow-092012 (SPAdes) | ecosystem: Environmental > Terrestrial > Soil > Wetlands > Peat ... | reverse complement strand
CATGCAGCCGCCGGGCGCCCGAGAGCGCCCCGTCGGCTGCGCCTTTCCCCCGAAGGCCCACCCCGGCCGGCGGGGCGCCCTCGCCAAGCCGCCGTTCGTCGGCCGCAGAGGAGGACCTGCGGTTCAGGGCTCCGCCCGGCTACCCAAAGGAGGCGGCGGCGTTGGCGGCCTGCTCAGAGTCGATGAGCAGGGATACGGCTTCGATCAGCGCCAGGTGGGTGAACGCCTGCGGGAAGTTGCCCATGTGCTCACCAGTGCTGGTGTCGATCTCCTCGGCGTACAGCTGCAGCGGCCCCGCGAACGACAGCAACTTCTGGCACAGGGCGTGGGCCCGCTCGGTTTCGCCGATCATGGCCAGCGTGGTCACCAGCCAGAAGGAGCAGATGGTGAAGGTTCCTTCCTTGCCCTCGAACCCGGTGTCGGTTCCCTCGACCTTGTAGCGCAGGACCAGGCCGTCCTCGGTCAGTTCGTCGGCGATGGCCAGCACGGTAGCCCTGATGCGCTTGTCGTCGGGGGGGAGGAATCCCATGATGGGCAGGAGCAGGAGCGAGGCGTCGAGGCCGTCGGTCTCATAGTGCTGGCGGAACACCCCCCGCTTGGAGAGGCCCTTGTCCAGGATCTCCGACTTGATCTCGTCGGCGCCGGCCCGCCACCGCTTGGCGCGTTCGTCGTCGCCGCGTTCCTCGGCGAGATCGGCGCCGCGGGAGGCCGCGACCCAGCACATCACCTTCGACGCCGTGAAGTGCTTGGGGTCGCCCCGGACTTCCCAGATTCCCTGGTCGGGCTCATGCCAGTGGTTCAGGGCGTCGTCCACGAAACCGGCGAGCCCGTTCCACACGGGCATCACTATCTGACTCGCTCCCCGGTGGAACTGGACATCCACCGCGTCGAGAATCATCCCCCAGACGTCGTGCTGCTGCTGATTCCAGGCACCATTCCCCACCCGGACCGGCCGGGCCCCGCGGTACCCGGACAGGTGATCGAGAGTCTTCTCGGTCAGATCACGTTCCCCGCTGATGCCGTACATGATCTGAAGCCCGAACTTGCTGTTGAAATCCCCCCCGCTGACCGCGTCGATGACGAAGCCCCAGTACTCGATCGCTTCCCAGTCGAAGCCGAGACGGTACAGCGAGCGGAGCATGAACGCCGAGTCGCGGATCCAGGTGAAGCGGTAGTCCCAGTTACGGGCCCCGCCCCAGGTCTCCGGCAGCGAGGTCGTCGACGCGGCCATGATGGCGCCGGTGGGAGCGTAGCTGAGCCCCTTCAGGGTCAGGGCGCTGCGGTCGAGGTAGGTCTTCCACGGATGGTCGGGGATCTTGGCGGAGCTCAGCCAGTCGCGCCAGAAGTTGACGGTGCAGTCCAGCGCGCGCTGCGCCTCATCCTGGCTGGCTGGAACCTGGCCGCCGCCCCAGGACAGGGCGACGTAGGCTGACTCTCCCTCGGTGAGGGTGGTGCGGCCGTAGCAGCGGGCGCCGAGGACGCCGAGCGGGACGGTGCCGCTCACCTCAAGCTGCAGGTCTCCCTCCGCGGGGGTGATGGTCATCGCGTCGTAGCTGTCGCCCTGGTAGCTCCACGCGCCACCAGTCCGGCCGTAATCGAACAGGGGAGCACAGTTCACGGCGACCTCGACCCGGCCGCTGATGCACGTGGCGATCCGGACCAGCGCGCCGACGGCGCCGAAGTCAGCTGGCGCCCGGTGGTAGTCCGGCCGCCGCCCCTCGTGCTGGACCGGGCCAATGGCCAGGAAGTCCTGGACGACCATCCATCCGGTGGGAGTCTGCCAGGTTGTTTCCAGCACCATGGTGCCCGGCACGTACCGGCGGTGCTGGGGGACGTGCGTAGTGCCGGGACCGAACCGGAACAAGCCGGCCGCCCGGTCCATCAGCGCCCCGAAGACACTTGGGGAGTCAGGCCGGGGCAGGCACAGCCATTCGATCGAGCCGTCCGGCGCGACGAGGCAGCTCTGCTCACAATTCGACAGGAACCCGTAATCCGCAATCGGCGGGAATGTGCTCATCGGTGAGTCACCCTTCGCAGTCAGATTAGGAATGTCCGGCCATTCACGCCATCCGGCTCAGCAGATGCTCGCCGACGCGGATCGCGTTGGCCATGGCGGTCAGCGCCGGGTTCACGGCCCCGATGCTCGGGAAGAAGCTCGTGTCCACGACGTACAGGTTGTCGACCTCGTGCGCTTTGCAGTTGGCGTCGAGAACCGACGTGGCCGGGTCCGTGCCGAACCGGCACGTGCCCGACTGGTGGGCGACGCCCGCGACGGGCACGTCCATGCTCGCGTAGAAGTTCTTGCTCAGGACGTGATGGGCGGCGATGCCTATGTGATTGAGCACCTTCCTGAGCTCGTGGTACAGGCCGTCAGCCTCGGTGTTGTTCGTCGGCTGGTACGCGAGGTGCACATGCCCGTCCCGGTCGACCGTGACCCGGTTGCCCGGCTTGGGCACGTCCTCGGTCGTCAGCCAGAAATCGACGGCGTGCCGGGCGACCTCCTCCAGGGTCCACTTGGGGGCCAGCTTGGTCAGCTTGGGCTCCTCGCCCTTCATGGCCATGGCGTTGGACTTGCCGAGCATCTGGATGTTGCCCAGTGGCCATTCGCGGCCGTTGCCCGCGAGGTAGAAGTCGTTCAGCCCGAGCGTCTTCTGGAAGACTGTGTCGTTGCGCTCTTTGTCCAGCGCCACGATGGCTTTGCTGTTGTGGTACATGTAATTGCGGCCGACCTGGTCGGACCCGTTAGCCAGGCCGGCCGGGTGCTGGTCGGAGGCTGACCGGAGCAGGATCCTGGCGCTGTTCGCCGCCCCGGCCGAGACGACCACGATGCCGCCTTCGTAAGACTCCTGCTTGCCGTCGCGGGTGACCTGCACGCGGGTGACCGTCCGGCCCGACGGGTCCGTTCCGAGGCGCTCCACCTCCGCGTTGACCAGCAGGGTCACGTTCGGCTGGTCGAGCAGGGGCCGCACGGCGATGATGTCGGCATCGGACTTGGCGTGCACCAGGCACGGGTACCCGTCACAGGTCGCGCACCGGATGCAGGCGCTGAGCGGCCGTTCGGCTTCGTTCAGCAGGATGCCGACTGGGGCATGGAACGGATGGTAGCCGCCGGCCGCCAGCGCGTCGGAGATCTCCTGGACCCGTGGCTCGTGCGAAACTGCGGGCCACGGATAGTCCTTGGAGCAGTGGCCTTCGGTGGGATCTTCGCCGTGGATTCCGTGCACCTGGTACAGCCACTCGGCCTTCGTGTACCACGGCTCGAACTCGTCGTAGCCCAGCGGCCAGGCCGGCGATGGGCCATCGGCGTGCTTGATCTCGCCGAAGTCCTCGGGACGGAGCCGGTACAGTGCGGCCCCGTACAGCTTGGTGGCCCCGCCGACGTAGTAGTGGACCTGCGGCTGGAACGGCTTACCGTCGGCGTCGAACCACGTGTCCGGCGAGATATATCTCCCGTCCACGAAAACCGGGCCAGGGTCCCAGTTTTCCGTCTCCCGGGGCAGGAAATTGCCCCGCTCGAGCAGAAGTATCCGCTTGCCCGATGGGGCCAGGGTGTGCGCCAGCGTCCCGCCGCCCGCACCGCTGCCAACAATGATCACGTCATAGTTTTCAGCCACATAGCCGACTGTGGCGGTTTGGCGTGGGCGGCACATCACACCCCGCGGGTGACTCCGGGCGGAGCGGGCTCATCCGAACCGGGTGAGCCTGCCGCCGGTCCACCCTCGTACATTCGGCAGAATGACCGCAGACCAGCTGCCGAGCTGGCGCGAGACTTCCGCGAAGCAGTCGATCGTGGAATTCGTCGCCGCCGTGACCGAACCTGAGTCGCCCGACTTTGTCCCGGAGTCCGACCGCGTCGCGGTCTTCGACAACGACGGCACCCTGTGGACCGAGCAGCCCGTCTACGCGCAGCTCGTCTTCGCGCTGGACCGGGCGGCCCAGCTGGGGCAGCCCACCAGCCTCGAAGAGCTGCACGCGGGCGGGATGCCGGCCCTGGTTGAGCTGCTCAAGCTCACTCACGCCGGTGTCACCACCGATGAGTTCGACGCCTTGTGCCGGAGCTGGCTGGCCGCGGCCCGCCATCCCCGCTTCGGGCGCCCCTATCCGGCGATGGTGTACCAGCCGATGCTGGAGCTGCTGGGCCTGCTGGACCGCAGCGGCTTCTCGTGCTGGATCTTCTCCGGCGGCGGTACGGACTTCATGCGGACCTGGGCGTCCGGCGTCTACGGCCTGCCGCCGCACCGGGTCATCGGCAGTGTCGGGGAAACTGAGTTCCGCATCGGCGTGGCCGGACCGGAACTCGTCAAGGGCCCGGCCCTGCAGGTCATCAACGATGGCCCGCAGAAGCCGAGCTCGATCCACCGTCATGTCGGGCAGCGTCCGATCGTGGCCGCCGGGAACACCGATGGCGACCTGGCCATGCTCCAGTGGACCGCCGGGGGCCCGGGCCGGACTCTGCAACTGGTCGTCGACCACACGGATGGCGATCGCGAATACGCCTACGACCATGACCCGATCCTGGGCAGCGGCACGGGCAAGATCCGCGCGGCCGCCACCGACCACAAGTGGACCGTGATCGACATGGCCGCGGACTGGGCGGTCGTCCACCCGCCCGCTGCCCAGCCCGGGTGACTGGCCAGGTCTGTCCGGCATGGCCAGGGGTGGCGTAACCACCCAAGAGGGGGGATGCCCGGTTATCTCCGCGCGGGTGACAGTAACGATCAACGACTAGCGACCGGGACGGTGCCATGTCTACTAGCACGGAGCACAACAGCAGCTGGCCAGAGGTCAGAACTGGCCCCATGATCACCGGCGCCGCGCTCGTCGGGGCGGGCGCCATGATCGTCCTGGCCGGCTTGGCCGTCGGCGGCTCGCACCTGTTCGCGGCCACCCGCCGGTGGATCCGGGACATGGACGTGCCGCCCAGCGAGCAGGCGAAGATCAAGTGGGCACAGGCCAAGAGCGCCGCGGCGGCGGGCACCGCCGCCTGGCAGAACGGCGCCTCGGCCCGTCAGGGCGCGCCGACGTGACCGGCGGGCGGCCAGGCCGGGCGGCGTGACGCCGAGCACTTTCTGGACCGGGGGAGTAGATGACGAACGTCGACCTCGCACGGTGGCAGTTCGCGTTTGTGACCATCAACCACTTCTTCTTCGTGCCGGTCACGATCGGGCTGGCGTTCCTCACCGCGCTGCTGCAGACGGCCTGGTACCGCAGCAAACGCGACGAGTACCTGCGGCTGACCCGGTTCTTCGGCACCCTGCTGGTCATCAACGTCGCGATCGGCGTGGTGACCGGGCTGGTCCAGGAATTCCAGTTCGGGATGAACTGGTCGGCCTACTCGCGGCTGGTCGGCAATATCTTCGGCGCGCCGCTGGCCATGGAGGGCCTGGCCGCCTTCTTCCTGGAGTCCACGTTCCTCGGGCTGTGGCTGTTCGGCTGGGACAAACTGTCCCGCCGGGTGCACCTGCTGACCATCTGGCTGGTGTCGCTGGGCACGGTCTTGTCGGCGGCGTTCATCATGGCCGCCAACTCCTGGATGCAGCATCCCGTCGGCTACGTCATGGTGAACGGAAAACCGCAGCTGAACGACATCTGGGCGGTGTTTACCAACCAGGTGTTCGTCTGGGGATATTCAAAGGTCCTGCTGGCGTCGCTGGTGACCGGCGCGGCGGTGATGCTGGCCGTGTCCGCCTGGCAGCTGCGGCACGGGGGTGCCCCGGAGGTATTTACCCGGTCGGCGCGGCTCGCGCTCATCGTCCTGGTCCCGGCGATCTTGTTCACCATGCTGGTCGGCGATGAGCTGGGGGTGATCGAGGCCAAGTACCAGCCGATGAAGATCGCGGCGGCTGAGGCGCAGTGGACCACCTGCCAGCCCTGCTCGTTCTCGCTGTTCCAGATCGGCGGCGGCAACAACGACCACACCCCCACCCAGATCCTGGCCATCCCGCACCTGCTGTCGCTGCTGGCCACCAACCACTGGGACGGGAAGGTGATCGGGCTCAGCCCGCTGCAGTCCCAGTACCAGAAGCAGTTCGGGCCCGGCTACTACGTGCCGAACGTGTTCATCCAGTACTGGTCGATGCGGGTCATGGCCTATGTCGGCGTCCTGGTCCTGCTTATCGCGGTGTATGGGCTGTGGCTGCTCCGGCGCCAGAAACTCGCGACGTCCCGCCGGTTCCTGTGGGTGGCGATCTGGGCCGCCGTGCTGCCGTTCCTGATGAACACCGCGGGCTGGCTGCTGACCGAGAGCGGCCGGCAGCCGTGGATCGTGCAGGGCATCATGCTCACCAAAAACGGGGTCTCGTCGTCGGTCGGCGTCACGTCCATCGTGATCAGCCTGGTGATTTTCGTGCTGCTGTACGGCGTGCTCGCGACCGTCGACCTGATGCTGATGCTGAAGTACTCACGCCAGCAGCTCCCGCCCGCGCACGCCGAAACCGACGCGGACGCGCCCGTCCCGGCCGTCCAGTACTGAGGTTCCGATGAGACTCGTGCCGTTCTGGTTCATCGTCATCACGGTCCTGTGGACTGGGTTCTTCATCCTGGAGGGCTTCGACTTCGGCGTCGGCATGCTGCACGGCGTGGTCGGCAGGGACGACGCCGGCCGCCGGGCGGCCATCAACACGATCGGCCCGCTGTGGGACGGCAACGAAGTCTGGCTGATCGTGGCCGGGGCCGCCATATTCGCCGCATTTCCCGGCTGGTACGCCACCATGTTCTCCGGCTTCTACCTGGCGCTGGTGCTGCTGCTGGCGTCGCTGATGGTCCGCGGCGTGTCCTTCGAGTACCGGGGCAAGAGGAACGCGCTGCGCTGGCGGCGCACCTGGGACGGCCTGCTCACCGCGGGCAGCCTGCTGGCCCCGCTGCTGATCGGGGTGGCCCTGGGCGACCTGCTGACGGGGCTGCCCATCAACTCCCACCAGGAGTACACCGGGTCATTCTGGAACCTGCTGCAGCCCTACGGGCTGTTCACCGGGATCACGTTCGTCTTGATCTGCCTGCTGTCCGGCGCCACGTTCCTGGGCCTGAAGACCACCGACGACCTGCGCGAGAGAGCAGGGCGGCTGGCCCGGCGGGTGGCCCCCGTGACGGGCGCCGCGGTTGTGGCCTTCGTGATCTGGACGCACGTGACCGCGCGCAGCACGTTCTTCCTGAACCCGGTCGAGCTGCTCGCCATCCTCGCCGTCATCGCCGCCGTCTGGCTGGTCTACGACCACCGCGAGGGCTTCGCCTTCGCCGCGACCACGGTCACGATGGCGGCCTGCGTCGTGTCGATCTTCACCGGCCTGTACCCCAACGTCATGGTCTCCAGCACCAACTCCGCCTACAACCTCACGGTGCACAACACGGCGTCGGGAGCCTACTCACTCAAGGTGATGACGGTCGTGGTCGTCATTTTCCTGCCGTTCGTCCTCGCCTACCAGACCTGGACCTACTACGTGTTCCGGCGGCGCGTCAGCCGGCGGGAATTCCTGCCGCTGACCGGGCGGCACGCGGCGCCCAGTGCGCCCACGGCAACCCCCGATGGGGCTGCCCCGCCGGCCGGGCAGGGACTCTGATCCAAACAAGGGAGCGGAAATGACCACTAACCAAGTTGACGCGCTGGTGATTTTCGGCGCCACCGGCGACCTGGCCAAGATCGAGACGTTCCCGGCGCTGGTCGGCCTGGTGGACCGGGGCGTGCTCAACGTGCCGGTCATCGGGGTGGCCAAGAGCGGCTGGGGGCTGGAGCAGTTCCGCGACTACGCGGAGGCCTCGCTGCGGCTCAACCACATGGACCCGCAGACTCCGGCCGCGCAGAAGATGCTCGGGCTGCTCCGGTACGTCGACGGGGACCTCGACGACGACGCCACCTACAAGGCCATGTCGGACGAGATCGGGTCCGGCACCCAGGTCCTGTTCTACCTGGAGGTGCCGCCCCCGCTGTTCGGGCGCATCGCGCAGGGGATCGCCACGGCCGGCCGGGCCAAGAACGCGCGGGTGATGGTGGAGAAGCCGTTCGGTACCGACCTGGCCAGCTCGCGGCAGCTCAACGACACCATGCACAAGTACTTCCCGGAAGAGGCGATCTTCCGGGTCGACGACTGGCTCGCTTTCGACCCGGTGGAGAACGTGCTCTTCGTCCGGTTCGCCAACTCGGTGCTCGAGCCGCTGCTCAACCGGACCTACGTGGAAAGCATCCAGATCACGATGGCCGAGGCGTTCGACGTCGCTGACCGTGGCCGCTTCTACGACCGGACCGGTGCCATCCGGGACGTGGTTCAGAACCACATGCTCCAGGTTCTGGCCACCGTGCTGGCCGAGCCGCCGAGCAGGCCGGGCCTGGCCGACTGGAGGGACGCCAAGTCCCGGGTGATCTCCGCGCTGCGGCCACTGGCCCCGGGGGACACGGTGAAGGGCCAGTACGAGGGCTATCACCAGGTCGACGGGGTGGATCCGAAATCGGCGACGGAGACTTACGTCGCCGTCCGGCTGGCCGCGGACACCTGGCGCTGGGAGGACGTGCCGATCCTGATCCGCGCGGCCAAGTGCATGCCGGTCACCGCCACCGAGGTCGATATCCGCTTCAGGCGGCCGCCGCACGACGTGTTCGGCATCGATCCGTTCGCCGTCCGGAACTCACTGCGGTTCCGGGTCTGGCCGGAGACGGCGGTGGGCCTCACCCTCGCGGGCAAGAAGCCGGGCGGCGGGCTGGAACCGCTGCCGGAGGACCTGACCTTCGCCGGCCAGCCGGGCTCGGACATGCGTCCCTACGACCGGCTCATCGGCGCGGCCCTGGACGGCGACCGCTGGCTGTTCGCCCGCCAGGACACCGTCGAAGCCGCCTGGGAGGTCGTGGACCCGGTCCTCGGCGACGTCGGGCCCGTGCACCCGTACGCCCGGGGCAGCTGGGGCCCGGAGGAAGCGGACCGGCTGCTGCCCGCCCGGGATACCTGGCACGACCCGGCCGGCTGAGGGGGCAGGCAATGACCGACCAACCGGGTCCGCGCCAGGTGGTCATCGTGGGCGGCGGTTTCGCGGGCTTGTTCGCGGCCCGCGCGCTGAAGCGCAGCAACGTCTCGGTGACGATGATCGACCGGTCCCAGCACCACGTATTCGCGCCGCTGCTCTACCAGTGCGCGACCGGCATCCTGTCCGAGGGGAAGATCGCCACCCCGCTGCGTGATCTGCTCAAGAAATACAAGAACGTCGACTGCGTGATGGCTGAGGTCACCGACTTCGATGTCGCCGGGCAGCGTGTCATCGCCCGGCGCGTCGGCGGAGACCGGCTGGAGTTCGGCTACGACGAGCTCGTGGTGGCCGCCGGAGTCCGCCAGTCCTACTTCGGACACGACGAGTTTGCCCGCTGGGCCCCGGGCATGAAGACGATCTCGGACGCGCTGGCCATCCGCCGCCGGGTGTATGGCGCGTTCGAGATGGCCCAGACGGCCGCGACTCCAGAGGAGCGCCGCGCCTGGCTGACGTTCGTCCTGGTCGGGGCGGGCCCGACCGGTGTTGAGCTCGCGGGCCAGCTCCGCGAGGTGGCCACCATTACGCTGCGCGCCGAGTTCCGGACGATCCAGCCGGAGGACGCGCGGGTGCTGCTGTTCGACGGCGGCAGCGCGCCGCTGGCCGTGTTCGGCCCTAAGCTGTCGCAGAAGGCTGCGGCCAGCCTGGACAAGCTGGGTGTCGAGCAGCACATGGGCTCAATCGTCACCCATGTCGACCAGGGCTGGGTGCTCGTCCGCGACCACGCGGGCGAAGAGACCCGGTTCGACGCCAACACCGTGCTGTGGACGGCGGGGGTGGAGGCGCCACCCGTCGCCGCGGCCCTGGCCGCCGCCACCGGGGCGCACACCGACCGCGCCGGGCGCGTCATGGTCGAGAAGGACCTGACCATCCCCGGCCACCCCGAGATCTCGGTCCTCGGCGACATGATGAGCCTGGACAAGCTGCCCGGGGTCGCCGAGGTGGCGATGCAAACCGGGCTGTACACCGGCCACCGGCTCCGCCGCCGGGCCGCCGGAAACATGGCCGAGAAGCCGTTCCGTTACCACGACCTCGGCTCCGCGGCCTACATTTCCCGGGGCCGGGCCGTCGTCTCGGCGGGACCGCTGCAGGTCGGCGGGTTCCCGGGCTGGGTCATCTGGCTGTTCATCCACATCGCGTTCCTGACCGGCTACCGTAACCGCGTCGGTGCCCTGCTCACCTGGTGGCTGGCCTTCGCCCGCAATCTGCGCCGCGAGCGGACCTTCACCACCCAGCAACTCGAGATGCAGGACGTCTACACGCTTCCGCTCGGTAACGCCGGACCGCCGTCAGGCGGTCAATCGTCCGCAGACCCTGCCGGTGTGACCGCCGGCGACAAGACGCCCCACCCCCAGCCCTAGGCGGAAGGATCTGCGCTGATGGTGACCGGCGCAGAGCCCGGCGCGCTGGCATTCGGGCTGACTTCCGCGTCGCGGGCCAGGAACCGCAGCCGGGCGGCCCGCGCATCCCAGGCATAGACGACGCAGCTGCCCGCGATCAGATCGTGCAGGGCGCGATGCTCACGCTGCACGAGGATGCCCAGGAAGCCCAGACAGAAGAGGAGAAAGCTGAGCGGGAACACCAGCGCGCGGACTACCCCCCGCCACGGATCGAGAGCCGCGCCATCGGCCCGGACGACGCGCACGCCCAGCACCGCCATGCCGAACGTCCGGCCACTGGCCGCCCAGGAGTACCCGAAGTAGAAAAACTCCCAGAGCACGAAGATGATGGCGACCGCGATATTGGCCCGGGTCCAGTGCACCGAATGGCCCGTCACGACCTGCCACACCAGATTGGCGGCTGCGAGTCCCAGCGAGAACAGCCCCGCACTGACCGCGGCATCGATGATGAAGGCCAGGAACCGGGACACCGAGCCTGCATAGTGCCCTTGCGAGGTCACCCAGTCGGGGGCGTGACGGCGGCCGCTCATCCCGGCGCCGCGGGTCCGGGATGGTTGCGCCGGAGCGCGCGCTGCACCCAGCGGTCGATGAACTGGTCCATCCCCACCGCCTGGCTGCGCGCCGAGTCCAGGGCCTCAGCTGCCACCCCGCCCGATGAACGGGCGATCACGGCGCCGAGATCGGTCTGCTCCACCAGCCCGTCTATGTCGAGGCGCTGCACCAGATCGTTCACATCGACGCGCGCCATCAGCGCGTCCAGGTCAAGCCGGCTCATCAGGTCATTGACATCGACCTGGTCCAGGAGAGTCTTCACGTCGACACGGCCCAGCACCTCGTTGACGTCCACCCGGGCCAGCACGGCGTTCAGGTCGAGCCGGCGCATTAGCGCGTTCACGTCCAGGACCTCGACCACCAGGTCGATCACGCGCTCCGCGACGCGCTGGGCCAGGGCCTCGGCGGGGTCGGTAAAGCGTTTGCCGGCGTTGCGTAGCCGGTCGCGCGGGTCCACGGCTCCGAGTATCGGCGAGGCGAGCAGCGAGAGAATCATCCACGGCGGGGGATACCGGGGGAAGCCGTGCCAGTCCGGCCCGCCGGGGGACCGCTCGTCAGCCACCGGCTAGCCCGAAGATGCCGTTGCCGACCATGATTGCTCCCCCCACGATCAGTACCCCGATGAGGATCTTGTTCCCGTTCGCGCGCAGCCAGCCGTTGAAAGCCGTCAGGCGCTGGGTGGTCATGCCGGGCGCGATCAGGTGCAGCAGCAGGGGCAGCCACACGAAAGCCGCATTGATGATCACGACGACGATGATCGCCACCGCGGTGTACTCGATGTCCGCGTTGGCCGTGGCGATCACCTGAAGGGCAGCGATGAACGTGATGCCCGGGGCAAACAGGAGCAGGCCGACGGCGAACGCGCTGGCCGGGGCCGGATCGGCGATCATCCGTGACACGAGCCCCTGCTTCTTGTCCGGGTCGGGCAGCTTGGGCTTCCGCCTGGCCAGCACGGCGCCCGCCGCGAGGAGCACCACCCCGAGGCCGAGGCGCAGGCCGTACCGGGGGGTGTGCGCGCTGCGATGGCTCAGGCCGGTGTTACGGAGGATCGCGATCACGACCAGGCCCATGACCAGGCTCATGATGATCGCGCCGGCCAGGTAGAGCGTGCCGACCAGCCTCGGCCGGGCGGAGCCGAGGTAGACGGCAGCGACCAGCAGTGCGGTGGGGGAGATCGCGGCCAGCAGGGCCAGCCCGGCCGCCTGAAGGATCACGGGGCCGCTGGCTGGGCGGGCGGCCTCCTGCCGATGAGCTCGATAAGCCCGAGAACGACCAGCAGCAGGACGACGAGCGTGATGACGAGGGCGGCGGAGGGCTGTCCCCAGAACACGAACAGCAGCGCGGCCAGGGCCACGGCCGAGATCCGCAGCCCCTTGCGGTGCGCGTACGTCCAGGTTCCCACCGGGCCGGTCCGCACGCCCGCGTGCTCGCCGCTCTGCCGCGCCCAGGCCAGGCCCGAGCTGAACGCCTTGCGGGTCCGGACCGCGCTCACCGAGGGCCCGGTCAGGAACGCGCCCGCGGCGATGACCAGGCCCACGACCAGGATCGTGCGCAGGCCCTCCTTGATGAACCGGACCAGCGTGTCGAACAGGGCGGCGGCCGCGTTGGCGGGCAGCACGTTGTTCGGCACGCTGTTCAGGTAGACGCCGCGGAAGATCAGCAGCCCGGCGCCGAGGACCAGCATCGACGCGGCCAGGCCCAGGCCCGCCCCGATCAGGGCGCGGCGGTGGTTGCGGGCCACGTAGACGCCGATAGCCAGGAGGAACAAGGCCAGGAGCGGCAGCACGATCTTGAGATCGTTGATGAGCCGGTACCCGGTCTGGGCTTTGACCAGGTATTTGGCCGAGAACAGGCTCAGCGTCGGGTTGATCGCCGGGAGCTTGCTGACCAGGGTGAAGCCGCGCTTGACCAGATCCTGCTTGACGAGGTCGATGAACGGGCCCAGGCTCAGGACGACCTGGCCGTTGCTGATGCTCACCGCGCTGCCGCCCTGCCCAGAGAGCGCCTTGACCAGTTGCTGGTGGACCGCGGTGTTGGCCTGGACCCAGACATGAGCGAACTGCGGGCTCGTCACGATCTTGTGTACCTGGCCGTGAATGAACCCGGCGACCGCGCTGCTGATCGCCGGGCCGAAGCTCTGCAGCAGCGCGCCGACGCGCGGCAGCCCCTTGCTGTCCAGGAGCGCGGCAGCCTGATCGGTGTACCCGGTCACGTTGAGATGGGTGGTGATCTCGGTCGTGATCTTGTCGGTGAGCGCCCCCTGGACCGCGGGATCGTGGACGAGTGGCTCCACGTTGGCCACGTAACGGCTGGTACTCGAGACCTGGTTGGCGGTCCAGACCGCCAGCACCGAGACCGGGGCCAGCAGGCAGCCCACCAGGATGAGAACGAGGGCGACCGGCGACCGCCAGCCGACGTGCGACTGGCGTGCCTGCACGGTCCGCTCCTTATGCAGCTGGCTGACCTCGGCGCGCAGGCGCTCGAGTTCCGCGCGTTCGTCGAGGCTGAGGCCTGAGGGTGCCCCGGCAGGCCCCGCCGCCGCGCCACCCTCGTCAGACATCCCCTTACCTCCTGGCTGATCGCCCTGGCTCGCCGGCGGCCACGGTCACCCGGGCCGGCGCCCGCTCAGTTCGCTCACGGTCTCGTGCGCGGGTCTTCACCCGCCTCCCCCCGCACGGGTGAGTCACATCGCCACTTTCTGCGGGCGGGCGTTACAGATGGTTGAACCCGGCCGACTCCTCCTTCGACATGGGCACCGTCACCGGGTGCTTGCCGAAGTGGGCCACGGCCTTCTCGAAATCCTCCAGGAGCAGGGAGGCCATGTCCTGGCTCACGCCCAGGCGGACCAGGATGCGCTGGACGGGTATGTCGGAAGCGGAGCCGGTGAGGGTGTAGGCCGGCACCTGCCACCCCTGGGTGCGCAGCCGGTCGGCCAGGTCGAACAGCGTGTAGCCGGGATCGGCGCCTTCGCGGATGCGCCACGTGACCGTCGGGATTCCCGTGCCCGGCGTGCTGTCACAGAGGAGCTCGAAGGGGCCCAGCTTGACGATCTCGGCCGCCAGGTACTGGCCGATCGCGTACGAGGCGTCGTGGATGCGCTTGTACCCCTCGTAGCCGAGGCGCAGGAAGTTGTAGTACTGCGCGATGACCTGCCCGGCCGGGCGGGAGAAGTTGACCTGGAAGACCGGCATGTCGCCGCCCAGGTAGTTGACGTGGAACACCAGATCCTCGGGGAGTTCCGCGCGGTCACGCCAGATAACCCAGCCGACGCCGAGGGGGGCCAGGCCGAACTTGTGCCCTGAGGTACTGATCGACTTGACCCGGGGGAGGCGGAAGTCGAAAACCACGTCCGGTGCGCAGAACGGGGCGAGGAACGCGCCGCTGGCCCCGTCCACATGAATGTCGATGTCCAGGCCGGTCCTGGCCTGCAGCTCGTCGAGGGCCGCGGCCATGGCCTCGACCTGCTCGTAGGCGCCGGTGTAGGTGACGCCGAGCGTCGGCACGACCATGATCGTGTTCTCGTCCACCCGCTCGAGCATCGACGCGGGATCCATGGCGTAGCTGCCGTGGGCCATCGGGACCTCGCGCATCTCGATGTCCCAGTAGCGGGCGAACTTGTGCCACACCACCTGCACCGGGCCGCACACCATGTTGGGGTTGTCGGTCGGCTTGCCCTCGGCTCGCCGCCGGGCCCGCCAGCGCCACTTGGCCGCCATGCCCGCCAGCATGCAGGCCTCCGAGGAGCCGATGGCCGATGCCCCCACGGTGTTGGCCGCCTCCGGCGCGTGCCACAGGTCGGCGAGCATGTGCACGCAGCGGGCCTCGATCTCCGCCGTCTGCGGGTACTCATCCTTGTCGATCATGTTCTTGTTGACCGAGAGCGCCATCAGGGCCAGCAGTTCGGGCTCCGCCCAGGTCTGGCAGAACGTGGCCAGGTTCTGGCGGGCGTTGCCGTCCAGCATCACCTCGTCCGACACCAGCTGGAACGCATCCCTGGCCAGGGTCTCGTCGCGGGGGAACCGGTACTTCGGCACGGGACTGGTCAGATTACGCCCGGCGAACACGCAGTCCTCCATCTGCTCGCGGACGGTGTCGCGCTCGTGCAGTGGCATGGTCGGCATCTCCTTGACCGGGAGCACTCCGCGGCCGGATACCCCCGGACGATCGCCGCGGCCATGCGCCCAGCCTCTTCGGGGACGGAGTCCGGGTTGCTGGTTTCGATGCTGGCCGCACAGCCCGGGCCCGCCATCACCCGGTATGGGGGAGTTGGCCAGTGTTTGTGCGGGTCACCCGGGACCGGCGGGGCGCGGTCCGGGCGAGATACGCCACGATCGCGGCATGCGTGCACCGAGACCCTGCACCATGTCACCGCGGATGAACACGGCAACGAGTCGCGGTCAGCTGTCGAGTACGCCGTGCTCGACCGGGCCGGGCGGCTACAGCTGCCGAAGGAGCTGACTGAGCCGCTGGGCATGCGCGACCGCGTGCGCCTGGAGGCGGCCGGGGACCACATCGGCGTGTGGCCGGATACGCCGGCTGACCGTCCCGGGACCGGCCGGCCGGAGGACTGAGATGAGTCAGCCGTCCGGTACCGGCGTAACGGCGCAGGGCGCGCCCTTGATGGTGGAAGCCGTCGGGCTGACCCGGAGCTTCGGCCACGGCGCGGCCCAGGTTCAGGCGCTGCGCGGGGTGTCGCTGACCCTCCCCCGCGGCCAGCTCGTGGCGCTGCGCGGCCGGTCTGGCTCGGGCAAGACCACGCTGCTCAACATCATCGGTGCGCTGGACACGCCGGACAGCGGGATGGTGCTCGTTAACGGCCGGGACGTGGCCGCCATGGGGGACCGGGACCGGGACCGGACCGCGCTGCGCCGCTCGGCGGTCGCGTTCGTCTTCCAGTCCTTCGGGCTCATCCCGATCCTGTCCGCGGCCGAGAACATGGGCCTGCCGCTGCGCATCACGGGGGTGCGCCAGCGGGTGCGCGAGGAGCGGGTCCGCCTCATGCTCGACATCGTGGGCCTGGCCGACCACGCGCGCCAGCGCCCGGCCGAGCTGTCCGGCGGGCAGCAGCAGCGAGTGGCCATCGCCCGGGCGCTGGCCGGCGGCCCGCAGCTGCTGATCGCCGACGAGCCGACCGGGCAGCTCGACTCCGAGACCGGCCGCCAGATCATGCGGCTGCTGCGCACCGTGGTTCGCGCCGAGGGCGTCACCGCGATCGTGGCCACGCACGACCCGGCGTTCATCGACCTCGCCGACGTGGTGCTGCGCCTGGCCGATGGCCTGATCACCGTGGGCTGAGCTGCCCCGGAGGGGGCGGATGGGACAAGACGGCCCGGGGTGGTGGCGGCTAGGCCCGGGAGTGCCGGTCGAGCAGGCCGGCCACGGCCAGGCCGGTGCTGGCCCCGATCAGCGAGCCGGTCACGGTGTCACCCGGGTAGTGCACTCCGGTGTGCACCCGCGAGTACGCCACCGCGGCGGCCAGGAAGCCCGAGCCCAGGGCGGCCCAGGGACGCTCCCGGCTGATAGCGGTGGCGAACGCGAACGCCGAGGCGGAATGGCCGGAGGGGAAGGAGGTGGAGTCGGGCATCCGGACCTGCCGTACCCCGGGCACGCCGGCCCCGGCCCGGTCCGGCCGGGCCCGGTGGCCGAGCGGCTTGATAGCCAGGTTCACCAGCGCCGAGGTGGCCCCGATGGCCAGCGTGCCGCGGACTGCGGCCCGGCGGCCTGCCGGGCCTCCCGTGACGGCCAGCACCGCGGCCAGGGCCAGCCAGATCCGGGACTTGTCGGCGGCCCGGGAGAGCTGCCGCAGCGGCTCGTCCA
>Ga0208589_1000590_pt1 | contig 16777 bp, 10 predicted proteins | sample NGESurshal092012_2_FD_184486 | JGI IMG/M metagenome (GOLD analysis project Ga0208589, IMG submission 184486) | Arctic peat soil microbial communities from Barrow, Alaska - NGEE Surface sample F53-2 shallow-092012 (SPAdes) | ecosystem: Environmental > Terrestrial > Soil > Wetlands > Peat ... | reverse complement strand
CCCGGCCGTCCGCAGCAGCAGCGGCAGGTACTCCCCGGTCAGCCGCTCCACGCTGGTCTCCGCCGCGTGCACGGTCACGTTCATGGCCGCCCGCACCGTGCCCGCGCCGTCCCGCACCGGTGCGGCGACCGACCGGATGCCCGGCGCCAGTTCCTCGTCGGCCAGGGCCCACCCGCGGGCCCGGATCGTGCACAGCTCCTCCCCGAACGCCGCCGGGTCCCGGGGCAGGAACCGCGGCATCCCGGACCGGCTCGGCTGGGCCAGCACGTCGGCCAGCTCGGCCGGGCCCAGGGCGGCGAGCAGGACTTTGCCCTGCGACGTGTAGGGCGCCGGGAACCGGGTCCCGATCTCGACGCGCAGCGTGATCAGCTTGGGCACGGCGACCCGCGCGACGTACACGATGTCCGAGCCGTCCAGCTGGGACATGGACGACGACTCGCCGGTCTGGGCGACGAGCCGCTCGAGGTGGGGCCGGCCGACTTCCCACAGGCCGAGCGAGGCGACGAACGCCATCCCCAGCGACAGGACCCGGGGCGTGAGCGAGAACTGGCCGCCCGCGGCGCGCACGAACCCCAGCTCTTCCAGGGTCAGCAGCAGCCGCCGCGCGGTCGGCCGGGCCAGGCGCGCGACCTCGGCGACCTCGCTCAGGCTCATCCGCGGCCGCTCGGCGCTGAAGCACTGCAGCACGTCCAGCCCGCGGGCCAGCGACTCGACGAAGTCAGGCCCTTCACCACGACCGGCCATGCCCGTCAGCCCTCCATCTCGGCCCACTGTGCGCACGCTTGACAGTGCTACGTTGGCGCGGGCATCGTACTGCCAGGCGCCGCCATGCGTACATCCGTCCGCATCGGCGGGCTGATTTCCGGGACATCAAAGGGGAGCCGTTCCGTGAGCCATCCGGTAAGCAATGAGGCACCTGCGGCGGAGACCGACGTCCTGGTGGTCGGCTCGGGGCCGGGCGGGGCCGGCGCCGCGCTGTTCCTGGCCACCTACGGAACCCGGACCATGGTCATCACCAGGTACGGGCATCTGTCCGACACGCCCCGGGCGCACATCACGAACCAGCGGACCATGGAGACGCTGCGCGACATGGGCCTGGAGCAGCGGCTGATGCGCGAGGCCACGCCCTGGGAGTGGATGGGCAACACGACGTTCTGCACCAGCCTGGCCGGCGAGGAACTGGGCCGGATCCCCTCGTGGGGCACGGACACCCGGCGCCACCACGACTACGAGCTGCAGAGCCCGTGCACGATGCTGGACGCCCCGCAGACCATCACCGAGCCGGTCATGATGCAGGCGGCGCAGGCCCGCGGGGCCAAGGTCCGGTTCGACACCGAATACCTGTCCCACGTCCAGGACGAGTCCGGCGTCACCACCCAGGTCCGCGACCGGCTCACCGGGGCGACCTACGGGATCCGCTCCAAGTACCTGGTCGGCGCGGACGGGGCCCGCAGCAAGGTCGCGGCGGACCTGGGCCTGCCCTTCGAGGGGCCGGGCGCGGTGGGCGGGGCGCTGCACATCATCTTCGAGGCCGACCTGAGCCGCTTTGTCGAGTACCGGCCGTCGGTCCTGTACTGGATGGTGCAGCCGGGCGCGGAGAAGGAAGGCGTCGGGCTCGGCGTGCTCCGGATGATCAAGCCGTGGCACGAGTGGATGCTGATGTGGGGCTACGAGGTCGCGGCCGGCCCGCCGGAGATCACCGACGAGTTCGCCCGTGAGCTGGCCGTGCAGCTGGTCGGGACGGATGACTTCGAGATGAAGGTCACCTCGCGGCTGCCGTGGACGGTGAACCATCACTTCGCCACGACCATCGCCGACCGGCGGGTGTTCTGCGTCGGCGACGCCGTGCACCGGCACCCGCCGACCAACGGGCTCGGCTCCAACACCTCGATCCAGGATTCCTACAACCTGGCCTGGAAGCTGCATCACGTGGTGCAGGGGCTGGCCGCCCCGTCGTTGCTGGAGACCTACAACACCGAGCGGGCGCCCATCGCCCGCCAGATAGTGGAGCGCGCCAACCAGAGCATCGCCGACACCGGCCGCATCGTTGCCGCGCTGGACGTCGACGACACCACGAACGTCGACAAGCTCAACCGGCAACTGGAGCTGCGCAAGGCGCCCGGCCCGGAGGGCGAGAAGATCCGCGAGCGGCTGCGCGAGGCCATCGCGTACAAGGCATACGAGTTCGACGCGCACGGCGTGGAGCACAACCACCGCTACGCGTCGGCGGCCGTCGTCCCCGACGGCACGGCGATGCCCGCCTTCACCCGGGACCCTGAGCTGTACGCCCAGGCCACCACCTGGCCGGGCGCGAAGCTGCCGCACACCTGGATCACCCGCGCGGGGCACCGCGTCTCCACCCTGGACCTGGCCGGCCACGGGGCCTTCAGCGTGTGGACCGGTATCGGCGGCCAGGCGTGGCTCGATGCGGCGGAAGCGTTCTCGGCCGAGACGGGAGTGCCGGTCGCGCTGGTCTCGGTCGGCCCGGGGCAGCCGTTCGAGGACCCGTACGGCACCTGGGCCGAGCTCCGTGAGATCTCCGACGGCGGCGTCCTCCTGGTCCGGCCGGACCTGTACGTCGCGGCCCGGCACGCGAGCGCCCCCGACTCCCCCGAGACAGCCGGCCAGTGGCTCCGCCAGGCACTGGCCTCGGTCCTGGGGACATCGCCCGCCGCGTAGGCAGCCGCTGCTAGCCCAGCCCGGATCGCAGCGCGCGGGCGCAGCCACCGACGCGGCGGGCCCAGGAGCCTCAGCGTCCCCCGTGGTCCCGGAAAGCCCAGCCGCCTCAGGAGTACCATGCCCCGGTCGTGATCATGACCTACGTGTCGTTCCAGCGACACCTAGGTCATGATCACGAACCCAGAGTGTGAGTGTGGGGGCTGGTGGGGCTGCCGCCCCACGGCCGCGCCGCCCGGCGGGGCGAGTCGCGGGACGAGGTCTTCGTTGCGGAGATTTGGAATTTTTCCCGGTGCCGGCCGCGCGGCTGGTAGCCCAGCCCGCTTACGCCAGCGGCCCCAGTCGCTAGGCACGCTGTTCCAGGGCGGCCAGCCGCAGTTCCAGCTGGTCGACCCGGTGCCGCACGATCTCCAGCTCGGCCTGGTCCGCGATCCGGCGTTCGGCGGTCCGGCGCAGCCGCGGGGACGCCTCGGCCCGGCTGGCCACCATGGCCAGCGGGACCAGCCGCTGGGGGCCGTGCGGGCCGTCGGCCAGCCGTGACGGGATCTGCCCCGAGCGGTACCAGGTCCGCAGCGCGGCCCGGGACGCCCCGGTCTCGGCGGCGGCCCGCTCCAGCGTGACCCAGTCCGAGCCCTCGATCTGGGCGGCCAACTCCAGTTCGAGCTCCCAGGCGTCGAGCCGGTCTTCCCATTCCACCGCTTTCACCTCCTGTGCGGGCCGCGCCGCTTCCCTTGTTTCTCCGCAACGAGAACCATACTATTAGCATGGTATTGACAGGGTCTAGACTCCCGGCCGACAGTAGTTCCATGTTCGAGCGATTCACTGACAGGGCCCGCCGCGTCGTCGTGGTGTCACAAGAAGAGGCCCGGGGACTGAACCACAACTACATCGGCACCGAGCACATCCTGCTCGGGCTGCTGGAGCCGGGCGGCGTGGCCGCGCAGGCTCTCACCCGTTTCGGGATGACGGTGACCGGCACCCGGGAAGAGGTCAAGGCCCGGGTCGGTACCGGCCACCAGGAACCCGCGAAGAAGATCCCGTTCACCCCGCGCGCGAAGAAGGTCCTCGAACTGTCGCTGCGTGAGGCCCTCAGCCTGCATCACAACTACATCGGCACCGAGCACATCCTGCTCGGCCTGGTGCGGGAGGGCGAAGGGGTGGCCGCGCAGATCCTGATCGAGCACGCCGGTGACCTGACGGCCGTCCGCCAGGCGGTGCTCGACCAGCTCCAGGGGGCGCAGGCGTTCCAGGGCCCGCAGGGCCGCCGCTGGCTGCGCCGGCGCAACGAGCCTCCTTTCGGGGAGCCGGGCGAGTCCGGCGAACCGGGCGAGCCGGGCGAGAGGGCCGGGATGCCGACCACGCCGGCGGCCGAGGCCGGGCTGGCTGAGGCGGCCCGGCTGGCCGGGAGCCAGCCCGTCGGCTCCCACCATCTGCTGCTCGCCGCGCTGGCGGATCCGGACAGCGCCGCGGCCAAAACCCTGACCACGCTGGGCCTGAACCTGGACGACGCCCGCGAGGCGCTCCGCAACGCCAGCGTCGCCGGCACCAGCGACGAGCCGCCCGAGGAACGGGGCCGGCGTCACATGGCCGTCCGGGTGACCGACGCCGGATTGGTGCTCGAAGTGACCGACCCGGCCCTCCAGGCGCTGGCCCAGGCGGCCGTGGACGCGGTCGGTGACCGGGCTTCCGAGCCCGGCACTATCGCCGGTGACCTGCCGGTCAGCGAGAGCCTGGCCCAGGTCTGGCTGGCGCTGCACGACAGCCTGGAAGACATCCGCCAGCGCGCGGCCGGGGCCGGGGCCCCGGGTGACCGTGACGCAGAAGAGAAGGGCCAGGAGGGCGGGCCGGAGAAGGGCCGGCCCGCCGCGTAAGAGCACAGGTCCCAGCCACAGGGCGCGGCCGCGCCGGGGGTCCCCGCTCCGGGCGCGGCCGCGCCCGGAGCGGGGCTGGGGCATCTCGCCGGCATCCTCTGACCCCGTTCGCAGGTCCGTGGCACTATCGTTCCCACGGCGGCGTTACCGGTCTTGCGCACATGTCGGTGCCTTGGCCCACACTTCTGGGCAGCCGGGTAAGTCAGCCCGGGATGCGGCGGCGGCCAGGAGAGCGGCACAGGGGGAGCGGGAGCAGGTACTTGGAGAACTGGCAGGCGTTTGTGCCGACCGCGGGGGGTTCCGACGAGCCACCCGGGGCATCCGTCGCACCGCCGCTGGCCGGAGCCGTCCCGCCCCCGCTGGCCGGAGCCGTCCCGCCGCCCCGGACGGGCTCCGAGGAGCGGGCCAGGACGCTCAGCCTGATCGACTTCCTGGCCGATTACGACGCCCGCCGGAACCCGCCGGTCTACGACATCAAGAAGTACGGCCTGTTCCTGCTCCGGGACGCCGACCTGCCGGAGGTGCCCGGAGTCCGGCTGACCCCGGGCGAGGACGCCTGGCTGACCGTCGACTTCCTGGACCTTCCGCCCGGTCCGGAGGTTCCGGAGGACCTGGCTGGGCTACTCGGAGAGACCGGCACGATCAGTCCCCACGTCCGGCCCGAGGTCCCGGAAGCCCACGAGGCGGCCGGCGGGGAAGCGCCCGATGGAACTGACGACGGACCCGATCCCCGGCTGATCGCAGCGGCCGGGCGGTGGACCTCGGACGTGTGGGAGCCGTTCGCTGCCCGGTGGGCCGAGGTGAGCGCGGCGAAGACGCTGCACCGGGACCTGTTCCAGCAGCGCGAGCGGCTCGCCATGGACCGCGAGTCGGTGGAACTCGTGTGGGGCTTCGGGCGCCTGCGCTGGCGGCACGACGGCGAACTCGTTGACCATCCGCTGATCTGCATCCCAGTGGAGGTCGAGCAGGACGACCTGTCGCAGCGGATCCAGGTGCGTCCCTCGGGCGCGCCCGAGGTCGAGGCGCGCTGCCTGGCTGGCCTGACGCTGGCTGACCGCGCCCGTTTCATGAGCATCCGCCAGTCGGTGAACGACGAGGGTGCGGACCTCTGGGACGCGCCGTTGCTCCAGGGGCTGCTGCGGCCCCTGATCCGGGCCATTGACCACGAGGGCACGCTGGCCGGGCAGGCGCCCCCGCCCCCGGACACGGGCGCGGGCGCGGCAGTGGCGGACGGCAGCTGGGCGCTGTTCATGCGCCGGAGGCTGCCCGACTACCTGGGTTTCCTGGACCGGATGCGCGCGCTCTACCGGGATGAATCGGTGGCGGTGCCCGCCACCTTGCAGGCGATCGTGACCGACGCTCCGTCCGCCCTGGCCGCCCAGGGATTGGCCGCCCAGGGATTGGCCGACGGCAGTGCCGCGAACCATGACGCGGAACCGTTGCTGCTCCCCCTGCCCACGAACGAGGAACAGCAGCGCATCCTGGCGCAGGGGCAGCACAGCACCGGGGTCACCGTGCAAGGCCCCCCGGGGACCGGGAAATCGCACACGATCGCCAACATCATCAGCCACTACGTGGCGTACGGGAAACGAGTTCTCGTCGTCGCGGAGAAGGAACAGGCACTGCGTTCCCTGGCCGGGAAGATTCCGGCCGGTATCAAGGACCTGACCGTCTCGGTCCTCGGCGCGGACGCCGATGGCCGGCGTGAGCTGGAATCGGCGATCGGGCAGATCCAGACCCGGGTGACCGCTATCGACAAGACCTTCGCTGACGAGCGCATCTGGCAGCTCACCTCCGACCTCGACGCGGCCAACCGCGATATCGCCGTGACCACGCAGGCCCTGCTGGCGACCCGCGAGGCGGAGGTCGAGCGGCTCCCCGGGCGGTGGATCGCGGGTGAGCACCCGACCCGGGCCGAGGCCGCCCGGTGGGTGGCCGCCCAGGAATCCGTGCTGGGCTACATCGACGACGTCATCACCGTGGGCACGCCACCTCCGCTCACCGGCGGCGAACTTGCGGAGTTCGCCGGGCTGATCCGCCAGGTCGGCGTGAGCCGGGCGGACGCCTGCGCGCGTGAACTGCCCGAGCTGAGCACGATCCCGCCCGCATCTGACCTGGCCGAGCGGTTGTCCCGGCTGGCCGAACTGCAGGCGTCGGTCCGTTCCCTCGGCGGTGCCGTGCACGATTGGAACCGGGCTGTCGCCTGCGGGCACGACGGGTTGCTGGCCCTCGCGGCCCGCTGCACCGCGGAAATGGACTGGCTGGCCAAGAGCGCGGGGACCTGGCTGGGCCACGTCCGCGACCAGGCCGACGACCCGCTCCTGGCCCAGGATTGGGGAGCGTTCGGCGCGCACCTGTCCCGGGACCGCCAGGAAGCGCTCCGCCTCCGCGCGGTGCTCACCGCCCACCAGGTGGTGATCCCGGATGTTCTCGATCCCCCCTTCATCGAGGGCCTGCGGCAGGCGAAGGACCGGCTGGAGCAGTCCAGCCGGCTGGGCATGTTCGCCGGGTCCGCCAAGCGGGCTATGCAAGAGTGCGAAGTCGACGGCCGGCCGCCCAGCACCGCTCAGGACATCGACCTGTGCCTCCAGGCGGTCACGCTTGCGTCCCTGCGGCAGCGCATGCTGACCAGCTGGCGCAACCAGCTGGCCCGGGTGGGCGGCGCGGAACTGGGCACCCCGGTTCCCGAGGACATCCTGGGCCGCCTGCTCGAAGATCTGGGCCGTGCGCTCCGCTGGCCACAGACATGGGCGCAGCTGCGCGGTGACCTGGCCGCGGCCGGGATAGGCAGCCCGGCGGCGGCCGACCCGGCCACGCTCGGTGAGCTGGCCGACATCTGTATCCGGGCCTGCGACCAGATCCGGCTGAACGAGCTTTCCCGATCAGCCCGGGGCCTGCATGACTGGCTGCTCACCGGCGCGCAGACACCGGCCGCTTCGCCGTTGTGGGATCTGCTGGCCGACGCTCTGGCCCATGAGGATCTGGAGCAGTGGCATCGCCTGCGGGAAGAACTCAGGGACCTGCATGAAATCGCCCCGGCGGCCCGCCGGCTGAGCGAGCTGAAGGCCCGCCTGTCCGCATCCGCACCGATCTGGACCACTCGCATCCTCGCCGATCCGGAAGCGTCCGGTGATCCGGTCGCGCTGGACGCGGCCTGGCAATGGCGCCAGCTCGACTCCTGGGTCGCCGAAGCGCTGGCCGGGCCGACGCCCGCGGAGCTGCAGGCACGGCTGGAAGAGCTGTCGCGGGAACGGCGGCGGGTGGTCGCGGAACTCGTGGCCGAGCGAGCCTGGCGCCGCCTGGCCGACAACCTGGGGGACCGCCAGCGGCAGGCGCTCAACAGCTACGTGCGGGCCGTGACCAGGTTCGGGCGCACGGGCGGCAAATTCGCTCAGCGCTGGCTGACGGAAATCCGCGCGGCACTGGATGAATCGAAGGACGCCGTCCCGGTCTGGATCATGCCGACGGCCCGGGCGCTCACTAGTTTCCGCCCGGAGATCGACCCGCCCTTCGACGTCCTCATCGTCGACGAGGCGTCCCAGGTCGGGCTGGCCGCGGTCCCCCTGCTGGCCCTGGCGCGGAAGACCATCGTGGTCGGCGACGACAAGCAGACCAGCCCGGACAATGTCGGCCTCGACCGCCAGCAGGTCTTCGACCTGCTGGACGAGCACCTGGCCCGGGTCCCGAAGTACCGCACCCTGTTCGACCCGGACAACAGTCTCTACGACATCGCCTTCCAGAAGTTCCCCGGCGTGGTCATGCTCACGGAGCATTTCCGCTGCCTGCCCCAGATCATCGGCTTCTCCAACGCCCACGCCTACAACGGGCGGATCATCCCCCTGCGTGACCAGCCGCCGTGGCCCGGCTGGTCGGCCCTGGGGGCGGTCAGGGTCCTGGACGGGTACCGGGACGGGACGGTCAACGAGCCGGAAGCGGACGCGGTGGTGGACCTGGCCGCGGAGATCTGCGCCAATCCCGAGTACGACGGGATGGATATGGGGGTCATCTCACTCCTGGGATCCACCCAGTCCAAGCTCATCTGGGAGAAGCTGTATGACCGCCTCGGCCCGGAAGTCATGCGGCAGCGCAATCTGCGCAGTGGTGAGCCGGCGAACTTCCAGGGCGACGAGCGGGATGTGATCATCATTTCGACCGTGGTCGCGGTCGACCCGGCCCTCCCGTCCGCCCGTGTTTCCGCCATGACCGGTAACGCCGCGATGCGGCGCATCAACGTGGCCGCGTCCCGCGCCCGCCAGCAGATGTGGGTCGTCCACTCGGTCGAGCCGGACCGCTTTCCCGATGACGACCTGCGGGGGGCGCTGATCCGCCACTGCCGGGACGCTGGCGCGGTGACGGCCCCGGCGGCTGACCTGCTGGACGGCTGCGAGTCGCAGTTCGAGCGGGACGTTCTGCAGAAGATCGTGGCCCGGGGCTACCGGAAGGTGGACGTCCAGCACAGCGTCGGGCGCTACCGCATCGACATCGTGGTCGAGGGACCGCACGCCCGGCTCGCGGTCGAATGTGACGGAGACCGCTGGCACGGCCCGGACGTGTGGCATAAAGACCGTGCCCGGCAGCAGGTTCTGGAGCGGGCGCACTGGACCTTCGAGCGGATCCGTGGCTCGGCCTTCTACCGTGACCCCGATATGGCGCTGCTCCCGCTGTGGGGCCGGCTCTCCAGCCTCGGCATCCCTACCGGGGACTGGTGGTCGGACCAGCTGCCTCAGCCCACCGTCCGTGAGGTCTCTGGTCTGGGGACTCCGCACGGGGACCCACCGGAAGCCGACGCGGTCAGCACCTCGGTCACGTAGGCGTCGATCAACTTCTGCCGGGTCGCCCGGGCGATCGACACCCGGTGGTGGCCGTCCTCGACGAAGTGGCACCGGCCGACCCGGTACACCTCGATCGGCGGAAGCGCCTCGCCACGCCGCTGGGCCAGCGCTAGATCCACCCAGCGGGACCGCAGCCGGTTGGTCGCGGGCCGGAACCGGCGATCGAAATCCCGCCGGGCGTCCAGCGTGCCGACGATCGTGTCCAGCCGTATCGTCTGCAGGCCCAGACGGCGCTGGCCGCGCCGGCCGAGCGTGCTGACGATCTCATCCAGTGATAGCAGCCGGCGTCCGTCCGCCCCACGGCGCAGCCAGCTCCCCACCCGGCCCGCAGCTTCGCGGCGCCTGGCCCGGAGGAAGTCATTCTCCGCGTCGGCCCGGGGGAACCCGGTATCAGTGATCATGATTCCGGTTGTGAGCCAGGATCGGCCAGGTGCGGGCGGATCCCGTCGAGGACGGTGTCGACGACGTCGCGGACGAACGTGTCGCTGAGCGACGCGTGGCCGTGCAGCAGCCGGTGGTACATCGACCCGTAGAGCAGGTCGAGCGCGACCTCGACCTTGGTGCCCGCGGATATCTCGCCGCGCCCGATCGCCCGGTGGAAGATCGCCCGGCCCTGCTCCCGGCGCGGCTCTACGAACCGCTGGCGGTATTCGGCGGCGAAGACCGGGTCGGTCTGTGACTCGGTGATGAGCGCGGCGATCACGCGCCCGTAGGGCGCGCTCCGCGCCAGCCGGGCCCAGGGGCGCAGCAGCGAGAGCAGGTCGCCGCGCAGCGACCCGGTGTCCCGCGGAAGCGGGCGGGCTGCGGCCCACTCGTTGAAGAGCGCGTCCAGGGCCAGCGCTTCCTTAGTGGGCCACCAGCGGTAGATAGTGGCCTTGCTGACCCCGGCCTGTTCCGCAACCGCGTCCATGCTGACCGCCGACAGGCCGCGGGCCAGCAGCAGTTCCGCGGCGGCCTCGAGGATCGCCTTGCGGGCCCGCTCGCTGCGTGGCCGGCCCCGCTGCGGGGCCTCGGCCGTCACCTCCACGATCGCCCTCACCTCCCTGCCTCGAATAGTCACGCTCCCGCGCGCCAAAACCAGACTAGCAGTTTCGTAAACAGCGGAGCGCCCCGGGCTGTTCCCCGGGCCCCGGGCTCTTCTCCCCCGCGCGGGCGGAATACGTGCCAGGCACGGCTGGTTCCCAATATACGAAACGACAAGTTTAGTTTTGATCGTTAGGAGTACACGCCGTGAGCATCCTCACGCTGACGCGCCCCGATCACCGAGACGACCAATCGTTCCTGCTCCAGCGGGCCCAGCCGGCGATGACGGGCCTGATCGACGGCTCACTGTCTACCCTCGCCCCGGTCTTCGCCGTCGCGTTCGCCACCCACCAGCCGCGCTACGCCTTCTTCGCCGGGCTGGCCACCGCCATCGGCGCGGGCGTGAGCATGGCCTTCTCCGAAGGACTTTCCGACACCGGAGACCTGACCGGGCGCGGCAGCCCATACCTGCGCGGTTCCATCACCGGGGCGGGCACGTTCCTGGGCGGCGTCCTGCACACCCTCCCCTTCCTCATTCCCCAGTACCGGGCCGCGCTGATCGTCGCGCTCGTGATGATCGCCTTCGAGCTGACCACCCTGGCCTGGATCCGCTGGCGCTTCTTCAGCACCGGCTTCGCGTCGTCGTTCGTGTCGATCGCGCTCGGCGGGGCGATCATCGCCAGCATCAGCGCCGTGCTCGGGTCGGTGAGCTGACATGGCCGTCCCGTCTCCCCTCGGCCGCCGCCAGACCGTGGCCGCACTGCTGGCCCTGACCTTCGTGACCGGCCTCGTGGACGCCGTCAGCTACCTGAGGCTGGGCCGGGTGTTCGTGGCCAACATGACCGGCAACGTCGTATTCCTGGGCTTCTCCGCCGATCCGCACTCCGGCCTGTCCGCGGCCGCCTCGGTCATCGCCATCGCGGGGTTCGCGCTCGGCGCGCTCGCCGGCGGCCAGGCGGCTCACCACATGGCCACGCAGAGCCCCGGCCGGTGGCTGGCTGGCACCTTCGCCGCGGAGGGGCTCATCCTGGGCTTCGTGGCCGCGCTGGCGGGCGCCGCGGTACTCCCCTACACAGGAGACGGCCGGTTCGCCACGCTCGCGATCCTCGCCGCAGCCCTCGGCATCCAGAACAGCACCGTCCGCCACCTTGGCGCGCCCGATCTCACCACCACCGTGCTGACGCTGACCCTCACCGGGCTGGCCGCGGACAGCAGCCTGGCCGGCGGGCCAGGAGCCCGTCCGCACCGCCGGCTCGGCTCGGTGACCGCCATGCTCGCGGGCGCCGCCGCAGGCGCGGGGATCCTCCAGTGGTCTCCCACCGGGGTGATCGCCGTCGCCGCCTCCTCGTTGCCCTCGTGGCGGTCGCGTTCGTGACTGCGATCCCGCAGGCCAGCGACCGATCCCCCAGCGCCAGCCCACCCTCCTCCGCTACTCTGTGTCGCTGATAGGTCCGATTCCGTATCCATCGCCGGGCGTGGGACTTCGTCGGGCGGCCAGGGCGGATTAATGTCCTGGGCTCGCCGCAGGGCGGAAGCTGGGCCTGCCCGCTCCCGTCGGGGAGCGTGGCTAACCCCGTCATGGCTCGGGTCATAAGGGGGAAACTGATGAAGCGAACGGATGTGCGCCTTTCCGTGCTGCTGGCCGCAGCGGGGCTGGCGAGCAGTCTGCTGGCGGGTGCACCAGCCGCGGCGGCGGCCACCGGGCCGCGGACCATCACGACCGTCGCGGGCGGGCCCGGCAGCGGGCCCGCCCTGACCGTCGCCCAGGATGCGGGGTCAGTGACCGTCAGCGGGACCGGCAACGTTTACGTAGGCGACACCCGTGGCGTAGTGCGTCAGTTCAGCGGCATGTCATCCTCGGAGAAGGTGATCGCTGGCAACGCGGCCCCGAACCTGCTCCCGGTGCCCAGGTCCGGCATCCCGGCCACCACGGCCGCGCTGGACTCTGTGGGCGGGCTGGCGCTGGACGCCGCCGCGAACGTGGTGATCTCCGACGGGCTCGACTACCTGGTGCGGGTGGTCGCGTCCCGGACGGGCACGTTCTACGGCCAGGCGATGAAAGCCGGCGACATCTACACCATCGCCGGCACCGGCACCTTCGGCTACTCCGGCGACGGCGGCCCCGCGACCTCGGCCGAGCTCGGCAGGCCGGGCGGGCTGGCCTTCGACCGCGACGGCAACCTGCTGATCGCAGACTCCGTGGATTCTGTGGTGCGGGTGGTCGCCGCCCGGACGGGCACGTTCTACGGCCAGGCGATGAAAGCCGGCGACATCTACACCATCGCCGGCACCGGCACCTTCGGCTACTCCGGCGACGGCGGCCCGGGGACCTCGGCCGAACTCTCCGGCCCGGGCGGGGTGACCGCCGACCGGGCCGGGAACGCGGTCGTCGCGGACACCGGTAACAGCCGGCTCCGGGTCATCGCGGCGAGCTCCGGGACCTTCTACGGCCGCGCGATGACCGCCGGGGACATCTACACCATCGCCGGCACCGGCAAGCGCGACCTCTCCGGCGACGGTGGTCCCGCCACCTCCGCCGACCTGCGTTACCCGGGCGGGCTGACCACCGACCAGGCCGGCAACCTGGTCATTGCCGACACCGGCAACTACCGGGTCAGGGTGATCGCGGCCCAGTCCGCCACCTTTTACGGCCGGGCGATGACCGCGGGGGATATCTACACGATCGGCGGGGACCGCGATCAGCCCGCGGTGGGCGATCCGCAGGGGGTAGCGATCGACCCGGCCGGAAACGTGGTCATCGCGGACGGTTACCTGGTGCGGGTCCTGGCGGTACGCTCAGGCAGGTTCTACTGCCACGCGATGACCAGCGGCGGCGTGTACACCGTCGCCGGGAACGGCCAGGCGACCTCCGGCAGCGGCGGCAGCGCCGCCGACGCCGAGATGGAGGACCCCAACGGCGTCGCGGCCAGCGCGCGGGGAGCCATCATCTCCGAATCAGGGGCGGCCCAGATCCTGGCCGTGGCCACTGCCTCCGGCACCTTCTACGGACAGGCGATGAGGGCCGGGCATATCTACACCATCGCCGGGGACGGCATCTCCGGCTACTCCGGCGACGGCGGCCCCGCGACGGCCGCGGAACTGTACAGCCCCTTCGGGCCGGCGACGGACAGAGCAGGGAACGTACTGTTCGCTGACGGCCTGAGCAACCGGGTCCGGGTCGTGGCCAACACGTCGGGCACGTTCTACGGACGACCCTTTAAAGCCGGGGACATCTACACCATCGCCGGGAACGGCATCTCCGGCGACACCGGCGACGGCGGGCCCGCCATCTCCGCCGAACTCAGCTACCCGGCCGGAGTGGGCGTGGACGCGCACGGGAACGTAGTGATCGCTGACGGCTCCAACTACCAGATCCGCGTCGTGGCCGCCACCACGGGTACCTTCTACGGACAGGCGATGAAAGGCGGGCACATCTACACCATCGCCGGGAACGGCACGTCCGGCTACTCCGGTGACGGCGGGCCCGCCACTTCCGCCGAACTGCAGATCCGCGCGGCCCCGACCGTGGACACGGCCGGGAACGTGGTCTTCGCGGACGCCTGGGACTCCGTCGTTCGGGTCGTGGCGGCCGCCTCCGGGACCTTCTACGGCGTGGCCATGAAGGCCGGGTACATCTACACCGTCGCCGGGACCGGCGAGTTCGGCTTGTCCGGCGACGGCGGCCTCGCCACCTCCGCCAACCTGGAATCGCCCCGGGCCACCGCCGTGGACCGCTCCGGTGATCTCCTCATCGCCGACTACGACAGCAACCGGATCCGGCTCGTGCCCGACCACTCGGGCACGTTCTATGGACAGGCGATGAAAGCCGGGCACATCTACACCATCGCCGGCACCGGCCAGGGGGGATTCCTGGGCGATGGCGGCCCGGCTACATCGGCCCAGCTGTTGTCACCCGCAGACGTGGCGGTGGACCCGGCCGGCGACGTGCTGATCGCCGACCTCGGCAACACACGAATCCGCCAGGTGGGCGGGTGAGCGGACGGGCTGGCCGGGCAGGCCCCGGGGGTGCGGACGGGCGGGCCCTGGGGGTGCGGACGCGCAGGCCGCTGACCACACGGGTGGCCGGCCCGGCCGCGCCTGCCCCTGGCGCAGCCGCGGCGGTGATCGTAACCTCCGTAGCAGCCCGCCATCCGCCGGCGTCGTCGGGCAGACAGGAGACTCCCGGATGAGATCCAGATCCGCCCGCATCCGCAGGACGCTGCCCGTCGCCCTGGGCGCGGCCCTGGCGGTCACGACGGCCGCCGGGGCCACGTCCGCGACAGCGGCCCGGGCGGCCGTCACCACGCCCGCGGCCACCACCCGAGCGGCCACCGCCCACCACGACCGGGGCAGGCCTGCCCTGGCCTACGCGCCCTACTTCGAGACCTGGACGGACGGCACGCTCCCCTCGGTAGCCCGCGCTTCCGGGGCCCGCGATCTGACCCTGGCCTTCCTGCAGACGCCCAAACGGGGCTCGTGCTCGGTCACCTGGAACGGGCTCGCGAAGCAGCCGGTCAAGCCCGGCGGCCGCTACACCGCCCAGATCAGGACGCTGCGCGCGATGGGCGGCGACGCCATCCCGTCCTTCGGCGGCTACAGCGCCGACCAGGGCGGCACGGAGATCGCCGACTCGTGCCACAGCGTGCCCGCGATCGCCCGGGCCTACGAGTCCGTGGTCACCACCTACGGCGTGACCCGCCTCGACATGGACGTCGAGGCCAACTCCCTGACCAACCCGGCCGGGATCGCGCGGCGCAGCGCCGCGCTCCGGCTGCTCCAGGACTGGGCCGCCCGGACCCACCGCCGCGTCCACGTCACGTTCACCCTCGGCGTCGAGCCCTGGGGCCTGCCCGCCAACTGCCTCGCGATCCTGAAGAGCGCGGTCGCGCAGGGCGTCCGGTTCTCGGTCAACATCATGGCCTTCGATTACTACATCAAGGCCAGCAAGACCGGCATACACATGGGCGCGGCCGCGATCCAGGCCCTGTACGGCACGCACCGCCAGCTCGGCCGGCTGTTCCCAGGCCTCAGCCGGCCGCGGCTGTGGAGCCTGGAGGGCATCACGCTGCTGCCCGGCATCGACGACTACCCGAAGAAGACCGAGGTGACCTATCTCGGCGACGCCCGCGACGTCGCCCGGTTCGCCCGCGCCCACCGGCTGCCGCTGCTCTCCATCTGGGCCATCCAGCGCGACAACGGCGGCTGCCCGGGCACCATCGACAGCAACTCCTGCTCCGGCATCCGCCAGCCGAGGTGGGCGTTCAGTCACGTCCTGGAGGGCTAGCGGCCAGGCCCCCGCGCCCGGGGTTCAGCGGTCGAGGATGCGGAGCCGCTGCGGGTCGTACAGCGGCGCGATCTGCAACCGGACGGGGACGTCGCCGGCCGGGGTGCGGGCCCGGAAGTCGCCGTTCTTGAGCCAGCCGCCGGTCACCCCGTCGGCGAACTCCACCTGGGCCAGCCCGACGGGTCCGCCCACGGTGTAGCCGTAGGCGGCGGCCCGGACGTAACCCACCCACTCGTCCCCGAGAAACACGGGCTCGTTGCCGAACAGGTCGGCGGCCGGATCCTCGGCGAGCAGGCTGACCACGCGGTGGCGCGGGGGACCCTGCTCGCGGGCCTCCAGCAGCGCGTCGCGGCCGGTGAAGCCGCCTGGCTTGTCCCAGGCCACCGCGAACCCGAGCCCGGCTTCCAGCGGGTTGTCGGTGTTGTCGATGTCCACGCCCATGTCCCGGTAGCCCTTTTCCAGCCGCAGGCTGGACATGGCGGACAGGCCAACCAGCCGGAACCCGAGGTCACCGCCCGCGGCCACGAGGTCGTCATAGACGCCGGCGGCGTACTCGGCGGGCACGTGCAGTTCCCAGCCGAGCTCACCCACGTAGGTGACCCGGATGGCGAGCACCGGCGCGTACCCGGCGTGGATCTGCCGGGCGCTCAGGTAGGGGAACGCCTCGTTGGACAGGTCCGCGTCGGTGAGCCGCCCGATCAGCTCCCGGGACGCCGGCCCCTGGACCGACAGGAGCGTGGTGCCCGAGGTGACGTCGGTGACGGTCAGGAATTCCCCCGGCCGGGTGGCCCGCCGGATCAGCGGCTCGATCCGGCGGTGGATGAGGTCACTGGCGATGACCAGAAACTTCTCCGGCTCCAGCCAGGTGACGGTGACGTCGGCGATGATCCCGCCCGCCTCGTTCAGCCACTGGGTGTAGACCAGCCGCCCGAGGCCGGCCGTCACGTCGTTGGCCGAGAGCCGGCTGAGCACGGCGGCCGCGCCCGGGCCCTGCACCAGCAGCTTGGCCATCAGGCTCATGTCCAGCAGGCCCACCGCCTCCCGCACGGCGGCGTGCTCGCGTCCGACGATCTGGTGCGCCCCCGGCCGCG
>Ga0208589_1000588_pt1 | contig 16799 bp, 17 predicted proteins | sample NGESurshal092012_2_FD_184486 | JGI IMG/M metagenome (GOLD analysis project Ga0208589, IMG submission 184486) | Arctic peat soil microbial communities from Barrow, Alaska - NGEE Surface sample F53-2 shallow-092012 (SPAdes) | ecosystem: Environmental > Terrestrial > Soil > Wetlands > Peat ... | reverse complement strand
CGCGGCAAGGGCGTCGGCGCCGCGCTGCTGGAGGCCGTCGAGGCGGTCGCACGGCAACGCCGCTGCCATGCCGTACGACTGGAAGTACGCGACGACAACGCCAGCGCGGTGCGCCTGTACGAACGCCACGGTTACCGGCACATCGGCCATTACCCGCATTACTATCAGGATGGCACCCACGCCTGGCGCTACGAGAAATCGCTGGGTTGAGTCGGCCGCTGAAGTCCCGGCGATTTATCCACGGCGCGGTTTGGTCGCCCCGTGCCGGCACGGCACATTCAATCGCCCAGCGGCTGCCCGATTTTTTGCGCGGTGGCGTCGTCCGGCCGCGCCACCAGTGCGCCGGTGCGCATCAGGCTGATGCTGTAGTGACCCTGATCCACCAACGGCAGGAACGCGCCGCTGCCGTAGAGCGTGTCCACTTCCGGTAGCCACCGCGGATATTGTTTCTTGAGGTTGAGCAGGTCGAACGCGCCGTCCTGATCGAAGCTGATCACGGTGCGCGGCGCACTCGCTTCCTGTGCGGGATCGTCGTAGCGGCCGGACAGGCGATCAAGCCGGTACAGCGGTGGCACGCCGGCCAGCAGCGCGGGCAGCTTCCACTTCAACACGACCGCCTCGACCCGCCAATCGTCGCCGGACAGTTGCACCTGCCGCGTGCTGCCGTCGGGCCAGCTGAGAGTGAGCGCCCAGCGCTGCGGCGACAGGATGCGCGCATCGATGTCGACCACCGGCGTTTCTTCGCTGAGCAGCCGGTAGCCGCGCAGCGCATAACCGGTACCCGCCAGCAGCAGGGTGAGCGCGAAGCAGACCAGGCACAGCAGCGCGCGCCAGCTGGCCGCAAGCCGGCGCCCGCTGTGCAGACGCTGGCGCAGCATGAGCAGCTGTACCAGCGTCAGCAGCAGGAAGACCGCCGCCAGCACCAGCAACACGGTCATCGGCATGCGCAACAGTGTGGCCCAGTCCATCATGACGTTCCTCGCCGCGCCGGGGCGCGTTCTGTGCGTGCATCATACCGGGGCGCCGGCGGCGCGCTGCGGCTGATTTGCCGGGCGTCGCTATACTGCCGCCATCGTCTTCCGGGAACTTCGCCATGCGCCGCTCGATCCTGCTGCCGCTCTGTCTCGTTCTCGCCACGCTGGCCGGCTGTGGCAACAAGGGCCCGCTGGTCCCCGCGCCAACCAAACCTGCATCGGTGTCGAGCAAACCTGCGCCGGCGTCGAGCGTGGTGAAACCGGCAACGCCAGCGGCGGCAACCAGCAGCGTCCTGCCGGCCGGCGCCCAGTCCTGAAGCGCACACCGATCATGCAGCTGCACTTCTCGAAAATGCACGGCATCGGCAATGACTTTGTCGTGCTGGATTGCCGGCGCGACGGCTTTGCGCTGAACGCGGTGCAGATTCGCGCGCTCGGCGATCGCCATACCGGCGTGGGTTACGACCAGTTGCTGAGCGTGGAGCCTGCGCACGATCGCTCCTGTGCGTTTTACTACGGGGTCTGGAATGCCGACGGTTCGCCATCGGGGCAGTGCGGCAATGGCGTGCGTTGCGTGGCGGCGTGGCTGCATCGCGCGGGCGCGCTGACGCTCGGCGACAGCGTGCAGCTCGAGAGCCCGTCCGGCCCGGTGACGGTGCGCCTGCTCGCCGCCGACCGCGTGGCGGTGGACATGGGTGAGCCGATCTTCGATCCGCCGCGGATTCCCTTCGACGCACCGCATACCGCCGATCGTTACGTGCTGGACGTGGACGGCCAGGCGCTGGAGATCGGTGCCGTCTCGATGGGCAATCCGCATGCCGTGGTGGCGCTGGACAATTTCCCCGCGCACGCCATGCCCCGGCTTGGCCCTGCGTTGACCACGCACGCACGTTTTCGCGAAGGTGCCAATGCCGGCTTCGTGCAAAAGCTGGGCCGGCAACACTTGCGCCTGCGTGTGCACGAACGCGGCGCCGGCTGGACACGCGCCTGCGGCACCGGCGCCTGCGCGGCGATGGCGGTGCTGCATCGACGCGGCGAAGTCGACGACCGCGTGCAGGTGGACTTGCCTGGCGGCACGCTGCAGATCGACTGGAGCGGTCCCGGCCAACCGTTGTGGATGACCGGCCCGGCCGCATTCGCGTTCGAGGGCGAATGGACGATTCCGGCCGCCGCCGGTCAAAACTCCGGTTGAAGCGCGCGCCCGTCCATCGCACACTCCCGCCTGACGGCGCGCTTTCCCGCATGCCCCACATCGGTTCGAGGTAATCCGCGCATGACCGCCACCCTGCTCGACGACGCCACCCAGGCCCGCGTAGTCGCTGCGTATCTCAAGCACCATCCGGAGTTCCTCAGCGAATATCCCGAGCTGGCGGCGAAACTGACGATGCCGCGCGAGCAGGGTCCGGTGTCATCGCTGGCGATCTATCAACTGCAAAGCCTGCGCGAAAAGAATGCCGAACTTGAACGGCGCCTGGGCGAACTGATCGAGATCGCCGCCGAGAACGAAAAGCTGATGGAGCGCGTGCACGCGCTCACCGTGGCCTTGCTGCGCGCGAACACCATGGAGGTGACTGCACGCAGCGTGGTCGCCAAGCTCAGCGCGGATTTCCACACCGAGCAGGTGCGCCTGGTGCTGTTCGGCAATGAACCGCAACTGCCGCGTGCCGAATGGTTGCAGCAGGTGGCTGGTCCCGAGGCGCTGCCGGAACTCGCCGACTTCCTGCAGCAGACCGAACCGGTGTCCGGACGGCTGGCGGCGGAAAAGCTGAACCGGTTGTTTGGCGTCGACGCCGCGCATATCCGCTCGGTCGCGATGATGCGCCTGGGCGACTCCGGCATGCTGGCGATCGGCAGCCACGATCCGGACCGCTTCCAGCCCGGCATGGGCACGCTGTTCCTGAAGATGATCTCCGCCACGATCACCGCGGCGCTGGCGCGCTCTTGGGATGTCTACTAAGCCTGAGGCAGCACCGGACAGTCAGGTCGACACCTGGCTCGCCCGCCTCGCGGGTGAGCGGCAGGCCTCGCCGCACACGGTCGCCGGCTACCGCCGCGATCTGGCCAAGCTGTTGCGTTTCATGCACGCACGGCAGCTGACGGCGTTCGATGCACTCGACAGCCACCTGATGCGCACGTTCATCGCCGGTGAACACCGCGCCGGCCTGGCGCCGAAAAGCCTGCAGCGCCTGCTGTCGTCCTGCCGCAGCCTGTTTCGCCAGCTCAACCGCGAAGGCCTGCTGGCACACGATCCGCTGCTCGGTGTGCGTGGGCCGAAAGTGCGCCGCAAACTGCCGCAGGTGCTGGATGTCGACGAAGCCGGTGCGCTGGTCGAGGCCGACAGTGGCGGCAAGCTGGCGCGGCGCGACCGCGCGATGCTGGAGCTGTTCTATTCCAGCGGCCTGCGCCTGTCCGAACTGGTCGGTCTGCGCTGGATCGATCTGGACCTCGACGGCGGCGAGGTGCGCGTGCTCGGCAAGGGCAGCAAGACCCGCATCGTGCCGGTCGGCCGGCATGCGATTGCTGCGTTGCGCGCACTCGGCGCGGAACAGCTCGGCACAGAACAGGGCAGGCAGACGGACAGCGCGATTTTCCGCGGCCGCGGTGGCGCGCCGATCAATCCGCGCACGGTGCAACTGCGCATGAAAACCCTGGCGCTGCAGCAGGGCATCCCCAGGCATATCCATCCGCATCTGCTGCGGCATACCTTCGCCAGCCACATGCTGGAATCCTCCGGCGATCTGCGCGCGGTGCAGGAGCTGCTCGGCCACGCCGACATCGCCACCACGCAGATCTATACCCATCTGGACTTCCAGCATCTGGCCAGGGTGTACGACGCGGCGCATCCGCGCGCCAAGCGGAAATAGGCGTGGTTGGCTCCTTCTCCCCGCCGGGGGAGAAGGTCTGGATGAGGGCCGGGTGCTCGCGGGAGCGTTTCACTGGGCTCGCTTCGATGAGGTCTTTCGCGAGCTTGCCCCGCTCCTCAATCCTCTCCCCAAAGGGAGAGGGGGCCAGCGGGCCAGCGGGTTCGTTCCGCATTGAAGCCCCGGCGCCCCATCCCCATCTAATCCGCTCAACCTCGGAGTCTTTATGGAATCGTTTCACGCCACCACCATCGTCTGCGTGCGCCGCGATGGCCGCGTCGTGATCGGCAGCGACGGCCAGGTCACGCTGGGCAACACGGTGATGAAGGGCAATGCGCGCAAGGTGCGCCGGCTCGGCACGAGCGCCGACGTCGTGGCCGGTTTCGCCGGCGCCACCGCCGATGCGTTCACCCTGTTCGAACTGTTCGAGCAGAAGCTGGAAAAGCACAACAACAACCTCACCCGCGCCGCGGTGGAAATGGCCAAGGAATGGCGCACCGATCGTCGCTTCGGCCGGCTCGAGGCGATGCTGGCGGTGGCCGACAAGGAGACGTCGCTGCTGATCTCCGGCAATGGCGACGTGGTGGAACCCGAACATGGCCTGATCGCGATCGGCTCCGGCGGCCCGTTCGCGCAGTCCGCCGCACTGGCGCTGCTGGAAAACACCGAACTGGATGCGCGCACGATCGTCGAGAAGGCGCTGAAGATCGCCGGCGACATCTGCATCTACACCAATCACAACGTGTCGATCGAGGAGCTTTGAATAGAGCCGGGAACAGGGGCTGGGGAACGGGGAACATGCCGTTCACTGCGACCCTTCGCACCTTGCCCTGATGCCTGCTTTTTCATCACGTCCTTGTTGTCGGCTTTCCAGTAATTCGCAACACGGCACGTTCCCCGTTCCCGCTTTTTAAAGAAGTAACCCCATGAGCGAACTCACTCCCCGCGAAATCGTCAACGAACTCGATCGCTACATCATCGGTCAGCACGACGCCAAGCGCGCGGTGGCGGTGGCGCTGCGCAGTCGCTGGCGGCGCATGCAGCTGGAGCCGGGCATGCGCGAGGAAGTGACGCCGAAGAACATCCTGATGATCGGTCCCACCGGCGTGGGCAAGACCGAGATCGCGCGGCGTCTCGCCACGCTGGCGAATGCGCCGTTCGTGAAGGTGGAGGCGACCAAGTTCACCGAGGTCGGTTACGTCGGCAAGGACGTGGAATCGATCATTCGCGACCTTGCCGATGTGGCGTACAAGCTGACCCGCGAGCAGGCGGTCAAGCGCGTGCGCACGCAGGCCGAGGATCGCGCCGAAGATCGCATCCTCGACGCCTTGCTGCCGCGCCGGCAGAGCGCGCCGACCGACTGGAGCCACGATGCACCGCCGGCGCCGGCGATCGACAGCGACACCCGCCAGAAACTGCGCAAGCAGTTGCGCGAGGGTGCGCTGGACGAGCGCGAGATCGAACTGGACTTCGCCATGAACGTGGGCGTGGAGATCATGTCGCCGCCGGGCATGGAGGAGATGGGCCAGCAGCTGCGCCAGATGTTCCAGCACATCGGCGGCGCCAAGACGCAGCAGCGCAAACTGGCGATCAAGCTGGCGCGGCCGATGCTGATCGACGAGGAGGCCGGCAAGCTGCTCAACGACGACGATATCCGCGCGCAGGCGATGGAAGCGGCCGAGCAGAACGGCATCGTGTTCATCGACGAGATCGACAAGGTGGCGCAGCGCGGCGACCACGGCCACGCCGGGGTCAGCCGCGAGGGCGTGCAGCGCGACCTGCTGCCGCTGGTGGAAGGCTCCACCGTTTCCACCAAGTACGGTCCGATCAAGACCGACCACATGCTGTTCATCGCCTCCGGTGCGTTCTCGCTGGCGAAACCGTCCGACCTGATCCCGGAGCTGCAGGGTCGCCTGCCGATCCGCGTGGAGCTGTCCGCGCTCAGCGTGGACGACTTCAAGCGCATCCTGCGCGAACCACATAACGCATTGACCAAGCAATACACCGCGCTGCTGGCCACCGAGGGCGTGGGGCTGGAATTCGCCGACAGCGGTATCGACCGGCTGGCCGAAGTGGCATTCCAGGTGAACGAGCGCACCGAGAACATCGGCGCACGCCGGCTGCACACGGTGATGGAACGTCTGCTGGAGAAAATTTCCTACGAGGCGGCGGACAAGTCCGGTGAAAACTTCAGGATCGACGCCGAACACGTGGATAAAAGCCTGGGCAGCCTGGTGCAGAACGAGGATCTCAGCCGCTACATTCTCTAGCTCTCATGAAGCTCTAACAAGCCGACCACCCCGATCTGTTAAAATGGACTCGTGAGCAACATCATCGAACTGAAAAACACCGGCCAGCGCGCCCAGCTGCGCGAAGCGCAGCAGAAACAGACGCTGGTGCGACTGTGGCGCGAAGAGCTTGAACACGGCAGCTTCTGCGGGTACGTGGGTGGCGTCGGGCGCGAGTTCTTCCTGCTGTGGGTCGTCGGCGACGGCATCACCTATGACGGCATGTACGTGATGCGCCACCGTGACGTTTCCGAGCTGGAAGCGCCGGACAAGCACCATGCGTTCTTCGAGAAGGCGCTGGCGCTGAAACACATCCTGCCGCGGCCGCCGCGCGGGTTCCCGCTGGACAACATCCGCGAAGTCATCCAGGCCGCCGGCGCGCAGGCACCGGTGATCGGCGTACACGTGGACAGCGAGGACGAAGCCGAGGTCTGCTACATCGGCCGCCTGGCCAGCGTCGAGGAAGACGGTTTCCACATGCAGGAACTCAGTCCCGACGCGGAGTGGATGCGCGAAGTTTCGTTCTTCGGCTGGGACGAGGTCTCCACCGTCAGCATCGAGGACAGCTACGCGCAATCGTTGCTGGCCGTGGCCGGTCCGGCCCCCGCGCTGGAGCCGGGCAGCCAGGCATCGGTTACCCGCATCGAGTGATGCATGGCGCTGGTTTCCGGCGCCCCGTCGAACCGCCTATTTCTGTCCGAACAGGATCTTGCGCGCGTCTTCGTCCGTACGCAGGTCCGTCTGCTCCTTGATCGTCTCGCCAAGAGCATAGGCGCGCTGCGTCGCCGGGCGTTCGCGAATACCCTCGAACCAGCGCTTGAGGTGTGGAAACTCCTCCAGCGTCATCCCTTGTGCTTCGTACGGCACGATCCACGGATAGGCCGCCATGTCGGCAATCGTGTAATCGCTGCCTGCGATGAACGCGCGGCCGTCCAGACGTCTATCCAGCACGGCGTACAGGCGGTGGGTCTCGTTCACGTAGCGGTCGATCGCGTACGGGATCTTCTCCGGCGCATAGCGATTGAAATGGTGGTTCTGGCCCAGCATCGGACCGAGGCCGCCGACTTGCCAGAACAGCCACTCCGTGACGACGTAGCGCTCGCACGTGGAGACGGGCATGAACTTGCCGGTCTTCTCAGCGAGGTACTGCAGGATTGCACCGGACTCGAAAATGCTCAGCGGCATGCCGCCATCCAGCGGATCGGTATCGACCATCGCCGGCATCTTGTTGTTGGGTGAGATCTTCAGATATTCCGGCTTGAACTGGTCGCCCTTGCCGATGTTCACCGGCTTGATCTCGTAGGGCAGGGCGGCTTCCTCCAGGAACATCGTGATCTTGTGGCCGTTCGGCGTGGGCCAGTAATGCAGTTCGATCATTAGCTATCTCGTATGGGCAGCAATTTGAAGACGATCGGGGCGGCAGGCCCTGTTTCAAAGCATCGATCCACGCCTGAATATGGCCCAGGCCACGACAAGACTTTGCGAAGAAACCTGCAGGTCATCGTCAACGCTTGCTGCGGATCTCGCGTTCAGAGCCCTGTTGTCCACTCTTTCCTGGAGATATCGCGATGAAACTTGCTCTTCGCCTTGCCTTGCTCGGCTTCGCCCTGGCTGTCGCCGGCATCGGCGTTGCCGCTGCCCAATCGTTCCAGGACGCTGCGGCACCCGGTGACTCGAGCGCCATGCAGCCAACGCATCAGCTACCCGACCCGCAGCGCCAGACCGCGCGGCTCAGTCGCAAGCTCCAGTTGACACCCGCGCAGGCTGCCCAGATCGAGCCGATTCTGCAGAACCGTCAGCAGCAAATGCAGCAGTTGCGTGCGGATACCACGCTGGCGCTACGCGATCGCCATGCGAAAATGCGCGCGATCATGCAGGACAGCGACAACCAGCTGGAAACTGTGCTCACCGACAGTCAGAAGCAGCAATACCAGCAGATGCAGCAGCAGGCCATGCAGCGCCGGCAGGACAGGAAGGGTTCGTCTGGCAATAATGCCGACGGTCAGTAAAGCGGTCCCAGCGAACGTTCTCGGCGAAGGGCTGGCAGCAACCGACCCTTCGCCTTTACTGCATGACGCAATCGCTTATGCTCGTGGCTCTTCCTCGATTCATCGACGTGGAATGTCATGACCCGCATCGTCGTCGTCGGCAGCATCAATATGGATCTGGTCACGCAGGCGTCGCGTTTTGTCGGCCCCGGCGAGACCATCCTCGGCGAGCGCTTTCTCACCGTGCCCGGCGGCAAGGGTGCAAACCAGGCCGTGGCCGCGGCGCGACTCGGCGCCGAGGTGGCACTCGTCGGCGCCATTGGCAATGATGCGTTCGCCCAGCAACTGCTCCAGGGCTTGGCCGCCGAAGGCATCGACCTCACCCACACCGCCCGGCTCGACGACTGCGCCAGCGGCACCGCCTCGATCACCGTCGCCGCCGGCGAGAACCAGATCATCGTGGTGCCTGCGGCCAATGCACGGGTCACGCCGGTACAGGTCGAGCGTGCGCACGCGCTGATCGCGCGCGCCGACGCGGTGCTGGTACAGATGGAGATCCCGCTGGAAACGGTCGAGGCAACGCTGCGTCTCGGCCATCGCCTCGGCGTGCCGGTGATCCTCAACCCGGCGCCCGCGCAGGAGCTGCCGCTCGACTGGTTGAAGCTCGCCCGCTATGTCACGCCGAACCAGCACGAACTGGCGATCCTGCTCGGTGCCGATGCCGACGACGCCGCTTCAAATCAGGATTTCCGTGCACTGATGCAACGCGCACCATGTCCCGTCGTGCTCACCCGCGGCGTCGAAGGCGCGTGGTATCGCGAACAGGGTGAGCCGACCCACCAGCCGGGCTTCCAGACCGACGTTGTCGACAGCACCGGCGCTGGCGACACCTTCAACGCCGCGCTCGCCGTATTCCTGCACGAAGGTCTGCCCGGTGCCGTGCGCAAGGCCTGCGCTGCCGCCGCTCTGTCGGTGGGCAGGCTGGGCGCGCAGGGCGGCATGCCGGGATTGATGGAACTGGAAGCGCTGCTTTTGAAAGGCATATAAATCTATCGCATATCTGGTGCTGTCCGCACCCTGTCGCACAGGCGGGTTAAGCGTCGAGGACAGAGCGCATGTTGATTTTCAAATGGAACCTGACGCCGTCAGGCTCGTAGGCGATTTGCGTAGACGCCGCCGGCTCGATGGCAAAGCTGGATTCGATCAGGCGTGAGCCGAATCCTTGGTGTGTGGGCGCATTGACCATCGGGCCGCCAGATTCGATCCACGCCAACTCGAATGTACTGTTCGCCCGCATGACTCGAAAGCTGCCACGAGATGGCTACCTCTCCCTGCGCGCAAGTGAGCGCGCCGAATTTGAGCGCATTCGTATACAGCTCGTGCATGACCAGCGAGAACGAAATGGCGAGTGTTGAGCCGAGGACAATCTCCGGTCCCTGCAACGTGAATTGCTCCGGATTTCCGTGGATCGTCACTCTCGGCGAGAGCAGTCCAAAAACGGTGGCACTATACCGCTCCGGATTTTGCAGCAACGCGTCCTGGGCACGGGCCAGCGCAAACAGGCGTGCATTGAATGTGTCGCGACCTTGCGCGATATCGCCGCCGTCGCGCAGCGACAGTGACGCCATGGCCTGAACCACCGCCAGGATATTTTTCACTCGGTGCGCAAGCTCCAGCATCAGCAAGCGTTGCCGCGCCTCCGCGCTTTTCTGGAGCGTGATATCCCGCGAAACGACGAGCAGGCCTTCGGGTTTGCCCAATGGACTTCGTATAGGTGTCACCCGCACATCCCACCAGCACGGGTTGCCTGCAAGGGTGTCAGCCATTCCCGCGAAGCGCCCTTCATCGCCATTGCGCGCAGACGCGAGGGCCGCTTCGGCGTCATCCTTGAGACTGCCGCGCCACATGTCCGGCCAGGGACATCCTTCTATCGCATTGAAATCGCTTACTTCCATCAGTCGTTGACCGGCTTCCGTCATGTAGAGGAGCTTGCCATCCAGGCCCAGAACCTTGATGCAGTCGCCGGATGAGGCCAGGACGCTACGCAGGAATTCCAGTTCCGACCCCACGAGCTTTGCCGGCAGGCCGGCGTGTCCATCGAACGGTATTGACCACATGGCGCATTACCTCAGCACTCTGGGTGCTATCCGCGAAGACTGCAGAGCTTGCTTCGACCATCAGCGTCGAAGGCGCTGCTGCGTGCCAATTCGTGGCTTTGTTTCTGTGCTGAAATGAACTTCAGGAGCAGCCGCGTTCAACGCTCCACCCCTGAAGCCGTGAGCAAGTTTCATCGTTGCGAAGACCACCTTCACCCCGTCCGTGTGTAGAAACCGGCAAGATCATTCATCGGTGTGAAGATCACGGCCAGAACGCAAATCAACGGCAGCGCTGCCGAAGCACCCTTGGTCGCAGCACCAGCAAGCTCGGGGTCTCAAGGGATGCTCTGAGCTGTTCCCTGTTTATCTAGTAAATGTCTGCATGAAGTCCTTCTTATGAAACCCGTGGCTCAGCATGAACTTCAACACCTACTTGCCGATGCAGAACGAGCCGAAGATCGCGCCAAGCAGGTCGTCGCTGCTGTAGCTGCCGGTAATTTCGCCGAGTACGTGCTGGGCCTGGCGCAGTTCTTCGGCGGCGAGTTCGCCGGCGCGGGTGCTGGCGAGCAGATGCGCCGTCTGATCGAGATACACGCTGACCTGTTGCAGGGCAAGCACATGCCGGCGACGCGCGCTGAACGCACCTTCGCCGCTGCCGGCGCCAGCGAGCTGCTTGAGATGCTCGCGCAGCGCATCGAGACCGGCGCCGGTTTTCGCCGAGCCCCACAGCCAGATCAGGCCATCGCGCGATTCGTGCTGGGCATTCGCGTGATCGAGATCGATCTTGTTGACCAGCACCAGTCGCTCGACGCTCGCCGGCAGGTCGGCGAGCAGCGACAGATCTTTCTGCGCATGCTGCGCGTCGGTGACCAGCAACGCCACGTCGGCACGTGCCAGCTCACCATGCGCGCGGCGCACGCCTTCGCGTTCGACTTCATCGTCGGTCTCGCGCAGGCCGGCGGTGTCGGCCAGCTCCAGCGCGATGCCATCCAGGCTCAGACTTTCGCGCAATACATCGCGGGTGGTACCGGCGGCGGCGTTGACGATGGCGCGATCGCTGCCGGCCAGCGCGTTGAGCAGGCTGGACTTGCCGGCGTTCGGGCGACCGATGATCGCCACGCGCAGGCCATCGTTGAGGCGTAATCCGCGTTGCGCCTCGCGCAATAGCTCGGCCAGTTCCGCACGCACGGCTGCAAGCTGGCGACCGATCGCCGGATCGGCGAGGAAATCGATCTCCTCTTCCGGAAAATCGATCGCCGCCTCGATATGCACGCGCAACGCGATCAAGGCCTGCAGCAACACCTCGACCTTGCGCGAGAACACGCCTTCCATCGATTGCAGTGCGGCGCGTGCGCCGGCCTGCGAACGCGCCGCGATCAGATCGGCGACCGCTTCGGCCTGCGCCAGATCGAGCTTGCCGTTGAGGAAGGCGCGCTCGGTGAATTCGCCCGGCCGCGCCAGCCGCGCACCGAGTTCGCACACCCGGCGCAGCAGGGCATCGAGCAGGACCGCGCTGCCATGGCCTTGCAGCTCCAGCACATGTTCGCCGGTATACGAGGCCGGGGCAGGGAAATGCAGCAGCAGGCCGCGATCGATCGGCTCGCCGGCGGCGTCGCGAAACGCTGTGAAATGTGCGTGGCGCGGTTGCGGCGCGCGGCCCAGCAGGTTCTGCGCGATCGCCGGCACCGCCGGCCCGGACACGCGCACCACGCCGACGCCCGCCACGCCGGGCGCGCTGGCAATCGCGGCTATCGTGTCGCTGGAGTGAGCGGTCATGAGCGTGGACTCTAAAACGAACGCAGCCGCGACGGTTGCCCGATCGCGGCTGTTGATGGACATTCGCGCCGCACGCGGCTCAGGCGGCCTTGACCACTTCCTGCTCGCGATCGACGTGATGGGTGACCCACCACTGCTGGCCCAGGCCGACCAGACCATTGACCGCGTAATACAGGCACAGGCCGGCGGGGAAGAACGCGAACATCACCGTGAACAGCAACGGCATCACCTTCATCATCTTCGCCTGGGTCGGATCCATGCCGGCCGCGGCCGGATTCAACCATTGCGTACCGATCATCACGGCCGCATAGATCACCGGCAGGATGTAGAACGGATCGGGCGCGCTCAGGTCGGGGATCCACAGGAACGCCGCGTGACGCAGTTCCAGGCTGTAGTACAGCACGTAGTACAAACCGTAGAACACCGGCATGGTGATCAGCACTGGCAGGCAGCCACCCATCGGGTTGACCTTCTCCTTCTTGTACAGCTCCATGGTGGCTTGCTGCATTTTCTGCTTGTCGTCGCCGTAGCGCTCTTTCAGCGCCTGGATGCGCGGTGCCAGCTTGCGCATCTTGGCGCTGGACTTGTACTGCACCGCAGTCAGCTTCCAGGTCAGGCCCTTGATCAGCAGCACCAGCAGGATGATCGCCAGGCCCCAGTTGCGGGCGATGCCGTGCAGGATCGACAACACCGCGTGCATCGGCACGGCGATGATCTTGAACATGCCGTAGTTGATGGACAGGTCCAGTCCGGGCGCGATCGCGTCCAGCGTGCCCTGCACATTCGGACCGAGGTACAGGCGCGCCTCGCTGATGGTGCTCTGCCCCGGTGCCACATTCAGTGGGGGACCCATCGCACGGATCAGATAGTGCGGATGCGCGCTGTCCGGGTTGATCGTCTCGGTGACGTAATGATCGGTCTGGTCGGCCGGCGGGATCCACGCGGCGAAGAAGTACAGCCGCAGCATCGCCGCCCAGCCACCCTTGATCTGGCTGTCGAGTTGATCCTTCGGTTCCTTGAAATCCTTGAACAGCAGCTTCTCGAACTTCTCGCCGGTGTACCAGGCGGCACCCTGGAAGCTGCGCGCCTCCGGGTTGGACATGTTGGTCAGCCAGTTGCCGGCCTGCGGTGGCTCGACCCGCAGCAGCTGCTGGTAGGCATTGCCGGTCCACGGCTGGCTGCCGCCATTGTCGATGCGCTGGGTCAGACCGATCTCATAGCTGCCGCGCTTGAAACTGTAGGTCTTGGTGACCTTGAGGCCGGCAGCATCCTGCCAGGTCAGGTCGACCTTCAGCGCGTTCTGGCCAGCGACCATGGTGTACGCGGTTTTGGCGCTCTGGAATACCGCCTGATGATTCGGCTGATCCGCCGGTGCGCTGTCACTGCTGCTGACCAGACCATCCTGCGCCACGAAATAAGTGGCGCTGTCCGTATTCAGCAGGGTCGTCGGCGGTGGGTTGGGCTCCTTGCGAGTGCTCGCCTGCGACGGGTAGGCGAGCAGATCCGCGTGCACCACGCTGCCGCCACGCGTGTCCACGATCAGCTGCAGCACATCGGTGTTGATGGTGATCAGCTGCGCGGGTGTCTGAGGGCCAGCCGGCGGCGGGATGACGCCCGGCGTGCTGCCAGCGGTCGTCGCCACCGTGCTCGCCTGCGGCACGCTGCCATCCGCTGGCACGGCAGCGGTGCTGCTCGTGCTGGCTACGGCGGCCACCGGCGCCGGCGGCGCGTAATCCTTCTCCCAGGCCATGAACAGGAAATAGGCCACGGCCAGCAGGGCGAACATGAGGAAGGTGCGCGTTTGATTCATCGCGTAGCAAATCCGGGTAACGCCACGACACTTGGAAGCCGCGGAAATGAGGAGGAAAGGGAGCGGTCAACACGCGATTGTGGTGGTCGCGTCGACTCGCTTCAATGGTGAGCGGGTTTTGGCGCAGGCGTTTCCATGCAGCTTGCCAGCAGTTTCTTCCACAGCAGCTCGATCTCGGCCAGCAATTGCGGGCCGGGCACCCCCGCGGCCTGCTCGCGCGCCATCACCATCAGGTCGATCGGTGGCAGCTGGTGACGAATGCGCCGGAACGATTCGCGCAGCAGCCGCTTGATGCGGTTGCGTTCGACGGCGCGCTTGGATACGCGCTTGGAAATCGCCAGGCCGAGCCGGGCATGACCGAGTTCGTTGCCGCGATAGCGCAAATGAAAACAGCGGCCGCCTGCGCGTCCGCTGCTCGACCGCAAGGCGGCGAAGTCACCTGGCCGACGTAACCGCGCCTCGCGCGGCAACCCGGCGGTTGGCATGCTCGCTAACCCCGTCTCTGAATCAGAGATTACGGGATCAGACGCTTGCGGCCCTTGGCGCGACGGGCGTTGAGGATCTTGCGACCATCGGCCGTGGCCATACGGGCACGAAAACCGTGAGTGCGAGCGCGCTTGAGTTTGCTCGGCTGGAAGGTCCGCTTCATGGCTTACTCCGAAGGGAATGTGGATAAAAAGGTCAGAAAGTATGTCGGGTTTTTGTCATGGCTGTCAAATCGCGCTTGCCGGCAACTTGTGGCTGCTCTTGTGGATATCTCGCGGCTGCGGCGCGAATGCTGCTGTTAGACTGGCCCATCCACCTCGCGCGCAAGCGCCCCAATGCTGCGGCTGAAAACTATTCATGAGTGATTTGTGGCGGCGCTGCCTTGAACGTCTGGAAAGCGATCTGAGCGCCGAAGACGTGCATACCTGGCTGATGCCGTTGCAGGCGCGCGACGAGGCGGGTGGCTTGCAGTTGTTTGCGCCGAACTCCTACACCCTGGATACCGTACGCGAGCGCTATCTGCCGAAAATCGAGATGGTCTTGCTGCAATTGACCGGGCAGGCATGGGCAGTACGATTGGACGTGGGCTCCCATTCGGTGCGGCCGGCGGCTGCGGGCAAACCGGCCGCCACGCCACGGGCCCGCAGCACCCCGCCAGCGGCCACCCCCTTCAACCACAATCTGGACCCGCACTACACCTTCGAAACCTTTGTCGAAGGCAAGTCGAACCAGTTGGGCAAGGCCGCCGCGATGCAGGTGGCGACCAACCCTGGCCGCGCCTACAACCCGTTGCTGCTGTACGGCGGCACCGGCCTGGGCAAGACTCATCTGATGCACGCCGCCGGCAATCTGATGCGCGAGCGCAACCCGGACTGCAAGGTGCTCTATCTGCGCTCGGAACAGTTCGTCGGCTCGATGATCGAGGCGTTGCGCGCCAAGAGCATGGACGAGTTCAAGCGGCGCTTCCGCTCGGTCGATGCGCTGCTGATCGACGACATCCAGTTCTTTGCCGGCAAGGACACCACGCAGGAAGAGTTTTTTCACACCTTCAATGCGTTGTTCGAATCCAAGCAGCAGATCATCCTGACCTGCGATCGCTATCCGAAGGAAGTGGACAAGCTGGAGCCGCGCCTGAAGTCGCGCCTCGGCTGGGGTCTGAGCGTGGCGATCGAGCCGCCGGATTTCGAAACGCGCGCCGCGATCCTGCTGGCCAAGGCGCTCGAGAAAGGTGTGGCGGTGGACGAAAGCGTGGCGATGCTGCTGGCCAAGCGCATCCGTTCCAACGTGCGCGACCTCGAAGGCGCCTTGAACACGCTGGCGGCGCGCGCGAATTTCTACGGCAAGCCGATCACCACCGATTTTGCCGAGGAAACCCTGCGCGATCTGCTGGCCACGCATGCCCAGGCGATCACCATCCCGAACATCCAGAAGATCACTGCCGAGTATTTCAACGTGCGGCTGCAGGATCTGCTGTCCAAGCGACGCGTGCGTTCGCTGGCGCGGCCGCGCCAGATCGCGATGACGCTGTCCAAGGAATTGACCGAGCATAGCCTGCCGGAGATTGGCGAGGCGTTCGGCGGACGCGATCACACCACCGTGATGCACGCCTGCAAGACCATCCGCAAGTTCATCGAAACCGATGCGCGCATGCGTCAGGATTGGGAGCAATTGATACGCACGCTGAGCGGCTGATGCGAACCGGCCGACCCTCGCGCAAAGATTATGCATAAGCACAGGTCCAAGCTGTGGATAATAGGTGGATGGATCGACGCTTGAAGTTATCCACAAATGGCCCACAGCCAGTCAGCGTCTGCAAACACAACCAAATAAAGTTTCAAGTTTTTGATTTTAAAGAAATAATCAAGATATAAAAGTTATCCACAACGCCTACAACAACCACTACACTTCTTTTAAAGACAGAACAGCAGGTAGAGGGGAAGCAAAGCCATGCAATTCAGCATCCAACGAGAAGCTCTGCTCAAGCCACTGCAGCAAGTGGTGGGCGTGGTCGAACGGCGCCAGACCCTGCCCGTGTTGGCCAACCTGCTGGTCAAGGTGGCTGCGGGCAAGCTGTCGTTGACCGGCACCGATCTGGAAGTCGAGATGGTCGCCACCGCCGCCGCCGAGAAACTGGTCGACGGTGAAATCACCATACCGGCGCGCAAACTGTTCGACATCGTGCGGGCGTTGCCCGATGGCGCCCGGATCGAGCTCAAGCTCAATGGCGACCGCGTGGCGCTCAGCGCCGGACGCAGTCGTTTCACGCTGACGACGCTGCCGGCCAGCGAATTTCCCACGATCGACGAAATCGAACTGGTGGAAAAAGTCAGTCTGCCCGAAGAAGTGCTGCGCGACCTGATGGAACGCACAGCCTTCGCGATGGCGAACCAGGATGTGCGCTATTACTTGAATGGCATGCTGCTGGACCTGCAGGAGCACACGCTGCGCTGCGTCGCCACCGACGGCCATCGTCTGGCGATGAAGGAAACCCAGCTGCAGAGTTCGGTGAAGGCACGCCGG
>Ga0208589_1000587_pt1 | contig 16809 bp, 13 predicted proteins | sample NGESurshal092012_2_FD_184486 | JGI IMG/M metagenome (GOLD analysis project Ga0208589, IMG submission 184486) | Arctic peat soil microbial communities from Barrow, Alaska - NGEE Surface sample F53-2 shallow-092012 (SPAdes) | ecosystem: Environmental > Terrestrial > Soil > Wetlands > Peat ... | reverse complement strand
ATTCATGCCGATGCGCGGGCAGGACAGTTTTTACACCATGGCGAGCGGCGGCCTGGGCTTCGGCCTGCCCGCCGCGGTCGGCATCGCACTCGGCCGGCCGGGCATCCGGACCGTGTGCCTGGTCGGCGACGGATCGGCGATGTATTCGATCCAGGCATTGTGGACCGCGGCGCAGCGCAAGCTGCCGTTGACCGTCGTGGTGGTGAACAATTCAGGCTATGGCGCGATGCGCTCGTTCAGCCAGGTGATGCAGGTGCGAAACGTCCCCGGTCTCGAATTGCCCGGCATCGACTTTGTCAATATCGCCCAAGGTTTTGGTTGCGACGCCGTTCGCGTCGGCCGCTCAGCGGAGCTCGTCCCGGCATTGCAGCGCAGCCTCGCGCATGACGGCACCAGCCTGATCGAAGTGATGGTAGATTCCGCCGTGCCGCTGCTCTACGCGCAGAAGAATTAGACACAGTTCGTCGTTGCGAAGAGCAAAGCTTTTTTCCCTTCTCCCCTTGTGGGAGAAGGTGGCGCGAAGCGCCGGATGAGGGGTAGCCACAAGCGCTGAAGCTCGTAGCTACCCCTCACCCGTCTCCCAAAAGGGGAGAGGGGGGGAAAGAAAGCGCGCTTCGCTCGCTGCATTGATGTTTCCGTTTTCCAGAAATAAACTTGACATCACCCCAAATCACTTTTATAATTGCGCCCATCCTGTCCCACCAAAAGGGGCGGCTCGCGATCGTCACGAAACGCGGGACGGGATGCGGTGGACGCTGGCGGCACGGTTGACGAGTTGTGCCAAGGCGTACGGCGAAGTCGTGTGGTCCTGACGCCCCGACGCTGGCGTCAAGTTCTTGAGAAGCTAACGCTTCTCGGGGGCGATGGTGGCAAGAAAGCCCGATCACCAGGGAGAGCACGTATAAGTCGTAAAACCATTGCGCAGGGAAGGCCGGAGTGTTTCCGCTTCACCTGTATGCTCGTGTGCGCATTTCCTGTGCATCAATGCACACGAGACCGCGGGTGCAGCGTGCACCCGGTCTTCCCTGCGCCCTTTGTTTTTATAGGGGCGAATGTAATTGCAAACCTCGGGCGCATCGTGTCGCGAGAACGAGAAGGTATGTTCATCGTCATCCCGGCCTCCGAGCCGGGACCCATACAGCGCCTATGGCCTTATCTTGCGTCTCGACATAACCGCCAGGGATTATGGATCCCGGCTCAAGGCCGGGACGACGGGAATTTACTTCCCGTAACTCTCGCGCATCTTCGCCTGGATCTTCGCCATGCCGGCAATCCAGCGGTCGTAATTCTCGGTCTTCTTGCGCATATAGCCGAGCACCTGCGGATGCGGCAAAATGACAAACGTCTCCTGCTCCAGGCCCTTCAGCACATCGTCGGCCACCTGCTCTGGCGAGAGATCGCCATCGCCGGATTGCGGGCCTTTGGGAATCGAGCGCAGCATGTTGGTGTCGACGCCCTGCGGGCACAGGATCGAAACCTTGATCCCGTCGGCGCGATGCGAAATTGCGAGGTTCTCGGCAAAGCCCACCGCCGCGTGCTTGGTGGTCGAATAGGCCGGGCTGCCGACCTGCGACAGCAATCCGGCCGCCGAGATGGTGTTGAGGAAATAGCCGCCGCCGCGCGCCTTCATGCGCGGGATCAGATGCCGCGCGGCATAGACATGCGCCATGACATGGATCGCCCAGCTTCGCGCCCACGGTTCGTCGGTGGCGCCGCCGGCATTGACCGACATCGGATCGAAGCCGCCGCCGATGCCGGCATTGGAGCAGAACAGCGCGATCGGGCCGTATTTCTTCTCGGTCTCCTCGATCACATGCAGGATGTTTTTCTCCTGCCCGACGTCGCATTTGAACGCGGCGCCGCCGATCGAGGTCGCAACCGCTTCGGCGCCGGCATGATCGAGATCGACCACCACCACCTTGGCGGCGCCGGCGCGATGAAAGGCTTCGCACAGCGCCTTTCCGATGCCGTTGCCACCCCCGGTCACGACCACGACTTTGCCGGCGACCTGCATCGTACGCTCCCGCTTTTCTCGAGCCTGAACCTTAAAGTTCAGGTCATGACCAGATCGAGCACCGCCGTATAATGGCAGGCCGCGCCCAACAGGACGAAACAATGCCAGATCGCGTTCTGGAAACGCAAGCGCCGCCAGGCATGAAAGATCACGCCAAGGCTATAGAGCGCGCCGCCGGCCACCACGAACCACAGCGCCAGCGCCGGCAGCGCGGCCACCACGCGGTCATAGAGCATGATGCCGCTCCAGCCCATCGCGAGGTAAAGCCCGACCGAGATCCGGTCGAAGCGGCCCGGCAGCACCAGCTTGAGCACAATGCCGACGATCGCCACGCACCACACCCCGGCCAGGAGCGCCATCGCGAAGATGCTGTCCTTCAATTCCATGATGAACGGCGTGTAGGTCGCCGCGATCAACAGGTAGATCGCGGAATGATCGAACCGCCGCAGCACCCATTTGGCGCGCGACACCGGCCACAGATTATAGGTCGCCGACAGCACCAGCATCGCCAGCAGCCCCCCGACATAGACCGATACCACCGCGACATCGAGCGCGCTGGCATAGACCGCCGTCAGCACGATCAGCACGGTGGCCGCGACCAGCCCGCCAAACACCCCGATGCCGTGCACGACGCCGTCGGCGATCAGCTCGGCCCGGTCGTAGTTCCACCCCATCGCGCCAGCCGCCGCATGAACGGAGGTCGAGGCGAATTGCTTCAGTCTGAAGATCGTCATGGTAGTCCTGATTGGCAGCCCTGATAACTCGATAATCGGACGATGAAGGATACCGCCCGAGAGGTCAACGAACTGAAAACCCCTCGGCTCCAATCGCGTCCGAAGTATGAAGCTTGATTTTAGGCCCCCAATCGCCACTTTCCGGGTAGTTTTCCGGACCGTCGTTTACCGGATTTTTGTTCTCCTTTGTATGAAGCTTTTTGCAACCTGATGCCCCCAAGCTTTTCTGATATCGTCGAGGAAGCCCGCCTGTCCGCAAGGGCGCTGTGGGACTATGGCGATCACTTCTTCAACCCGACGGTTCGGCTCGGCGTCACCGGATTGTCACGGGCCGGCAAGACCGTGTTCATCACGGCGCTGGTTCACGGCCTGACCCGCGACGGCCGGCTTCCGGTATTCGAGGCTTTCGCTTCGGGGCGGATCGCCCGCGCCCGGCTCGAACCTCAGCCCGACGACGCGGTGCCGCGGTTCGATTACGAGAGCCACGTCCGCACCCTGATCGAGGAACGCCGCTGGCCGAACTCGACCGTCGATATCAGCGAATTGCGGCTGGTGATCGATTATCAGCGGCACAACGGCGCGGACCGCACGCTGACGCTCGACATCGTCGATTATCCCGGCGAATGGCTGCTTGATCTGCCGCTGCTCAACAAGACTTTTGAGCAATGGTCGGCCGAGAGTCTCGCGCTGTCGCGGCAAGGTCCGCGCGCCAAGCTCGCCTCGCCATGGCATGCGCAGCTTGCGACGCTGAAGCCCGAGGCGCGCGAGGACGAGCAGGCGGCGCTGGCCTCTGCGCGGCTGTTCACCGACTATTTGCGCGCCTGCCGCGACGAACGCTTTGCCATGAGCCTGCTGCCGCCCGGCCGCTTCCTGATGCCGGGTAACCTCGCGGGCTCGCCGGCCCTGACATTTGCGCCGCTCGACGTACCCGCCGACGGCACGGCGCCCGACGGATCGCTATGGGCGATGATGGTGCGGCGTTACGAGGCCTACAAGGACGTCGTGGTGCGGCCGTTCTTTCGCGATCACTTTGCCAGGCTCGACCGCCAGATCGTGCTGGTCGACGCGCTCGCCGCCTTCAACGCCGGCCCCGAAGCGCTGCGCGACCTCGAGGCGGCGCTGGCCGGCGTGCTCGAATGCTTCCGGATCGGACGCAGCACCTTTCTGAGCAATCTGTTCCGGCCGCGGATCGATCGTATTCTTTTCGCCGCCACCAAGGCCGATCATCTGCATCAGTCGAGCCATGATCGCCTCGAGGCGATCTTGCGACGCACGGTGGCAAAAGCCGCCGAACGCGCCGAATATGCCGGTGCTGCGATCGACGTCGTGGCGCTGGCCGCCGTGCGCGCCACCCGCGAGGCGCAGGTGCAGCGCGGCCGCGACAGGCTGCCCTCTATTCTCGGCACGCCCGCGGCCGATGACGGCAACAGTGGCGGCGAGGCATTCGACGGCAATACCGAGGTGGCGACCTTTCCAGGCGACCTGCCTGCCGATCCCGAAGAACTGTTCACGGGCGACGAGGCGTTTCGCGGCCTCTCCAGTACGCCGGCGGAAAAAGCCGATTTCCGCTTCCTGCGCTTTCGGCCGCCGCAACTCGATCAACAGGGTGCGGACAGTCCCATGCTGCCTCACATCCGCCTCGACCGCGCCCTCCAGTTCCTGATCGGAGACAAATTGCAATGAGCGAGCGATCGCCTCATCGGCGCCCCCAGACCTTCAAGCTCGACGACCCCGGCGTGGTCGTGGTCGATCCGGACGAGCACGGCCGGCTGTCGCGCGGCGCCGTGCGCGTGACGCCGGAGTCCGATCCGGCGTTGCTTCCCGTGCCGGTTGACGCGCCACTGTTACCGGCACGGCGCGGCTTCCGATGGGGCGCGCTGTTCTGGACCGCGTTGGGCGGGCTGGTGCTGCTCGGCCTCGGGCTCAGCGTCACCCATCTGATCGAGGACCTTTTCTCGCGCAACGAGGAACTTGGTTTTGTCGGCCTCGCCTGCGCCCTCGTCGCGGCGCTGGCGCTTGTCGTCATCGTCGCCCGCGAAGCGTTCGGGCTGGCACGGCTGGCGACCATCGAAAAATTGCATCTGCGCGCCGCCGAAGTGCTGGCCAGTGATGATCGCGCCGCAAGCCGGACCATCGTGCAGGAGCTTGTGAAAATCGCACACCAGAACCCGCAACTGGCCCGCGCCCGCGCCGCACTACAAAACCATGCCGACGACATCATCGACGGCGCCGACATGATAAGACTCGCCGAGCGCGAATTGATGACGCCGCTCGACCGCGAAGCCCGTCGCCTGGTCTCGGCCGCCGCGCAGCGCGTCTCGATCGTCACCGCGGTCAGCCCGCGCGCGCTGGTCGACGTGCTCTTTGTGTTCATCGCGTCGTTGCGGATGATCCGGCAACTGGCGCGGCTTTATGGCGGCCGGCCGGGCACGCTCGGCATGATCCGGCTGCTGCGCCATGTCATCGCCCATCTCGCGGTCACCGGCGGCATGGCGGCAAGCGACAGCATGATCCAGCAGATGCTCGGCCACGGCATCGCCGCCAAACTGTCGCAGCGGCTCGGCGAAGGCATCCTCAACGGGCTTTTGACCGCGCGGCTCGGCCTCGCCGCAATCGACGTCACCCGCCCGCTGCCGTTCACCGCGTTGCCCCGCCCGGCACTCTCCGACCTCGCGAAAGATTTGCTACGCAAGCGGGAGGATGGCGAGGAGTGAGGGGTTGATTGCTCCCTTATCGTTACCTCGGCGCCACGATCTTCGTGCGCAGCGACATCAGGCCCTCGAACGCGATCACCATGTCGTCGCCGGGCCGCAGATACAGCTCGTCGGCATTGGGTTGGCCGACCGCGACGCCGCTTGGCGCGCCCATCGCTATCAAATCGCCGGGCTGGAACACCACATGGCGAGAAAAATGCTCCAGCACGTCCGCGATCTTGTAGAGATAATCGCCGGTGTTGGAGCGCAGCCGCCGCTTGCCATTGACGTCGCAGGTGACCCAGAGATTTTCGGTGTCGGCGACCTCGTCGATGGTCAGGACGTAGGGGCCGACCGCGCCAAAGCCCGGCATGTTCTTGGCGGTCCAGAACCGGCTGCCGGAGGCCACCTCGCGCTGCTGGATCTCGCGGGCGCTGATGTCGTTGGTGAGCGTGAAGCCGGCGATGTAATCCATCGCGTCCGCTTTCTTGACGCCGTGGGCGCGCTTGCCGATGACATAACAAAGCTCCGGCTCGTAATCGAGCTTGACGATATCCGCGGGTTTTACCACCTCGTCGCCATCGCCCGACATGGTGTCGATCAGCTTGATAAAACCGGTCGGCTCGTTCGGCACCTCGGTCAGCATCTTGTTGGCCGCGAGCTCCTCGCGGTGCCGCTTGTTGTTCTTGCCGACACAAAAGAATTTCGACGGATCCGGAATCGGCGGCAGGAATTTGACGCTCGCAGCCGGTCGATAGACTTCCCGAGAATCCGCCAAATCGACGATCTTGGTAATGTCCGCGAGCACTTCTTTGCCACTAGTGAGAGCTTCTTTGACACTCGTGGCAGGAACCGGCTTGCCGAACACACCCGCCAGGGCGACGACATCGAAAACCTTATCTCCGCGGACCACGCCGAATCGCGACTGCAACGTCGAATCGGTAAAGGTTGCAAGACGCATGGTTTACTTTCCTCCCGGCAATTGCACGTTATTGTCTTTCACGAGCTTGCTCCATTTGGCAACGTCGGCATTGATGTAGCGGCCGAACTCTTCCGGCGTCTGCGGCTTCGGTTCGGCGCCGAGCGTTGCCAGATGGTCGCGAAAGCCCTGGGTCTGCATCGCCGCGACGATGACTTCGTTGATCTCCTTGACGATCGCGGGCGGCGTATTCGGCGGCGCCAGCAGGCCGAACCAGCCGACCGCCTCATAGCCGGGCACCGCGTCGGCAACCGTCGGCACGTCGGGATAGAATTTGGAGCGCTGCGTGTCGGTGACGCCGAGCGCCTTCAACTGGCCGGATTGCACGAATTGCTGCACCACCGGTCCCGGCGCGAACATGATGTCGATGCGCCCGCCGAGCAGGTCGGTGACCGCGGGCTCGGTGCCCTTGTAGGGCACGTGCAGCAGCTTGATGCCGGTGGCGCTCGCGAACAACAGCCCCGACAGATGCGACGCGGCCCCTACCCCCGACGAGCCGAATGTCAGTCCCTCCGGTTTCTCTTTGGCATAGCGGATCAAATCCGCTGTTGTCTGCACCGGAAGTTTCGGGCTGGCGACCAGCAAATAAGGCGGTGCGGCGCCGATCACGATCGGGCTGAGATATTTGTTGACGTCGAACGGGCCGTCATTGCCGGCGCCCGCGGACACCGCCATCAGCGCGCCAGTCGACGCCATCAACAGCGTATAGCCATCGGGCGCAGCCTTCATCGCGGCGCGGGTGCCGATCGCGCCGGATGCGCCCGGCTGATTTTCCACGACCACCGGCTGGCCCCATTTTTTGTTCAGGCTGTCAGCGATGATGCGCGCCAGCACGTCGGTGCCGCCGCCGGCTGCAAACGGGACGATCATCCGGATCGCATGGTCGGGGTAATCGGCCGCTACAGCCTGCGGCGCGACGGCACACAACGAGAGCGCCACGATCATGGCTCGATGCATCATGGAGATTCTCCGGCGTGGATCGAAGCAACGTTTGAACGCGCAAGCCATCTAGCGGGTCTGGCTCGCAATGAAATCCCCGATCAGACGCAGCGCCTCGACGGAAGCCGGCCCGGTCGGGTTCTGCGAAACAAACGTGTGGGGCTCGCCCTCGAATTTTCGCAGCGTGATGTTGCCGCCCGCTTTGGCGTAGGCGGCGGCAAATTTATCCGCCATGTCGGGCGTGACATTGGCGTCGGCGGTGCCCTGGATCAGCAGCGCCGGCGGCAATCTTGGTGTCACCCCGCTTTCCAGGATGGCTTGCGGGCTGGCTTCCGCCATCGTGGCTTCATCGCCAAAGAAGGCGTGGTGGTTTTTGACCAGCCGCTCATTGCCGGTTTTTTTTGCCATCCGGTAGCGCGCAACCGGATCGGAAATCGGCCAGCACACCACGACATAGTCGAGGCCGGCATCGACATCGCCCGCGTTCGGAAGCTTCAGAGCCGTATATCTGGGATCGTGCGGCCGCAGCACGTTCAACAGCAGTTGATGGCCGCCGCTCGAGGTGCCCAGTCCACCCACCTTGCGAGCATCGCCGCCCAACCGCGCGATATTGGTTTTCAGCCAGCGGATGCCGAGGTTGACGTCGGCAATACCGGCGGGATACGGCGCGGCCGGCGCCAGCCGGAACTCGAGCGCCAGCACGGCGGTGCCCGCGGCTGCGACGGCATTGTGGATCACCACATTGTTCAGGCGGTCGCCGCCGGTCCAGGCGCCGCCGTGAACCTCGACGACCGCGGGAAAGCCCGAGAGGCCGCGCGGCCGATACAGACGCGCGATCAGCGCCGCATCGCCGGCGCGGCCGAACTCGATATCCTCGACATCGACTTGATGGGCTTTGGCGGGGCTGCTCGTCGTCATGCGGAATACTCTTTTCGGTATTTTGGCAGAATTCAACTAGCGCCTAATTCAGCCGACCTCAACCGGCATCGCATGGCCGGCCTCGATCCGGACATCGCCCGCCAGCACCCGCCAGCGAAACAGCGGTGCACCCGGCGGCGGCGAAAGCTCCGGTGTCCAGCCGGTCACTTTCTGCAGCTCGTAACGGTCCATCACGTCTCCGCGCCAGACACGGTCGACCTCTTCGAGCGGTTCCCGCACCGCCGTCGTCTCGAGCCAGATCGTATTGTCCCTGTCGGGCATCCTCACAACGTAAACGCCGGCATGGCCCCTGATCCGGTCCATGCCAGGATCGCGAAAGCCCATGAAGCGACCGCGCTCGTTGATCTGGATCACCGGCACCCGGTCTTTAAAATACCAGCGCATCATGGCGTAGGTACGGTAGTCGGTGGTCGCGATCCAGGTCGCGCCAGTCTTCTGCAGTTCGGCTTCCGCCCGGTCGGCGACCTGCTGGTATCCCGCCTCGCCTCCGATCGGATCGATGGCGCCGATCAGGTTCCAGGGAATGATGGTGTAATAGAGAAACACCAGCACGACATAGACGATGCCAGTCACGACGGCGATGTTGAGCCATGTGCTGGTCGACCTGATCATCCCTGCCCGCCACTTTTCACGCGGCAGCATCGCGACGTTGATGGCGGTGGCGGCAAAGCCGGCCGGCCACAGGAACATCGGCCAGGTGTCGCCGACCCGCAGCGTCAGCGACTTCCAGAAAAAGTAGCAGAACGGCACCAAGACGCTGGTCGACAGCAGGATCGCCACGGGTTCGCGGCGGCGATATCCCCGCCATGCCGTCAACGTCACGCCCGACAGAACCACCGGCAGCATCACGAACCCGACCAGCCCGAATTGCAGCGCAAGGAACTCGCCAACGGTGCGCAGCGACAATTCATGGGTGGCAATCGCGCGAACCGACTGGAACCGGAACGAGGCCCAATCATGCTCGCCATTCCAGATCAATACCGGCAGGAACACCGCAACCGCAATCAGCGCCGCGAGCCAGGCCGAGGCGCCGGTCAGCCAGCGCCGGCGCCAGTCCGGCACCAGCATGAACGCCAGCACCGCCGGCACCAGCATCAGGACAGTGAATTTCGACAACAGCGCGAGCCCCGCGAACAGGCCCGCGGCCAGCCACCAGCGCGCATCGCCGCTCTCGGCAAGCCGCACCAGCGCCCACAGCATCGCGACCGCGAACGGGATCATCGCCACGTCCGGCGACACCTTGGCCATCAAGAGTCCGTAATACAGCGCGGCTTCCGGCAACAGCACCGCGAGCATGACGGCCCTGACATCATGGGTCACGCGCCGGACGATGTCGGCGAGCAGCAGCTGGGTGACCAGCATCGCCAGGATTCCGGCGAACCGGACGCCGAAATTGGTGTCGCCGAAGATCGCGGTGCCGAAGCGGATAAACCAGGCGATCATCGGCGGATGATCGAGGAAGGACAGCACGCTCTCCTTCGACCAGGTCCAGTAATAGGCCTCGTCCGTGCGCAGATCGATCACGCAGGCGTAAATCACCCGCATCGCCGTCATCGCGGCAATCAGCGCGATCACCCCCGCCCATTGCCGGCGAACGGCATGGTCGGGCACGGCAGGGCGATCGGGCGCGGTCGTCATGGTGCCTTCTCCCCGACTCCGGAAGGGGTGTCAACGTGCCGCATGGGGAGAAATATCAGGTAACGCCCGGGGTACGCGCACGTCCAGGCAGGTCGCGAAATACTGTTCATCGAGGGAATTAAACCCTACCATCGCCGGTATCTATTTCATGAACCAGATGACCGCGCAGATCCGAACCCGATTGACACAATGGCTCCGCGGCATCGGCGTCCGGCAGGTCCGCCTCGCCTGCGGCCTGGTGTTGTTCACCTATCTGATCAGCCATTTCCTCAACCACGCGCTCGGCAATATCTCGATGGAGGCGCTGGCCGCGGGCGTGCACTACCACATCATGTTCTGGCAGTTCCCGCCGGTCGCGATCGTGTTCTATACTGCGGCGCTAGTGCACACCTGCCTCGGCATCTGGGCGCTCTACCAGCGGCGACAGTTCGGCTGGAAGGCGATCGAGCCGCTGCAGCTCGTGCTGGGGCTGAGCATCCCCGCGATGATCGCGGCTCACGTCATCGGCGCACGGCTCGGCCAGACGCTGTTCGGCCACGAAAAGCTTTATCCGCAGGAAATTTATGCGTTCTGGGTGGCTCACCCGTACAAGATATGGCTGATGTCGAGCGTGCTCGTCATCGCCTGGATCCATGGCAGCATCGGCCTTTATTTCTGGCTGCGGATGAAAGCCTTTTTCAAGCGCGCCGCGCCATTCCTGCTCGCGGCCGCGGTGCTGGTTCCGACGCTGGCGTTGCTCGGCTTTTACCAGGGCGGACGGAGCGTCGCAGCCGACAGCGACGACGAGGACTGGCGGGTCAACAATCTGTCCGCGCGTCAGGTCGGGACCGCGACCCAGCAGGAAACGCTGGATGACATCGCCGACTATTTCCTGATCGGCTATCTTGGCCTGGTCGGACTGGTGTTGCTGGCGCGCGGCGCGCGGGCGCTGAACGAGCGGCGCGGCGGCATGATCAACCTGTCCTACGGCAATGGCCGCAATATCCGGGTGCCGAAAGGCTTTAGCGTGCTGGAAGCGAGCCTGCGCAACAATGTGCCACATGCCAGCGTCTGTGGCGGCCGCGCCCGCTGCTCGACCTGCCGTATCCGGGTGATCGGCGACTGCAGCGCGTTGCCGGAACCGTCCAAGCGCGAAGCTTTCGTGCTCAACCGCGTTCGCGCCGCCGATCCTTCGATCCGGCTGGCCTGCCAGTTGCGTCCGACCGAGGACCTGTCGTTCTTCCAGCTCTTCATGCCACACACGATGTCGGCCAACGCGCACGCCACACATCCGCATCGCATCGGCCAGGAGCGCTATCTCGTCAGCATGTTCGTGGATATGCGCGGTTCGACCAGGCTTGCCGAAGCGCGGCTGCCGTTCGATACCGTCTTCATCGTCAACCGTTTCCTCGGCGCGGTGTCGCAGGCCGTGATCGAATGCGGCGGCCAGCCCAACCAGTTCGTCGGCGACGGCGAACTGGCGTTGTTCGGACTGCAGTGCGATCCGCAGACCGCATGCCGCCAGGCCTTGAAGGCCGCGGCGATGATCGCGGCCAATGTCGAGGAGTTGAATCGATTTCTCAGCCACGACTTGAATGAACCGATCCGCTTCGGCGTCGGCATCCATGGCGGTGAAGTGATCATCGGCGACATCGGCTATCGCGATCACATGGTGTTCACCGCGCTCGGCGATGCGGTCAATGTCGCGGCGCGACTGCAGGACATGACAAAAAACCTCGGCTGCGAAACCATCGTCTCCGAAGAGGTTTGCATCACCGCCGGCCTCGTGGCCGACAGCCTGCCCAGGCAGGAAGTCGCGATCCGCGGGCGCGGCGAGCCGATGATTGTGCGCACCATCGCCAGCGCGAAAAGTCTGGCCGCGCTGGTCGATGCGCCGGAGCTGGCCGAAGTTCCTGGCTGAACAGGCGTTCAGAAAATTCTCCTGCCATTCTCCCGAACTTTCTCGAACCGCGTTTTCGTAGCGCGCGACTGACGAGCGGTGGGTAATTTGAGACCTGAACTGAAACCCGCGCCGCGTGCGCATCATTCGAGGAGAACGACCATGCTTCGCAAACTTGCTCTTGGACTTGTTGCCGCCGCCTCGCTGAGCGCGATGGCGCTGGCTCCCTCCGCCGCTTCCGCCCATCCCTGGGGTGGCGGCTGGGGCTGGGGCGGCGGCTTCCATCACTTCCACGGCTTCGGCGTCGGCTACATCACCGCACCCGCCTACGCCGACAATGGCTGCTATGTGACCCGCAGCGTCCCCACGCCGTACGGCTATCGCCTGCGCACTTTCAACGTCTGCTACTGATCCGAGCCGCTCAGTTTCCGGATCTAACTGCCCCGATCGCCTTGCGCGGCCGGGGCGGTTGACGCGATTTCGAGCCGGAAACCGGCAAAATGCGCGAAATTTGCCCCGATTATGATCGTTTTCCGCCGGAATCCTCCTGTGGTTTAAGCTATCAAGGTTCGCGTATACCGCGTATCGTGCGCCCGTCGGACATGCCGGTTTGCGGGGACTGGCGGTTCGTGATCGTTTTTTGATCCCGCGGAGACGACGTGATGGCTAAAGGTACTGTGAAGTGGTTCAACGCGACCAAGGGGTACGGATTTATTCAGCCCTCCAGTGGCGGCAAGGATGTTTTCGTTCATATTTCAGCAGTCGAGAAGGCTGGCCTGTCCTCGCTTAACGAGGGGCAGACGGTGGAGTACGAAGAGGTCGCCAATCGCGGCAAAACCTCGGCCGAGAACCTCAAGGTTTAAGGCTGCGACGTTAAGGCTGGGATCGGCATCGGCACCCTCTCGGACGTAATCCGGGAGCGGGGCTTGCTCCAACACCTCAGACAAACACATCGTTCGGCAGGAGCAGGCGATGCTCTTGCACGCTTTGGATTTCGGTGCCGAGGCGCTGAATTCGGCGCCAAGGCGCCATTGAACCGGTGCCACGCGCCGGCTTTTGCTTTTCATTTTTCCTTTTGCCATTGAGCAAGCGTCATGACGTCCGGCGCCTGGCCATAGCCGCGCGGCCAGAGGTCCACGACCCACTCGATCTTGCTCGCGCGATCGACCAGCACCGCGGTGTTGTGCGGCAGTTGCAGCGCCAGCGGATTGCCGCGGTAATGCGGATCGCCAACATCATGGAATTTGAACAGGCCCCATTGCTGCAGCACCAGCAGCAGGCTGGTAACGTCGCGCGTGGTGTCCCAGCAATCGTAATTGTGCTTGTCGTCGAGCGCGCGGACGTCCGCATTCGCTACCCGCTTGTTGGTTCCGATCACCGGCCCCATGCGGCGGTCGAACCAGATCACGGCGCGCTGCGCCGCGGCCCGCTCCGCCACGGCCGAGGCGTGGCCTGAGCCCATGATATGCGTCAAAGCGGCGCGGTCGCCGGACGTGAAATTCAGGATCTCGCGGCGGCGGCACACAAAACCGTAGCAGACCGTCATGGCGGTTGCCGACGGCGGATAGATCGACACCGAGCTGTAGAGCTGTGCCTGCGCCGAACTCAATTCGCCCGCGCGCAGCGGCGAGGCCGCCGCGACCGGCATCGATCCCAACCACGATAGCGCAAATATCAGGCGCCCGGCGGGTTGGCCCGCTCGCCTCCACAATCGCATCAGGTTCATCGTTCGCCGCACTTCACATCAATTTCGTGCGAAACCTATCGCAGCCGTTTCGCGATTCCAAGCCGCGGTCCATGATGGCAACCGGGAACTTCAGGTCATGCCGTGATGTCCGAGCCTTCACCACCGCCGCCTTTTTCCGCGCCGTATGCGCCGGACGATCGCCTGATCGCGGCGCGGCTGCTCGAAGCGCCCCGGCCGGACGCAAGCCAGGAGCAGCGGATCGACGACACCGCGACGCGGCTGATCGAGGCGATCCGCGCCAATGACGATCCGCTCGGCGGCGTCGAGGACATGCTGCGCGAATTCGCGCTGTCGACCAAAGAGGGATTGGCGCTGATGGTGCTGGCGGAGGCGCTGCTGCGGGTGCCGGACGCCCATACCGCCGACCGCTTCATCGAGGACAGGCTCGGCCAGGGCGATTTCATCCATCACGAGACCCGCTCCAGCGCTTTCCTGGTCAATGCGTCGGCATGGGCGCTCGGGATGTCGGCCCGAGTGATCCAGCCCGGCGAAACACCGCAGGGCACCATTGGCCGGCTCGCCAAGCGACTCGGCCTGCCGGCGGTGCGCGCCGCGACACGGCAGGCGATGCGGCTGATGGGCAGCCATTTTGTACTGGGCGAAACCATCGAGGCCGCGCTCGAGCGCGCGCAGGGCGACCAGGCGCCGGCGCCGCGCTATTCCTTCGACATGCTCGGCGAAGGCGCCCGCACCGCCGAAGATGCCGTGCGCTATTTCAATTCCTACGCCAGCGCGATCGAGGCGATCGGCCGCAACGCCGGTCACCGGCCGCTGCCGGACCGGCCCGGCATTTCCGTAAAACTCTCGGCGCTGCATCCGCGCTACGAGGCGGTGAGCCACAGCCGCGTGATGAGCGAACTGGTGCCGCGGCTGATCGATCTGGCGCGACAGGCCAAGGCCCATGACCTCAATTTCACCGTCGATGCCGAGGAAGCCGACCGGCTGGAACTGTCGCTCGACGTGATCGCGGCGGCGTTGGGCGACAATTCGCTCGCGGGCTGGGACGGTTTTGGCCTGGCGATCCAGGGTTACCAGAAGCGCGCCGCAGCCGTGGTCGATTATGCCGACAGTCTCGCGCGGCACCTCAACCGCCGCCTGATGGTGCGGCTGGTCAAGGGCGCCTATTGGGACACCGAGATCAAGCGCGCGCAGGAGCGCGGCCTCGACGACTATCCGGTGTTTTCGCGCAAGGCGATGACCGACCTGAACTACATCGCTTGCGCGCGGCAATTGCTGGCGCTGCGGCCGCGCATATTTCCGCAATTCGCGACCCACAACGCATTGACCGTCGCGACCGTCCTCGAACTCACAGGAAACAGCGGCGGCTTCGAATTCCAGCGCCTGCATGGCATGGGCGACGCGCTCTACGCGCAATTGGGCCGAGACCGCCCGGAGCTTGCCTGCCGCACCTATGCGCCGGTCGGCAGCCACCGCGACCTGCTCGCCTATCTGGTACGGCGGCTGCTCGAGAACGGCGCCAATTCGTCCTTCGTGGCGCTCGCCGCCGACCAGAACATTCCGGTGACGACGCTGCTGCGCCGCCCGGCCGAGATCGTCGGCACCCCCGAGCATGCCCGGCATCCCAACATTCCCTTGCCGCGCGATCTCTATTTGCCGCAGCGGCACAATTCGCGCGGCATCGAATTCGGCGAGCGCGCCCCGCTGAGTGATTTGCTTGCGGCGGTCGCAGCCGGCCAAGCAAAAGCCGAGCGTGCGGCCGACATCGGTCCCGAAGCGGTCGGCCGCCTGGTTGCTGCCGCGCAAACCGGATTTTATGATTGGGACAGAACGCCGGCTCCAGCGCGCGCCGCGACATTGGAAAAGGCCGCCGATCTGCTGGAGCAGCGCCGCGCGCATTTCATCGCACTGCTGCAATCCGAGGGTGGCAAGACGCTCGACGACGCGCTGTCCGAAGTTCGCGAGGCCGCCGATTTCTGCCGCTACTACGCCGCCCAGGGCCGCAAGTTGTTCGGCGAGGGCGAAGCGATGCCTGGGCCGACCGGCGAGAGCAATGTGCTGCGGCTGCGTGGCCGCGGTGTGTTCGTCGCGATCTCGCCGTGGAATTTCCCGCTGGCGATCTTTCTCGGTCAGGTCACCGCGGCGCTGATGGCCGGTAACGCCGTGATGGCGAAACCCGCCGAACAGACGCCGCTCATCGCAACCATGGCGGTCCGGCTGCTGCACGAGGCCGGTGTCCCCATTTCCGCGCTGCGTCTGGCGCAAGGCGATGGCCGCATTGGCGCGGCGCTGGCCGCGCATCCCGATATCGCCGGCGTGGTGTTTACCGGCTCGACCGAGGTGGCGCGATCGATCAACCGCGCGCTCGCCGCCAAGGACGGCCCGATCGTGCCGCTGATCGCGGAAACCGGCGGCATCAATGCCATGATCGTCGACGCCACCGCGCTGCCTGAGCAGGTCGCCGACGACGTCGTCACTTCCGCGTTCCGCTCGGCGGGCCAGCGCTGTTCGGCGCTGCGGTTGCTGTTCGTCCAGGACGACGTCGCCGACCGCATGATCGAGATGATCGCGGGCGCCGCGCGCGAATTGAAGATCGGCGACGTGCGCGATGTCGCGGTGCATGTCGGGCCGGTGATCGACGCGGAAGCCAAGCAGCGTCTCGACGCGCATATCGCGCGCATGAAGCAATCGGCGCGGATGCATTTCGCGGGCATTGCGCCCGCCGGCAATTACGTCGCGCCGCATATTTTCGAACTGGCGAGCGCGGACCAACTGACGGAGGAAGTTTTTGGACCGATCCTGCATGTCGTTCGCTACCGCGCCGACGGAATCGAATCCGTGCTGCGATCGATCGCGCGCTCCGGCTACGGGCTGACGTTGGGCATTCACTCGCGGATCGACGACACCGTCGAGGATGTGATCGGCCGGCTGCAGGTCGGCAACATCTATGTCAATCGCAACATGATCGGCGCGGTGGTCGGCGTGCAGCCGTTCGGCGGCCATGGCCTGTCGGGCACCGGCCCCAAAGCCGGCGGCCCGCATTATCTGGCACGCTTCGCCACCGAGCAGACCGTGACGATCAACACGGCCGCAGCCGGCGGCAACGCGGCACTGCTGTCGGGGGATGAAGGCTGACTGCACGACCGCGTAGAGCCTGTAGCCCGCGTGAGCGGAGCGATATGCGGGGACGCCTGTCCCGGATCTCGCGGAGCCTGTCATCGGGCGCGCATTCGCGCGACCCGTTGGCTCATCCGGCCTACGATCATGAACATAGGTTCTCATTCTCGCG
>Ga0208589_1000584_pt1 | contig 16904 bp, 17 predicted proteins | sample NGESurshal092012_2_FD_184486 | JGI IMG/M metagenome (GOLD analysis project Ga0208589, IMG submission 184486) | Arctic peat soil microbial communities from Barrow, Alaska - NGEE Surface sample F53-2 shallow-092012 (SPAdes) | ecosystem: Environmental > Terrestrial > Soil > Wetlands > Peat ... | reverse complement strand
CGGTCGGCCTCGGGCCGGTGGGCAATACCTTCTTCGTCTTCTCCACCATGGTCATTTCGGTGCCCACGGGAATAAAAATATTCAATTGGCTTGCTACGATCTGGGGTGGAAAGATCGTCTTCGCGCTGCCCATGATGTTCTCGATCGGCTTCCTCTTCCAGTTCCTGATCGCCGGGCTCACCGGTATCATGCTCTCCGCCGCACCGTTCGACTGGCAGCTCACCGCCTCCTACTTCGTCGTTGCCCACTTTCACTACGTCATCGTCGGAGCGATCATCTTCGCCATCTTTGCGGCCTTCTACTATTGGTATCCAAAGGCGACGGGCCGCATGCTGAATACCACCCTGGGCAAGTGGCACTTCTGGATCTTCCTCATCGGCTTCCATCTGACCTTCGACTTTATGCATATCCCGGGTCTACTGGGGATGCCGCGCCGCGTTTACACCTACGAGGCGAGCCGCGGCTGGGGAACATGGAACATGATCGTCGGCATTGGAGCGATCTTCCAGGCGGTCGCGATCCTCATCTTCGCCTACAATCTCGTGCGCTCGTACAAGCACGGTGAGATTGCGGGACACGATCCGTGGGATGCGTGGACACTCGAATGGGCCACCACCTCTCCGCCCCCGGCCTACAACTTCGCCGTCGATCCAGCCGTAAACAGCCGACGTCCCTTATGGGATATCAAACACCCTGAAGATCCGGACACCGATTACGAATGACAACGACCAGCACAATACCCGTCAATATAGAGAGCGAGTCCGCCTGGGAGCTTCCGTATCGGGGCACGATTGGCATGGTGTGCCTCATCATTGCCGAGGCGGCAATCTTTGCCATCTTTTTTGTCTCCTACATCTTCTATCTGGGCAAGAGCCTCAGCGGCCCGACTCCCGATCAGGTGCTGGAGCTGCCTATCTTCGGGACTATCTGCCTGCTTTCCAGCAGCATCACGGTGCACTGGGCCGTCAGCGCTTTGCGTAAGAAGAACCTGCGCGGCTGCACACTTGGCCTTGCATCCACTGTCCTCTTAGGTGCTCTCTTTCTATTGACCACGGCTCAGGAGTGGTACCACCTCATCCACGACAAGGGACTCACCATCCGCACCAACCTTTTCGGCACGACGTACTACTCGTTGGTCGGCCTGCATGCGACGCACGTGATCGTGGGCCTCATCATGCTTTCGATCGCGCTTGGCGTCTCGCTCTCTGGCAACATCAAGGCATCGCACGCCCATAAGCTTGAAGTCCTTTCACTTTACTGGCACTTCGTCGACGCCATCTGGGTTGCCGTATTTCTGGTCGTCTACGTCATCGGCAGATAAATTTCGGGACAGGAGGAACAGCCATGCAGGATGAAGATCAAATCGATGCACCCCATGATGACCACACGAGAATAGCCGGGGCCGTTCAACTCCCTGCGCCCACCGTTTGGCCGATGGTGCTCTCTCTCGGCATCGCCCTGATGCTTGCGGGGCTGGTCACACACTGGGTCATCAGCCTCCTCGGCCTTCTCCTTACGCTTCGAGGGGCATGGGGATGGTTCTTTCAGATCTTTCCGCATGAGCATCACATCTACGTCCCGATACAGGCAGAACTGATCGAAATTACCAGCACGCGCGGCACGCGCGAACGTCTGCCGGACAGCGTGATGCACCGGAAGATCATTCCAATCGAGACCTTCAGCCTGACTGCCGGCATCAAGGGAGGTATCGCCGGTGGACTCGCTATGACGGTCCCCGCGGGCATCTTCTCGGTCGTCAAATACCACAGCTTCTGGTACGCCGCGAATCTTCTCGCCGCCGGAGGCTTCGTGAGCTGGGCCGGTAAAAGCAACCAGTTCCTCGGCGAATTCCATCTCGTAGGCTTCCTCGCCGCAACCGCTATCCACGGGCTTGCCTCTATCCTCATCGGTCTGCTCTACGGCGCGATGCTTCCCATGTTTCCCCGTAAGCCTATCCTGACTTGCGGCTTCGTCGCACCGTTTCTCTGGACCGGAATCCTCTACTCCGCACTGGACATCATCAGCCCGATCCTCAATGCGCGGATCGACTGGTTCTGGTTCGTCATCTCCCAGATCGCTTTCGGCCTCGTCTGCGGCTATGTCGTCAACCGCGAGGTCAAGGTCCGTACACCACAGTTTCGGGCCCTGCCGTTCTCCGTTCGCGCCGGTATCCACGGCGACCACGCCGTTTTCACCGACACCAAACAAGACACGAAAGACGACGAGCAATGATCCTCGCCCTCCTCTTATCCTCTCGATACTGCAAGGCTTTTGTGGCAGGCGTAATTTGCCTCGCAACCGCAGGCTGCAGCCACATTCCCGGCCGTCCCGGCCCAGGCCCGGAGGTGGTGCGCCCCGAACAAGTGCTCGACTTCCCTACCCTCTATAAACAGAACTGCGCGGCCTGCCACGGCGAATCCGGCAAAGACGGAGCGGCCATCCCTCTCTCCAATCCTGTCTATCTTTCGATTGCGGGAGAAGATCAGATCCACCAGATCATCGCCAATGGCGTCGCCGGAAGGCTGATGCCCCCCTTCGCAAAATCCGCCGGAGACATGTTGACGGACCAGCAGGTGACCGCTCTCGCCGACGGCATCGTGCGCACATGGGGCAAGCCCAATCTTCTGGCGGGGCAGAACCCGCCGCCTTACGCCGCCCCTCTCCCCGGTGACGCAACCCGCGGGCAACAAGCCTTCATCACCTCCTGCGCCCGCTGCCACGGCGCCACAGGGGAAGGCCTGCAAACCGGTGCCAACAAACAAGGCTCCATTGTCGACCCGTCGTACCTTGCACTGATCAGCGCGCAGAGCCTCCGCACTATCATCGTTGCCGGATTGCCTGATCGCAGCATGCCCGACTGGCGCACCGATTCCGCGCAGCCGCTCACCGACCAGCAGGTCACCGACATCGTCGCATGGCTCACATCGCATCGCGCCTCGAACCCGGGCCAACCCTACCCCACCGATTCAACCCCTCCACCAGGAACAGCACCAGGAGCAGCACAATGACGACCCCTGAACAGGTCTCGCCCGACACCACGACCCCTGAAGGGCAGCCTCCCGATCCGCAAGCCGGCCACTCCAGGCGAGTCTTCCTCTTCAAACTCTCGCTCTTCCTGAACGGAATCGTGGGCGTCATCCTCGCTGTTCCGATCGTCGGCTATCTCCTTGGGCCGACGATCAAGAAGCGTGCTAACTCCGACTCCTGGATCGCCCTCGGCCCGCTGACAGACTTTCCGCAAGGCCAGACCCGGCTGGCCAGCTTCCGCAGCCCCCACACCACTCCATGGGACGGCCAGACCGGAGACATCCCCTGCTGGGTAAGCCGTGTGTCCGCGAATAAACTCCAGGTCTTCGCCATTAACTGCGCGCACCTCGGCTGCCCCGTCCGCTGGTTCGCCCAGTCGCAGCTCTTCCTCTGCCCTTGCCACGGCGGGGCCTACTACGCCGACGGTTCCCGCGCCTCCGGCCCACCCGAGCGCGGCCTCTTCGAGTACGAGCACAAGATCGTCGCCAACACGCTCATGATCAAAGCAGGCAAGATGCCCACGCTGGCGCCCGACTCGCACGCACAGGTCGTTCTACCCCTGACACAAATCGATGGCGTGCACACTCAGCTCGCCTCGATAGAAAAGCCAGCCCCGAGGTGCGCCTCATGCCAGGGATAAAACAACGCGGCATCGAAATCTACAACTGGTTCGAGCAGCGCCTCGGTCTCGGTACGCCCGTCATCGAAGCCGCCGAGCATCCCGTTCCCGCGAGCACTGCAAGCTGGTTCTACGTCTTCGGCAGCGCGGCCACCGTCATCCTCGGCCTCCAGATCCTCACCGGAATCCTCCTCGGCCTCGTCTACACTCCCTCCGCCAGCCACGCCTGGGCCAGCCTCGAATTCCTCAACCATAGCGTCGAGCTCGGCTGGTTCATCCGCGCCCTCCACGGCTGGGGCTCCGACTTCATGATCGCCATCGTGCTCATCCACATGGCGCAGGTCTTCCTCTTCGGAGCCTACAAATTCCCCCGCGAGCTCACCTGGATCGTCGGCGTCTTCCTCCTGCTCCTCACCCTCGCCATGGCCTTCACCGGCCAGGTCCTGCGCTTCGACCAGGACGCCTACTGGGGCCTCGGCATCGGCGCTTCCATCCTCAGCCGCGTTCCCTACATCGGCGGCCGCCTTGTCGATCTCATGCTCGGCGGGCCCATCATCGGCGGCCCCACGCTCTCGCGCTTCTTCGATCTGCACGTCTTCATCATCCCCGGCCTTCTTCTTCTACTCGTAGGCCTGCACCTCCTCATGGTCCTTCGCCTCGGCATCAACGAGTGGCCCATGCCAGGCCGCATCGTCACCAAGCAAACCTACGCCAGCGACTACCACAACCTCACCGAGAAGACCGGCATCCCCTTCGTTCCCGACGCCGCCTGGAAAGATGCCATCTTCGCCGCGGCCATCATGCTCGCCATCATCGCCTGCGCGCTCTTCTTCGGACCCTTCGGCCCCACCGGCCAGCCCGACCCCACCATCATCCAGACCGCGCCCAAACCAGACTTCTTCTTCCTCTGGATCTACGCCGTCCTCGCCTACCTTCCTCCCGCCATCGAAACGCCAGTCCTCTTCATCGCCCCCACCGTCATCATCATCGGGCTGCTGCTTCTGCCGCTCGTAGCGGGCGAAGGCGAAAAGCACTGGTCGCGCCGCCCGGTAGCCGTTCTTATGGTTGCCCTCATCGCCGTCACCCTCGGCGTCTTCACCCGCCTCGGCACCTACACCCCGTGGAGCCCCGTCATGAACGCCTGGACCAGCGACGCCGTGCCCCCGGCCTACCTGCACAACCGCACTCCCCTCGAACGCGAAGGCGCCATCGTCTTCCAGAACAAGCAGTGCCGCGACTGCCACTCGATTGGCGGTGAAGGCGGACTGCGAGGCCCCGCGCTGGACTCGATCGCTTCGCGGATGACGGAGGACCAGATCATCCGGCAGGTTTTGCAGGGAGGCGGAAACATGCCCGCCTATGGCAAGGCGCTCAGCCCATCCGAAACGACGGCCCTCGTCCGCTTCCTCACCACGCTGCGCGGCAACAACCTGACCCCAGCGATAGACGCCTCGCGCCACCTGGCCATGTCCACTCAACCTGCTTCTAAGTAACGACGCGCTCCCCGCCTACGAAACCAAATGGCGAAACTCAGGGGAGCGAGATTCGGTAGAGGTTCCGGTGGACCGTGGTATTCACCCACGCATAGTGCTCAGGGTCCTTACCCGGCACGAGCACTCCGTGCGCCACTGCTTCGGCTCCCGGAACCACGCTCGGTTCAGCTAGCGGCGCAATCCCTCCCGCGGGAAGGTTTGGCAGGCTTTCGCCCGGACCGACGGGAATCGCCAAACTTCGCCCCGCACCTGTCCATGAGTCGATCACCGAAACGAACAGGAACTTTCCGTCCGTCGACCAGCTTGTAGCGCAATAGCTCGCGCACAGGCGTTGCGGGGCTCCGCTATCCAGCGGAATGGCCACAACCGCTGGAAGGTTCTTCCCCGGGATCCTGGGAAGTGCGGCGGTGACCCAACGCCGGCCCGGAGAAACGCCCTGGAACTCCACGAGGGGATACGGGAACACCTTTGAGCGGTGCGATCCATCGAGATTGATCTGCTCCAGGTAGTTTGCATTCCCCTCCGTTGCCAGGAACAGAATTTGCCCAGGCCTGCCGAAATGCGGCGCTCTTGCACCGAAGATGCCGACTTTTGTCGCGGGCAGGCTTCGATCCTCGGGCGTCAGCCACAACTGCGTCGATCCATCCGACGCAGCGGTGGTATACACCACCTGTTTGCCATCCCGTGATAGATCGAACGCAGTCATGGAAATTCCCGGAAACACTGCCTCGCTCTTCCCCGAGTCCACCACCGTGCGCCACAGCTCCGCGCTCGAACCCTCCCGCTGCCGCAGAAGATAATAGACGATGCGGGCGTCGGGGCTGAAAACGGGAGGAGACAGGCCGCCAACTACCTCACCTTCTGAAGAAAGTGGCCGCTCCCCTCTCTCGTCGTGCATCCAGATGGCGCTTTCATGCGCTCCCACGGAGGTGATCAGCGCCCGTCCGTCCGGCTCCATCGCGATTCCATGCTCCTCCGTTGGCCCAAAGGTAATTTGCTCCGGCTCTCCTTCCGGAAAGCGCTGCCGCCAGATGTGGCTCTGTCCTTCCACGGCGGCAGCGAAATATATCCAACCGCCATCCGGCGACCACGCTGCAAACGTGCACGCGCCCGCCGGTCCAACCGATTTCGACGGGCTCTGGCCCTCGAGACCAACCAGCCGGCACGGCGCCCAATCGCCGCTCCCATTCATCTCTACTACCAGCGCCCAGCGGCGGTCCGGAGAGGGAAACGAGTAATGGGCCATACCGCGCTCGTGCGCCGGGGAATAAACCTCGCGCAGGTCCGTCCGCGCAGTCGTTGACGTGACCACTCCCAGATGAATTCCCTCGCCAGGGCGAATCTCAGAAAAGAGCAGGCGCTCCGGGCCCAGCCACACCAGTCCCGCCGCATTCTTCATCAGAAGATGCGACTCACCTCCCAATACGGACACCTCGTACGTCGAAAACTCCGCACCCTCCAGCACGGTGTACGCGATCTCAGATCCGTCCGGTGAGAACGCCAGTCCGTATTTTGGCCGGACGTCGTCCGTCACCCGTTTCGATTCTCCATCCGGCAGCATCTTCACGTAGATCTGGTCGGGCGTCATAAACGAATCTCCGCCGCGGATAAATGCCAGCATGCGTCCATCCGGAGACAACGCGGGCTCCATCGCCGAATCCGTAAAATCCGTTAGCTGCGTATACCTGACCTCCCGCGGATGATGCCACACGCGGTAGAGGGCCATCCAGCCGAGCGCAAGCATCACGCAGACCCCCGCTCCTACATACCAGCGCAGCGCCCTCCGCGTTGGGGCCGAAGCAGCGGACGGAGCAGCCGCCATGGTCGGCCCGGACATGACCTCGGTCGGCAAAGCTCGCTCAGTCGACGAAACCACCGTCGAAATCATCACGATCGGCGCGACGAACCGATACCCCTTCCCGGTCACGGCCTGGATGAAATGCGGGTCGTCGGGATCGTCGTGCAGCAGATACCGAAGCTTCCGAATCGCTGTATTGGTGCCATGTTCGGTGTCGACAAAAACCTTGCTCGACCAGAGCCGCTCCGCAATCTCCACCCGCGTCACAAGCTGCCCCTCTCGCGAGGCCAGCAGGATCAGCAGCTCCATCGGCTTGCGCTCAACACGCACCGGATGGCCCTTGCGGCACAGCTCAAAACGGCCGCAGTCGAGCTGAAAATCACCGAATTGAAGGATCGAGCCGGACAGGGCGTTGGGCAAAATACCCTCCCGAACGGAAGAAGATGTTCCAGTATGCCACAGTAAATCCGCAGTTAGAAAGGAGTTCGCGGTTCACCAAAACTTTACCTCCTGCTTCACCACCTCTCCATTGCCTTCCGGGCAGATTCGGAGTCCACTTCAGGCCTGTCTGGAGATTTCCCCAGCCGAGGAGAAGAGTATGAGGATGAAATTCTGGAAGTTTACGTCGTGCTTCGGTGCTGCGGCCCTTGCTTTCGCCGTTCTGCCCGGTGCTGCTGCACAGTGCGGCTTGCCCAATAAGCCAATCAAACCAATGAGCTGGCACCTGCAGGATCAGGGACCGTATCCCGAACTGATTCGTACGGCTTTCAACGATGACGACCATGGCGGCGGAGAAGCCATCGCTGGGATGTGGCACGTCGTCTTTACGGCACAAACACAGAACGGAGAAGCCATTCCCAGCCCCGGTGCAGTGATCGACAACGCTGTTGTGGTGTGGCACCGCGATGGAACGGAGATCATGAATTCCGCACGGTCGGCACAGGACGGAAACTTCTGCCTCGGTGTCTGGAGACGCACAGGAGAACGAACCTACCTTCTTAACCACATCCCGTGGCAGGGAAATGTGTTTGATCCAACGGCGCCACAAGGCACCATTGGGGCACCCCAGGCCGGAGTCCAGATCATTGAGAAGGTCACACTGAGCCGGGACGGAAACTCCTATTCCGGAACCTTCACCCTGCATGGGTACGATACGACTGGAGGGGTCTACATATCGTTTGCCGGCGTGCTCTCGGCCACGCGCATCACCCCGGATACGCCTTTCAGTTCCCTGCTCTGAAGAGAAACAAATCAAACCTGCGAGGACGGCGAACGGGAGATCGCCGTCCTCCCGGTTTTGTCTCACCACAAATACTGGTTGTCTTCTGACCAGCTTTACCACGCAAGACACCACAACTTCACCATGAATTACCAGCAGCAAAACGCAGAAAACCCGCCAGAAGCAACCACTTCACCACAGCAATTTTTTTTGCAAAAAAAACGCACCCAGATAGATTCCACCCCAGTTTTCCCCAACATTTTCTACCCCCCGCGCGTCTATACTCCAAAAGTATGAGCACATCCACCATCAGCGTCGACGAGTTTCAGGCGCTTGAGCAAAAAGTCCTCCGCGCCGTCGAAATCGTCAAGCGGGAACGCGAAGCCCGCGCCGCTGCCGAAGCCGAAGTTGCCTCGCTGCGTCAACAACTTACAGCCCAGCAGTCCTCTACCGAGTCCGAACTGAATGCCCTGACCAAAGAGCGCGAAGTCGTCCGCCAGCGTGTAGAAAAGATGCTCCAGCAAATGGACGAACTCCTCTAAGTGCAACAAAGGAGACACGATGAACCAGACCCTCGATGCACCTCCCCAACCGTCCGCGCCGCCCATCGAAGCCCCGTCCGTCTCTCAGTCCATTGCGGTGGATATCTACGACCAGGTCTATCATCTACGCGGCACCGATCCAGCTTATATTGAGCGACTTGCGGCCATCGTAGACGCGAAGATGCGCGCCGTCTCCGCCCACGGCGGCACGGTCGATTCGCTCCGCGTAGCCGTCCTCGCCGCGCTCAACATCGCCGACGAACTCTGCGCCGTCCGGCAGCGCCATGACACGCTCGCAGGAAGCGTACAAAACTCGCAACAATCGCTGCGCAGCCGTGCTGGCTCGATCGCGCACATGCTCGATGAAGTGCTCGAAGACCGCAAAGTCGGCTGAATTCAGCTATCCTCTCCGCATGAGAGCGTCAGCCTCCAGAGCCGCTACGAACCACCCCTTGCATCGCGTGGTCTGCGCTCTTGGCCTCACTGTCGCCCTCGGCGTTCTCTCTTCTCCACTCTACGCACAGGCTTATAAGTCCAATCCTCACTACAAATCCGCCATCAGCGATGGCAAGCTGCTGGCTGAAAATCAGGACTATGACGACGCCATTGCGTCGTACCAGGAGGCCAACGAGATCGCTGGGGGCAAGGATAAAACCAGCCTCCGGGCTATTGTCGAATTGCAGATCAGCGACGGAGCGTACGACGACGCGATCAGCTCCGCCAAGGCCTACGAAGCAGTTGCACCTACCTCAATAGAAAGGTCTTTTGCCCAGACCAGTCGTGGCAGGGCGCTCTTTTTGAAGGCTGAGTCACAAGCTGGAACCCAGTACGACCCCGCGTTGCTGCACGCTGCCGACAAAGCCTTCAAGGCCGCGCGCGCGCTTGACCCTAAAGACTCCTCGGCGCTCTATCTTGATGGCCAGGTGCTGGTGCACCTTGGCGAAACCGAGGCTGCGCGAGCGCAGTTCAAAGCCTGCGTCGCCTCGATCACGCCGGATGATCCGGTCTATCGTCGCGCCCGGCGCTTCGCTGAAGACCCCACCTTGGCGCTGCAGCAGCTGGCTCCAGCGTTCACCGTGACCACGCTTGACGGGAGCCGCTTCAGCCTCGATCAGATGAACGGAAAGGTGATTCTGCTGGACTTCTGGGCTACCTGGTGCGGGCCATGCAATGAGGAGCTGCCGCAGATCAAGAAGATTGCAACGGACTTTGCGGGTCAGCCGCTTGTAATCCTCAGCATCAGTTGGGATGAAGACCCGGCGATCTGGAAAGCGTTTGTTGAGAAGAATGGGATGACTTGGCCGCAGTACCGCGACGTTGACCGCAAGCTGAGTCAGCTCTTTGAGGTGCAGGCGCTTCCCAATTACTTCACCATTGATTCGGATGGGGATATCAGTTCCGAGTTGCTGGGGGGAGGGTTCGACATTGAAGGCAGACTGTGGAAGCTCGTCTCCCAGGCCAAAGCCCATGCCAAGCCAGCCTCGAACGCGGGCGGCGATTAGGGTGTTTCCTCGCGTGGATAAAGTCAAGAGCCTGCCTGGGCTAATTGACTGTGGATAAAATCGATCTTCGGGTTTTGTGGTGAGTTGTGGTGAATAGTGGTTGATTCCTGGGTTTTATGGGTTTTTCGTCCGGTTCGGTTCGGTATTTACCTGTAGTTTTCGAGTTGGTTTTTTGTGCGTCATTTGTGGTGAAGTCATGGTGATTTGTGTGGCTTGAGATGGTCGTGAGCAGGATGCTAATTTCGTCCAGCCCAGGACGAGATGAGTGCTCTGCTAATGGGTACGCTCAGATTCGCGTTCGGCGCGTTGAAAAGGGCTTGTTGTATGGACGCTATTGCAGGAGTGCCTTGATGTCACTCTCGAATTCGGCTTTGTTGACGATGCCAGCGTGGGAGACGGCGATTCTTCCGTTTCGGTCGATGAGCAGGGTCAACGGCATCTCCTGAACGCCGAAGCGCGCGCCGAGTGCATCGTTGCCGATGGCCACGGGGTAGTCCATGTTCCACTTCTGCATGAAGGGGCGGATGACTCCGGCGGTCTCGCCATACATGTCGATGCCGACGAGGGCGAGTCCTTTGTTTCGATATCTCCGGTCAAATTCGACGTACCAGGGAATCTCTACCTTGCAACCTCCGCAGGTGGTCGCCCAGAAATCCAGCAGGACGACGCGGCCCCTGTAGTGGGACAACGTAAGAGACCGCCCTGCGACATCGGTGAGGGTGAAATCGGGAGCAGGCTTTCTTAAACTGGCTGGGATGAGTTCGTTCGAGGCCGGTTTCGAGACGGTCGAAGCGACCGGCCGCGCTGCGTGAGCCAGCGAGCTTGCCGGGTGCAGGATGGCAAGGAACATGGTGATGGCCACAAGCCTGAAATACATGGAGAGTCCACCTTGGAACAGATTCTACGCTGGTGTGCAGCGAGAATTATGTGTCGGGCTTTCAGCCCTTTCGTGTTCTGGCACATTAACCTAGGCCTTCGGCCTAGGCTGGTATGTTGGCGGGCCTTTGGCCCTTGGAAGGCTACTGCACAGCGATACGCGATTTGCTCTAACGGCAAGGTCAGAGACAACAGCAGAGACAACAGCAAAGACAACAGCAAAGACAACAGCAAAGACAATCGCGATGGCAAGGGAAAAAGCGGATTTCGTCACGAGCGAATGGGCGGTTGGGATTTGTGGTTTGCGGGTAGACTTTTATTCGTGATGCATTCATGAATTTGCGAATGAGTTCAGATGTCTGGAGGAAAAAAGTATGGGGCAGGTACATTCGGATGCGCTGGTGTTCTTTGGGGCTACAGGCGATCTTGCGTATAAGAAGATCTTTCCGGCGTTGCAGTCTTTGGTTCAACGAGGGACGCTGACTGTTCCGGTGATTGGCGTGGCGAAGGCTGGTTGGAATCTCGATCAGTTGAAGGCGCGGGCGAAGGACAGTCTGGAGCAGCATGGCGGCGTGGATGCGGCGGCGTGGGAGAAGTTGAGCGGGTTGCTGCGGTATGTCGATGGGGACTACGCGGATGCGGCGACGTTTGCGGCGGTGAAGAAGGAGTTGGGTGAGGCGCAGCATCCGGCGCACTATCTGGCGATTCCTCCTTCGATGTTTGAGAAGGTGGTGGAGCAACTGGTGAAGTCGGGCGCGGCGAAGGGTGCGCGGATGATTGTGGAGAAGCCGTTTGGGCATGATCTGGCTTCGGCGGAGGAGCTGAACCGGATTCTGCTTTCGGCGTTTCCGGAGTCTTCGATCTTTCGCATTGATCACTATCTGGCGAAAGACCCGGTGCATAACGTGGTGTCGTTTCGGTTCTCGAACACTTTTCTGGAGCCGCTGTGGAACCGCGACTATATCGAGAGCGTGCAGATTACGATGGCGGAGAACTTTGGCGTGCAGGGGCGCGGCGCATTCTACGACCAGACGGGAGCGATTCGCGATGTGGTGCAGAACCATATTTTTCAGGTGATGTGCAATCTGGCGATGGAGTGTCCGGCACGGAAGGACAGCGAGTCGATGCGGGATGAGAAGGTGAAGGTGTTGAAGGCGATTGCGCCCGTCGACGCGAAGAACCTGGTGCGAGGGCAGTTCAAAGGGTATCTGGAGGAGAAAGGTGTGGCGGCGAACTCGCAGATGGAGACGTTTGCGGCGCTGAAGCTGGGGATTCAGTCGTGGCGGTGGGATGGTGTGCCGTTTTATATTCGCGCGGGGAAGAACCTGCCGGTGACTTGCATGGAGGTGGTGGCCCGGCTGCGACAGCCTCCGACGACCGGAATGACGGAGGCGGGCACGTCGCAGAATTATGTGCGGTTTCGGATCAGTCCGGAGATGACGATTGCGATGGCGGTGTCGGTGGCTTCGCCTGAAGGAGCCGCGCACAGAGAGACGGTGGAGTTGGTGGCGAGTCGCCATCCGAAGCCGGAGGAGATGGATGCGTATGCGCGGGTGCTGGGCGATGCGCTTGCTGGAGATGCAACGTTTTTTGCACGTCAGGATTATGTGGAAGAGGCGTGGCGGATTGTCGATCCGATTCTGAAGGCCGGGACGCCGGTGTATGTGTATGAGCCGCAGACGTGGGGGCCGAAGGAGGTGGAGCAGGCGGTTGTTCCTCCGGGTGGGTGGGACGATCCGGAAGCGGATGAGCCGGAGGACTTCCGGATTGTGAAGGAGGCGACGTAAATTGTGATTTGTTGGTCTGTCATAGGGGAGTCGGGGCGCCTATGATGCAGAAGATTGCGTAGCTGAAAATGGCGATGGGCATGCTACGATTGTTGAAATTTATGGGCAGCTCGACACGCACCATTGAGATTTCTACGATCAACAAGCTTCGCGGCTGGTTGGGTAAGTACTTTTATTTTTCTATGTCGCTGCTGGTTGCCGTGGTCGTGGTCTATGGCTTCAGCCATACGATCGATCACAACCTGATCCATGCGATGCCGATTCGACCGTGGATCCTGTATCTGCATGGGGCGGTGTTTTCCGGGTGGGTGGTCTTCTTCATTTTGCAATCCGCGCTGGTGCGAGTGCATAAGGTAAAGGTGCATCGTACGCTGGGGTGGTTCGGTGTAGCGCTGGGGGTGGTGATTCCCGTGCTGGGCACTTCGACGGCAATCACGATGGCCCGTTTCCGCATTCTTCACTTCCATCAGACCGCCATTTCACCGTTTCTCGCCGTTCAGTTTAACGAAATGGCCACTTTCGCCGTTTGTTTTGCCTTGGCGATCCTCTGGCGGAGGAAGCCTGAGTTTCATCGTCGCCTGATCCTGATTGCCACCTGTGGGCTTACGGGTGCGGCCTTCGCTAGATTTCCGGGCGTAGGAATATCGAGGATGGGGTTGGTCTATGCTTGCGTCGATGCTCTGATTTTCCTCGGTGTCCTGCGCGACCTAATCGTGAGCAAGCGCATCCATCAGGTCTATCTTTATGCTCTTCCTGTGTTGATCGTTACGCAGACCATTGCAGTGCATCTCTTCCTCACAGCGCCGGCGCAATGGGTCAGGATTACGAACGCGATTCTGCGGTAGGCTTCGTATGACGGGCGGAGTTAGTGTTTTGCGGCGACTTCGTCGGCGAGGTGAATGGTGCGGCCGGTCTGGGCGGAGCGGCGTGCGGCGTCGAGGATGCCTGATGCGGAGATGGTCATTGTCGGCGTAGATGGTGTCGATGTAGCCGGTGGCTCGGTAGACTTCCATGTCCTTGCGGTTCATGGAACTGGCCCTTCGAGGCTTCGACTGCGCTCAGGATGCCGGGTCTGAAGCTGACTCGGAGGAGATGAGGGGTTTCAGATGGGGCCAGCCGTAGGCGATTTCGGTGAGTTGTATGCCTCCGATCTCGATCTCTTTGGATGAGAGGAGATGAGCCGCAGATTTTTCGTAGAAGCGCACTGCGGGATTTTTTTCGAGCACCCAGACTGCAAGGCTCTTGAAATTTTTGTCGTGGAGGGATTTTGCAAGAGCTTTCAGGAGCGCGGTTCCAATGGCGCGTCCCTGCGCGTGCTGGAGGAGATAGAGAGTGAAGAGCTCTGCGTCGTAGTCGGGGAGGGGTTCGCGGAGTGCGCCGCCGCTGATGAATCCGACGAGCTCGCCGTTTAGATTGGCGACGAAGACCTGTATGTCGCGGGTGAGCCAGTCTCGCCATGTGAGCACGCGGTCTGCTTCGTTGAGGCTGGCAAGGTAGGGTTCCGGGACGATGCCGAAGTAGGTGGTGCGCCAGCTTTGGACATGGACATGGGCGATTGCTTCTGCATCGTGTATGGTCGCAGCTCGAATCGTGAGCATGGTTCATTCCTTCCTAGGCGTTCCAGACGAAGCGGTGGAATGGGGTCAGGCTACGGAGGCGAGGCCATTCTTCTTTACGAGTGTCAGGAGTTTGAGGGAGGCTCCCTGTGGCTTTTTTTCGCCTCGCTCCCATTGCGAGATGAGATTGACGGAGACGCCGAGGTGACGCGCGAAGACAGCCTGGCTGGCGTGTTCGCGCTCGCGGATGGCTGCGATCTGGCTGGGTGTGAGAGGCTTCACGGGGGTGAGGCATAGCTGGTCGAAATCGCGGAGGGTTTTCTTCGGCAACATACCAACGGATGCAAGATCCTCTGCAAGCATATGAGCAGCTTTCAGCTGTTTGCTACGATATTGCTTTTTCATCGCACGCTACCTCGATCAATTTGCCTTCGTCAATAGCCATTTGCACCGCAACCGGCGCAGCCAAGAGGTCCTTTGCAATCTTCCGCCAAACCTTGAGTTCGGCAGACGTAAGACTGCACGCTCGCTTTTGGCGAATCCAAATGCGAAGATCCCAAGAGACTTCCAGCGCAGGAGAATGATGGTCCTGAAGCCTCCAGATTTACCTTCGTTCGTGCGCCGTAATCTCTGTTGAAGACGCCTCCACCGAGATCAGCATCGATTGTTCCGGCACGTAATTCTGTGATTGCACGGCACAACTCCGAATCGGCGAGTTGATTTCTTCTGGCAAAGCGAGCGAATTCCTTACTCTTAAAGACTCGCAATTCGCTCCTGACCTTCTAGCGAGATTGTAACACTGAGTGTTATAGACGGAAACCGCTATTTGATGATGCCGCGGGGGCTGTTGGCGATGAAGTCGGCGAGGTAGGTGACGTTTTCGCCGAACTCGCCGGTGGTGATCTTTTCACGGATGGCGGCGAGGGCTTCGGTGGTGTTGAGCTTGGAGGCTTGCAGGAGACGGTAGGCTGCGCGCAGCTCTTTGAGTTGCTGCGGGGTGAAGCCCTTGCGTTCGAGGCCGACTTTGTTGAGGCCGTAGGCGTGGTTGTTGCGCTCGATGCTGGTGAGGGAGTAGGGCAGGACGTTTTGCGTGATGGTGGTGCCGCCGCCGATGTAGCTGTATTTGCCGATGACGCAAAATTGATGGACGGGGCAGAGGGCTCCGACGACGGCGTAGTCTTCGACGGTGACGTGGCCGGCGAGGGTGGCGGAGTTGGCGAGGATGCAGCCGGTGCCGATGTGGGAGTCGTGACCGATGTGGGTGTAGGCCATGATAAGGCAGTCATTGCCCACAGTCGTAAGACCACCACCACCTGTTGTCCCGCGGGAGATAGTGACGTACTCGCGGATGGTGTTGTTGTCGCCGAGGGTGCAGCGGGTGGGCTCGCCTGCGTACTTGAGGTCTTGCGGGGCGACGCCGATGCAGGCGAAGGGGTAGATGCGGTTTTTGTGGCCGATAGTGAGATGGCCGTCGAGAACGACGTGGGAGATGAGTTCGCAGTCTTCGCCGAGGACGACGTTGGGGCCAATGGTGCAGTAGGGGCCGACGGTGCAACTGGCGGGGATGTGCGCGCCAGCGGCAATGATTGCTGTCGGATGGACGCTCACTCTCCGGGTGCCTCCAGCGCGGCTTTTTTGGTGACGCGGGGGACGACCTGGCACATGACGACGGCATCGCAGACGACTTTGCCGTCGACGGTGATGACGCCGAGCATCTTGACGGCGCGGCTGCGCCACTGCTGGACGGTGACTTCGATGCGGAGTTGGTCGCCGGGGGTGACGGGGCGGCGGAAGCGGGCATTTTCGATGCCGGTGAAGACCATGAGCTTCTGGTCGCGGTCGGGGATTTCGGTGAGAAGCAGCGCGCCACCAGTCTGGGCGATGGCTTCGACCATGAGGACGCCGGGCATGATGGGGTAGTCAGGGAAGTGGCCGGCGAAGTGGGGCTCGTTGATGGTGACGTTTTTGATGGCGACGATGCGCTGCTTGCGCTCTATCTCGATGACGCGATCGATGAGGAGGAAGGGGTAGCGATGCGGCAGCAGGGCCATGATGTCGAGGATGTCCATCGTTTGTGGAGGCGCGGCCTGTTGAGGCATCGTCTGTTGAGGCGCGGTCCGCTCGGTTGCGGGCGCTGCGGTAGATTCGGTTTTTGCTTCGGCTATTGGATCACTCATGGCAGCCCTGAGTATAAACCGCGGCTACTTTTTCTTCAGAAGGATCTGGATGTTGAAGGTGTCGGGGGGCAGGTCGGTGTTGTACTTTACATCCACGAGGAAGGTCTGGCTGGCCATTTCTCCGTTGTGGTAGCGGGTGGTGGTGAAGGCAGTGGGAAGGCCCTGAATGGTGTGGTAGTCCTCATACTCTTCGGCGTCTGTGTCGTAGTCCTTGTAGGTGGTGTTGCGCCACTGGAAGGTGCGGCGGAGGGGAAGGTGGGTGTTGGTGTCGAGCTCGAGGGTGACGGCATCGTTGTCGGCGGTGAGGA
>Ga0208589_1000583_pt1 | contig 16919 bp, 14 predicted proteins | sample NGESurshal092012_2_FD_184486 | JGI IMG/M metagenome (GOLD analysis project Ga0208589, IMG submission 184486) | Arctic peat soil microbial communities from Barrow, Alaska - NGEE Surface sample F53-2 shallow-092012 (SPAdes) | ecosystem: Environmental > Terrestrial > Soil > Wetlands > Peat ... | reverse complement strand
TATGACCCAATATAAGAGATTTCATTCAAACAAGGAAGCGGAAAATATGCGGTCAACCGACGGCGGTTTGCCCCGCGAATTGGCCGTCCACCAGTTCCAAAACCCGCGGGGCGCGCGCGGCGATGCTGGTGTAAAACTCATCAGAGATTTTGACCGTGACCACCAAGCCTATGTTTTTGGCCAAGGTACAGTTATTTTGACTGACACGATGCTTTCCGACAATCGCGCTGGCGTTGGTTATAAGGGCAAGATCAATGACCGCCTTACTGCTGCAGGGGAGGTTTCTTACGGCGATCAGGGCCCAGGTGTGAATGCTTCAATTGACTATGCCAGAACTGCGGATGATCATTATACCCTCGGCTATGCCCGCGATGCTTATCGTAGCACATCGCCAGGCTATCCTTATCTGTTGAGCGGTTCTGATCTTGGCACCGTCACTTTGGGTGACAGGCGCAAATTCAATGATCAATGGTCTGGCTTTGCTGAAACCAGCTATGATTATTTTGGTGAAAGACAAAGCTTGGCCAACGCTTACGGCGTGTCATACACGCCCACTGACAGGTGGAAGATTGAAGCCGCCGCACAAGTTGGCCAAGTTTATGACAACACAATTAACCCGAGCACAAGCCTAAAGAACCCTGACATATACCGCGACGCTCTTTCATTATCTGCCGTTTATCACGACAAGGCCGGATTGGACGGCAAGGCCAAAGGCGAAGTGCGCTGGGATTATGCGGATGACGGTTCATCCGAAATCATGAGCTATCTGTTGCAACTTGGACTTGGTTATAAAATGAACAAGGATTGGCGTGCTTTGGCCAATCTTGATCTGGTGTGGTCTAATGCGAGCAATGACACACTGAGTTCTGCGCTGGTCAACGGAATAGTTGGTTTTGCCTACCGTCCAGCAGACAATGACCATATGAATGCACTGATTAAATATAACTTTGTTTATGATGCACCAGGGGCAGGGCAGGTGACACTTGATGGAACCACCACCAGCCCAGAGCAAATTTCAAACATCTTCTCTGGTGATGTCACTTATAATGTCACAGAGAAGCTGGCCCTTGGTGGCAAATTTGGTTTCCGCGTTGGCGAAATCTTAGACCGCTCGGTACCAGGTGCTACTTGGACGCCAGATGCTGCTTATCTCGGCATTGTTCGTGCAGATTATCATGTGGTTAAAGCATGGGACGTTTTGGCGGAGGCGCGCATGCTGTGGTCGCCAACTGATAATTCAACCGATATTGGGTTCGTGGCTGCGATCTACCGCCAGGTGGGCGAGAATTTCAAAGTGGGTTTGGGCTATAACTTTGGCACATTTAGCGACAATCTTGCTCAAATCGCCCATGACAACCACGGTGTCTTCGTCAATATGATAGGCTCGTTCTGATCCTCTTGGCGTGAGCGTCCATTTCACGCTAAGGAGTGAATATGTTCAAACCTTCCCAGGCCCCGGCCATTGACGATCTGCGTGACCTCTACAAAAAGCGCGTACCCAAGATGTTTTACGATTATTGTGAGACGGGCAGCTACACCGCACAGACGTTTGTTGAAAACACTGAGGCTTTCAAAAAGCACTATCTGCGCCAACGCGTGGCCGTGAATATCGACAACCGTTCTACTGCAAGTACAATCTTAGGCCAGAAAGTTGCCATGCCTGTGGCTTTGGCACCGATTGGTTCTGGCGGCATGAACTATGCGGATGGCGAGATCCATGCCTGCCGTGCCGCGCAAAAATTCGGCGTGCCTTACACGCTGTCAACCATGAGTGTGTGTTCTATTGAAGAAGTTGCCGCGCATGTGGAAAAGCCGTTCTGGTTTCAGCTTTATGTGATGCGTGACCGCGATTTTGTTGCCAGCCTCATCAAGCGGGCCAAAGCTGCCAAATGCTCTGCCTTGGTACTAACCTTGGATTTGCAAGTATTGGCCCAGCGCCACAAGGATGTGAAGAACGGGCTTTCAACGCCGCCCAAAGTGACGTTCAAAAACATGCTCAACATTGCAACCAAGCCTGCCTGGGCATTGGGCATGTTGGGCACGAAAAACCGTAAATTTGGCAACATTCATGGCCACGCCAAAGATGTAGAAGACATGGCGGATTTGGCCAATTGGACGCATCGCCAGTTCGATCCATCGCTGGATTGGAGTTCGGTTGATTTCATCCGCAAGCAATGGGATGGCGCACTTATTCTCAAGGGCATCAATGATGTGGATGATGCCAAAATCGCCGCCAAAAAAGGCGCCGATGCGATCATTGTTTCTAATCATGGCGGCAGGCAATTGGATGGCTGTTCGCCAACCATCGACATGTTAGGGCCGGTGGTGGATGCAGTTGGCAAGAAAACCGAAGTGTGGATGGATTCAGGCATTCGCACTGGCATGGATGTGATGAAGGCGCTGGCCTTAGGCGCTAAAGCGGCAATGATCGGGCGGGCTTATATCTATGGGCTCGGTGCAGGCGGCGAAGCGGGTGTGAGCCACGCGCTGGATATCATTCAGAAAGAACTTTCAACCACAATGGGCTTGTGTGGTGAGCGCAATATCGCCGGCATCGGCCGACACAACCTCCTCCACCATGGCGCTGCAAAACCGCGTTGATCCTTGGGGGCAGCTTTATGCTGTTGCTGAGCGCGGCACAATGATGGGCAATCGCGGCGGCAAGTTTCACCGCGAGGATAAGACATTAGGAAGACGGCGCTGGGCCAGCAGGCAATGGATATGTTGCGAGTTGCATTTCAGAGGTCGCCACCGTGAAGTGATGGGGCCAGCTTATACCGAGTTATTTTTTCTTGATGAGGTCACAGCTCTCGCCGCTGGCCATAGGCCCTGCTGGGAATGTAGGCGGGCAGAGGCCAAGGCTTTTCTGTGCGGCGAGAAGGCTGGCGCGTTTGATCGGCTGTTGCATGAGGAGCGATTGAATCCATCCCACCATGTCGAAATGGTCAGTGGCGTGATTGTTGAGATTGATAACCAAGCCTATGCCATTAAAGGCAATCGCCTGTTGCGTTGGTCATTTGGTGGCTATGTAGATGCAATTCCTTTGCGCAAAGCAGATAAGGTTTTGACACCGCCTTCTATTATTGCCATTTTGGCCAAAGGTTACAAACCGCGCTGGCATAAGTCTGCGCTGCAATGGGATGGAACATGAAACTTTTACGCTATGGCCCCAAGGGCAAAGAAAAACCCGGCATTCTGGATCAGCACGGCAAAATTCGCTCGCTGGCCAAGCATGTCAAAGACATTGACGGCGAAACCATTTCGCCAGCGGGCCTTGCTAAGTTGCGCAAGCTCAACCCCAACAAACTGCCGCTGGTCAAAGGCAAACCACGCATCGGCGCTTGTGTGGCCAATCCGCAGAAATTCATCGCCATTGGACTTAACTATGCAGATCATGCTGCTGAGAGCGGTTTGAAGGTTCCCGTCGAACCCGTTGTTTTTACAAAACAAGTTTCCTGCGTTAGTGGGCCAAATGACACTGTTACACTTCCACCAAAATCTCAGAAGTCTGATTGGGAGGTTGAACTTGGCGTGATCATCGGGCGCAAGGCCAAGAACATCAAAGAAGCCGATGCCATGAAGCATGTGGCAGGTTATTGCGTGGTGAATGATCTGTCTGAGCGGGAATTTCAGACAGAAGGTACTGGCCAATGGACCAAGGGCAAAGGCTATGACACTTTCGGCCCCATCGGCCCATGGTTAGTCACCCGCGATGAGGTGAAAGACCCACAAAATTTAAGCATGTGGCTAGAGCTTAACGGCAAACGCATGCAAGATGGTTCCACCAAAACCATGGTGTTTGGCGTGGCGCATATTGTGGCCTATCTCTCAAAGTTTTTTACACTGATGCCGGGAGACGTGATCACCACTGGCACACCGCCTGGCGTTGGCATGGGCATGAAGCCGCCGCAGTATTTGAAGCCGGGCGATAAGATGGTGATCGCCATTGAGGGCCTAGGCGTGCAGCGTCAAAAGGTTGTGCGCGATAAGTAAGCCAATAAGGGGGCAATTCATGCGGCTTATCTTCAACTGGGCAATTTTGATCGTCTTTAGTTTGAGTTTTAGTGTGGCTGAAGCGATGCCACCCCTGCCGCGGCAGTCAGCTGCTACGGATGGTCAACACGCGCTGTTAGTTTCTGAGCAAAGCCAAAGGTCTCAATTAAAAAGCCTGTGTCAGCGAAAGTTCGGCGAGAGATTTATGGGGTTGGGTAAAGCTCACGGCCGTGCAACTTGTTTGCTCCGCGATTCAACCGCCAAGTTAGAGAAGCGCGCAGCAAAAAACTGCAACAGCAAGGGCACTAAGTTTGTGAAGATTTTGCGCATCAGAGTTAAAGGCCATAAATATATAACCACTTTTATGTGTAAGCACTTTGGCGACAAAAGCCACCTGCGCGAAGCATGAGCAAATTTGTGTGGGCACAGCGGGTTACGGCCCTGCTTGCCCTCAGCGTCGCCCTCTATTAGAAGGCCGCCATGAGTGACAGTAAAAAAACCTTCCGCCCCAAGGCCCGCGTAGCCAAGGGCTTTCGTGATATTGATGCCGATGAAATTCGTGGGCAGCGTGAGATGCTGGCCACTATTCAGCGGGTTTATGAATCCTATGGCTTTGAGCCAGTGGAGCAGCCCTTCATTGAATATACCGATGCACTGGGCAAGTTTCTGCCAGATCAAGACCGGCCCAATGCGGGGGTGTTTTCATTTCAGGATGACGATGAGCAGTGGCTGAGCCTGCGCTATGATTTAACCGCTCCGCTGGCACGCTTTGTGGCGGAGAATAATCAAGGGCAATTGCCATCGCCTTATCGCAGCTATCGCCAAGGCTGGGTGTTCCGCAACGAAAAGCCGGGGCCGGGTAGGTTCAGACAGTTCATGCAGTTTGATGCCGATACGGTGGGTTCATCGAGCCCTGCTGCTGATGCTGAAGTGTGCATGATGGCGGCGGATACGATGGAGGCGCTGGGGATCGCGCGGGGATCATATGTGATGAAAGTCAACAATCGAAAGATTCTTGACGGCACGATGGAGATTATTGGTCTGAGCGGCCCAGAATCATTTGAACGCCGCCTTACAGTTTTACGCGCAATGGATAAGCTCGACAAATTGGGCGAGTCTGGAGTCAGTGCTTTGCTTGGGCCGGGTCGCAAAGACGCAAGTGGTGATTTCACAAAAGGTGCAGGACTGTCTGAAATTCAAATAGAACAAGTAATGGCGCTGCTTCTGAACAAGTCTCGTATCACCCAAGCCACTGGTACAGAATATTCTGCTGCTTTCGCCCAAAACAAACTGTTTGTCGAAGGGTTCTCCGAATTGCGAGCAATGGAGTCAATTTTTGTCAGTGCTGGATACGGGAAAGACCGCATTAAAATTGACTCGTCAGTCGTTCGAGGCCTTGAATACTACACTGGCCCCGTGTTTGAATGCGAACTGCTGATGGAAACCAAAGACGAAGATGGCAACACCGTTCGATTTGGCTCGGTGGGCGGTGGTGGGCGATATGATGATCTCGTCGCACGTTTCACGGGCCAATCGGTTCCAGCCACGGGTTTTTCCATCGGCGTGTCACGGCTTTATTCAGCGTTGAAACTTGTCGGCAAGGCCAAGGTTTCGCAGACACTCGCACCTGTTGTCGTCACCGTGATGGATAAAGACCGCCAAGGCGATTACTGGAAGTTTGTGCAACAGCTCCGCGCTGCTGGCATTCGTGCTGAAATGTATATCGGCACATCCAACATGGGCAAGCAGATGAAATATGCTGACAAGCGTGGAAGCCCGATTGTGGTGATCCAAGGCGGCGACGAGAAGGCCAAGGGAGAAGTGCAAATTAAAGATTTGCGTCTTGGTTCCGAACTCGCGGCACAAATTGAAACGCGCGAAGAATATGCCAGCCAACGCCTTGCACAAGTTTCTGTGCCGGAAGCAGATTTGGTTGCAACTGTTAAGAAAATGTTGGGCTGATGGCTGGTCGCACATCACAACAACGCGCATCACTGGAAAAGCAAAATGCTGCCATCATGGCTGTGTTCAAGCGTGCCGGATTTGAACAGATTGCGCCCGATATTATTCAGCCTGCCGATATTTTTCTTGAACTATCCGGCGAGGATATTCGCTCAAGAACTTTTGTGTTTAATGATCCTGAGGGCCAAGAGCTTTGCCTGCGGCCCGATCTCACAGTTCCTGCCTGTCGCTTTCATTTAAGCCACGCCAAGAAACTCAGTAAAGAGGCGCGCTATTCTTATTCGGGCACCGCCTTTCGTTTCCCTGATGAAAGGTTTTCCCCGCAAGAATTTACGCAAGTTGGCCTCGAATGGTTTGGCGCGAAAGATTCCATCGGCGTTGAAGCGCGAATGTTAAAGCTGGCCGTGGCCGCAGTACAGGCCGCAGGTGCGTCAACGCCGAAAATCACCATTGGTGATGTGGGCTTGTTTGCAGGTTTGCTGGGAGATGTGCCCATGCCAACGCGTTGGCGCAGGCGTTTGCGGCATCAGTTTTGGCGACCTCTGGCGTTCAGCGATTTGCTGAACTCTTTTGCTGGCGGCCAAGTCAAAAAGCGCACCAGTGTTTCTGCTGCGGTTGATGCAATGACAACTGACGCGAGCGAAGATTTTGCCTCCAAGTGGATGACGCAAAATCAATTGCCACAGCAAGGCAGCCGCAGTGTGGAAGAAGTTTATGAACGATTGCAAGAAAAATTGGCCGATCGTTCGGAAGCGCCATTATCTCCTGCCAGTGTTGCGTTGATTGAGCGGCATTTGAAGCTGTCAGGCAACGCGGTTGCGGCGTCCACCAAACTCAACGCAGTTGACGCGGGTAAAAATTATCAGGCCGCTGCCTCATCCTTCGCCAAAAGGCTTGCTGCCTTTAATAAGCAAGGGCTTGATGTCAACGCCATGCGTTTTTCGGCAAGCTTCGGCCGTGAGATTGAATATTACACCGGCTTTGTGTTTCAACTCGAAGTGAGCGGCGTGGTAGTGGCGGGCGGCGGGCGTTATGACAACATGCTATCCGATTTAGGTGCAAGTGAGCGCATTCCAGCTTTTGGCTTTGCCATTCATGCTGAGCGCCTGCAGGCGGTGCTGAAATGAAAAAGCTAATCCTTGGCATTCCGTCCAAAGGCCGCCTGATGGAACAGGCCCAAGAGCTTTTGGTAAAAGCTGGCTATAGCATTGAGCGCATTGGTTCGGAGCGCGGCTACCGTGGCCGCTTGATAGGATTAGATGATATTGAGGTTGCGTTTCTCTCAGCCCAAGATATTGCCAGCGGGCTTAAATCTGGTGCTGTTGATCTTGGTATCACTGGCGAAGATTTGCTGCGCGAGACCATAGCGCCGGACGATAAAGTGGCTGATGTGGTTTTGCGATTGAACTTTGGCCCAGCGGATGTTGTGGTCGGCGTGCCGGACTTCTGGGCAGATGTTGCCCAGATGGCAGATCTCGATGACGTGGCGCGGCAATTTTATTCCGTACACGGACGAAGGCTTCGCGTGGCAACTAAATATTTCAATCTCACGCGCAGGTTCTTTGCTGCCAAGGGCGTGACAGGCTATCGTATTGTCGAAAGCTTAGGTGCCACAGAAGGTGCGCCCGCTGCGGGCAGTGCGGAGCTGATTGTGGATATCACCACCAGCGGTTCAACGCTTCGCGCCAATCATCTTAAAATTTTGGATGACGGGTTGATTTTGAAATCTTGTGCAGTTTTAGCAGCAAGGAAAGCTGCGACCAAGGATGAGCGGGTGAAGTATTTGGTGCGTGAGCTCAGTAGTCATTGTATATAATTTGCAAGTATATTCTTGCACTTAAGGCAAGGGCCCGTGGTAAGCTGCGGACTCACGGTCTTTTTGGCGGGAAGATTAAAGTAAATCTGCTGTCAGTTGACGCGTAGAAAGTGACTTCGCAATGCCCCGTCTACAAACTGGCTTTCACCCGAAGGTACTAACAGCATGGCGCGACGGCTATGGCCGAAACGAATTGCGCGCCGATATAGTCGCTGCTTTAACCGTTGCAATAGTGGCACTTCCGCTTTCGATGGCGATTGCTATTGGCTCACATGTTTCACCAGAGCGTGGGCTCTACACATCTATCATCGGCGGCTTTCTGGTTTCAGCGTTGGGAGGAAGCCGCTTTCAGATCGGCGGCCCCGCCGGGGCTTTCATCGTGCTTGTGGCCTCAATCGTTGACACAAAGGGGCTTGATGGTTTGCTTTTAGCTACGATGATGGCAGGCGTGATTATGATCGCCGTCGGTGCGTCAGGTCTTGGGCGATTTATTCGTTATGTTCCACATGCGGTGACAGTTGGCTTTACGGCGGGCATTGCCATCATCATTTCTGCTGGCCAGATTAAGGAGCTTTTTGGCTTAACTTTAACGGCTGAGCCTTCGGCCCTTCTACCAAAGTTGGCGGCACTTTGGACCGCAGCAGGCACATTGCATCCGATGGCGCTTGCCATTGCGGCGGGCAGTATTGCCCTGATTGCGGTGTTGAAAAAGCTGCGGCCAACGTGGCCAGGATTGTTGATTGCTGTGGTGGTGGCTTCTTTGGCAGCGCTGTTAGTGCCGGGGGCTGCTGAAACCATCGCCACGCGCTTTCACGCTATACCCTCGGCATTGCCAATGCCGCATATGCCAGAGGTGAGCGGGTCGCGTTTTATGGAACTCTTGCCGTCGGCGTTTTCACTGGCGCTTTTGGGGGGCATTGAATCACTTCTTTCGGCCATGGTGGCCGACAGTATGAGTGGGCGATTGCATCGTTCTAACACAGAACTGATCGCGCAAGGCTTGGCCAATATCGCTTCGCCGTTATTTGGTGGCATTGTGGTCACCGGCACAATTGCGCGTACCGCCACGAATATCAAAGCGGGTGGTAAGAGCCCACTTGCCGGGATGCTGCATGCCGTATTTCTGCTGTTATTTATGCTGGTCGCGGCACCTTTGCTTGGATACATTCCCCTAGCGGCATTGGCAGCCATACTTGCAGTTGTCTGCTGGAATATGGCCGATAAGGTGGGTTTTTGGCACTTGCTGCGTGAGCGCAAAGCATCAGCGTTGGTTCTTTTGGCCACATTCCTTTTGACGATATTTGTGGATCTCACCACGGGCATTCTTGCGGGAGTGGTTTTAGCCTTTGTGCTTGGCCCCCGTGAATTCCTACAGGCGCCCAAACATCACCATCAGCCTTGACCAATTGGGGCACTGCTCTATTTGATGGTAAGTTCCATAAACTATTTGATTGGCGAATTTTGATTCGGGAGAATTTAATGACTTTACGCGGCTCCGCCTTTGCCTTTGCAGTGTTCTGTGCTGCCTCAACTTCTGCCCTCGCTGCCAGTTGTGGCAACAGTGCCGAAGGCTTTGACGGCTTTTTGGCGCAAGTCAAAAAACAGGCGGCGGCGGCGGGCATTTCTGGCCTGGCTTTGGCCCAGCTCGACAGCGTGCAATATGATGCCGGCATTATCAAGCGCGACCGCGCGCAGAATGTTTTCGCGCAGAGCTTTTTGCAATTTTCATCGCGCATGGCAACCGAAGCGCGCGTGGTTAAAGCGCGGGCCTTGATTGCCAAAAACCAAGCCACATTCGATGCCGTGCAACAACAATATGGTGTGCCAGCGCCAGTGATTGCCGCCTTCTGGGCATTAGAAACTGATTTTGGTTCAGTGTTAGGAAATTCGCCCACCATTCAGTCGCTCGTTACACTCGCTTGGGATTGCCGCCGCCCAGAAAAGTTCCGCCCGCAGATTATTCCAGCTTTGCATCTCATTCAAAAAGGGTGGTTGACGCCTGAACAAATGCGTGGCGCTTGGGCTGGTGAAATCGGCCAAACGCAATTCATGGCTTATGATTATGACACTTCGGGTGTGGATTTTGAGGGCAATGGCAAAGTCAATTTGCGCGATTCCGTGCCTGATGTTGTGGCCTCCACCGCCAATCTCTTGAAGAAAAGTGGATGGGCGGCTGGCCAGCCTTGGCTGCAAGAAGTTAAAGTGACCAAGGATTTGCCGTGGGACCAAGCCGATTTGGCAATCAATCATTCGCGCAAAGAATGGGCCGCATGGGGCATCACGGGTGTGGATGGTGGCTCCCTTAAAGCAGATGCAATGCCAGCCGCATTGCTGTTACCAATGGGCAAGGATGGCCCGGCCTTTTTGGCTTATCACAATTTCACCACGGCCTATCTCAAATGGAATGAGAGCCTGATTTATTCAACCACGGCAGCTTATCTTGCCACGCGCATTGCTGGCGCTGCACCAGTATCACCAGGGCGTGCGGCAGTGAATGTGCCAAGCTATGAGCAAGTTGTGGCCTTGCAGCAGTTCCTAACATCGAAGGGTTATGATGTGGGCAAGGCCGATGGTAAGATCGGTTCGGGCACGCGCTCAGCGGTAAAGAAAGAGCAAATGAAACTAGGCTGGCCTGCGGATAGCTATCCCACGCCGGAATTCATCGCGAAATTGACTGGGCATTGATCTGAAGCGTCAACTCACTCTGCAGGTTGCATCACATGTGCGGCTTTGGCGGCTGCCGGTGCTCTATTGCGTGTCAGCCAGTTGGAAAAGCCTTCCATATACATATAAAGCACAGGCGTGATGAACAGTGTGAGGGCTTGTGATACGATGAGCCCGCCCGCCACCGCCACGCCTAAGGGCTGACGCAATTCAGCGCTGGCACCTGTTCCAATTGCAATTGGCAAAGCAGCCATCAAGGCAGCCAAGGTTGTCATCATAATCGGGCGGAAACGCATGAGACAGGCTTTGTGGATAGCATCTCGTGCAGTCATGCCTTGTCGCCGCAAGGTGATGGCCACGTCAATCATCATGATGGCATTTTTCTTGACGATGCCAATCAGCATCAGCAAGCCAATTACGGCGATAATGGAAAGATCAAAATTAAATAGCCAAAGCGAACCCAAAGCACCTGCCGCAGCGGCCGGAAGGCCCGATAGAATGGTGAGCGGATGGATGAAGCTTTCATAGAGAATGCCCAACACAATATAGATGGTGAGAATGGCACCCAAGATCAGCAAGCCTTGGCCTGCGGTTGAATCTTGGAAGGTTTTGGTGTTGCCGTAAAAGCTGGATGAAACGTTTGGTGGCCAGCCCAATTGTGTTTTGAGTTTTTTGATTTCATCAACGCTGGCACCAAGGGCCACACCTTGTGGTGAGTTGAAAGAAACACTTACAGCGGGCAACTGGCCAAGTTGGTTCACTGTCAGTGCACCCACACCGCGCGTGATGGTGGCAAAAGAAGCCAGTGGCACAGACGCGCCGGTTTCGGTGGCTACTTGGAAGTTCTTCAACCGTTCGGGTGTCCAATCCACTTTAGGATCGAGTTCAGCGATCACTTGATAGTTGTTACCGTCTTGATAAATGGTGGCCACTTGTTCGCCACCTAAGCCGCCGTAAAGCGTGTTGCGCAACGTATCAACGCCAACACCCAACGCTTGCATCTTGTCACGGTCTATTTTCACGATTGCCTGTTGTGCACTGATCTGCGCATCAGTGTTCACATCAGCGAAGAAGGCCCGGTCTTTATCCATCGCATCGGCCAGTTTTTGCGCCCAAGCATACATGTCATCAAAGCTGAGTGATTGTACGACGATTTGATTGAGTGCTGCACCAGGTCTGGCACCGAGCGACAGGTTCTGCGTCGGATTTGCCGTTCCCGTGATGCCAGGAATGCTGTTAAGAACCTTGCGCATATCACCAAGCACTTTCTGTAAGTTGCCGCGTTCGGTTTTGGGCTTCAACTCAACAAACATGCGACCCGCATTCATCGAGCCGGTATTTGATCCAACAGCCGCAACCACATGCGCGATGGCGGGCATTTGGCGAAGTTTAGCGACCAACTGATCCTGCAAAATTTTCATCTGGTCAAAGGAAATGTCCTGGCGCGCCTGAGTGCCAACCTGCACTTGGCCAATATCTTCAGTTGGGAAGAAGCCCTTCGGCAAAGTTTGGAACATGAACACGGTAGCAAAAATGGTGCAGAGAAATACCACGAAAACCACAGGATGAAATTTCAAGCAGAGGCTGAGCAGCCAATCATAGCCCGATGTTAAACCATTCAACAGCGTCTCAAAGATGCGGCCCAAAAAGCCCGGTGTGTGATCTTCGCTCAAAATGCGCGAGCACATCATGGGCGTGAGCGTGAGTGAGACGAACATCGAAACAATGATGGAAACGGTGACCACCACCGCAAATTCGTTAAAGATACGGCCGATCACGCCGCCCATGAGCAGCACCGGAATGAAAACCGCAACCAACGAAACGGAAATCGACATAATGGTGAAGCCCACTTCTGATGCGCCATGTATGGCTGCATCCATAGCTCCACGGTGTTCTTCTTCCATGTGGCGTACAATATTTTCCATCATCACAATGGCATCATCCACAACCAAACCGACGGCCAAGGTGATGCCCATGAGGGAAATGTTATCAATGGAAAAGCTGAGCAGATACATAATGCCCAAAGTGCCGATCAAGGAAATCGGCACGGCAATGGCCGGAATTAATGTGGCGCGGGCTGAACGGATGAACACATAACAAATTGCAATCACCAACAAGATGGTGAGACCCAAAGTGAAAAGTGCATCGTGGACCGAAGAGCGTATAGAAGCTGAACGATCACTCAGTAAACTCAATGTGGCAGAACCTGGCAACTGGGCCGCAAATTGCGGCAAAGCGGCCTTGACCTTATCAACCACAGCAACGGTGTTGGCATCAGGTTGTCGTTGAACGGCCAAAATGATAGCGCGTGTGCCATCATACGAAGCAGCGGAATGGAAGTTATCAACCGAGTCAATCACGCGGGCCACGTCTCTCAAGCGCACAGTTGCGCCATTATGTGTAGCGATTACTTGATTGGCAAATTCCGCCGCGTTTTGCAGCGAAGTGTTAGCAATTAGGGTGAGCTGTTGCTTGCTGGAATCTAGTGTTCCGAGGGGACTGATCTGATTGACACCCGCAATTGCAGCTTGCATTTGCGCCACGGTAATACCTTTTGCGGCTAGCGCGTCGGGATCCAGCTCAATGCGTACCGCATAATTTTGCTGGCCGAAAATGAGAACTTGAGCCACGCCATCAACGGTGGAGAGGGTTGGTGAAATAATATTCACAGCAATGTTGTTCAAATCAGTGAGTGAGGCAACGTCTGACTTCAGCGCCAACAATAGCACTGGCGCATCAGCTGGGTTCACTTTGCGGAAATTTGGTGGTTCCGTCATGTTTTGCGGCAGTTTTCGCGACACGCGCGAAATGGCGGCCTGCACATCTGCGGCGGCGGCATCTATCGATCGGCTTAGCACGAATTGAATGGTGATGTTGGTGGTGCCAAGCGAGCTGGTCGTGCTGATGGCATCAACACCCGCAATTGTGGAAAACTGTTTGATAAGGGGAGTGGCAACAGAGGTCGCCATAATATCAGGAGAGGCACCCGCCATGTCAGCAGTAACGCTGATTGTCGGAAACTCAGCCCGCGGCAAAGCGGCCACTGGCAAAAGAGACCACGCAAATAATCCGCCGATCAAAATGGCGGCAGACATCAAGATGGTGGCGACAGGACGATTGATGCAGAAGGTTGAGATGTTCATGGCTGAGTTCCGCTCGCGGCAGGTTTAGCGCTGGCTGTCTCAGCACCGCCGATGGTAACGTGTGTGCCATTGGCCAATTTGGCTTGGCCTTCCACCACCACTTTAGTGCCTTCGGTTACGCCATCGCTAACCTCCGCCAAGTCGCCTTCAAAACGCGAGACTTTTATAGGTGTGGCTTTTGCAACATTTTGATCATCGATCACCCAAACGTATGAGCCGATTTGGCCTTGCTGCACAGCAACGGTTGGAACGGTGATTGCGCCAAGAGTGGTGCCATATTGCAGATCAACTGTTACGCGTTGGCCAGGCCAGAGATTGAGTTTGGCGTTACCAATATTAGCTGCAAGACCGATGGTGCCTGAGGTTACGTCCACGGAACTGTCAACGAAGTTAAGTTTACCTTCGTCCAATTCATCTTTGGATGAAGAGGCATAGACCTTCACTGTTGCGGCATCAGGATTTTTGGCGAGGGCTGCCTGCAAAGGCGGCAGTACTTGTTCAGCCAAGCGGAAGGTAACGCGCAAGGGCTGCATTTGAGTGATGCTTAACAGCGATGACTGTGTACCTGAATTACCGGGAGGGCTAACCAGCGCGCCCAACACAGCACTGATGGCGCCAAGTTTGCCATCAAAGGGGGCGCGAATTTTAGCAAAATCCAATTGCAACTTATCGGCATCGATAACCGCTTTGTCAGAGTCTATGACTTGCAGCTGCGAGGAATGCGCGGCCACAGCATTGTCCACATCTTGCTGAGGGCCAGCGTTGCGAGCGGCCAAAGTTTTAGCACGCTGCAATTGGATATCATTATTGTCCAAAACGGCTTGGTCTTTTGCTAAGGTTGCTACATCTTTGGCCAAAACCGCTTGCAGAGTACGGTCGTCCAACTCAATCAAAACGTCACCCGCCTTGACCATTTGGCCATCTTGAACATTGACCTTGGTGATCTGGCTGGTGATGCGCGCGTTAATGGCCACAACTTGCGGTGAGGTCATGGTGCCATAGCCGCGTTCGATCAAAGGGAAATCGGTTTTTCCGACGAGGGCAATTTTGACCAGCTGTGAAATCGGAGCCCGCGTGGCGGGAACAGCTGTTTTGGCATCGCTGGCTTGGGCTTGTTCAGGGTGGATATCATTCCGGATTTGTCCAATTAGGTTGTATTTCCACTGGGCCAGCCCCAAGCCCAGCAAAACTGCTACAGTCAAAGTCAATTTCATACCGTTGTTCATGTAGTCCCTCAAATGCCCAGTCCAAGTTAATCCGGGCTCTATTAGACGTTTTCTAAGCCAAAAATCCGTCGTATTCTCGCATTGGCATAATTTAATGTTTCGGGCTTTAAGTCGGCAGGTTTTAGATTTCAAGTTAAGCAAAGGAAAGCAAATGAAAAAGCCAATACGCAAGACTTCCAAATCACTCACCAAAAAGCCGGCAAAGAAAGTCGCTAAAAAGGCCATCAAGAAAGCCACCAAGAAGGCCACCAAGAAACCAGCTAAAGTTCAGTATGGCTTTAATTGGCACAATTTGATGACGCGCGATGTGGACGGTGCCAAACGTTTTTACCAAGCGGTGGTGGGCTGGCAAACCGCGCTACAAGGGCCAGACTATGAGGTTTTGATGGTTGATGGCCAAGGCATCGGCGGCATCATGGCCCAGCCTGCGGAAGCCAGCGACACGCCACCATTCTGGCTTGGCTATATCATGGTTAAGAATGTCGACAAACATTGCGCGGCGATAAAAAAGGCGGGCGGTTCGGTGCATAAGGGGCCATGGGATGTTCCAAATATCTTGCGCATGGCCGTTGTGTCTGAGCCATTGGGTGCCGTGTTCAATGTCTACCATCCACTGATGGACGGCAGTATGAAGCCGCATAAGCGTGGCACGGTTGGAACCGTTGGGTGGAATGAATTACAGACTTCAGATTTGGCAAAGTCGACTGCATTTTACGCCAAGATGTTTGGTTGGGCCAAAGGTGACACGCATGATATGGGGCCGGAGTTTGGCAAATATCAGGTGATGAAGGTGAAACGGCATGAACATGCCGGCATGATGAAACGCGCCAGTTTTATCCCGCGCGATTATTGGGGTTTCTATTTCTTTGTTGAGGGTATTGATGCTGGTGCCAAGCGCATTACCCAACATGGCGGCAAGATCACCAATGGCCCAATGCAAGTGCCCACTGGTGATTGGATCGTTTCTGGTCAGGACCCGCAAGGTGCTCATTTTTCATTGATGAGCGAGACTAAATAAACAACGGCGTTTTCCGCCTGCATAGGGTTTTTATTTAGGCATGTGTTGAGCACTTGTTAGAATTTTGACTCGACAACATACCAACTGGTTGGTAATGCTCACCTATGACGCAAACTCAAACTCGCCCTAATGCGCGCGAAAAACTACTGGCTGCGGCCGTGCAGCTGGTGCGCGAAAAGGGCTATGATGCCACATCGGTTGACAGTCTTTGCGAAAGTGTGGGCGTGACCAAGGGCGCGTTCTTTCATCATTTCAAAAGCAAGGACGAACTGGCCATTGCTGCCACACAGTTCTGGACTGAAAATGCCGCACAGCTTTTCGCAAAAGCTGAATACAACAGGTTTGAAGACCCATTGGATCAACTGATCGGCTATGTGGATTTTCGTCTTCAGCTTGTGCATGGGAGCACATTGCCAGAATGCACCTGTTTGCTTGGCACCATGGTGCAGGAGAAATTTGAAACGAGTCCGGCTATTCGCGATGCCTGTTATGAGGGCATTCACTTTCACGCCGCAGAAGTGAGCAAGATGATTGCTGCGGCCAAAGCGCGGCACGCACCGCATGCAAGTTGGAACGTCGAAAACTTGGGGCTTTACACACAGGCGGTCATTCAGGGCGCTTTCGTTTTAGCAAAAGCAAAAAATGATGTGACGCTGGCCGCTGACATGATTTTGCATCTGCGCCGTTATATTGAGTTGTTGTTTCATCACGCCAAGGAGGATTGAAGTTCATGAAACTCTACTATACCCAAAACCTTAACCCGCGCGTGGCCGTGGCAGCGGCGCGCTATCTCAAGTCTCCGGTTGAATTTGTTTTATCTGAACCGCAGCATCCTGCCCATAAGGAGGCGTTCAAGGCGCTAAATCCCAACGCTCTCGCGCCTGTGTTGGAAGAGAATGGCAAAACACTTTGGGAAACAGATGCAATTGTGTGTCGCCTTTCTGCAATTGCTAAATCTAATTTTTGGCGTGTGGGTGATGAGCAGCCAGATATGATCCGCTGGATCAGTTGGGCCACGCATCATTTAAATCGTGCAGCTGATCCCTTGTATTTTTTCCGTGTGGTTTGGCCAACATTTATGAGCGAAGCGCCGCCGC
>Ga0208589_1000582_pt1 | contig 16926 bp, 14 predicted proteins | sample NGESurshal092012_2_FD_184486 | JGI IMG/M metagenome (GOLD analysis project Ga0208589, IMG submission 184486) | Arctic peat soil microbial communities from Barrow, Alaska - NGEE Surface sample F53-2 shallow-092012 (SPAdes) | ecosystem: Environmental > Terrestrial > Soil > Wetlands > Peat ... | reverse complement strand
GTGGGCGAGAACACGCATCCGACGGCGGCGGCATCCAACAACGAAGTGGGCTCGTCATGGCGGCGGAGCTTTTGAACACGGATACGGAAGAATTGTGTGTGTGTGTGCCGACTTGTACGACGCAAATCGGAACAGGAAACGATGGGTGGATTTTTGCGCCAGTTTGGAAGAGGTCGAACGACTGAGTTGCGGGGGAGGAGAGAGCATTGGCGCGCCACAGTGATGACGGCTGGACTGCTGTTGACGAGTTTCGCATTTGCGCAGGGACAACCGCCGCCGCAAGTTGCGGGCTCATCGATAGCGGCAGCGCAAACTCCGGAGCAAACGAAGGCAACGGTATGGCAATGGAAGGGACTTTATGTCAGCAGGATTGAATTTCAGGGAGTAACGTTCGACAAGACAGACAGGCTTCCGGGTGAGCTCGTTCAGAAGGCAGGAGAGGCGCTCGACCCGGACAAGGTACGAGCGAGTACGCGTCGGCTATTTGCCAGCGGACGCTATCGTGATATTTCGGTGAGAGGCGTTCGGCAGCAGGGTGGAATGGTCCTTATCTTTGCCGGTACTCCGCGCTACTTTGTGGGGAGAGTGACGATCGATGGCGCGAAGAGCGAGCGGTTGGTTTCGCTGCTGGAATTTGCGACAAAGCTGTCACCAGGAACAGATTTTACGGAATCGGAGGTCGCTGCGGGAAAAGAGGGGATCGAACAGATCTTGCAGCAGCAGGGCTATTACGAGCCGAAAGTTTCATCGAAGACAGAGACCGATGCGGCAAACGAGCAGGTAAATGTAACGTACACAGTTACGATCGGCAAGCAGGCCCGTATTGGGGAAGTCATCATCGTGGGGACCGACGTTGGTTTGACGCCAGCGGAGTTTCGCAAGAAAGGGAAGCTGAAGCCCGGCAGCAAGGTGAGCCGCGATACGACGAGCAATGCGCTTTCACGATTGCGAAGTCAGTATCAGAAGAAAGACCATCTGGAGGCGACGGTAACGCTGCAGAAGCAGTCGTATGACGCCTCAAACAATGAGGTGGACTACGAGTTTCAGGTGAACGAGGGGCCGCTGGTGAAAGTGGCGGTGGAAGGGATGAAGCTATCCAAAAGCCGGCTTCGCCTGTTGGTGCCGATTTATGAAGAGGGGACGATCGATAACGATCTGCTGAACGAAGGCATCCACAACATCCGGGATTATCTGCAGCAGCAGGGATATTTTGATGCAAAGGTTCAGGTGAGGGTCACGGGACAGGGAATGTCCGCCGAAAACGTCGTGTTCGCGGTCGACCGCGGCAGCAAGCACAAGGTTGTGGCGGTGGATTTGAAGGGCAACCGCTACTTTTCAGACGATCTGCTCCGAGAACGGATGCAGGTGCAGAAGGCCAATCTCTATCAGCGCAGCGGGCGGTACAGTCCGACGCTGGTCGCCGCCGACGTGAACTCCATCATGGCGCTCTATCGCGCGAATGGATTTGATGAAGCCGATGTGAAGACGCAAGTGCTGGACGCTGATCGTGCCCCAGACGGAAGTGCCGTGAAGAAGGGACAAATTCGTGTGGTTTACACGATAAAAGAAGGGCCGCAGCAGAAATTTGGCGCCGTGGAGCTGACGGGCGTGGAGAAGAGTCGAGAACAAGCTGTGAGAGCGCTGATGAACTCTCAGCCGGGACAGCCATTCTCGCTGGTTACGCTTTCGGGAGATCGCGATACGCTGCTGCAGTACTACCTGAGCAAGGGATTCGATCAGGTGAAGATCGAGATCAAGCAGCAAAAGGAGACTGCTGACCCGAACAAGACAGATGTGGCGCTCAATGTGACGGAAGGACAGCAGGTGTTTGTTAACAAGGTGTTGCTCTCCGGTATCGTGCACACCAGACCTTCGGTCGTGAATGAGCAGATACTGGTTCACCCGGAGGACCCGCTGAATCAGACAGCCTTGCTGGAGACGCAGCGCAATCTGTACAACATTGCGTTGTTCAATGAGGTGGTTGCGACAGTGCAGAATCCGGCGGGAGACGCGCCCGAGAAGAATGTACTCATCCAACTGACGGAAGCGAAGCGCTGGAACGTAACGTATGGTTTTGGCATTGAGGCGCAGACCGGCACGCCAACGAGCGGGACGATCTCGGAGGCATCCTGCATACAACTTCATCTGAATCCTTGCAACGTGACACAGGAAGGAAAGGCGGCGGTAAGTCCACGTGTAACGCTGGATGTGTCCAGAATCAACCTGCGCGGGACGGACGACTCGCTGACGCTGCACTCGGCCTATGGACTCCTGGAGCAGGTGGCCATTCTCACGCTTCAGAACCCGCATTTTCTGGGGAATCCAAAATGGGCTGGCGCAATATCGGGCGGCTACTCGAATGTACAGGATATTACGACGTTTGCCTCGTCGACGCTGCAGGGCGATTTCCGCTTGACACAGAAGCCGCAGCGCAAGGACACGTTTATTTATGACTTCCAATACCGGCGTGTAAAGGTCGATCCGAACAGCCTGCAGGTTTCGGCGGACCTGATTCCGTTGTTGTCACAACCGGTGCGTGTTGGCGGCCCTGGCATTACATGGTTCCATGACACGCGCTCACCGAGCCCCTTGGACGCCGTGAAAGGAACGTATTCGACGATACAGATGTTTCTGGCCTCATCGAAGTTCGGCTCGCAGACGGATTTCTGGAAAGTCGACGGCTCAAACGCGACGTATTACCGATTTGGTCACGGCAAATATGTGTTGGCGCGGAACACGCGAATTGGCTATGAGCGGGCCTGGGGAGCGAATCCGAATGTGGGCAACAGCGCCTGCGCTGGAATTCTACTGACGACGAATCCTAGTTGCAGTGCGATACCGTTGCCGGAACGATTGTATGCCGGCGGTGCTAATTCGCTTCGTGGCTTCGGCATCAATGCGGCAGGGCCGCGCGACTTGCAGACAGGATATCCCGTGGGAGGAACGGCGGCTTTTGTGAATACGATCGAGTTGCGCATGCCGGCGCCCACGCTGCCGTACGTCGGCAACAGTGTCAGTTTTGTGTTGTTTCACGATATGGGAAACGTCTTTCAGAATCCGGGAGATATGTTCCCGAGTATTCTGCACTTGACCCAGCCCGACAAGCAAACATGTGAAAATACTTCGGGCGAGGTGGGAACCTGTAACTTCAATTACTTCTCACACGATGTTGGACTGGGCGCACGATACAAGACGCCGGTGGGACCGATCCGACTCGACTTCAGCTACAACTTGAATCCGCCGATTTATCCGGTGATCTTCGTCTTCAGTGACAGTAATCACACGACACCATATGTTGGTGCAGCAGGGCACTTCAACTTTTTCTTCAGCATAGGACAGAGTTTCTAGAATGTTTGCGACGGGACACAACTCGCTATGTCGATGGGCGTTGCTGATGGCGGCTCTTGCGCTTGGGTGCATGTTCGCGCGGAGTAGCTTGCAGGCGCAACAGCCTGACGCCGCCGCCAGCAAACCTCCCGCAGGAAACGGCGTCGTTCTGGACCGAGTCATCGCAGTCGTCAATGGAGATGTGGTTCTAGATAGCGACGTAGAAGAAGAGATGCGTTTTGAGGACATTCAACCGTATCGCGAAACCAAAATTGTTTCTCGCGACAAGGTGATTCAGCGTCTTATTGATCGCGATTTGATTCTGCAGCAGGCGGAGTTGGAGCCTGAAGACAAAGTATCGGATGCGGACCTGGATGCTCAGCTTGCTACGCTGCGCAAAGACATCCCGGCTTGCAAGCAGGGCAACTGTGCGACGGACGCGGGGTGGCAGAAGTATCTGGAGAGCCACGGCTTCACGGTGCAGGAGTTCAGAGAGCGCTGGCGCCAGCGGATGGAGCTGCTGAAGTTTATCGAGGTGCGCTTCCGCAACGGCATTACGATCACCGACGCGGAGATCAAAACCTACTACGACGATACGATGCTGCCAGAGTATGCGAAGCGGAATGTGGCCGCGCCAAAGCTGGAGACGATCTCAAAGAGGATTGAAGAAGTATTACTCCAGCAGCGGGTGAGCAGCCTTTTGGAAGATTGGCTCAAGTCGTTGCGCGCACAGGGAAGTGTGCGGATCATGACGGCAGATGAGGTGTCGCCATGAAAGATCTCGACAAGAAGCTGGCGGCGAAGAAGGAGCAGTTCGAAGCGAAGAAGGAGCTGCTTGAGGCGAAGCTCGCCGGACAGGTCGCTAAAGTGAAACGCTCACTGGCTACGCGGGTGGGCCGCGCCGTGGCGGGCACGGCAATTGGTCTGGTGACGCTCGTAGCGCTGCTGTTTCTCGCGTTTGCATGGTATTCAACCACGTCAGATTTCGATCAACGGGTGAAAAAGGAAGTGGTAAAGGTGCTGGAAGATGCCACGGGTGGCCGCGTGGAATTAGCGGGCATTACCTTCCGTCTATGGCATCTTGAGATTGACGCGAAAGGGCTGGTGGTTCACGGGCTCGAAGGCCCTGGTGAAGCTCCGTATCTTTCGGCGGATGAGATCAAGGTTCGCGTTAAGTTCCTGAACTTCTTCTCCCATGCAGCGCAGCACGGAATTGAATCGTACATCAATCTAGATTATCTCGATGTGGCGCGTCCGCAGTTTCATCTGATCATTGATAAAGACGGGAAGACAAATCAGCCCGTGCCGAAGCATCCGCGCGCTAGCAATACTCCGGTGACGGACACGCTGCTCAATCTGAAGGCGAGAGTAGCTATCGTCTCAAATGGCGTGGCGCTATTGAACGATCGAGCGATTCCGTTCGATATGGCGGCAAGGGATCTCAAGGCGGAGGTGCACTACATCCCGACAAGCGATCGTTACGGCGCGACGGTGGACTTGAGTGACCTGCGAACCAGGATGGGCCAACAGGTCGAGGCTCGGTCTTCGCTTCACCTGGAGGCAGAACTGGGACGGGACGCGGTTGATCTCAAAAATCTTGAGTTCATCAGCGGAGAGTCCTTGAAGCTGGAGGTAACCGGGAGCCTGCAGCACTTTGCCAAGCCTGTATGGCAGACAACGGTGAAGGGAACTGTAGGGCTGAAGCAGGTCTCTGTGTTGACCAATGTCGATGGCCTGGATGCCGGAACCGTTGATCTCGATTTGAACGGCCATAGCTGCGAGGTAACGCCTGCAGTTGCGCAGAAACGTCCAAAGTTCTGGCAAAGAAGAATCAAGCCGCAAACGAAACAGCTGCCGCCCTCTCCGGAGTGCAGCGAGGGGTATTTGCTGGTGGGAACGGCGAAGATTCATAAGGCGGCGTATCGCAATGAGTATGTGCGGCTGCACGATGTGGATGGCCACGCAATACTGCACGTAACGCCGAGCGAGCTTCTGCTTAAGACGGCGACAGGATATCTTCCCGGCGGTGGAAGCGCTTCGGGCGATTTCTGGATCGTGAACTGGCTTGGAGAGGTGCCTGCAAATGCCACTTCTGCTTCGCCGACGACAAAAGCCGCGATAACGACGGCCGACACCAGTGCGAAGTCGATAGGCGCCAAGCCCCCTGTGACTGGCCGGTTAGAGATGCCGAAGGTACAGCCTGCGCATGCATACATCGTTGCAACACTTGCGAAGATTCCGTTGCGCACAATCATGGATGTGACGGCCCCGGAACACGAGGGCGATCTCGGTTTTGACACAGCGGTGAGCGGACCGGTGAAGGTGGAATGGGGCGGATCGACGAAGGATATCGCTTCAACCGTTGAGGTAGACGGTAACCTCACGTTTGCGCCAACGGGTGTTTCGCGCCCCGGCGCGTTATCAAATGTTCCGGTGACCGGCCAGACAGTGGCGCACTACACGGGTAGCAATGAGACTGTGTTGATTCAGCAACTCACGCTGCAAACACCTGGCTCGACTTTGGACGCCTCCGGTGTGCTGGGCGTGAACGAAGGCGATCCTCTGACCGTGCTCCGCACCGATTTAACGGTGCGAAATCTGGGGGAGTTCGACCAGTTGCTCACGACGCTGGATCTGGAGGGCAATGGCAAGCGAGGTGCCGCCGCGATTCCACTGGTACTGCATGGCGCAATGCAGTTTAACGGGACAGCGCGCGGGGCCATCGCCGATCTGCATGTTAAGGGTCATGTACAGGCTGCGAATGTAGAGTTCGCAATGGACAAGACGGATGTGCTGATCGATTCGGTTGTCGCGGATGGGGAATACTCTCCAAACTCGGGCATAGCGCTGGTCAGCTCAACCATCAAACGTGGTAGCGCTGTGTTGAATGTGGAAGGCAAAATTGCGCCTCGTAAAGATGTTTCGTCACGTCACCGAGCGACCTACACATGGGACGATGGAATGGCCGTGGATGCGAGCGCACAGGTCGCTGACGCTAAATTTACCGACGTGCTGGAGATCACGGGACAACAGCAAAAGATTCCAGTTACCGGAACGATTGAGCTGAGCGCACATGTGGCCGGAACGCTGAAAGACATGAATGGTGCCGGCCAGATTTCGCTCCTGAATGGCGTTGCCTACGGAGAGCCGTATGAGTCGGCTGTGGCGAACCTTGCCGTCCACGGTGAGGACGTGGAAGCAAGCAATGTGGTTTTGAAGCTGCATGGAATGCAACTGGCTGGCAATGGCGGCTATGACTTTGCAAGCGAGCATCTGCATGGACACATCGAGGGACATGACCTCGTGCTCTCGAAGTTCGAGATGCTGCAGAGATCGCATAGCAGCATCGACGGTGTAGCCAGCCTTGTAGCAGATGCGAATGGAACGCTGACCGAACCTGGCCTGAAGGCGACGCTGAAACTTGCGGGGGCAAGCTATGAAGGCCAGTCGATTGGGGACGCCGAAGCAAACCTGAACTCACAAGGCAAGACGCTGAATGTTACAGCGAACGCAACGTTAGTTGGCGCGACGCTCAGTGCGGCTGGGCAGACGCAGTTAGCCGGCGACTACCCAACGCAGGCGAAGCTGACCTTTGCAAATCTGGATATCGGCAAACCGTTGGCATTGTTTGGAACGGGCAGAGTGACTGCGCAATCGCTGATCAATGGCACCGCCACGGTGAGCGGACCGCTGCGAAGGCCGAAGGATTTGAGTGGAGAGGCTACGCTTAGCCAATTCGATGTGAAGCTGCAGGGAATTGAGTTGAGTGCGGCGGAACCCCTGCACGTAAGCCTTCGTGACGGCGTTGCAAACGTAGAACAGGTCCACATTACAGGGCGCGATACAGACATGAGACTCAGCGGAACAGCACAGATTTTTGGCGCGACCGACCCTCAGGGCGGCAAGCTGGATATGAAGGGTGAAGGCAGCGTCAGCACAGCCATAATGCACACATTCGATCCGGATATCACCTCGAACGGCAAGATAGAGTTTACGGTCGCAGCCGGTGGGCGGGTGACGAACCCTGCATTGACAGGGAAAGTCCAGTTCGACAATGTGAATATTTCGATGGATGGAGTCCCGAATGGCTTGAGCAACATGACGGGCACGCTCGTCTTCAACCAGGACCGTTTGCAGGTGGAAAAGCTGGTGGCCATGACAGGGGGAGGAGAGCTCAAGATTGGGGGCTCGATCCGATACAGGCATGGAGTTTACGCTGATTTGACAGCCACGGGAGACGTGGTGCGAGTACGGATGTATGGCTTGAGCACCACAGCAAATGCGAAGCTGAAACTCCAGGGCACACCGCAGAGTGCGCTCCTGAGCGGGAATATTCTCATTACTCGCTTTGGTGTGGGAGCGGATGTTGATCTGGCCGCTTTCTCTTCGATGGGGAGCGTAAGTGCGCCGCCGGATCCCAACTCCGCGGCGAACAAGATTCGCCTCGATGTGCACATCACGAGCGCCCCGCAACTCGACTTCCAGAACTCCTATGCTAAGCTCGCTGGTTCTGTAAACCTTACAGTGCGCGGAACAGTGGCCATGCCAACGATCCTGGGTCGTATCGAGATCACCGATGGCAGCGCGACGTTCGCCGGCACAAAGTATCAACTCCAGCGAGGCGATATTTACTTTACAAATCCCGTGCGAATTGACCCGGTCATCGATCTGGATGCGACGGCGCAGGTGGAGAACTACGACATCACCGTCGGTCTTCATGGAACGGCGACCAACCTAAAGCCCACGTATCGGTCGGAGCCTCCATTGAGCGAGAGCGACGTCTTTGCGCTCCTGGCTCTGGGGCGTACGCAGGAAGAGGCGCAGCTCTACCAGGAGCGGCAGGCTCAGGCGGGGACCGATCCGACCACTAGCGCTCTGCTCGGCGGCGCATTGAACGCCACGGTCAGTAGCCGCGTGGAGAAGTTGTTTGGTGTCGGCAGCGTGAAGATCGACCCGGCATTTGTAGGAACGCTCGGCGGCTCCTCCGCACGGATCACGGTGCAGCAACAGTTGTCCCGACAAATTACAGCGACGTTTGCGACGAACGTGAACTCGTCGGCACAGCAGCTGATCCAGGTGCAGTACGATCTGAAACGCAATATGGCGATCGTCATTACACGCGATGAGTCGGGTGTTTACAGCGTTGTGTACAGACTGCAAAAGCGGTATCGTTAGGGGCCGTTCCATTTGGAAATGCAATCTTGCTCCTTAATCGCGGTTACCATCGGGCCGTTTACGCAAAGTGCATGCAGGAGGAGGATGGATGAGTCTTATCAAGAGCTGCAGGGTGTTTGGTCCTATCATATTGGCGGCATTCCTGACGATTCAGCCGGCGCAAAGCCTGGCGCTGTCTGCCAGTGGTGCCATTGCGAGCGGGCAGGACGCCGCACAAAACGATGCGGCGATTCAATCGAACGTCGCAAGAGCTTTGAGCAACAAACGGTACAAAGATGTGAAGATTACAGCGCAGAGCGGAGTCATTACCCTGACGGGAACGGTCAAGGTCTTCAGTGATAAAGCCGATGCGGGCAATCACGCTCGTCGCCAGAAGAATGTTCAGAGCGTCAATAACCTGATCGTAGTCAACGGGCCCACGGTTGATGATGAGACTCTAAGGAACAAGCTCAGCGAGAAGCTGGTCTATGATCGCGTCGGTTACGGGACGACGGCGTTCAACGCTTTCACGATAAATGTGCAGGACGGCGTAGTCACCCTCGGCGGAGTCGCGTTCGGACCGGTCGACAAAAATTCGGCGGTCGGCCTCGTGTCGAATTATCCGGGTGTAAAAGATGTCGTTGATCATATCGCTGTCGCGCCATTGTCGCCGATCGATAATCAGATCCGGCTGGCTGAGGCGCGCGCGATCTATAGCGCTCCGCAACTGAACCGGTACGCGATGGATCCGGCGAAGCCCATTCGGATTACTGTGGAGCATGGAGTCGTTACTTTGTCTGGCGTCGTAGATAGCGAAGGGGACAAAGAGGTGGCGAATGTCCGCGCCAATGGTGTGAGTGGCGTCTTTAAAGTAATCAATAATCTGCAGGTAGCCTCCAGCCCGGCAAGAGAAAGATAGTTCCTCTTGAGATGTTCTTCGGTCACTACGATACCGCCAACGGACACTCTTTTACGATAGAAGGATGACTTCATTGTGGAAGAGCACGGTTGTAACACTTGAGATGATCAAGTGGGAACACTCGGTTTTTGCGTTGCCGTTCGCGCTGACGGGCGCGGTGCTGGCCGCGGGTGGATGGCCAACGTGGCGAGTAGTCGGACTCATCGTGATTTGCATGGTGGCAGCGCGTTCGGCGGCGATGGCGTTCAATCGATTGGCAGACGCCCGGCTCGACGCGGCCAACCCTCGCACGGCGATGCGCGCCCTACCGACTGGTGCTCTCAACCGTGGATTTGTCGCGGGGTTTGTTGTGTTATCGGCGGCGATATTTGTGGCAGCGGCGGCCTTGCTGAATCGAATGACGTTGGAACTGGCCCCCGTCGCTCTCGTTATCGTCTTGGCCTACAGCTATATGAAGCGCGTAACGCGCTGGTCGCATCTCGTGCTGGGGCTCGCATTGGGAATTGCTCCTTCGGCCGCGTGGATTGCCGTGCGGGGAACATTAGATCCGCGAATCCTCGTCCTCTCCGGAGCTGTTTTGTTGTGGGTCGGCGGGTTCGATGTACTGTATGCCTGCCAGGACTTTGAGCATGATCGAAAGGTTGGTCTGAACAGCGTTCCTCAGGCTTTCGGTGTACGCGCCGCATTCTGGATCGCGCGAGTCATGCATATCGGCATGCTGTTAATGCTGTGCTGGCTGGTCGCTTTGTTTGGGCTGGGCAGGGTGGCGATGTTGGGAGTAGCTGTAGTGGCGATGCTGCTCCTCTACGAGCACTCCATTATTTCTCCTAAAGACATGCGCCGAATGAACGCTGCCTTCTTCACCTTGAATGGGATCATCTCCGTCCTCTTCTTCGCATTCGTCGCTACAGATGTATTGCTGCGACGATAGAAAGCCCGCCGGGCTGGCGGGCTTCTACCTGGGAGACCAAGGTTGAAATGTTCAACTAACCGCGACGAATGTCGGAGCGCTCGTTTCGCTGATTCTGATTGATATCGTCCAGCTTTTCTTTAATCTTGTCCTTCACATTTTGAGCGGCGGATGTGATCGTATCGCGCGTGTCGCGTCCCGAAGCCTCTGCACGCTCATTCGCTCGCTCTTTTTGAACGGCAGCCTTCGTTTGGGCTGTTTTATTCACTTCGTTCGCAGCGTCCTTGACGTGACCCCAGGTCTCCTTTGCGGCTCCTTTGATTTGGTCCGCGGCTCCTTTGTTTGCAAGTCTGTCGTTTCCTGTCGCTTCGCCGAACTTCTGCTTGATCTTGCCTGTTACCTGGTCAACTTGTCCTGTTACTTCTTCTTTGTTCATTGCATCGACTCCATTCTGGCGTTGCCGTGTTAGTGAACCGGGGAGGAAAGTCTTCAGTGGTGGGTGCTATCTAGAGCGCTCGCCTGCCTGAAAACAGGTTGAAGATAAGTACGATAATGGCAAGCACTAGAAGAATGTGAATCCATCCTCCCAGGGTGTAGCTGCTTACCATACCTATCAGCCAAAGGACGAAGAGAATGATTGTGATTGTCCATAGCATCTTTTTAGTCTCCTAAGTGCGACAGGCACTAAACAACGCCTGTTCGCAGAAACAACTTCAACTGCCAATTGATCCATCCTCTTGTAAGTTGCTGTGTGGGTGGGACAGGTTGCCAGAGAGATAAAATAAGCAGTATCTACAATGAAATGTGAGAGCCCCATTGAAAATAGCGATTCAAGGTGAGTTGGGATCAAACAGCCACATGGCAACGATGGCGATGCTGGGCAACCTGCCGGGGTTAACCATCATCCCGTGCAGCCTCTCCGGTGAGGTACTGGCGAAAGTAGCCGCCGGCGATGTAGACGGTGCTGTTCTGCCCATCGAAAACAGCCTGCATGGTTCGGTCGCGGAACACTACGATCTTCTGCTCGAACTTCCGGTAAAGATCGAGCGTGAGAGCCTGATGCGCATTCGACATAACGTAATCGTCGCGCCCGGGGTCAAGCTCACCGAGATTCGCAAAGTGATGTCGCATCCTGTGGCGTTGTCGCAGTGCCGCCGTTTTCTTGCCGCGCATCCGGAGCTCGAAGTGGTGACGTTCTACGATACGGCAGGAAGCGTAAAACACCTGATGGCCGAAGGCTTGCGCGATGTCGCCGGGATCGCTCCGGAGCTGGCCGCGACGCAGTACGGCGGCGAAGTGCTCGTCGCCGGCATTGAAGATCACGCAGAAAACTTTACCCGGTTTCACCTGCTGCTGCGCGACGCAGCGGATGCCAACGAGCTTCGCACCCCAGAGCCCGCCAATAAAATGAGCATAGCCTTCGCCATCGAAAATCGTCCCGGAACCCTGGTTACGGCACTGCAGCGGCTCTCAAATGCCGGCGTCGACCTGACCAAGATCGAATCGCGTCCCGTTCCCGGCAGCCCGTGGGAGTACGTCTTCTATGTCGATGTGCGATTCGATGCTCCAGACAAAGCCGAGACTGTCCTGGCCGCGTTGCGCGAGCACTGCCGCATGGTCAAAGTACTCGGCACCTACCGGGCTGCCTGGTAATTTCCTCGACCGGGCCTCAGGTTACTGTGTGTTCGCATAGTAGCCAGTGCGATAGCGCAGGTGGTATTTCGCTCGAAGTGCAGGGTCTTTCAGCCGCACCTGGATCGTGCGGAACGAGCCGTCTGCGCTCTTCTGCGGTGCATAATATCCAAGCAGGTACTGGGTTCGCAGATCATCAGAAACCCGCGCGAACGCTGGATCCAGGTCCTTCGGATCTTCGACGTAGCAGTACTTCCCGCCCGTATCGTTTGCCATTTGGATCAGCGCATGTTCGCCGCCGGTATTGCGTCCGGCGTCGGCCTCTACCGGCACAATGATGATCGAGTACACCATGGCCCCGGCGCGCTGCGCCTCTTCCACTGCCTTCGGATAGTCAACGCCCTTTACCGTGTCAACCCCGTCCGTAATCAGCATGATCACGCGCCTCTGCCCGCCGCTCTCCGGCATCGCGGCAAGACGCTGCGAGCCCAGATATATCGCGTTATACAGTGCCGTGGCATCGCCATGCTGCATGTCGTTCAGCCCGCGTTCGATCTCTTTCTTGTCGCTCGTAAAAGGCACAATCTCGCGCACTGTGTCGGCAAAGTCCATCAGGTCCAGCTCATCCTGATTGCGCAGAAGCGCATTGACAAAGTGCTTGGCCGCATTCCGCTCCAGCCGCTCATCGCCAAACACGCTCTCGCTGGCATCGATTGCCAACACAATCGTCAGCGGCGTTGATGACTCTTTCTCAAAGATGGCGATCTTCTGCGGCTTTTCATCTTCAAATATCTCGAAGTCACTCTGCACCAGCCCGGCCACTGGAGCGCCATGTTCATCCACCACGTTCACCGCGACATTCACCAGCCGCGTCTGCACCTTGATCGTCTGCACCTTGTCTGTCGAAGCCGCCGAATCCGGGGTAACATCCGAGTCATCGCTGCTCGGAGCCTGCGCGCCCTGTGCACGAGGTGGCCGCCGCACAACCGGTGCCTGCGGAGGCATCGCTCCCAACATCGATCCTTGTAACACGAGCCCTGCACCGAGCACCAGTCCCGCGAACCTCATCCACGTCTCTCCGAATCGCCTGCTGTCGAACGCGCTGCAATCTCAGCCGGAAAAGGCTCGCCATCGGCCCACACCGCGCCATCGACAAATTGTTCTTTCTTCCAGATGGGCACCGTCTTTTTGAGCGTATCGATCAGCCATCGGCAAGCATCGAACGCGGCACCCCGGTGCGCCGAAGCCACCACCACCAGCACGCTCGTCTCACCCACTACCAGCCGTCCCAGCCGATGCACCAGCGCCACGTCCCGCACGCCGAACTTCGTCACCGCATCCGCAGCCAGTCCGCACATTTGCTGCAGCGCCATCTCTCGATACGCTTCATAATCCAGATGCAGCGTCTGCCGTCCGCGCGAGTTGTCCCGCACGATCCCGTCGAAGACGCACACCGCGCCATCGACCCCCGCCTTCATCTCCGCCACAATCGCCTCGGCAGCAATCACCGTGTCCGTAATCTCAACCCTCATGCCACAGGCCTCTCAACTCCGCCGCTTACAGGGGGCAACAAAGCCACCTCATCGCCATCTTTCAACGCATCCCCACGCCGCGCATACTCTTGATTCACCGCCACGGCAAGCGACTCCCACAAACCATCCCGTCCCGCAAAACGCCCGCGGCAGACCGCGAGCAAGTCTTCCACCGACGCGCTTTGTCCCAACTCCATCATCTCGCTCTCACCGCCAAACAAGTCTTTCAATACGCCGAAATAGAGCACTCGAACCCGCATCCACACAGAATACGCGAGCCCGACTCTTTGACTCCATCCCCTGCCAAACCGGTAGGCGCATCGAAACAAACTTCAGCATGCCCGGCAGCCACTCCCCACGCATCCAATCACGGATGCGAGCCCGCTGGAACCAATTCCTCGACCTGCTGCAAACCAGCTTCTGGTTTGTCCCCATCGTCATGCTGGCCCTCTCTGGCGGCCTTGCCCTTCTTCTTCTCTATGTAGACCGTCGCTTCGACCCCGGCATCCACACCGATCTCGGCTGGGCGTACACCGGCGGCCCCGAGGGCGCACGCTCCCTCCTCTCCACCATTGCCGGCTCCATGATCACAGCCGCCAGCGTCACCTTTTCTCTCGCCGCCGTTGCCCTCTCCATTGCCTCCCAGCAATATGGTTCCCGCGTCCTGCGCAACTTCATGCGCGACAAGGTCACCCAAATCCTCCTCGGCACCTTCGTCTCTACCTTTCTCTATAGCGTTCTGGTCGTACGCGCCATTCGCGGCACCGACATCTCCGGAGGCTTCGTCCCCGCCATCGCCGTCACCGTCGGCATCGCTCTTGCCGTCATCAGCCTCGTACTGCTTGTCTACTTCATTCACCACGTCTCGTTCTCCATCCAGGCATCACGCATTGTCAACGTCATCGGCGAAGACATGCAGCACGCCATCCCTCGCCTCTACCCTTCGCAGGCTAACGAGCCCCTTGACCACTCGCCACCATTCGACGTCTCCAACCCCCAAGGCCGCACTACGCTCAACATCGAACGCTCCGGATATCTCCAGTCCATCGAACTGGACCACCTCATCAAGCGTGCCACCGAAAACAATATCGTCATCGAAGTCCCTGCCAGCCCCGGCGACCACCTCGTCTATGGCGATCCCGCCGCCTACGTATACGACTGCACCCATCCCTCGCAACCGCCCACCCTCGCTCCCGAGACCCGCGAAGACATTCTCCGCTCCTTTCTGCTCGGCGGCGAGCGCACGCCGCTACAAGATATCCGCTACCAGTTCAAGCAACTCACCGATGTCGTCATCCGCGCCCTCTCGCCTGGCATCAACGACCCCTTCACCGCCCTCAACGGCATCGACAAGCTCGCCACCGGAATAAGCCTCATGGCGCGTCGCGACCGCGTCTCCGATAAGCGCCAGGACAAGGACGGCAAGCTCCGCCTCATCCTCTCCACCCCGGCAATCCCCGAGCTGCTCCGCGAGACCGTCGGCCACATTGCCATCTACGCTGCCGGCGATCACTTCGTCATGGCCGGCCTGCGCCGAGTCCTCGACGTAGCCGAACGCGACGCCCAGACAGACGACGAGCGCCAAACCATCCTCCAACTCCGCGAAGACTTGAATCGCCGCGAATCCCGCCGGGCTGCCGCCAGCTAGACATCTCACGTATCCAATGTTCTTACTTGCTAGCGAGACTTGGAGTGGTCTTTTCTGGTATTCGCAGCGGGAGCGACAACGCCGGGTCCCATTTCGTCAATTGCTTCCACCGTCTGGTCGTCCGTATTCGGCCGGCCATCGCGGACGCTCTCCGCCCCCAGCGAATTCTTGCTTCCCGCAGGCGCAGTACGATCAATCTTGTCAGAACCCTTGCTTTGAGAACCGTTGCCTTGCCCTTTGTCCTTGAGTTCCGTCATCCTAGCCTCCTCTTCCAGCGTATGGAGGTAGGATGCAGGGCATCAGAACGGGGGAGCCTCTGCAAAGCTATAGTTCGAATTCGCAACCTAGCGGGAAAACAACTCTCCCTCGTCCGGATACCAGACCCGGTCCCCATCCACGCGCGCAAACGACGTCATCTTGTGTGGGCGCCGCGAGCTTCGCCCATCCCGTTGCACGAAGATGTCCTCCACCACCCCGCCGCGCGCCAGCACTGCATCTCCAATCAAGGAACGATGGCATCGCCAGGGTACCGCCTCCGCGCACATGACAACGGTGCTGTCGAAATCGGCCAGGGCCATCAGCCATCCAATCTCGTTGGGAAAGTGCGACGTCTGCATGTAATCCGCGTATCCCCGAAACCCCTCGTTGCGCCACCCGACATTCACGCTGTCCTTCTGCACCGGACGCCGCCCGCCCAGCCCCTCGCGCCAGAGCGGTCGAATTCCGGCATGGCCAAGCGCCGCAAAGAGTCCCGCCTGCCCAAAATGCGGGTAGCTCTTCGAGCCCGGATACCGGCGCACATCCACCAGGGTCGTGCAGCCGTTCTCCTTGAGCGCGCGAAGAAACGCTTCCAGGGTGAGAGTCGAGTGTCCAATGGTCATCATCGGAAAAGTACCCTCAAAAATATATTTCCAAGAAGTGGCGGGCTTTTGGCAGCCAGAAAAGTGACTGCTTCCTGACCAGCTTTACCACACAAAACACCACAACCTCACCACAAAAACACCACATCTAGCAACGCTTTTTTGCAAAAACCCCAATAAAAATACCACTCCACCACAATCCCAAAAAAATACGGTCCGGCAACCGCCGCACCGCATTTTTTACCATGCCATTACACGGTAGCGTGAAGAACCTCTTCCCGAACCACCTCATCCTCCACCTTCTCGCGCGAAGTCTTCGGCAGCGCGACCGCCAGCACATCCTCAATGCGAGTAGCGTAGTGCAGCGTTACGCCCTCGATCTGGTCCGGTGTTAAGTCCTCTTCTACCTGCTGTTTACAGTCCGCCGGAAGAATCACGTCCCGCACCCCGACCCGCTTGGCCGCAAGGAACTTCTCCTTGATTCCGCCCACAGGCAGTACGTTTCCGCTCAACGTAATCTCCCCCGTCATCGCCGTCAGAGGATGCACAGGAGTATCGGTCAGCAAGCTCACCAAAGCTGTAGCCATGGTCACGCCAGCCGAAGGACCATCCTTCGGAATCGCACCCGCAGGCACATGAATATGCAGATCCGTATCCTTTGTAAAATCCTCATCAAGCCCTAAAGACGCGGCGTTTGAGCGCACCCAGGTAAGTGCAGCCTGCATGCTCTCCTTCATCACGTCTCCAATCTGGCCAGTGATCGTAAAGCCGCCCTTGCCCTTCATACGGTTCGCTTCGATAAATAAGACATCGCCGCCAGCCGGTGTCCACGCCAGCCCTACAGCTACGCCAGCGCGCTTCGTCCGCTCCGCAATCTCAGTATCCACGCGCACTTTGATGCCGCCCAGAAATTCATGCACAATCTCCGGCGTAATCACGATCTT
>Ga0208589_1000581_pt1 | contig 16932 bp, 15 predicted proteins | sample NGESurshal092012_2_FD_184486 | JGI IMG/M metagenome (GOLD analysis project Ga0208589, IMG submission 184486) | Arctic peat soil microbial communities from Barrow, Alaska - NGEE Surface sample F53-2 shallow-092012 (SPAdes) | ecosystem: Environmental > Terrestrial > Soil > Wetlands > Peat ... | reverse complement strand
AAAATTTTCCGGATCACCGGCCTGACCAAGGTCTTCGGTATCCACGACACGGTGGACGAGGCCATCACGGCCCGGAAGTCGGAGAAGTAGCGGCTGATCACGCCCCCGGATCCAGCTATGGCCACCGTCGAAATGAGCTTCACGCCGCTGCCCGTGCACGTTCGCACGGCGCGGCTGGTCGCAACCGCCGTTGCGCGCCGGAGCGGCGTCGGGGAGGCACTCCTCGATGAAGTCCGCCTCGCGGTGGGTGAGGCCTGCTCGCGCGCGGTCGAGGCGCATCAGGCGCAATGCCCCGATGAGCCAGTCCGCGTCGAGCTGACCGGCGCCAACGGGCGGTTCGAGGTGGTCGTTACCGACGCGGTCGCGGCCGGGCCGGACGACGGGACCAGTTCGTCAGCCCAGCCCGCGGGCTGGCCCGCGCCCGCCAACGGCGTGGCGAACGGGACCAGCCCGCTCGATCATTCGGGCCCTCCGCAGGGGCTCGGTCTGGCCGTGATCGCCGGCCTGGCTGACGACGTCCAGTTCGCCCGCACCCCGGCCGGCCTCAGCATCAAGATGAGCTGGCCATCCGGCGGGACCGGCTGACACCTCGTCCGGCTGCGGCCCCACTCGCGGCCGGAAGTGCTGGCTGCCTGCTACCGGTCCCATTAATGTGATTACCTGTGCAGGGTGAATTGTTCTCGCACGCTCCGGGCCTGACCCCCGCTTCGCGTCCGGTGGCTGGCGTGCGTAGACTCCCGGCACTGCTTTTGGGCACGGTGCCTATCCCATGCGTCTATGCCGGCTGGCCGATAGCCGGGACAGCGAAGCCACGCTCGGGAGGCCTTGTGCCACTGTCTAGGAGGACAGATGTTCAGGTCTAGTCTTGCCGCCGGAAGCGGTGCGGTGAGCGTCAGCGGCTCCAACCTCACCTGGGTTGTCATCGTTGGCGTCGTCGCGCTGCTTGCCCTCGCGGTGGCAGCCGTGCTGGTCCGTGAGGTGCTCGCGGCCAGCCAGGGTACCGAGCGGATGCAGGAGATCGCGAAGTCGATCCAGGAAGGGGCGGCCGCCTATCTGCGCCGCCAGTTCCGCACCGTCGGGGTCTTCGTTGTCATCATCTTCTTCGTGCTCTTGGTGCTCCCGGCTGACGGGTCGGGCGTGCGGTGGGGCCGCAGCATATTCTTCCTCGTCGGGGCCTTCTTCTCGGGCCTGACCGGGTTCACCGGCATGTCGCTCGCGGTGCGCGGCAACGTCCGGGTGGCGGCCGCGGCGCGGGCTGGCTTCCCCGGTGAGCGGCCGGCCATGCGGATCGCGTTCCGCACCGGCGGCGTGGCGGGCATGTTCACTGTGGGCCTGGGCCTGTTCGGCGCCGCGCTGGTGGTGTTCATCTACAAGGCCAACGCGCCCAGCGTGCTGGAGGGCTTCGGCTTCGGCGCGGCGCTGCTGGCCATGTTCATGCGAGTCGGCGGCGGCATCTTCACCAAGGCCGCCGACGTAGGTGCCGACCTGGTCGGCAAGGTCGAGAAGGGCATCCCCGAGGACGACCCGCGCAACGCCGCGACCATCGCCGACAACGTCGGTGACAACGTCGGTGACTGCGCCGGGATGGCCGCCGACCTGTTCGAGTCCTACGCGGTGATGCTGGTCGCGGCGCTCATCCTGGGCAAGGCGGCGTTCGGCAATGATGGCCTCGTCTTCCCGCTGATCATCCCGATGATTGGGGTGATCACCGCGGTGGCGGGGATCTTCGTGACGATGCCGCGCAAGGGCGACCGGAGCGGGATGACCGCCATCAACCGCGGTTTCTTCATCTCGGCGGTCATCTCGCTGGTGCTGGTGATCGGCGCTTCGTTCCTCTACCTGCCCGCCAAGTTCAGCGAGTTCAAGGGCGTGACCGGGGCCGGCGCCGAGGCGATCCTGCACCACGGCGGCAGCCCGCGGCTGCTGGCCATCGGCGCGGTGATCATCGGCCTGGTGCTGGCCAGTGCCATCCAGCTGCTGACCGGGTACTTCACCGAGACCAACCGCAAGCCGGTGAGGGAGATCGGGGAAAGCTCGCTGACCGGCGCGGCCACGGTGATCCTGTCCGGCATCTCGATCGGCCTGGAGTCGGCCGTCTACTCGGCGCTGCTCATCGGCGGGGCCGTCTACCTGGCCTTCCTGCTCGGTACGGGCAACGCCACCATCGCCCTGTTCGCGGTGGCGCTGGCGGGCACCGGCCTGCTGACCACAGTGGGCGTCATCGTGTCGATGGACACGTTCGGCCCGGTCTCGGACAACGCGCAGGGCATCGCCGAGATGTCCGGCGATGTGACCGGCGACGGCGCCCAGGTGCTCACCAAGCTGGACGCGGTGGGCAACACCACCAAGGCCATCACCAAGGGCATCGCCATCGCGACCGCGGTGCTCGCCGCCACCGCGCTGTTCGGCTCGTTCCGCACCACGGTGGTACAAGCGCTCGGCATTAACGGTGGCACCTTCAACCTGTCGGTGGACCACCCCAACGTCCTGGTGGGCGTCATCATCGGCGCGTGCGTCGTGTTCTACTTCGCCGGCCTGCTGATCATGGCGGTGGGCCGGGCGGCCGGCCAGGTCGTCTACGAGGTGCGTGAGCAGTTCCGAAACCACCCGGGAATCATGGACTTCACCGAGAAGCCCGAGTACGGCCGGGTGGTGGACATCTGCACCAAGGACTCGCTCCGCGAGCTGGCCACGCCGGGCCTGATGGCGGTGCTGGCACCGATCGCGGTCGGCTTCGCGTTCGGCTACGCGCCGCTCGGCGCCTACCTGGCCGGCGCGATCGCGGTCGGCGCGCTGATGGCCGTGTTCCTGGCCAACTCCGGCGGCGCCTGGGACAACGCCAAGAAGCTGGTCGAGGACGGCAACTACGGCGGCAAGGGCTCTGAGGCGCACGAGGCGACCATCATCGGTGACACGGTGGGTGACCCCTTCAAGGACACGGCGGGCCCGGCCATCAACCCGCTGATCAAGGTCATGAACCTGGTCTCGCTGCTCATCGCGACCAGCGTGGTCAAGTACAGCCACAACCCCGGGCTTCGCACTGGCGTGGCCCTGGTCGCGGTCGGGATCATCGTGACTGCCGTCGTGATCTCCAAGCGGCGCTCTCCCAGCGTGGCCGCAGGGGGTCCGCCCGCGGCGGCCGTGGCCGACGCAGGCGGCGCCCCCGGCCTGCCATCGGCCACCGACGGTACGGGCCCGGGCACGGCCACCCCCGCCGCCGGGGCAGGCAGCGGGGCCGAGGGGGAAACGGCCGCGAAAACCACGGGCTGACCCGGTCAGGAGCCTGACAGATCCCCCGGCCATCACGGTGGCCGGGGGATCAGTCATCAGCGGCCCCGGCGCTTGCCATACTCAGGTGATGAGCACCACCGTGCGCACGCTGCTAGTGCTGCGGCACAGCAAGTCGGCCTACCCCGAGGAAACGGCGGATTTCGACCGGCCGCTGGCTCCCCGTGGCCTGCGGGATGCGGTCACGCTGGGAATCTGGATCCGGGATCAGGGGCTGCAACCGGATCTGGTCGGCTGCTCGACGGCGACCCGGGCCCGGCAGACCTGGGACCTGGTCAGTGACCAGCTGGTCTGGCCGGACGAGGACGCGGCGGTGGTGCGGTACGACGAGCGGCTGTACCAGGCGGACGCTGGCGACATGATCGCGATCGCCCGGGAGATTCCCCCGGAGGTGGAGATCCTGGCCCTGGTGGGCCATAACCCGGCCGCCGCGGACCTGGTGGCCAGCCTGACCGGGGAATCCGGCCTGACCTTCCCCACCTCGGCGCTCGCCGTCATCGGGCTGCGCCGCGCCTGGGACCGGGTCGCGCCCGGCTCCGGCTCGCTGGACGGCTACTGGACTCCCAAGGGCGGTTCCGTGGTCCCGCTGGGCTGACGTCCGGCCGCCAGGTCGCCCTCCTCCGCGTCCTCCACGTCATCGCGGGAGACACCCAGCAGGTACAGCACGGTGTCCAGGTAGGGAACGCTGACGGAGGCATCCGCGGCGTCCCGGACCACCTGCCGGGCGTTGAACGCGACGCCGAGCCCGGCCGCCGCGATCATGTCCAGGTCGTTGGCGCCGTCGCCGACCGCCACCGCCTCGCTGACCGCCACGCCGGCCTGTGCCGCGAAGCGGCGCAGCGCGTCGGCCTTCCCGGCCCGGTCGATGATGGGCCCGGCCAGCCTTCCGGTCAGCTTGCCGCCGCTGATCTCCAGCGTGTTGGCCGCGGCGTAGTCGATGCCGAGCTCTGCGGCCAGCGGGTCGGTGATCTGGCTGAAGCCGCCGCTGACGATCCCGCACCGGTAGCCGAGCCGGTGCAGCGTCCGGATCAGGGTCCGGGCGCCGGGGGCCAGCCGCAGCTCGCCCCGCACCTCACCGAGCACGGACTCATCCAGCCCGGCGAGCATGCTCACCCGCTCCCGGAGCGACGCGGCGAAGTCCAGCTCGCCGCGCATCGTGGCCTCAGTGATCTTGGCCATCTGGCCGGCGCAGCCCGCGCGCGCGGCGAGCAAGTCGATCACCTCGGCGGCGATCAGGGTGGAGTCCACGTCCATGACGACCAGGCGCATCGCCCGCCGGTGCAGGCCGCCCCGCTGGACCGCCACGTCGACTCCCTGCTGGGTCGCCTCCCGGGCCAGGGCCACCCGCAACGATTCCGGGTCGGCGCCGGACACGTCGAAGTCAATGCAGGTCACCGGCCGGTTCGCGAGACGGTCGATGCGGTCGATGTTCGCGCCGCTGGCGGCGATCCGGCCGGCGATCGCCGCCACCGCCGCCGGGGTCAGAGGGCTGCCCAGGACGGTGACGTGCAGCTGGCCGCGGCGCCGGGCCGGCTCGCCGGAACCCATCGTGATCTCCGCGTCCAGTCCCAGGTCCGCGGCGACGGCCCGGATGGCCCGGTGGATGGCGGTCAGATCGGGATCGGGGGGGCAGCTGAGCAGGGCGCCGAGCACCAGGCGGCCCCGGATCACCACCTGCTCGATGTCAAGCACGCTGAGCTGGTAGGTGGCCAGAGCCGAGAACAGGCGTGAGGTCACCCCGGGCCGGTCCCGGCCGGTCAGGGTCACCAGGAGGGTGTGCTGCGCGGCGTCCATCGGTGCCCCACGCTACCCGGGGCGGAGTGGCGGGTGCGCACGGTTGGGCTGCCCGGCCCGGCATGACGTAAGTTCAGACTCACACGTGTGGCGGTGGAGGGAGCTGGATGTCCGACGAGGTGGTGCGGCTGCGCGGGGTCGGCGTCCGGCGCGGCGGGTCCATGCTGCTGCGTGACCTGGACTGGACCGTCCACGACGATGAGCGGTGGGTCGTCATCGGCCCGAACGGGGCCGGCAAGACCACGCTGCTGCAGGTCGTCGCCTGCCAGTTGTTCCCCTCCGAGGGCAGTGCCGAGATCCTGGGCAGCCGGCTCGGCGAGACCGACGTCTTCGAGCTTCGGCCGCGGATCGGGCTGGCCAGCGCCTCCCTCGCGGACCGGGTCCCGCCGGCCGAGAAAGTGATCGACCTGGTCCTGACCGCTTCCTACGCGATCGTGGGCCGGTGGAAGGAGGACTACGAGTCCTCCGACGTGACCCGCGCCGTCGAGCTCCTGGACGCGCTCGGCTGCGCTCACCTCATCAGGCGCCGGTTCACCACCCTGTCCGAGGGCGAGCGCAAGCGGGTGCAGATCGCCCGGGCGCTGATGCCCGACCCCGAGCTGCTCCTGCTGGACGAGCCGGCCGCCGGGCTGGACCTCGGCGGCCGGGAGGACCTGCTGCGGCGGATCGCGATGCTGGCCCGTGACCCGCTGGCCCCCACGATGGCGATGGTCACCCACCACGTCGAGGAAGTGCCGGAGGATTTCACCCACGTGATGCTGCTCCGCCGGGGCTCAGTGCTGGCCGCGGGGCCCGTCTCGGATGTGCTCACCGAGACGAACCTGTCCAAGTGCTTCGGCCTCCCGCTGGTGGTCGAGCGGCACGGGGCCCGCTGGGCGGCGCGCGCCGTCCGCTGACCCGGGCCAGGAGGCTGGCGAGCGGGAGTCGGCTGGGGGTGCGGGGGGTACAAAACTGGCATGCGCGCCCAGGTGGTCACGCCGTGAAGGGGGACCGGGTCGAGATCGTGATCGACGCCGGCGGGACCTCCCGCACCTATGAGGTGACCGCCACCCGGGCCGGCCGCCGGGTTGAGGTGGTCACCGGGCGCGGCATCGTGGAGGTCATGGAAGTCACCCGGGGCGGCACGGTGGTGCGCACCGCGCGCTTCATGGCCAACCGGGTGCTCGCCCTGGTGGAGCACCCCGCGGCGGACCGGGGCGCGCCTGGCCGGGATACCGTCTCCGGGGGGGCAGGTCCGGACATACTGTCCTGACCGGCCCATCGTCGTTCCCGAGGGAGCAGGTATGCCCCGCAGGCCACTGACCGTCCTGTTCATGCCGGAAAGCGCGTACGGGCCGACGAACAACTGCATTGGCATGGGTGATGTGCTGCGCCGCCGCGGGCACCGCGTGGTCTTCGCGGCCGAAGCCTCGTGGAAGGGCCGGCTGGAGCCGCTGGGCTTCGAGGAGGATCTGGTCGACCTGTCCCCGCCCGCCCGCGAGCCGGGCGAGCCGGACGCCGGGGCGTTCTGGAAGGAGTTCATCGCCAGCACCGCGCCGGAATTCCGCAAGCCCACCATTGAGCAGCTGGACACCTGGATCAAGCCGGTCTGGGCGGAACTGATCAGCGGCGCGCAGTACTGCCAGGAGCAGCTGGCCGAGATCGTGGCGCGCACCCGCCCGGATGTGATCGTCGAAGACAACGTGATCTGCTTCCCCGCGCTGCTGACCGCCGGCGTTCCCTTCGTCAGGATCGTTTCCTGCAACCCGCTGGAGATCCCCGACCCGGCGCTGCCCCCCGCGTTCTCCGGTTACCCGGCTGGGGACCAGGCCCAGTGGCTGGCGTTCCGGGCCGAGTACGACCGGGTGCACCGGGCCATGTGGACGGAGTTCGGCGACTGGGTCACCGGGCAGGGCGCGCCGCCCCTGCCGGACCTGCAATTCGTCCACCCTGGGCAGGTCAACCTGTACGTCTACCCGGAGCTGGCCGATTACCCGCGGTCCCGGCCGCTCGGGCCGGGCTGGCACCGGCTGGATTCCTCGGTCCGCGAGACCGATGCTCCGTTCCTCCTGCCCGAGCCGCTGGCCTCCGGTGACGGTGCGCTCATCTACTTCTCGCTTGGCTCGCTAGGGTCGGCCGACGTGGCCCTGATGCGCCGGATCATCGACTGCCTCGCCGCCACCCCGCACCGCTACATCGTGTCCAAGGGTCCGCTGCATGCCGAGCTGGAGCTGGCCCCCAACATGCACGGCGCGGAGTTCCTGCCGCAGACCTCGGTCATCCCGGACGCCGACCTGGTCATCACGCACGGTGGCAACAACACCACCACCGAGTGCCTGCACTTCGGCAAGCCCATGATCGTGCTGCCGCTGTTCTGGGACCAGCACGACAACGCGCAGCGGATCGACGAGCTCGGGCTCGGGGTCCGGCTGGACACGTACCGCTTTACCGACGGGCAGCTGCACGGCGCGCTGGCCCGGCTGCTCGGGGACACGGCGATGCGGGGCCGGCTGGAACGCGCGGCCGCCATAATCCAGGGCCGCCAGGGCCTGCGCCGTGCCGCCGACGTGATCGAGGCCGCCGCCGGGCCACGGTGAATCCACGGGGACGAGCCCACGGGAGCCCGGCTTATCGCGAAATAGCGCAACGGTCACGAATCAGCAGCCGACTCGCCGTGCCCCCGCGGGGGGTGCGCTGGACGGGCATGCGATCATGTCTGTGGGGGACCCAAAGATGATACGGGGGACCGGCTCATCAAGCCCGCCCTGGTCAGGCGCTTGCCTGACCAGGGCGGGTCCCCGGTCCCGGCCGCGAGGGCCCCGTTATGACGAACCAATCGTTAACTTGAAAAGTTCATCTCTTCGGGCGTAACGTCGGCCGCATGACCGATGCTTGACCGCGTCCGTGCCGCGTGCCCGCCGATCGGCCATCATCATCCTCACCTCGTCTGCCGGAACTGCGGCACGGTCGCCGACGCGGACTGGGTACCCGGGCACGTCCCATGCCTGGACCCCGTGGCCGCCACGGGTTTCGAGGTCGAGGACGCGGAGGTCACCTTCTGGGGACTCTGCCCCGCGTGCCAGGGCCGCGCCCGGGCGTGAGGGCACGAATCCGTCTCGTGTAGCGCCGCGCTCGGCTACCGAGCCCGCAGCGCTGACGCCCGCTCTTTTAGGCCATGGCGCCCCTGGATCCCTCCCCCCGGGACCAGGGGCGCCTTCCTGTCTGCCGGAGTCCCGGGCCAGCCCGGCTCAGGCCTGCGGTGGCTGAAGCCGGATGGTCAGGGTCACGGTGATGAGGTGACCGATGAGGAAGGCGGGGCCCAGCGGGTCACACCCGCCGCCCGGCGGTCGAACTGGGCCGCGGCGCGCAGCTGCACAGGGCCTGCGGCCGCAGACAGGGCCACCCGGGGAGCGGCCACGTCGAGCTGGACCGGGCACGATGTGTCCTTGACGGCGAGGGTCCCATGGACCGTCCAGCCGTCGCCATGCGGCCGGATGTCATCGGCGGTGAACGTCATGACCGGCCACTGGCCGGCCCCCAGGAACCGCGGCCGGCGCAGGTCCCGGTCCCGTCGCCGGGAGCCGGTGTCCATGCCACGGACGTCGAGTTCCGCGTGGAGGCGGGCCGGGTGCCCGCCAGGGCCCACGGTGAGCTCGGCCACGGTGACCGGAATCTTCCCGGTGACGGTGCGCAGCCCGAGGTTCCGGACCGTGAAGGGCGGCGGTGCAGTCGGCCGGCCTGGCCGCCCAGCAACCTGGCTGGGCGGATGGTGAGACCGCGGTGGCGACGGGGTTCGTCATCTCAGCGCCCCGCCGTGCTGGCCGGCAGGGCGGCGCCGAGCTCATATGCCGTGACCGCCAGGGTCTCGATGCGATCGGGCCCCGGCAGCAGCGCCACGTCCTCGCCGGGCAGCAGCTCGCTGGCCATGACCGCGTGGGTGATCGCATCCAGTGCGGCTGCTGACGTGGCGAGGGTGCAGACTACGGTGGCGGACTGCGGCCCGCGCAGCACCCAGATACCCACCAGCCCGCTCAGGTCCCGGATGGCGGGCCAGATGCGCTGCTGCCCGGCGAACTCCTCCGCGTCCGCCTGCTCTGGCGCCCGCGGGCCGTCGAAGTACAGCACCCGGGCGTGGCTCGGCGCCTCCGCTGCGGACGTCCCCCGCTTGGCGAACATGACCTGATAGCTGTCCGGGCCCGGCCTGGTGTCGGACAAGGTGATACGGGTGGCGGCGGGCCCGTCGAGTTCCCGGACCGCGATGAAGCCGGGCTGCCCGGCGGGCAGACGAGCTGGCTCCGGGCTTTGCTCGCTGGTCAGGTGGTCGATCTGGGCGTACATGGCTGGCTCCTTCCGAGCGGAATCTGGTTAAGCCACTGTCCGGCCGGCGGCCCGGCGCGCGCATGCGTGGAACTACCTGGTCCGCCACCTGCTTTCCCGGTGGACGGGCTCGGCCGGCCAGGGCATAGTCATCCTGTGGCTGGTGATGCCCCGGGTCCGGGGGGGCTGGCGGGGCGGGAACACGAGCTAGCCGAACTGCTCGGCAGGCGCTCGGCGGCCCTGGCCGGCCACGGCGCGCTGGCGCTGGTCACCGGGGCGCCGGGGATCGGCAAGACGCGGCTGGCGGAGGAACTGGCCGCCCGGGCCCGCCAGGACGGGCACCGCGTGCTGTGGGGCCGCGGCGTCGAGGACCAGGGCGCGCCGCCACTGTGGCTGTGGCGCCGGATCCTGGGCGCGGTCGGCGGTGATGACGCCTGGGGCCAGCTGACCAGAGGCGTGACGGCCGAGGGTGCCCGCTCGGACGATCTCAGCGCCGCGAGGTACCGGGCTGCCGCGGCTGCCGTCGACGCGATCACCACCGCGGCGGACCAGGCCGGCCTGCTGCTCGTGCTCGAGGATCTGCAGTGGGCCGACGAGGCCTCGCTGTTCCTCCTCCACGAGCTGGCCGCGGAGCTGCCGGTATCGCGGCTGCTCGTGCTGGCCACGAGCCGGGAGGCCACGGACGACCCGTGGCGCGCCGCGCTGGGCGACCTGGCCCGGCTGCCCGTGGTGCACATGCTGCGGCTGGGGGCGCTGGACGAGGCCGCGCTGGCCGGAATCCTGCGGGCCGCCGGAGTGACCGTGACCCCGGAGCTGGCCCGGCTCGTGGACGCCCACAGCGGCGGCAACCCGCTGCACGTCACCACCCTGGCCCGGCTGCTGGTCAGCGAGCCAGGCGGCCCGCTGGACGAGCACACGCTCGCCCGGATCGTGGGCAGCAGTGCCGAGGTCAGCGGGCTGGTCCGGTCCCTGCTGCGGGGCCTGGACGACGATACGGCCGCGGTGCTGGCCGCAGCCAGTGTGCTCGGCGAGGCCTTCGACCCGGCCCTAGTGGCCGCCATCAGCCCGGAGACCGGGGAGGTGCTCCGCGCCCTGGCCGCCGCGGACCAGCGCGGCCTGGTTAGCCCGCTGCTGGGCCACCCCGGTTCCTGGTGGTTTACCCACGCCCTGGTCCGCGACGGCATCTACGCGAGCATCCCGGAGGATCAGCGGGCCGGCCTGCATCAGCGCGCGGCCGCCACTCTCGGGCCGCTGGCCGGGCCGGCTCCCGGCCGGGGCGGCGAGGTCGCCGCGCACCTGCTGCGGGCCGCACCCGGTCCGACCGAGCTGCGGCAGGCGGCCCGCTGGGCCACGGCCGCGGCGCAGGCGGCCACCGTCGCGCTGGCCTTCGAGGACGCCGCCCGGTACCTGGCCATCGCGCTGGCTGCAGCCGACAGTGCCGGGGCTGCCGTCGCGGAACGGGCCGCGCTGCTGATCGAGCTGGCCACCGCCGAGTACCGGGCCGGCCGGTTCGCGGACAGCCTCGCGCACTCGGTGGCCGCCGCAGATGCCGCCGAGCCGGGCGGCCGGCTGGACATGGTCGCGGCGGCGGCACTGGTGGTGCGCGGGGTCGGGCACCCAGCCGTCGCCACGACGCTGGTCGGGCTCTGTGACCGGGCGCTGGCGGACGGGGCGTGCCCAGGCGCGCTGCGGGCCCGGCTGCTTGCCCAGCGGGCCGCCGCGCTGGCCGAACTCGGCGACCTGCACGCGGCCGCGGCCGAATCGGCGGCGGCCATGGCGGCGGCCGAGGTGGCCGGTGATCCCGTCGCCGAACTCGATGCCATCCGGGCCCGCACCGCCGCGCTGGCCGCCCCGGAGCACCGGGCCGAGCGGCTGCGGCTCGGCACCCGGGCGGTGGAACTGGCCACGCTGACCGGCCAGCCCCTGGCCGCGGTGCTGGGCCGGGTCTGGCGCATCGACGCCGCCTACGCGCTGCTGAACCTCGACGCCGTGGACCTGGAGATCACTCAGATCGCGCAGCTGGCCGAGGCGACCCGGCTGCCGCTGGTGCGCTGGCACCTGCTCCGCCAGCAGGCGTCCCGGGCCGCGCTGGACGGCCGGCTCGGCGAGGCCAGGGACCGCTCATGGGCGGCCCATCAGCTCGCGCTCCGGCTCCAGGATCCGTCCGGCGCGGGGCTGTCCTACGCGTTCGCGGTCTGGCTGGCGGCCGTCCGTGGTGAGGCCAGTGAGCTCCCGGCCGACTTCCTGGACGTCACCGCCGCGTATCCGCCAATCCCGATCGTCCAGGCGGGCCGGGCGCGGGCCCTGTACGCGCTAGGCCGGCCCGAGGAGGCACGCGCCGTCTACGAGACGCTGCGCTCGCTGCCCGGTACCGGCGACCGCGACACCAGGATTCTCGGGGTCATCACCCAGATCCTGGATCTGATCATCGCGTTCCGGGATCGCGAGACCGCGCAGGTGACCTACGACCTGATGGCGAAGCACACGGGCGACTCAGGTGCCACCGGGACCGGTGTGGTGTTCTTGTCCGGGTCGCTGCACTGGCCACTCGGGCGGCTGGCGGCGCTGCTGGGCCGCACCGAGCAGGCGCTGAACCACTACGCCACGGCGCTGACCGTGAACACCCGGCTTGGCGCCCGCCCCTTCGTGGTTCTCACCAGGCTGGACTGGGCCGGGGCGCTGAGCACCCGGGGTGGGCGCGGCGATCATGACGAGGCGCTGCCGCTCGCCCGGCAGGCCGCCGAGGAAGCCCGCCGGCTCGACATGCCCGGCCCGGCCCGGCGCGGCGAGCAGCTGATCAGCGAGCTGCGCCAGGCCCTCTCGGCGGGGGATCCGCTCACCGCGCGCGAGCGTGAGATAGCCGCCCTGGTCTCCCGCGGGCTCACCAACCGGGCCATCGCCGGCCGGCTGGTGCTGTCCGAGCGCACTGTGGAGGGGCACGTCAGGAACATCCTGACGAAGCTCCAGCTGGCCAACCGGACCGAGCTGGCGGCCTGGGCGATGCGGGTGGCAGACCAGTAGACCCGGCCCGCCCGGGCCGGGTTCACTGGCGCAGGAACGCCAGCACCGCCAGGACCCGGCGGTGATCCCCGGCGTCAGGGGCCAGCCCGAGCTTGCTGAAGATGCTCCCGACATGAGTCTCCACGGTCTTGGGTGACATCCAGAGCTGGCTCGCGATCGCCTGGTTGGACCGGCCCTCGGCCATCAGGGCCAGCACATCCCGCTCGCGCTCGGTCAGGGCCTGCAGCGGGCTGTCCGCCCGAGGCCGGGCCACCAGCCGGGCGACTATCTCGGGATCGATCACCGATTCGCCCCCGGCCACCCGCCGGATCGCGCTGGTGAACTGCGCGACGTCGGCCACCCGTTCCTTGAGCACGTACCCCACCCCGCGCGGGTCGTCTGCGAGCAGGTCGAAGAGCTGCTCCGTCTCCACATACTGGGACAGCACGACCACGGCCGTGCCCGGCCACCGGTGGCGGATCAGCCGCGCCGCCTGGAGACCTTCCGTGGTCTGGGTGGGCGGCATCCGGATGTCGGCGAGCACGACATCCGGCCGCAGCGCGCCGACGAGCTGCAGGAGCTGCTCCGCGTCCCCGGCGGCGCCCGCCACCTCCAGCCCCGCGTCGCCCAGCACCCGGCTGAGGCCCTCGCGCAGCAGCACCGCGTCCTCGGCGATGACCACCCGCAGCGGCGCTGGCGCCGGCCCGCTCACGGACATGGGATCTCGGCCCGGAGCCGGGTCCCGCCGCCCATGCCGCTCTCGATGTGCAAGGTCCCCCCACGGACGCGACCCGGTCGCCAGCCCGCGCAGCCCCGATCCCGCGTCGGGCCGCGCCCCGCCTGGCCCTCGTCCGTGATTTCCACCACCATCTGCCCGGCCGGCTGCCGGATCGCTACATGTGCCGTGGCGCTGGGCGCATGCTTGGCCACGTTGGCGAGCGCCTCGGAGACCACGAAATAGGCGGTCGCCTCGATCGGTGCCGGGTAGCGGCCGGCAGGCACCGCGCTGACCGTGGTCGCCACCGCCGACCGCTCCACCAGCGCCTGGATGGCACCGGGCAGCCCCGTCTCGGTGAGAACCGCCGGATGGATCCCGCGGGCCAGTTCGCGCAGCTCGGCGATGGCCTCGCGAGCTTCCTTGGAGGCTCCTTCGAGCAGTGCCGCCAGGCCCGGGTCGGACCCGGCCACCTGGCCGCGGGCCATGCCGAGGGCCAGGCTCAGGGTCACCAGCCGCTGCTGGGCGCCGTCGTGCAGATCACGCTCGATGCGTCGGCGTGCCGCGTCGCCGGCCTCCACGATCCTCGCCCGGGAGGCCCGTACCTGCTCCAGCTGGGCCTGCACTTCGGCCTGCAGCCGGGCATGCTCCAGCGCCATGCTGGCCGCGGCTGCGGTCAGCCGGACCAGTTGCGGCTCGTGCACGAGTCCCCCGAACACCAATCGTTAGATCACGTTCACGGAGCTGGGTCTGGAATGGCGGAGTGGAGTTGTGTGACCTGTGATGGGCGTGGGGCGGGGGTGAGGTGTCAGTCCTGGGCGCCGGCGATGGCGCTGTCGACCTCGGCGCGGCGGGCCGCCATCTCCGCCGCGTACGTGGCCTTGTCCTGGTCCATCCGCTCGGCGATCTCCTCATCGTCCCGCATCAGCGCCTCCAGGTCGGTGCCGGCCGCGTCCAGCACACCCAGGTCGGCGTAGGCATGCTGGACCTTCGGGCCCCACAGCCCGATGTCTTTCACGCAGGGCACGATCCGGCTGAACAGCAGCGTGCGGAACGCCTGCTGGATAGGGGAGTGATCGGTGAACTCCAGGCACTCCGCCACGTCGAACCCCATCCGCTCCCAGACCTCCTGCGCGCGGAACCGGTTGCGCATCAGGTAGCAGCCCTCGACCACGAACTCCTCGCGCTCGGCCCGCTCGGCCTCGGTCAGCCCCGCGTAGTAGTCGCGCAGCGCCAGCCGGCCAAAGGCCACGTGCCGCGCCTCGTCCTGCATCACGTACGCGAGCAGCTGCTTCACCAGGGGGTTGGCGGCCACGTCGCGGTGCACGCCGAAGGCGGCCAGGGCCAGGCCCTCGATCAGCACCTGCATGCCGAGGTAGGGCAGGTCCCAGCGGGAGTCGCTCAGCGCGTCCGCGAGCAGCCGGCCCAGATCCTCGTTGATGGGGTAATAGAGGCCGATCTTGTCCCGGATGAACCGCTGATACAGCTCCACGTGCCGGGCCTCGTCCATGGTCTGGGTCGCGGCGTAGAACTTGGAGTCCATGTCCGGGACGGACTCGACGATCCGGGCCGCCACGGTCAGCGCACCCTGCTCGCCGTGCAGGAACTGGCTGAACAGCCAGGAACCGAGGTGGTGGCCGAGTTCCTCGCGCTCGGCCTGGTTCAGCACGTCCCACTGCCGCGACCCGTAGATCGGGCAGAACTCATCGGGCGTGGCCATCACGTTCGTGGGGTCCACGGGCACGTCCCAGTCGATCCGCTTGACCGCGTCCCACTGCTTGTCCTTACCGCGCTGGTAGAGGTCGAGAAGACGGCTCCGGCCCTCGTCGTACTCCCAGCTGAACCGGGCCGCCCCGGAGGCGGGGACGTCCCAGGTGCCGTCCGGGACCGGGGTGGCGTAAAGATCGTAGGTACCCACGGCAGCCTCCTGAGCGAGGGGGAAACGGCTAGCCTCACCTTTATTACTACTCAGTAGGCCCGACGGGCGCAATCCCCGTACGCCGGTCAGTCGTGCACAGGTCAGTCGTGCACAGGTCAGTCGTGCACCGGTCAGTCGTGCACAGGTCAGTCGTGCACCGGTCAGTCGTGCACAGAGGGCTCGTGATCGGCGTGCCCGGCCGGCTCGATCTGGAACGTGGAGTGGGCCACGTCGAAATGACCGCGGACGCATTCCTGCAACTGGTCCAGGAGGCCGGGGCCGCAGCCGCTGGCCAGGGTGCCCGGGTCCACCACGATGTGGGCGGACAGCACCGGCAGACCGGAGGTGATGGTCCAGGCGTGCAGGTCGTGCACGTCGATGACGCCGTCCAGCCCGGTCATGTGCCGCCGCACCTCGCTCAGGTCGATGCCCCGGGGGCTGGCCTCCAGCAGCACGTCCACCGCGTCCCGGAGCAGCCGCCAGGTCCGGGGCAGGATCAGCACGCCGACCGCCAGCGAGGCGATCGGGTCGGCCAGGGTGAAGCCGGTGAGCGCGATGATCGCCGCGGTGATCAGCACGGCCAGGGCGCCGAACGTGTCCGAGGCGACCTCCAGGAACGCGCCGCGGGCGTTCATGCTCTCGGCCTGGGCCTGGCGCAGCAAGATCATCGAGGCGCCGTTGCCGGCCAGTGCGATGCAGCCGAAGACCACCATCACCCCGGTACTCACCGGCGGGGGCGCGGTGAGCCGCTGGACCGCCTCCACCACGATGAACGTGGCCATGCCGAGCAGCAGCAGCGCGTTGGCCGTGGCGGCCAGGATCTCCGCCCGGGCGTAGCCGAACGTCCGCCGCAGGGTGGCGGGCTTGCTGGCGAAATGCGCGGCGAGCAGGGACAGCCCGACCCCCGCCGCGTCCGCGGCCATGTGCGCCGCGTCGGCCAGCAGGACCAGGGATCCGGACAGGATCCCCCCGGCGATTTCCCCGGCGGCGATGCTCAGCGTGATCGCCATGACCGCGGCCAGCCTGCCGCGGTGCCGCCCGGTGGCCGTCAGGGCATGGTCGTGCGCGTGTCCTCCGCCGGCCATCATCGCTGGAAGCCCCCTGTCAGGCGTCCTGCCCATCGTCCCGCCGCCCGGGGCCGGGCGGCTTCCCGCCTGAAGAGTCTTCCCCAAGCGTGCCCCGGGTGGTACTCGAGGACAGCAGCTCGTAGGCCGGATTGATCATGACGGGGCCTTCCGGACGCAGCCCCACCGGCCCCCGGAAGCGCACCTTGGCCCCGCAGACGACGCCGGGGATGTGCGACCGGCCGTAGAACAGGGCGGTCAGGTCGCCGGTGGAGTCGGCGACATCGACGGCGAGCACCGAGTTCCGCTCCACGGGGCGGATCTCCACCGCGCGGACGCGGCCCTCCACCGTGGCCCGGCCCGGCCGGGCCAGCGAGCCGATGGGGTTGACCCCGGCGGACGGCGCGGGCCGGTCGTAGCTGGGGTGATCGCTGACTGGCAGGGCGGGGGGCGGCTGGTCGGCGCCGCGCCGCCGCCCGCGCAGGACCCGGCGGAGGCCGGACGGGGCGGCGGTGATGGGTGGCAGGGCGGCCGCCGGGCTGCCGTCGGTGGCCGTGCCGGCCCCGTTGGCCGCGACGGGCGCGGTGTCCCGGCCCGCGGTGTCCCGGCCCGCGGGGCGAAGGTCGGCGGGGTCCCGGCCCGCGTTGCCCCCGCCCGCGCGCTCGGCCGGGTCGGCCAGGGGCGCGGCCGCGGCCGCGGCCCGGTCCTCCTTGTCCGCCTCCTTGACCAGGCCCGGAAGGTGCGCCTTGTCCCCGGCCACCCGCTCGGTCTGCGCCAGGTGGCGGGCGTGCAGCACCTCCAGCCTGCTCTGCACGTCGAACGGGACGATGGTCGCCGCCGCGTGCGGGATCCGGCTC
>Ga0208589_1000578_pt1 | contig 16973 bp, 15 predicted proteins | sample NGESurshal092012_2_FD_184486 | JGI IMG/M metagenome (GOLD analysis project Ga0208589, IMG submission 184486) | Arctic peat soil microbial communities from Barrow, Alaska - NGEE Surface sample F53-2 shallow-092012 (SPAdes) | ecosystem: Environmental > Terrestrial > Soil > Wetlands > Peat ... | reverse complement strand
ATATGACTCCGCATTCTCGCGACGCAGCGCGTCCGAGGTTTGCAAATTAGCTCCGCCCCCAAAACGAAGAGGGCGCATGCGACCCTCAAGAGAGGGCGCAGGGAAGACCGGGTGCGCGCTGCACCCGCGGTCTCGTGTGCAATGTGCATCAAAGAAATGCGCACACGAGCATACAGGTGAAGCGGAAACACTCCGGCCTTCCCTGCGCAATGGCTTGACGACTTATACGTGCTCTCCCTGGTGACCGGGCTTGTTTGCCACCATCACCCCCAAGAAGCTCTCGCTTCTTAAGGACTTGACGCCAGCGTCGGGGCGTCAGGACCACACGATTTCGCCGTACGCATCAGTGCCGTTCGTTATCAGCACTTCCGCGTCCATTGCTCCCCGCACCAACGTCCGTGGCGATCGCGATACGCCCCTCTTCGAGAGCGCGGGATAGATGCGAAATGCCGGTGATTTGCGCTCGCCATCAACAGAGATAGCTGCGACATTTTAACACGTCGGGCAAATCAGCCAGACGCTGTCGAGCGTCTTGTTCGGCGGATCGACCGTTCAGGCTACACCGCGACCAGCAGCCCGACGCCAACCACAATCAGCGCGATTCCCGAAAGCTCGCGCGCCGAGAGCGGCTGCTTGAAGGAATAATACGCGACCCCCTGCGCGAACAGCACTTCGACCAGCGCCAGCGTGCGCACGTTGGCGGCGGCCGTGAGTGCGAACGCCAGGAACCAGAATTGCGAGGCGAACGCCCCCATGAAGCCGGCGAACAGCGACGGCTTCCACAGCCCGAGTATTTTCGTCAGCACCTCGGGCGCGCGCGCCAAAAGATAGATCGTCAGTATCAGCGTCTGCACGAACAGCCCGAACACCAGCGTGTAGGAGGCCGCCGTCACGAACGACACGCCCTGCACGGTAATGATGGCGCCGCGAAAGCCGATCGCCGACAGCGCGAACGCGGCGGCTGCGACCAGGCCGATGATGGTCGGCTTCAACTCGGCAAAGCTTTTTTCGGAATTCGGCCGCAGCGCGGTGACGATCACGCCCACGGTCGCGATCAGGATCGCGACCACCTTGAGCCAGGTCAAATGATCGCCGAGAAAGACGAAGCCGAAGATCGCGGTCTGGATCGCCTCGGTCTTCAAATACGCCGTCGTCACCACGAACGAGCGGTCGTTCATCGCGAGCAACATCAGCCCGGTGCCGACGATCTGGCAGAGCGCCCCCAGCATCAGCCATGGCCAGAACGTCGCGGCCGGCCACGGCACGGCATCGCCGGTCGCGACGATCACCACGGCGAAGAAAAGCACCGAGAACGGGAAGCCGAACAGGAACCGGATATTGGTCGCACCCCAGGTGCCGAGCGGCCCGGTCAGCGAACGCTGCATCGCATTGCGCGCCACCTGTCCGATCGCGGCAATGATGGTGAAGGGAATCCAGAGCGTGACGGTGCTAAGCATCAGGGAATTTCGTGACCGGCGGAAAGTTCGATGCACCGTGCACGGGCGCAGGCCGTGCGGTCAACCATCAGGATTGCATGCGACTCTCGTCGTCCCTGCGAACGCATGCGTTCGCAGGGACGACGAGATGGTCGATCTTTCCTAACCCGCGCCTTCCGCAATCAGCATGTAATTGACGTCGGTATCGGAAGAGAGGCTCCAGCGGTCGGCGAACGGACTGTAGACCACGCCGGTTTCCTCGGTCACGACAAGCCTGTTGTCGAGCAGGTGCCGCGCCAGTTCGTCGGGGGTGATGAACTTGTCCCATTGATGGGTGCCGCGCGGCAGCCAGCGCAGCACATATTCGGCGCCGACGATCGCCAGTGCAAAACTCTTCCAGTTGCGGTTCAGCGTCGAGACCACCATGATGCCGCCCGGCTTGAGCATCGCCGCGCAGCGGCTGAGGAACACCCCGACATCGGCGACGTGCTCGACCACTTCCATCGCCAGCACGATGTCGAACCGTTCGCGCACGTCCATTTCCTCGACGGTGGTGCAGCGATAATCGATCGACAGATGCCCCTTGTCGGCGTGCAGCTTCGCCGCCGCGATATTGCTGGCGGCCGGATCGACCCCGATCACCTGGGCGCCGAGCCGGGTGAACGGCTCGCACAACAGCCCGGCGCCGCAGCCGATATCGAGGATGCGCAGGCCGGAAAGACAGCTCAGGCTTTTGACGTTGCGCTCGAACTTGCGGCAGGCGGCGTCGCGGATATAGGTCAGACGCAACGGATTGATCTTGTGCAACGGCGCCATCTTGCCGTTGGGATCCCACCACGTATCCGACAGCCTGGAGAATTTTGCGATTTCGGCCGGATCGACCGTGCCGCCGGAAGCACCGGAAGAACTTTGTTGCGAATTCTGCTGCATGGCCATGGATGAACCCGCCGGCTTTCTATCGCGCCGTGATGTGGTTACGGAAGTCGAGCGGAGACGCAATGGTGCGGATGGTCTCCGCGCCCTCGCCCACCCCGCGCACCGTGACGTCGCCATAGTTCAGGAGGCGGCCGAGGATGCTCTGATTGACGTCGACACTCTCGACCTTGTCGAGACTCATTTCAAAGGTGCGGCGCTTGATGAAGCCGGTCTTGTGGACAACCCGCAGATTGGTGACGTCGGTCTCGGTGGTCCAGCGGTGGAACCAGGCGGTCAGCATCTTGTAGAGTGCGAAGATGGCCACGATCGACGCCAGCGACAGGCAGATCAGCACCGGCGTTTCCGAAACGAATATGCGTGACAAGACCACGAGGACGGCCGCCACGATCCAGGCCGCGATCGCCGGCAGATAGAAGATCCAGTGTGCATTGGTGGAATACAGCACCTTCTCGCCGGGCTGCAGGATATCGTCGATATAACGCCCCATACATTTCCGCCTTGTTTATCCGTATTTTACCGTCCCCAAGGCGCTATCCCGGGGGTCAGCCAGCCCGGTTGCTTGCCCCGACCTGCACCGCTATGTATACGCGCCTTTTGGCCGGCGCGCTCGGTTTGTGGTGCGCGCCGCGGCTTTTACCTCGTCAGGGAAACCACCGTTCGTCATGGGTCGCCTCGTCATGAAATTCGGCGGCACGTCCGTCGCCAATCTCGACCGCATCCGCAACGTCGCGCGGCATGTGAAGCGCGAGGTTGACGCCGGCCATGACGTCGCCGTGGTGGTGTCGGCGATGTCCGGCAAGACCAACGAGCTGGTGGAATGGTGCCGCGACGCCTCGCCGATGCATGACGCGCGCGAATACGACGCGGTGGTGGCCTCCGGCGAACAGGTCACCGCGGGGCTGCTCGCAATCGCATTGCAGGCGATCGGCATCGAGGCGCGGTCGTGGCAGGGCTGGCAGATTCCGATCAAGACCAGCGATGCCCACGCCTCGGCGCGAATTCTCGATATCGACGGCGCCGAACTGATCCACCGCTTCAGGGATCGCAAGGAAGTCGCCGTGATCGCCGGCTTCCAGGGCATCAATCCGCAGACCGGCCGGATCACCACGCTTGGACGCGGCGGCTCCGACACCTCGGCGGTGGCCGTTGCCGCCGCCATACACGCCGACCGTTGCGACATCTATACCGACGTCGACGGTGTCTACACCACCGACCCGCGCGTGGTGCCGAAGGCGCGCCGGCTCGACCGCATCGCGTTCGAGGACATGCTGGAACTGGCTTCGCTCGGCGCCAAGGTGCTGCAGGTCCGTTCGGTGGAACTCGGCATGGTGCACAACATGCCTATTTTTGTCCGTTCCAGCTTCGACAAGCCCGAAGATATCGACCCGCACGCCAACCAGCCGCCGGGAACGCTGATCTGCAGCGAGGAGGAAATCATGGAAAGCCACGTTGTCACCGGCATCGCCTTTTCCAAGGACGAAGCCCAGATTTCCGTCCGCCAGATCGAGGACAAGCCGGGCGTTGCCGCCTCGATCTTCGGGCCGCTGGCGGAAGCCAACATCAATGTCGACATGATCGTGCAGAACGTCTCCGAGGACGGCAAGACCACCGATCTGACCTTTACGGTGCCGGCTTCCGATTATAACCGCGCCCGCGACACCATCACCTCGTCCAAGACCGGCATCGGTTATGCCCGCATCGACAGCGCCACCGACGTGGCCAAGGTCTCGGTGATCGGCAGCGGCATGCGCAGCCATGCCGGCGTCGCGGCCAAGGCATTTGCGGCGCTGGCCGCGCGCAATATCAACATCCGCGCCATTACGACCTCGGAAATCAAGTTTTCGGTGCTGATCGACGCCGCCTACACCGAACTCGCGGTGCGCACGCTGCACACGCTGTATGGACTCGATCAAGTCTAGAAGAATTTTCCCTTAGCAGCCGCAGCATCGGGCCGGCAGAAACGCATTGGCCTCTGGCAGGCGTTTTGCTTGGCAAAACAAGCCTCGATTCGCTATACGGCCTGAAGGGTGGGCTGCCGCTAGCTGCGACCGGTTTCGGTTATCCGATTCGGCCGGTCTGGCTGGTCCATCTCGATGGCCAGCGCCGGCGCCGGATGTATAAAATTGTTGTTTTGCTTATGCTTACCGCCAGCTCCCGGCCACCCGGCGGGCTGGCCTCGCGGAGGAGGATTTTAATACATGCGGAGCGCGTCGGGAGGCCCCCGCGTCTTGCTGAGACGGCTCCGCGAAACCATGGCGGAGCAGGTCTCGGCCCAGGAACGCCTGGACAAGATCGTGGTGCTGATCGCGGCCAATATGGTGGCCGAGGTCTGCTCGACCTATGTGCTGCGCGTCGACAACACGCTCGAACTCTACGCCACCGAAGGCCTCAACCGCGACGCCGTTCACCGCACCGTCCTGAGCGCGCATGAAGGCCTGGTCGGCCTGGTCGCAAGCGAGGCGGCGCCGCTCAACCTGAACGACGCGCAAAGCCATCCGGCCTTCTCGTTCCGCCCCGAGACCGGCGAAGAAATCTACCATTCCTTCCTCGGTGTTCCGATCCTGCGCGCCGGCAATACGCTCGGCGTGCTGGTGGTGCAGAACCGCGCCAAGCGCACCTATGTCGAGGAAGAGGTCGAGGCGCTGCAGACCACCGCGATGGTGGTGGCGGAGATGATCGCCTCCGGCGAGCTGTCGGCGCTGGCGCAGCCAGGCGCCGAACCCGCCGCGCGGCACTCGCTGCACAAGAGCGGCGCGATCCTGTCCGACGGCATCGCGCTCGGTCACGTGGTGCTGCACGAGCCGCGCGTGGTCATCACCAATTACATTGCCGAGGACCTGCCGAAGGAAATCAAGCGGCTCGACGCGGCGCTGGCCAAATTGCGCGCCGATCTCGACCGCATGCTGGAGCGCGGCGACGTCGCCGACGGCGGCGAGCACCGTGACGTGCTGGAAGCCTACCGCATGTTCGCCAACGACCATGGCTGGTCGCACAAATTGCACGAGGCGGTCGCCACCGGCCTGACGGCGGAAGCCGCGGTCGAGCGCGTGCAATCCGACACCCGCGCCCGCATGCTGCGTTCCACCGATCCCTACCTGCGCGACCGGCTGCATGACCTCGAAGATCTCGGTCACCGGTTGATGCGGCAACTGGTCGGTCAGGACCACGCGCCGTCGCGCGAACAATTGCCCGACAACGCCATCCTGATTGCGCGTTCGATGGGACCCGCGGCGCTGCTCGATTACGACCGCAAGCGCCTGCGTGGCCTGGTGCTCGAGGAAGGCACCGCCAATTCCCACGTCTCGATCGTGGCGCGCGCGCTCGGCATTCCCGCGGTCGGCGAAGTCCCGAACGCCCCCGGGATCGCCGACCCCGGCGATGCCATCATCGTCGATGGCACCTCCGGCGAGATCTATGTTCGCCCGTCCGCGGAGGTCGAGTCCGCCTATGCCGAGCGCGTCCGGTTCCGTGCCCGCCGCCAGGCGCAATACGCGACGTTGCGTGAAAAGCCGTGCGTCACCAAGGACGGCCAGCCCATCGAATTGATGATCAATGCGGGCCTTGCCATCGACCTGCCGCATATCGACGACACCGGCAGCGCCGGCATCGGACTGTTCCGCACCGAGCTGCAGTTCATGGTAGGCCAAAGCCTGCCGCGCACCTCCGACCAGCTCGCGCTCTATCGAACCGTATTGGATGCGGCCGGCTCAAAACCCGTGACCTTCCGCACCCTCGACATCGGCGGCGACAAGGCGCTGCCCTATATGGAAACCGTGATCGAGGAAAATCCCGCGCTCGGCTGGCGCGCGATCCGGCTCGGCCTCGACCGTCCCGGCCTGCTGCGCGGGCAGATCCGCGCGCTGCTGCGCGCCGGCGGCGGGCGGGCGCTGCGCATCATGTTTCCGATGATCTCGGAAGTCGCCGAATTCGACCTCGCCAAGGGCATTGTCGAGCGTGAGCTGACTTATTTGCGCCAGCACGGCCACGCGCTGCCGGAGCGCATCGACGTCGGCACCATGGTCGAAGTGCCGGCGCTGCTCTACCAGCTCGACGAACTGCTGAAGAAGGTCGATTTCGTCTCGGTGGGATCCAACGACCTGTTCCAGTTCCTGTTCGCGGTCGATCGCGGCAACGCCAAGGTCTCCGAACGGTTCGACACCATGTCGGCGCCGATCCTGCGCGCGCTGCGCGACATCGTGCGCAAGGCGCAGGCCGCGAAAAAATCCGCTTCCCTGTGTGGCGAGATGGCGTCCAAGCCGATCGGCGCGCTGGCGCTGATCGCGCTGGGCTATCGCTCGCTCTCGCTGTCGGCCACCGCGCACGGCCCGGTGAAGGCGTTGATTCTCGACCTCGACGCCAAAAAGGCCGAGGCGATGATGATTCCGCTGCTCGATGCGCCATCCGGCAGCGTCTCGATCCGCGAAAAACTGACCGAATTCGCCGAGGCCGAGGGACTTTCGTTGTAGCGACGCTGCCCTTTGGTCGTGCAACGCCCTCTTCGCCATTCGAGACCACATCATGTCCATGCTTCCTGAAGCCAAACTCGACATCCTGCTGGCGCACCACGCTTCGCTGGAGAACGAACTGCTGGGCCAGCTCAGCTCGGAAAATTACGTCCGAATCACGCGCGAGCTTGCCGAACTCAATCCGCTGATCGACGCCGTGAAGGCTTATCGCGCCGCCGAGGCCGAGGTCGCCGGCATCGACCAGCTGCTCGCCGACGCCGCGACCGACACTGAGATGCGCGGCATGGCGGAAGCCGAGCGCGAGACGTTGGCGGCGCGCAGCCTGGAACTGGCGCAGCAGATCCGCGTCGCGCTGCTGCCCAAGGACGCCATGGACGACCGCAACGTCATGCTGGAAATCCGCGCCGGCACCGGCGGCGACGAGGCCTCATTGTTTGCCGGCGACCTGTTCCGGATGTATGAGCGCTTCGCCGCTCTGCAGGGCTGGAAGGTCGAGGTGATCTCGGCCAGCGAAGGCACCATGGGCGGCTACAAGGAAATCATCGCCGAGGTGCGCGGGCGCGGCGCCTTCGCCAAGCTGAAATTCGAATCCGGCGTGCACCGGGTGCAGCGCGTGCCCGACACCGAAACCCAGGGGCGCATCCACACGTCGGCGGCGACGGTGGCGGTGTTGCCCGAGGTCGAGGAGGTCGATGTCGACATCAAGAGCGACGATCTCAGGATCGAGACCATGCGCGCGCAGGGCGCCGGCGGCCAGCACGTCAACAAGACCGAATCGGCGATCCGCATCACCCACATCCCGACCGGCATCGTGGTCAACATGCAGGACAGCCGATCGCAGCACAAGAATCGCGCTTCGGCGATGAACATCCTGCGCTCGCGCATCTACGACGCCGAACGCCAGCGCATCGACGCCGTACGCTCGGCCGACCGGCGCGAGAAGGTCGGTTCCGGCGACCGCTCCGAGCGCATCCGCACTTATAATTTCCCGCAGGGCCGCGTCACCGACCACCGCATCAATTTGACACTCTATAAACTGCCGCAGGTGATCGCCGGCGAGGCGCTCAGCGAATTGACCGACGCGCTGACAACGGAGCATCAGGCCGCCCAGCTTGCGGCCCAGGGCGCCGCGGCGTGAGTGGCTCGTCGTCCGCGCCGACGGTGGAAACAGCGCGGCGACAACTCGCGGAACGATTTCGGAATGGCGCGATCGATTCGGCCGAGCTCGACGCGCGACTGTTGACCGGCGAGGTGCTCGGGCTCGACCTCACCGGCCTGATCACGGCCGCGAACCGGGTGCTCACGCCGAACGAATCGGATCGCCTCGAATCATTGGCGCGACGCCGTCTCGCCGGCGAACCGGTCGCGCGTATTTTGGGCCACAAGGAATTCTGGGGATTGTCGTTGCAGCTTTCGCCCGCGACGCTGGTGCCGCGGCCGGATACCGAAACGGTGGTCGAACTGGCGCTCGAAATGCTGCGCGCCAACGGGAGTCCTGATCGTCCGTTGCGGATCGCAGATCTCGGCACCGGCTCCGGCGCGATCCTGCTGGCGCTGTTGTCGGAGCTGCCGCACGCCCGGGGCATCGGAACCGATATCTCGGTGGCGGCCCTGCGAACCGCTGAATCCAATGCGGCGGCCGCGGGGTTGGCGGATCGCGCCAGCTTCATCGCCTGCGATTATGCCAGCGGCCTGTCCGGCGCTTTCGATCTAATTGTGTCCAATCCGCCCTATATCCGCTCGGCGGATATTGCGGGTCTCGCCGCCGAGGTCAGGGACCACGATCCGCTCGCCGCGCTCGACGGCGGCGCGGACGGGCTCGACGCCTACCGCGCGCTGATCCCGCAGGCCGCGGGTCTTTTGACGCCGGGCGCCGCGCTGGTTGTCGAGGCCGGGCTTGGCCAAAGCGCCGATATTGAAGCTTTGATGAAGGCTGCAGGGTTAACGTGCGGGCGGCCTCCCAGGGCCGATCTGGCCGGTATCCGGCGGGCCGTCGCAGGCCTGAAATTGCCCCCATAATGCCTGATTGAAATACAAAAAACCTCTTGGAATATCGCCCCGGAGCGACTACGTTCCGGTCACAACGTCGGTTCAGGGTAGCTGGCCCCGTAGGTACTACGGGTGGAGGCCAGAGTTCTCAAAGCGAGAGCCCGCCCGATTGAAAGGTTCCAAAACGCAGGTCCGATTGAGCGCGATGGCTTTAGAGAGCTGCGCTACTGTGACCGCAAAGCGAACGAAAGCCTGCTATTGCGCTTGAAATTTCACGTGAGAGACTTCCAGGTCGAAGACTTGCGCTTCGATTCGGGCTTGTTTTGGCAGGCTGAATGATTTGGTGCAGCCGGCGCGGCTGCGCCGGATTGCTGGGGAACGCGTCTTTGTTGACTGCGACGTACGGCAAAATCCGTGTGAGATCGAACTGCACAGGACCTGTGCAGATGGCGCACGCCGAGCGGTGCGAAGCACCCACGATATCTGCAATTCAAAGCGTTTAACCCGAGGCGTCGACCTCAAGGCTGGTAACTTCAGGGCTGGAATAAAGGCAAGACATGAGAAACGGTCAGAACAACAACAACAAGCGGATGCGTAACCGGAACAACAACAATAACAATAGCAACAATAATAATAACAACCGGCGCGGCCAGAACCCGATGACCCGGGTGTTCGAGTCGAACGGACCCGATATCAAGATCCGCGGCACCGCCTCTCACGTCGCCGAGAAATATGTCCAACTGGCGCGCGATGCCCGCTCTTCCGGCGATCCGGTAGCCGCCGAGAACTACTACCAGCATGCGGAACATTATTTCCGCCTGATTGCCGCTGCCCAGGAGCAATTCCGCCAGAGCCAGCCGCAGCCGCGCACCGAGAACGAAATGACCTCGGAGGATGGCGACGACGAGAGCGAGAATTTTTCCAATTTCGGGCAGGAGCCCGGCTTCGTCCCGGCGCAGCCGCAGCCGTACATGCCGCGCGAGAATCAACAGCGCGACCATCAGCGTGAGGGACAGCCCTACCAGCCGCGTGAGCAGCATCAGCCGCGCGAGCACAACCCCAATCGCGAGCACCGGCCGCAACAGCAGTTTCAGCCGCAGCCGCAACCCCAGCCGCAGCCGGTGATTGCGGATGCCGGCGTCGACCGGTTGCCTTCGTTCATCACCGGGCCGCAGCCGCAGATCAATGGCGGGCCGATCAACAACGGCGGCTTCGAAGGCAATGGCGGCGAACGCTTCCCGCCGCGTCGCCGACGCCGTCCGCAGGGTCCGCGCCCCGAAGGCATGGCGCCTGCGACTCCGGGTGACGATTTCAACCCGGGCAACGAATAAGCCGACGTAAATTCCGCTGTATTGCTTTGTCCCGGCCCTCGCCGGGACAATTGCTTTTACGTCACCGCTGCAGCGACGACGGCACCAGTACCGGCTGCAGCGCGGGGATCAGCCGCGTGCGTTCACGGTGCGCCGGGATCGCGCGATAGACCTGCTTGGTGGCCTCCACGATATGGACGCCCGCAAACGGCAGCGACAGCGCAGCTCCGACGCGTTCCCACGCCATCGCCGAACGCAGGAACCAGCCGCCGCCCACCGGCGGCATGAACAGCGCCTCGCCCCACGCCGTCGGCGTGAACCAGGTCTGGCGCAGCAATTGCGTGATCTGCGAGCGCGAATAAGGCCGGCCGTGACCGAATGGCGTGGTGTCGGTGCGGGTCCACACCCCGCGCCGATTGGGGATCACCGCCATCATCCGGCCCGACGGCGCCAGCACCCGCCACACCTCGCGCAGCAAACCTTCCGGATCGTCGGACATTTCCAGCGCGTGCACCAACAGGATGCGGTCGACCGCGGCATCCGGCAGCGGCAGCGAAAATTCGTCGACCAGGGTCGCCAGCGCCGGCCGCGCGGTCGGCCATTTCAACACCCCCTGCGCCGCCGGCATAAAGGCGATGCAGCGCTCGCTGTTTTCGCGGAACAAGCCGAGATAGGGCGTGGGATAGCCAAGGCCGAGTACCCGCTGGCCCTCGGCATCCGGCCAGCGCGCATGAATGCCGCGATTGATCAGCCGCCGCGCCACAATGCCGAGGCGTTGCGAATAAAAATCGCGGAGATCGATGACGTCGATGGTCATGCTCCCAACCTAACACGGCGAAACAGGTCCCGCCGGGCGAATATCGCGCTTGCGGATTTGGCGTTAACGCCATAATTCCGGACTATATGGGGCGGTGCCGTCGGCATTGCATCCCGATCCGGACGATGGAGTACTCATGGCCGCCGAAATTCGCACCTTCCCCTGCCTCTCCGACAATTTCGGCTATTTGATCCATGACCCCGCCACCAAGGCGACCGCCTCGGTCGACGCGCCGGAAGCAGCACCCATCATCAAGGCGCTGGAACGCGAAGGCTGGACGCTGACCGACATCCTGGTCACCCATCATCATCACGACCATGTCGGTGGCGTCGCGGAACTGAAGCAGAAATACCGGTGCCGCGTGATCGCGCCGCACGACAAGGCTGCAAAGATTGCCGATGTCGATCTGCGCGTCGCCCAGGGCGACGTCATCAAGGTCGGCGGCCTGCTGGCACGGGTGCTGGAAACCCCCGGCCATACGCTCGACCACGTCAGCTACGTGTTCGACAACGAGAAGGCGCTGTTCGCTGCCGACACGCTGTTCTCGATCGGCTGCGGACGGGTGTTCGAGGGCACCTATCCGATGATGTGGGAATCGCTGTTGAAGCTGCGGGTGTTGCCGGACGACTTCAATCTCTATTGCGGCCATGAATACACCGCCTCCAACGTCAAATTCGCGCTGACCATCGAGCCCGACAATGCGGCGCTGAAGGCGCGTGCCGCGGAGGTGACGAAACTGCGCGCCGAGGGCAAGCCAACCATTCCGGTTACGCTCGGCGAGGAAAAGAAGGCCAATGTGTTCCTGCGCGCCGACGAACCGTCAGTCGCCGCCAGCGTGCGGATGAAGGGCGCCAGCGCCGCCGATGTCTTCGGCGAGCTGCGCGAGCGCAAGAACAAATCCTGATGCGGGCCGCTGCCGCCGACATCATCGCGCGGCTCGAACTCAAGCCGCACCCGGAAGGCGGCCATTATCGCGAGACCTTTCGCGATTCCCGCGGCCATGGCGGCGACCGCGCCTTTTCCACCGCGATCTATTTCCTGCTGGCGCGCGGCGAGCGCTCGCACTGGCACCGCATCGATGCAACCGAGGCCTGGCACTATTATGCCGGCGATCCGCTGATCTTGCAGATCGCCGACGACAGCGGGAAACGCAGCATCAGGCTCGGGCCTGATCTCGCGGCGGGTGAAATGCCCCAGGCCATCGTGCCGCCGCATGCATGGCAGGCGGCCGAAAGCACCGGCGACTGGACGCTGGTCGGATGCACAGTCGCACCCGGGTTCGATTTTTCGAAATTCGAGCTCGCCGCGAAAGATTGGGCGCCACGTTAGCTTCAAGCCGATCGCTTCCAAACCATATCCTTCGCCGCGATCAGCCCGCCGCCCGCGATCAAGACCGCCGCGATCGCGATGGCGATGCTCGGCTGCGCAAATCCCGCCAAAATCAGAAATGCGGTCGACAGCAGCGGCGTCGCATAGGATGCCGCGCCCAGCACGCGGATGTCGCCGCGCTTCATGCCGATGTCCCAGGCATAGAACGCCGCGCCCACCGGGCCGATGCCGAGCGCTGCGATCGCAAGCCACTGCGCGGTGGTCTCCGGCCACACCGTGGTCTCGACGAGCGAATGAACCAGCGCGGCCAGCAGTGCGGTCGCAAGGCAAAAGCCGGCCACCGCATCGGTCGGCACCGCCTTCAGCTTGCGCGACATCACCGAATAGGCGGCCCAGACAAAGGCCGCGACAAAGGCTGCGACCAGGCCGGGCATTTGCCCCGGCGCAAAGCCGTGACCGCTATTGCCGGCGAACAACAATACCGTTCCGACCAGGCCGAGCACCGCCCCGACGATATGATGCGGCGCCAGCCGTTCGCCCGGCAGCAGCGAGGAAAACAGCACGATCAGCAGCGGCCAGAGATAATTCAATAGCCCGGCTTCGGCCGGCGGCGCGAAACGCAGCGCCAGGAAATACAGCGCGTGATAGCCGAACAGGCCGCCGACGCCGACCATCCACACCAGCGCCGGCTGCCGAAGCACGCGAAAGGCATCGGGCCGGCCGAACCAGGTCAGAAATCCCACCAGCGCCCCGACCGCGAACGTCATGGCGGCGAGTTGAAACGCCGGAATTTTCCCCGTCGCCACCGTCAGCACTGCGAGCAGCGACCACATCAGGATCGCCGTCAATCCGATCAGCGTGGCGGTGCGCGAGGTCATTGGTCCGTCATTGCGAGCGTTAGCGAAGCAATCCAGGGCTACATATGCCGCTCTGGATTGCTTCGTCGCTTCGCTCCTCGCAATGACGGGCAACAATCGTCACGCGTGATATTGCCCGCCATTGACCGTCAGGGTCGATCCGGTGATGAAGCCGGCTTCTTCGGCGGCGAGGAAAACCACGGCGCGCGCGATTTCCTCGGGCTCGCCGAGGCGATTGACCGGAATCTGCGGAATGACGTTCTTCTCCAGCACCTCCTTCGGCACCGCCTGCACCATTTCGGTGTTGATATAGCCGGGGCAGATCACGTTGACGGTGATGCCGATCTTGGCATTCTCCAGCGCGAGCGCCTTGGTGAAGCCGATGTCGCCGGCCTTGGCGGCGGAATAATTGACCTGGCCGAACTGGCCCTTCTGGCCGTTGATCGAGGAGATCGAGATGACGCGGCCGAATTTTCGCGTGCGCATGCCCTCGATCACCTGACGGGTCATGTTGAACAGCGAGCCGAGATTGGTGTTGATCACGGAATTCCACTGCTCGACGGTCATCTTGTGGAAAGCGCCATCCTTGGTGATGCCGGCATTGTTGATCAGCACATCGACCGGGCCCAGATCAGCCTCGACCTTCTTGACGCCGGCGGCGCAGGCGTCGAACGAACTGACATCCCATTTATAAACGGGAATGCCGGTCGCAGCCTTGAACTTTTCCGCCGCCGCATCATTGCCGGCATAACTTGCCGCGACCGTATAGCCGGCGTCTTTCAGCGCCTTGCTGATCGCAGCCCCGATGCCTCGCGTACCGCCCGTCACCAATGCAACACGTGCCATGTCGAATCCTCCTTAAGCGTCTTTTTTATAAGCCGGAAATCTCCCGGTCTTCGCCCGCAGACCAAAATGCCCGGCGCGAGACCGGGCATTTCATTGTTATCAGCATGAACCTGAGTTGACAGATGATCTTTTCATCACTCAACGCATCCGGCTGCCTCTAGTTCAGTCGCGTGCGATGCAACTAGTCGCGTGCGATGCACCTCAGTCGCGTGCAATGCACATGGCAATTCCCATGCCGCCACCGATGCACAGCGTGGCGAGGCCCTTCTTGGCATCGCGCTTCTGCATTTCATGCAGCAGCGTCACCAGCACGCGCGCGCCGGACGCGCCGACCGGATGACCGATCGCGATCGCGCCGCCATTGACGTTGACCTTGCCGGTATCCCAGCCGAGGTCCTTGTTGACGGCGCAGGCCTGCGCCGCGAAGGCCTCGTTGGCCTCGATCAGGTCGAGGTCGCCGATGCTCCAGCCGGCCTTTTTCAGCGCGGCGCGCGAGGCCGGGATCGGCCCGGTGCCCATGATCTTGGGATCGACGCCGGCCTGGCCCCACGACACGATGCGGCCCAGAACCTTTTTGCCTTCCTTGGCAGCCTGTTTGGCGGTCATCAGCACCACGGCGGCGGCGCCGTCATTGATGCCGGACGCGCTGCCCGCGGTGACGGTGCCGTCCTTTTCAAACGCCGGCTTGAGCTTGGCCATCGCATCGATGGTGGCGCCATGGCGCGGATATTCATCGTCGGACACGATGATGTCGCCCTTGCGCGACTTGATGGTGACGGGGACGATCTCGTCCTTGAACCTGCCGGCCTTCTGCGCGGCCTCCGCCTTGTTCTGCGAGCGGACGGCGAATTCGTCCTGCTGGGCCCGGGTGATCTGGTACTGCCGGGCGACGTTCTCGGCGGTGTTGCCCATGTGATAGCCGTTGAAAGCGTCCCACAGACCGTCCTTGATCATGGTGTCGATCATCTCGAAGGCGCCCATCTTGACGCCGCCGCGCAGATATTGCGCGTGCGGGGCCATGCTCATGGATTCCTGGCCGCCGGCGACCACGATTTCCGAATCGCCGTTGAGCAGCGCCTGATAGCCGAGCGCCACGGTGCGGAGACCGGAACCGCAGAGCTGGTTGACGCCCCAGGCCGGGCTTTCCACCGGGATGCCGGCGGCGATCGAGGCCTGGCGGGCCGGGTTCTGGCCCTGCGCCGCGGTCAGGATCTGGCCCATGATGACTTCGGAAACCCGCGCCGGTTCGATGCCCGCGCGCTCCAGCGCCGCCTTGATCGCGATGGCGCCGAGATCGTGGGCGGGGGTGGTGGCGAATGCGCCGTTGAAACTGCCGACCGGGGTGCGGGCGGCGCTGACGATGACGACATCGTCTGACATGGACATCTCCTTAAAGTTGGCGGGCAGGGCTTGAGGGTTTGGCTTGAGGGTTTGGCTTGAGGTTTCTTTGACGGCGGGCGGCCGATTGGCGGGCCTGTCTCTCGGACCTATCCTGTTAACCTGGTGATCACGTGTCAATCGGCCAAAGGCCGGAATCGCGCCGCGCCGCACCCAAAATGCCCGTCAATTAACCGTGGTGCACAAAACGGTAGCCGAACCTCATTGAAAATGCTTACTTTACTGCGTTGCGTTCTTTGTTGCCCCGCCGCGACGCAGCGGGTTCCCGTCCTCGGTGTGCATGTGTGAGCCCATGGCAAAAACAGACCAACCCACCACGATCAAGAAATACGCGAACCGGCGGCTCTATAATACCGGTACCTCCACCTACGTCACGCTCGAGGATCTCGCGGCGATGGTGAAGGACGGCGAGGACTTCCTCGTCTATGACGCCAAGACCGGCGACGACATCACGCGCTCGGTGCTGGCACAGATCATCTTCGAACAGGAAAACAAGGCCGGGCAAAATCTTTTGCCGACCACTTTCCTGCGCCAGTTGATCCGCTTCTACGGCGACAGCATGCAGATGGTGGTGCCGAAATATCTCGAGCAATCGATCGACACGCTGACGCGCGAACAGGAAAAATTCCGCAAGCAACTGACCAACACCTTCAGCGGCACCCCCTTCGCGCCGCTGGAAGAGCATGTCCGCCGCAACATGGAATTGTTCCAGCAGACCTTCTCGATGTTCAAGCCGTTCGTGCCGCCGCGCGGCGGAGCGACGAGCATGGCCGAGCCCGAGAAAACACCGGAGCCGGCCGCCGACGGCGGCAACATCGACGAACTCCGCCGCCAGATGAAAGACATGCAGGACCGCCTCGATCGCATGTCGAAAGAGCCGAAGGGCGAGTAGGCGGCTTTGTCGTCTCGCCTTTCGTGGCGACGACGATTGGGTGTGACTGTTCGTTCCTGGCCATGGTTCGAGACGCGCGAAGACGCGCTCCTCACCATGAGGCCTCATCCTGAAGAGGCGCGTCAGCGCCGTCTCGAAGGATGCACCACACGCATGCCTTCTCATTGCCGAATCCCGCCGCACGGCTAAAAAGCGACTGCCACCAGTACCGCTAATGTCGTATTGGTAAATGCACGTCTCGCGGGAAAAGAAGAGAATGGCACGAAGTCCAGGAAAGCGCGCGAAAGGGGCTGATCAGAGCCCGGAAAGTAACGGCAATGGCGCTTTCGAGGCCAAGCTGTGGGCCACCGCCGATGCGCTGCGCAACAACATGGATGCGGCCGAATACAAGCATGTCGTGCTTGGCCTGATCTTCCTGAAATACATTTCGGACGCGTTCGAAGCCAAGCATACGGAACTCGACGCACAGCGCACGCAAGGCGCCGATCCGGAAGACCCGGACGAATATCGCGCGGTCAACATTTTCTGGGTGCCGCCGGAAGCGCGCTGGGCCTATCTCAAATCGATGGCGCCGCAACCGACCATCGGCCAATTGATCGACGACGCGATGACGGCGATCGAGCGCGACAACGTTTCGCTCAAGAGCGTATTGCCGAAGGACTTTGCCCGGCCCGGCCTCGACAAGCAGCGTCTCGGC
>Ga0208589_1000576_pt1 | contig 17003 bp, 12 predicted proteins | sample NGESurshal092012_2_FD_184486 | JGI IMG/M metagenome (GOLD analysis project Ga0208589, IMG submission 184486) | Arctic peat soil microbial communities from Barrow, Alaska - NGEE Surface sample F53-2 shallow-092012 (SPAdes) | ecosystem: Environmental > Terrestrial > Soil > Wetlands > Peat ... | reverse complement strand
GCGGCGTCACATGCGGTCAAGGTTAAGTCTTCGTTCGGGATATAATGCTCAATTAAACATACTTGCCACAACGCGCAATTATTGCGCCACAAGACAATGATAAATCTTCAACCCGCCGCATTCGACCCCCGTTTTTTGAAGAAATAATGAGGGTGAAATCTCATTTCGCTTTTCGATTTCCGTGAACATATTTACAGATTTCAATATGAGATTTTCAATGCCGGTCCGCTCATAAGTCTTTAATCCATCAGCACTATCTATGGCTATCCGACCTCATTAGCTCTTATCTCATTTAGATCGTCCCTTTATGCCAGGCATCACCCCAACTACCCCAGCTTTCCCATTTCCTCGAAATGTCGCACTTTTCATGCCAGTTCAATCAATACAAATCCATATGATTTTGTAAAGCCTTTTCTCGCAATGCTTTATAATATATAACAATTATATCACATACAACAACAAAATCAAAAAGTGTGCCATTCCGTGCCAAAGTGTGACATCGTCAATCCCATCTTTGCTTCAATAATGCGGAAAACGGCCGACCAGGCTTCACCCCGCCGCTCGCAGCGGAAGGCTCACGCCGCTGGCATGGTGCTGAAGCACCCTCGCCACCGCCGCGACAATCTGCCCCGCCTGAATCTCCGTCAGGCATTCCGCCCTGGCCAGATGACATCGCCCCAGACACCCCGCACACGGCATCGCATGATTCAGCGTGATCGCGCGCCGCGCCGCCGGCCACGGGAAGAACCGGCCGGGGTGCCCGCCGCCTACCAGAATCACGGCGGGCACATCCTGCGCCAGAGCGAGGTGTGCCAAACCGGTGTCAACGCTGACCAATCCGTCCAGCGAGCCAATCAGCGCGGCCATCGCCGGCAAATCCAGCGGGCCGGCCATTCTCAAATGGGGAATATTCTCCAGCAGCGACGCGACGCGTTCGATTTCCTTCCCATCGGTCGGCCCGCCCAAAAGAGCGCAAATGATTTTCTCGTCGTCCCACAAGCGCGTGATCGCCGCCGCCCATTTCTCCGGCGGGTATTGCTTCGTGGCCAGCGCCGTCGCCGGCATGAGGCCGATGATGGCTCCCGCATTCAACCCGCGTGCTTCTTCTCGCCAGACCGAACTTTGCACGTTGGCGGCTCGATATGCCGGCTCATCGAGATGAACGGTCGGAAGCGCTTCGCTGAAAATGCCGCCCCAGCGCTGGGCAAGTTCCGCGTTGCGAGCCAGTTCATGACCCCCGCCTTCGCTCTTAAGCAAAGCCGTCGCGGCACGGCTGGTCGATTCGCGCTGGCCGGCAAACTGATTTTCCGTGTCACCCGGCGAATACCATCGCTCCCTGGCCCGAACGGAGGCAAGCAGCCAGTTTCCCAGCGGTTCGGGGCTATGCGACGGATAAACCGCGGCGTCAAATTTCCACCTGCCGAGGCTGAAACCCAGCTTCGCCCGCCACGCAAATGATGTGAAAATAGCCAGATTTCCCCGTTTGTAGCCGCGCGGAATGATTTGAAGCCGGTCGATGAACGACGCGGCTCGCAGAAGTTCACAAGTTCCGGCCGGCGCCCAAAGATGCAGCGCATGATCGGCAAAATGCACCGACAGACTCCGCAGCATCGGCTCGAAAAGCACCGCGTCGCCGATGCCATCGGTGCGGATCACCAGCACGGCCGGTTTTTCCGGTCGCATCAAACCGACGCAGCGACCCGCCGCATGACCAAGATGAAAAACGAATGACGCAAGCACCCGGCGCGGCGCATTCGCGCCCGCGAGCAACTCGGGCGGCCATTTGTAATCAGGTTTGCTGCCAGGCCAGATTCGCATAAACCTCTTGCGCGATTGCTAACGACAAGGTGACAAGGTGAAGGAGCGAAGGGCTGATCAATTGCACCTTCCTAGCTGAAAACTGAAAACTGAAAACTTCAAACTCTTTCTTTCACCCCGTCAAGCCGCCACCGACAACGCACCAACACCACCCAGATCCGCGGCAATGAAATTCAACATCCTCCGGCTGATCGCCGTGTATGTATGCCGCTGCAAGACGCGCTGCCGCATCGACGCGCTCAGACCGCGGCGCTCGTCGGCGGCGGCGAGGAAATGCTTCACCTTCGCCTGCAATTCCGCCTCCGTCCAGAAAACCACCCGGTCGTATTCCGGCCAGAGCTGCGCGGCCGAGTGACAGAACCCGCCCATGGCCATCTCTTCCATGGCGGCGTAGAGCCAGGGAGGATCAATCGTCCCCATCAATTGCGTCAATTTTGAAAACAGTGGAATGAAATCGACGTCTTCCCGGCCGCGGAGCATCATCTCCTCGGAACTGTTCACGCCATGGCGCAAACACCAGCCCCAAAGTTGCTGTTTCACGAGATCGGCGGCGTCTCCGGCGACGCCGCGCAGCAGGAAAAATCCGCCGGCGGCGAGGCCCTCGAACGAGCGCTGGTGGGCCGAGCCAAACGGCATGACCTGCAAGTTGATCCGGCTGGCCTGATAGATTTGCGCGAGCTGGTTTTGATTATCCGCCACGCCGCGCGCGTAGCGGGCGAATTGCGGATGCTTTTCCCACCCCTTGCCATAGAGGCGGAGATCAAGGCCCATCTTGGCAACCCAGCCGATGGCCTGGTGTCGCAGGAGCGCGTTGTTCATCCGCTGCTTGACCATGTGGACAACGTCGGCAAAGTCGCCATTCATTTTGCACTCGCTCATGGCGGCGCCCACCAAATCCCATACGTGCGCCTGTTCCGTCACCGCCTGACCGGAATCGTAAATCCCGCGCAGCCGCCGGCAAATGTTCTGCAATAACGGCCGCAGTTGCGGCGCGCGGCCGCCTTCCTCCTCGACGATCTGCTCGGCCGTCGCTGAAGCATGGCTGACAAACGAAACGTCGCAGCGATATTTTTCCAACTCCGCGTCGTTGGCAGCACGCGCGGCAAAGCGATCTTCATTCACGCCCACCATGCAGGGCATGTGCCGCCGCGACGGATAACCCAAAAGAATTGCGCACTCCGAGCGCCCGTAGCCGATGACAAAATCCGTGCGCCCCTGGCTGGCCCCCGCCTTGGCGGAAAAAATGTTCGGCAGCCGGTCCTGAATCCACATCACACACGGGATTTTGTCCGGCAGGGTCGGCACTTCAGCGCGGTAGTGATCGATGATGAGAATCAGATCGGGTTTGAACTCGCGGCAGATTTCCGCGTGCTCGACCGCCGGCAGCAATTCATGATCCGCGTCTTCGATCACCAGCCGCGTCTGATGGCCGAGCTTTTCCATCGCGGCCAGCCAGTCGCGCATCGAGTGTTGAAGAAAGGTCGTATACCGGCTGGTGATGCCAAGGATGCGGAGGCGGCCTTCGCGGAATTTCGCCCCGGCTTCGTCGGGATTCCAATTGCCCTGCCATTTGGCGCTCTCGTCCTGCACGAGGCGAAGTTTCGCCGTGAGTTCCGCGCTAACCGAGCCGAGCAGCACGTCGAGATTCTGCCCCGATTGCCAAAGTTGCGGCTCAGCCGTCACCGCCAGTCGTGGCGGAGCCAGTCGCGGCTGCGCAACCAGGCGGCGTTTAAGTTGTGCGGGCGCATCCGGGCCGGCGAATATCTGAACGCGAGGGTCGGCAAGCAGCGTCGCCCAATTCTGAAAATGAAGCACCCCCCACAAACGTTCGAGCGTCGCCGACATCAAAAAAAGTGGCGGCCGCCAGCCCGGCGCGGTGGGACAGACGCAATTCAGTTTATAGACGGCTTCCCATATCCAGCCTTGATCGAGTCCGGCCACCAAAAGCGGCTGATTATATTGTGCCTGCGGGTAGAGCTTGGCGGCGATCTCCCGCGCATAAGCCGGCGGCACCGGATTCGGCAGCGGCGTGATCACTCCCGCCGCGGATTTAGCCCCCAGCATCACACGATCGGCGGCCGGCGAAATAAAATACTCCGCCGCCGGCTTTAATTGTTCAACGGCGGCCGCGAGTTCGGAATCGCGCTGGCCAAGTGCCGCCAGATTGGCCTGAAATTGCCGGTAGAGGTCGGCCAGTGACAGCCATTTGGCGGCGGGCGCGGAGTTTTGCGGCGTGGAGTTCAATAGGCTCCCGGTTTACCCTCCCTATCGGCTACTCGCCGCCGCGGACTGCATGTTTATGGGACGGTAATGAATGAAGAGGTTATTGTTTACCCTTTGCATGGTCGGGCCGCGAAGGCTACATTTCCGCCCACGATGAATAGTAAAGGACATCTTCTCTGGCCGCTCGGTTTCTCCGCCGCCGGCGTTTATAGCGGCATTAAATCCAAGCCCACGCCGGATGTGGGGCTGTTGGTTTGCCAGCACCCCGCGAGTGCGGCGGCGCTCTTTACCACCAATAAGGTTGTGGCGGCTCCGGTGATTGTCGGGCGCAAACACATCGCCGCCGGGCGGTTGCGCGGCGTGGTCGTCAATTCCGGCAATGCCAACGCCTGCACGGGAAAGCGCGGCATGGCGGATGCGCAGCGCATGTGCCAAATGGCAGCGGAGCAGCTCAATTGCGACGCCGATGAAATCCTGCCCTCCAGCACGGGCATCATCGGACGCCTCATGCCAATGGAGAAAATCGCGCAGGGCATCGAGCGGGCGGCGGGTTGCCTGGGGGATTCGGTGGAACACGCGCTTCAGTTTGCCGACTGCATCCTGACGACCGATTTGAAGCGCAAGGCGGCCGCCACTCAATTCAAAGTCGGGCGGCAGATCGTCCGCATCGCCGGCGTTTGCAAAGGCAGCGGCATGATCGGGCCGCGGCTGGATACCAAGACCGGCGGCAAACACGCGACCATGCTGGCCTATCTAACAACGGATGCCGCGGTTTCGCCGGCAGTTTTGCATCGAATGCTCGCCGAGGCCGGCGAAAACAGCTTTAACGCCGTGACCGTGGACGATCACACCAGCACAAATGACACGGTTTGCATAATGGCCTCTGGATTGAGCGGCGCGAAGATCAGCACGCCGGCTGCGAAAAAATCCCTGGCGGCGGCTTTGTCGGAGGTATGTCAGTCGCTGGCGTACCAGATCGCCGCCGATGGAGAAGGCGCGACCAAGGTCGTCAAAATCCGCGTGCGCGGAGCCGCGACGGAAGCCGCGGCCAAGGCGATGGCGCGAATGATCGCGAATTCGCCGCTGGTGAAATGCGCCATGAACGGGAACGACCCCAACTGGGGCCGCATTGTATCGGCCGCCGGAATGGCAGGCGTGGAATTCGATCCCGATCGAAGCGTATTGACGCTGGCCGGCGCGGTGGTCTTCCGCCGCGGCCAGCCGGCCGAGTTTAACGCCGCCAAAGTCAGCGGCGACATGAAATCGCCGGAGGTTCAAATTGATTTGGACTGCCGCGCCGGCAAAGGCGACGCGACAGTCTGGACCTGTGATCTGTCAAAGGAATACGTGACGATCAACGCGGATTATCACACTTAACTGAAGTTAGTTTGAAGGGTTCAGTTTTCAGTGTTCAGCTCGATTCAGTTTGTCTTAGCTGAAAACTGAACACTGAAAACTTCAAACTCAGCTTCGATTTGCAGAATTACTTCAACTCATCCAAAAGATTATTAGCGGCCGCATCAAGCTTCTCCGGCGTCTCATAGGTTCCGGCCGCGATTTGGGCACGGATGGAGGCGACCTTGTCTTCGCGGATGGGGTTGGCCTGCAGAGTTTGCAGGAACTGGCTGACAGCAGATATCTCCACGCTGTCACCCGATCGCGAACGGCCTGAAACGGATGTATCCGTCGCGGCACTCTTATAGACAGGGTTGTTCACCACGTTGTGAACCGAATCCGACGCTCCGATGTTGTTAATGGTGCTCATTTGTAAAACTCCCGGCGATTATTACCGGCTCCGCCTAGTAAATAAGTTGCAGATCGTTCTTTCCGACAGTTGTGTATCGTCGCTTGAGCGATCGTCACATTAAGACTCTGGAATTCTTCCTGACCATTCATAACCGATGGCACGATCATTTGTTACATCGAGATTAAAGCGGAAAAGCGAAAAATCTGCCGGATCAAGCGCCGGTTTTGCATCACGAAATACCTGTTTATTATACCCAAACTACCCAAACTATTAAAATGGCGGAGCTTCCAATTATGTTTTTGCGGATTTTACCGGACCCATTTTTATCAGACTTTCACACTTTCCTGGGTCTATATCGAGTTATCGGCTCAAATTCTCAAAAGATTTTCCGCCGGAAACGGGAGCGGGTCGCTGGTACGCGACGGTTGGAGTGAAATGTTTACCGCCGGCGGAAGATTCGAGGAAACCCTCCATGAGGTCCAAAACGGCAAGTCCCTGCTCACCGCTCGCGCGGAAACTGCCGCCGTTGCGAATCGCCTGCGCCATCTCAGCGAGGCCGACCGAGCGGTAATACTCGTGCGTGAAGGCCGGCTTTAGCTCGCTCCATTCCGCGGAATCCTTGGCGCGAAAGCGCACGTTGCCGGTGTGATGATTGGGGTCGGGGATTTCAAGCGTGCCCTCGGAGCCGAAGATCACAAGTTGTCCATACGGTCCGTGATGAGTCGCGAAGCTCAGAATAATTGAGCCAACGGCCCCGCATTCAAATTCAATTGAGCCGGTCATATGGTCAGGCGTGCGGACGTCGATGACTTTCCCGAATTTCGCTTTTGAGCCAATGGTGCGGTCGGGAATTTCAATCGCGGCCAAGGCGCACAATCGCTTCACTGGCCCGAGCAGATTGAGCAGCGCGGTGAGATAGTATGGCCCCATGTCGAAGAGCGGGCCGCCGCCGATGTCATAATGAAATTCTGGATTGGGGTGCCATTTCTCGTGGCCGGGGAGCATCATGAAAGCATTGAATCCGACGGGCCGCCCGATCAGGCCGTCGTCAATGGCCTTGCGGGCGGTCTGGATGGCCCGGCCCATGAAGGTGTCGGGGGCGCAGCCGACCTTCCGATTTTTTTGGCGTGCTTTGTCCATGATGCGAAGACCGAGTTCGCGGGTGATCGCCAGCGGCTTTTCCAGGTAGGTGTGCTTGCCGGCGTCGAGCGTGGCCATTGCCAAGGGATAGTGGGCGCTGGGGATGGTGAGGTTGAGGACAACCTCCACCTCAGGGTCAGCCAGAAGCTCTTCGTTGCTGCACGCTTTGGGGATGCCAAATTCAGCCGCAACGGCCTGTGCGGCATCGGGGAGGATGTCGGAACAGGCCACAAACCGCAGACATTCAAACGCCCCGCCTGGCTTCAGATACTGGCAGGCCACACTTCCACATCCAATGACACCGACTCCTACGGGTTTACCCATGTTTGGAAGCATAACATCTGGTGCGGACAGGCAAAGAGATGAGGACTCAGGACTAAGGACCGAGAGGAAAGGCGGCGGCGCTCCGGGCCTGCCTCTCAGTCCTCAGCACTCAGTTCTCATCCTCTTCTTCCCCAGGGCAATCGCCTTTGCGCGAAAATCCACCTTCTTATCCCCTCTCCCTGTACTCAGGCGGAGGGTTAGGGTGGGGGTCGAGTGCCAAAGAATTCCCAAAAGCGATTGCCCTGTCTTCTTCCCATTTGTCCGATAAAGTTTCTCTTGCAAATCCGCCTGCAATTCTGGATGATATAATACTGGAAGAAGAATGGGGCCATGCCGACGGGGTTTTGGCCCGGATGACTTTTTTTTGGAGTAAAAGGCTATTCCTACCAACTTTCGCCACAACGAGCAGATCCGCATCTCGCCGGTCCGTCTCATCAATCACCTGGAAGAACAAGTCGGGATCACCACCACTGCGGAGGCGCTGCGCATGGCCCGCGAGGTGGGCCTTGATCTCGTCGAGGTCGCGCCGACCGCCAAGCCTCCGGTCTGCCGGATCATGGACTACGGCAAGTGGCGCTATCAACAGCAGAAGAAGGAAGACAAGTCGCGAGCCAGTTCACGCGCGGGGCAGCTCAAGGAGCTGAAGCTCAAGACCGTGAAGATCGGCGACCACGATCTCCAGATTAAAATCGACCACGCCAAGAAGTTCCTCGAAGAAGGCAACAAGGTTCAATTCACGCTTCAATTCAAGGGCCGCGAAATGGCCCACGTTGATCTCGGCCGCGACATCTTCGCCAAGATCAAGATGGAGTTGTGGATCTGCAGCAAGATCGAGCGCGACAGCAAGATGGAAGGCCGGCGCATGACGCTGGTGTTGCAGCCGGATCACAAGGTTCCGGGAAGCAAGCCGCCGACTCTGGGCGGAACCGCGCCGACGCCGGGAGCGCGACCCGGCCCGATGACGGCGGGGAGTGGGTTGAATATTCCAGCGCCGGGAGTTGCGGCGCCGCCGAAGCCCGCGATTGCGCCACCGATTGCGGCGCCGGCCGCGCCAAAGCCGGCAATTGCGGCGCCCGCTCCAGCGCCGCTTGCTCGTTAGAATTTGGCGCGATTAACTCGGGTTTTAATTATTCAGTTGTATGTCAGGGACGAACGCGCCGCCCCACCTCAGTCCAATGGGGGCGGCGGTGATTCTTGAATCTTCCAGGCCAGCCGATTGGCAGGGGGCGCGCTTCGTGCGGGGCGGGGTTCGCGTCTTGCCGCTGAATTCGGCTCACGTCCCCAAAACCTGATCAGAGCCATCCAATTCCAATATGTCCACGAATGGATCCTGCACACTGTTATATTCATCGACTTTGCCGTCGTTCAGGTAGAGCGCGACGGGTTCGGCGGCGGCGGTAACCGTGTCTTTGCCCAGGCCTCCAACAATTATATCTTGCGCGCCGGCGCCACGAATTGAATCAGCGCCGAAGCCGCCGCTGAGGAATTCGCCGGCGCCGGTGCCGATGATGGTGTCGCTGGCGGTGCCGCCCCAGATGGCGATCACATTGGGCATGATTCGCGTGGCCTCGCCCGCGCCGGTGTCTCCGCTGTCGGCGGCGCCGTCGTTGGAAAGATGAAGCGGGTCCATGCGCTCGGAGAAGTCTGCGATGCTGTAACCGGCGCCGCCGTCGAGAAGATCGCTGCCGCTGGGGGCGGCGGAAAAGCTCTGCAAACCGCCGACGAGAAGATTCATTCCTGCGCCGCCGACGAGCGAATCATTCGCGGGTCCGCCGACGAGCACGTTGTCGCCGCCGCCGCCGACAAGCGAATCCGAGCCGCTATTGCCCTGCAATGTCGATGGAAGCAAAACCGACTGATCCACGACGAGGGTGTCGTTTCCGCCGAATCCGGAAATCTCCACGCCGATGATGCCGGTCATCGGGAATGATCCGACCGAACTGCTGCCCGATATGACAATCAGATTTACACCATCAGAGGAAACGCGGATGCTGTCGTTGGCCGTTGTGCCGGAGACAACGAGGATGGTAGCGACGACTGAAGCCGTGACTGAAGTCGCGGTCGCATGCCGAATCATCGCCGCGGGCATCGCCGCGATCGACGGGGCCGCCGCCATCACGGGCGGCGGCGGATCGATCACTTCGTAAATATTCTGCATGGAATCGTGCGGGTTGAACTGCGCGAAATTTAATCCCGCCCCGCCGTTGATGGTGTCCCCGCTTCCTTCGGCATTGAGGAAAATATCGTCGCCGGCGCCGCCGCCCAGCGAATCCGCGCCGTCGCCGGTGACCATGGTGTCGTTCCCGGCGCCGCCGCTCAGGGTGGTAGGCGAGCTTCCGGGGTCGATGATCATGTCGTTACCCGCGCCGCCTTTGACGATGGATGAGGGCAAATTCCCGCCGGTGGTCAGCGTATCATCGCCGCCGCCGAGATTCACGCTGATCTGGTCGACGGAGTTCATCGGAATTGACTGGGTATCGCCGTCGAGAGAGACCAGCACATTGCCGTTGGAATAAGCCAGACGTCCGGTGTCGTTGCCGGGAGTGCCGGCGGCCGCGGCGTGCGTGCCCGTTTGCGTGATCATCGGCTCACCCTCGTTCAGCAGGATTTTCAACTCCGGGCGGTCGCCGCTGGCCGCGATGATGTCCGGTCTGCCATCGCGATTGAGATCATTCGCCGCCAGCCCGCGCGGAGCCGGACCGGTCGCCAGCGTCAGGGGAACGCGGAAGTGGCCGTTGCCGTTGCCCAGCAGCAGATGCACGGTATTGCGTTTGTAATCGGCGAGCAGCAGGTCCGGCTTGCCGTCGCCGTTAAAATCAGCCACCACCATCGCCTGCGGATAGAAACCCAGCGTAACCGTCAGCGGCGTCTGGAAAGTGCCGTTGCCGTTGCCAAGCAAAACACTGATGGCGCCGGAGGGGTAGGCCTGGTTGGCCGTGACGATGTCGAGCTTGCCGTCGCCGTTCAAATCGACGATTGCCACCGCGGTCGGCAGATAGCTTCCAATGGCTAACTTGGTCGAGGGCTTAAAGGTGCCGTCGCCGTTGCCGAGGAAGAGTCGCAGTTCGTTGTTGAATTCCACCGCGGCGACCAGATCGACCTTGCCGTCGCCGTTGAGATCCGCCGCCGCGAAGGAATAAATGCCCTGCGGATCTTTCTGCTTTTTGATGATGAACGGACCATTCGCCTGGCTGAGCAGCGTGGTCATCTTGGCGTCGCCGCGATTGGTGAGAACGATATCTGGCAGGCCGTCGCCATTGAAGTCGGCCACAACCGGAGCGTAAGGCAGATTGCCCACGTTCAGCGGCTGGGCGGCGCGGAAATGGCCGTCGCCGTTGCCCAGGAAAAGGGTGGCCGATGCGTTGCTCTCGCTGACGGTATTGACGACGAAAATATCCGCGTGGCCGTCGCCGGTGAAATCACCGGTGACCAGTTGGCCCGCGCCGTAATTGCTCTCCAGCACCAGCGGGGCGGCGAAAGTTCCGTTGCCGTTGCCGATAAGCACGCTGACCGTGGCGCCGTTATTTCCGTCATAGTCGGTGACGATGTCGGGAATGCCATCGCCGTTAAAATCGGCGACCGCCACCGAATAAGCGCCGTTGACGCCGACTTCAGCGGACGTGGCCTTGAAGGACACGCCAGGCACGCCGTTACTGGCGGTGATGAATGCCGAAATGCTCGATAGCGTGCCGTTCTCGTTGGGGTTGGTGCCGATGACTTCCCAATAGTAAATCGTGCCGGTGGTCAGCGGTTTTTTGAGCTTGAAGCTGGTCGTGGTGAGATTGGTCACATCCTTCGCCATCGTCGGCCCCTTGAGGCCGGACGGGTCGCGCGGCAGGTCCGCGGGATTACTCGCGACAATCAGACGGTAATGCGTTGCGCCGGGAACGGCCGACCATGAAAACGTGGTCTCAGCCAACTGGTCACGGCTGCCATCGGCCGGCGCGAGCAGCGTCGGCGCCGGCAACTTGGGAAAGTTCAGCGCGTTGAGTTCAATTCGAATGGTGGTGGCGTTGATATCAACGGTGAGGATGTCCGGCACACCGTCCTTGTTGATGTCATGAACCACAACACCGTATGCGTCAACGCCATCTCTGAATCGGCGCGCGGACTGAAATGTGCCGTTGCCGTTGCCAAGGAGAACGCCGATATGGGCGTAGGGATAGGTATCGTTGGAAATAACGATGTCGGTCTTGCCGTCGCCGTTGATGTCGCCGAGATCGACCGCCGTTGCGGCGCGACCGATGGGGATCGAACTCGCCGTCCCGAACGTGCCGTTGCCGTTGTTCAATAGAATATTGGCGGCGTAGTCGTAGCGATCAACCGAGACGATATCGGGATGACCGTCGCCATTGAGATCCCCCACCACCAGCGCCGACGCGTTGGAGCCAACGACATATTGATTCGGCGCGGCAAACGTGCCGTCGCCGTTATTCAGCATCACGTTGACGACACCTTCACCATAGGTGAACGACGAGGCGGAGGTGATGATGTCGGCTTTGCCGTCGCCGTTGACATCGGCGGCGGCGATGCCGGTGATCACGTAATAGCTGGGATTCACCATGTTATAGGTATGGGCGTAGGAAAATGTGCCGTCGCCGTTGCCGAACAGGATGGACACCGTGCCGTCGGCGTCGTCCTTGATGGCGATGTCGTTCTTGCCGTCGCCATTGAAATCGCCCACCACCGCCTCGCTGGGCGAATCGCCCACGGTGTAGGTTTCGGGGGATTTGAAGCTGCCGTCGCCGTTGCCGAGGATGATGCTGACCGAGGAGTCTTTTGAGTCCGTGGTGAGGATATCCTGATGGCCGTTAAACCGGCCGGTGGTCACGGACGAAACATAGGAACTTGCGTAGATGGCGTCGGGAGCCTTGAACGTGCCGTCGCCGTTGCCGAGGAAGACCGTGACGGTTCCCTGGTTGCTGTCGTCGGTGACGATATCGGGAATACCGCCGGCATCGAAATTGGTAATGGCAAACGACTTGGAACCGTCATCGACGGGGAGAGGGGCTACGTTTTGAAGATAGACGCCGGTGAGAAGACGGCGTGGTTCGAGTTGCTCGCAGGCGGAGATGACCGCCCGGCGACTGCGCGATGAAATAGGACGCATGGCCCACCTCGCAAAAAAAAGCCTCATGCTCCCTGAGAATCGACGGTTCGCCGAACGATTTCATCGGAATTCTATTGAGTCGGGCGAGGGATGCAAGATGAATATTCTGTGGGATAGATGAGGGGGAAGGGAGTTTTCAGTTTTCAGTGTTCAGTTTTCAGCTAAAGAAGGGCGTCCGCCTTGTATTAGCTGAAAACTGAAAACTGAAAACTCCCTTCCAACCCCAATTTCGCACTTTTTCGGCACTGGACACCACCCCTCATCCTTGTTATTATTCCGCCCCCTCCGTTGCGGAGGCTCTTTTAACCAAGGCGTGTCATGGGATATAAATTTAAGCCGAACAAGAGCGTTAAGAAGCGATTCGGCGTGAGCAAGACCGGGAAGGTCAAGCGTCATCACTCGTTTACGTCACACTTGATGAGCTCGCGATCCTCCAATAAACGACGGCATCTTCGCGGATCGGAAATCCTGTTTGAAGGACACGCCCGCAACATGCGAGCCTTGATGGGAATGAGCGGCGTGCGTCCGGCTCAGATCGCTCATAAGCGTCGGCTGAAGGCCGGCCGAAAAGCCAAGGAATTGGCGGCGGCCACCGCTGCTGCTGCCGGAACCCAGGCGCCTGCCGAAAAGAAATAAACAGGAAGTAAGAAAGGATCACGACCATGCCACGCTCTGCCGGCGGGCCTACACATGCCCGCAAACGAAAACGACTGCTACGCCGTGCCAAAGGCATGGTCGGCATGCCGGGACACAATTACCGTCCGGCGATTGAATTCACCCGCAAAGCCGGCGTGTACGCCTACCGCGACCGCCGCCAGAAGAAGCGGCACTTCCGCACGCTCTGGATCACGCGCCTCGGCGCCGCCCTCCGCGAGCGCGGCCTGCATTACAACCGTTTCATCCCGGCTCTGATTTCCGCCGGCGTGGAACTGAACCGCAAGATGCTCAGCGAACTGGCCATCAGCGACGTGCCCGCATTCGATGCGATCGTCGAACTGGTCAAACCGCACATTGTGCAGCCTGTCGCGGTTGTCAAAGCCGCGTGAAGGTGCCGTGATCGCGTAAATCCAAATCAGACTTTTTGATTTCAAGCAAACGACCGGCTGCGGAGCCGGTTTTTTGCTGCGCTGACGAGACGAAGCGATTTTGACCGCGGATGGCGCGGATGGGAGAACATGCGAATCGCAGGACTCGTCGTTCGGCGTGGCCATCCCCTGTGGTTCGCCACCCTATTCCCCCTCGCCCTGTACTCAGGGAGTGGGCTGGGGTGAGGGTTCCCACCGTCCACCGCCGCAGGATGTGGCCGTGCCCCTCATTTGTGGCAAGACCTCCTTCTTACCCCCTCTCCCTGAATTCAGCGGGAGGGCTGGGGTGGGGGTTCTTCGTCTGTTGCCATAATTTATAGACACGCCCCATCCTTCTTCTTCTGATTTATCCGCGCTATCCGCGTCATCCGCGGTAAAATATTTCGATGCCCCTTCGCAAAAACAAAATCATCGCCTTCATCCCGACAACCAACGCCATTCGGGCCAGGCGGTTTTACGAATCGAAACTCGGCCTCCGCTTCGTCAGCGACGACGGCTTCGCACTGGTCTTCGACGCCAACGGCACGATGCTGCGTGTCGTGAAGGTTGGCGAATACACGCCGTTTCCGTTCACGCTCATCGGCTGGAAGGTCGAGGGGATCGAAGCCGTCGCCAGGAAACTGGCGAAGAAGCGGGTGAAGTTTGAACGATTCCAAGGCATGAAGCAAAACCGGCTGGGGATTTGGACGTCGCCGGACGGCTCGCGCGTGGCTTGGTTCAAAGACCCGGATGGGAACTTACTTTCGGTTTCGGAGCATGCGTGATTGGTATGTGCGGATGAGAATGGCGTTTAACCGCCAAGGCGCTAAGGCCGCGAAGAAGACCGAGACATTACAAAGCGCTTTGCTTATCTCTTTCCCTCCGCGCCTTCGCGCCTCCGCGCCTCCGCGCGAAATGAATTCAATTTACTCGCGCGGAGGCGCGAAGACGTGGAGAAATCCTGAAAATTCAGTCCCAATTTGTCTTCTTTGCGCTCGTTGCGCCTTAGCGGTTAAAAATCTCCTTCGTTTTGCTCAGCCCTGGCGGCGAATATTCAAACACGTCGTCAGTTCCCCGAACAAGGCGCGCTCGAATGTAAATCCTTGCATTGCGTGGAAGAAAATATCCGATGCCTCCGAGCCATGAAGTTCAATCAGCAGATTATCCACCCGCCCCAGCCACGCGGAGCAGTCCCCCGAAAACAGCGGCTTCTCCGCCCCTTCGATGTCGATTTTCAAAATGCCGATCCGCCCGTCTTCGCTCCGGCCGAATTCCTTGAGCAGCGTCCCAATCGAAATCCCCCGCACCAATCCCGCGCCTCCGGCGGCGGCCTCTTGCACGGAGTGGGCACACTCAAAGTGGTTCTTCACCAACTCCAGTTGCACATCCTGCGGCCAGATGGCGGCGTGAACAATCTTCGCGCGCTCGCCGAACGGCTTGAGATTCATCCGGCAGATTTCCAGGTTCGACTCGTCTGGCTCGACCGCGATCGCGCGGGCATTGGGAAACCGCGAAAGAAAATAGACCGACGCGCAGCCGATATTCGCGCCGCAATCGACGATGAGTTTGGGTTCGCCGGCCGGATTGAAGCCGGCGTATGCGCGCTCGGTGAAGATCGATTCGAGGATGTAGCGATCACTGGTGTGCCGCCTCAGAAACAGCGGGTGCGGCAGCTCCCGATGCCGCACGGCGAAAACCCGCCCCGCCCCCGGCTGCTTGTGCCATTTCCACGCCAGCCGGTCATGGAGCAAATCAAGAGCCGTCAGCAGACCCATGTCGGCTGCTTCCTGGCGAACGAGCCGCAAGCGGTTTTTCGTGCGGCGGAGAAGATGACGGAGATTTGGCATGGTGGAGTTTAGGGCGGGTCTGTGATTGAGGGATTATCGGCGGTTTGGCGTGGGGGGCTGGAGATCGAAACGTAATTGGCGAGGCTAATTCTTGTCGAGGTTTTCCTTATGGACTATTGCCAATAATCTAGGTGCGACTGAATTCGCAGAAAATGCCACCCGAGGGCGTTCACCTCTTGTACTGTAGTTGGCCAGACCGCGCCGCTCGAAACATACTGGCTAAATACTTATGGGCTTTAGGCCAGGCTGCGGCTTGGCGGTTTCCCTTGCCTTAATGATACGTTCCTCTATCGCGGGATAGTTTTGAGTGCCCGCAGCTTGCCGAAATCTTTCTACAACACACTCGCCGCGCTTCGGATCCACAATGTATCCGAATTGCTCCTGAATAATCTGCTCGTCGGCGACACCGTGCCGCACCGCCGTGAATACCGTTTCAAGTTGGTTAAGGTATACGACCACTTGCCATCGGATGGCTGTTGCCACCCTTTGAGGAATTACCAGTTCGTCGCCCTTTTCTTGCAGCTCTGCAACCAATGCTGCATCAGTAAGGCTGGAAACGATTAGGTCGCGATGGGCAGCCAAGACCGTGAAAGTCTCTTGGTTCCAAAGCGACTTGGATTGGTTCGCGTCGAGCTTTTCAGCGAATCGCCTTGCCGCAGTCGTAGCGCGGGAAATGCTTCGTGTCCACTGTTCAAGTAGTTCGATTGCTTTTTCGCGCCTGCAGCGTGCGTGGTCGGCATTCGTCTGTCGGCGCATTACCTGGATCTGCCATACCAAGGCGCCAATGCCGACTGTGTTGAAGCACGCAGCAATTGCAGAGACCCAATCAGCAGTAACCATTTTATCTGTTTCCTATCTACGCCGAGGACGAGTTCTCCAAAATGATTGGACAAACGTCGACGCAGCTGCCCAAATTTTCAAAGGTTCCATCCCACGATCTAGGCCATGACACTTCAACAGCAAAGTTGGCGGCGTACGCGTTATCCGCATAGATTCGCAAGAAGTAACGAACCGCTTCACCTTGCGCTACTGCGCCGTACTGCTGAATCTCGTCCGGCATCCAACGTGATAGAGCAGGGGTAAATCTAACGGGATCATTCGTAACGTCGATAAAACCGAAATCAAGCTGAGCAGGAGCATCCGATTTAATGGCAATTTCGTCCGGCTTGAGGGGAAAGGGGCTCCATGCGAATTTCGGCTTCACCGGGAAATACTTTTCTTCGAATTCGACACTATTATGCGATTTCTTTTGCAGACGTTCCAATTCCACGTAGCAATTCAAGGCTTTTTGACTACCGAATCCGGCCATTTTGCTTTCTGCATGCACAGCCAAATGGTACCAAACTCTTTCTTTTCCTGGAGTCCCGTGAGGTGCAAAATCCCGAAGCGGCTTAAAAATCAGAGTCGGACCGAAGAACTTCTTCCATTCATCGCCATTTACTGCCCACAGCGCCACCGCTATCGTCCCCACTGCGGAAAAGACCGCGCCCACCCCCGCCAACCAGTAGGGGAAAACTTCGCCCCAGAAAGAGGGCTCCGTCGTATCACCCAAAATCATCATAGCCAGCTACGAATTATAACATATTCGCTCCCTGTATCTAGAAATGAATCAAAAAGGCGACGGCTTGTTACCATGACCGGTCGCTCTTGGATGGTCTCTCCTTATCCAAAAGAAGCGATCCATCGTGGTGGAATCCCGTCTTTTTCATAGACCCACCCTCCCCCCCTCG
>Ga0208589_1000575_pt1 | contig 17012 bp, 12 predicted proteins | sample NGESurshal092012_2_FD_184486 | JGI IMG/M metagenome (GOLD analysis project Ga0208589, IMG submission 184486) | Arctic peat soil microbial communities from Barrow, Alaska - NGEE Surface sample F53-2 shallow-092012 (SPAdes) | ecosystem: Environmental > Terrestrial > Soil > Wetlands > Peat ... | reverse complement strand
CGGGCCGGATCGATAAGCAAGCTGGCAGACTTCTTCCCAGCCTCCGTGGCAGATACTCGATGATCTGTTCAAGAAAGGGCGGCAGCAGCAGGTCAGGCAATAGGTGCCACACCTTGCTCCTTCCCCAGCTGGCGGGGGAAGGCCAGGATGGGGTCGCCTTTCGACGTACTTTGCGTGTTACATAGCATCCATGTCCATCCGACAAACCCTGTCCGAAAGCCGTCAGCTCGATCTGCTCGGCGGTCGGATTGCCTCCACCGAAGTGCATCGGCTGTTTTTCGCGCTGATGCCCGACGATGCCACGCGCACCAGGCTGGCCGCTGCCGCGGAAGCACTCAAGGCCAGCCATCCCGGGCTGCGCGCACGCTGGATCAACCCGAACCGCTATCACACCACGCTGTATTTCCTTGGTGACCACGCCGCGCTGAGGCCCGCGCTGGTTGACGGCGCGGTTGCCGCTGCCGACAGGATCCGCGCCATGCCGTTCGCCTGGACGCTGGACAGCGCCACCAGCTTCCGCGGTCGCGAACCACCTTGCGTGCTGCGCAGTGCGGAGGTTCCAGTTCCGATGCAGCAGTTGTGGCAGGCGCTGAGCCACGCCTTGGCGCTGGCAGGACGGGGCAGCCACCTTGAGCGCAGCTTCACCCCACATGTCACGCTGGCCTACAGTCATGGCACGCTGCTGGAGCCTGCGATGATCGAGGCCGTCATGTGGCCAGTGGAGGAATTCGTGCTCGTTCACAGCGTGGTCGGGCAAGGTAGTTACCAGATTCTGGGACGCTGGCGGTTGGCAGACAGCTAGTCGCGGCCCGTATACCTTGTGCAAGAACCCGATGAGTACAACCCATGGATGCGAGTCGTTTACCTGGAAGCCTGGTCTGCGCCGGCCTCGGCATGACGCTGGGTTCCCACCTCAGCCCGCTGGCGCGTAGCCATATCGTGCAGTCGGACGTGGTTTTCGCCGCACTTTCCGACGGTGTGGTGGAACTGTGGCTGGGTCAGATGCATGCTGACGTGCGCAGCCTGCAGTCGTTCTACCAGCAGGGAAAGTCGCGCATGCAGACTTACCGGCAGATGGTGGAGGTCATGCTGACCGAAGTGCGTGCGGGCAAGCGGGTATGTGGCGTGTTCTATGGTCATCCTGGGGTGTTCGCATGGGTGCCGCACAAGGCGATCGAGGTCGCCCGCAGCGAGGGTTATTCCGCGCACATGGAACCGGGCATTTCCGCCGAGGATTGCCTGTATGCGGATCTCGGTATCGATCCGGGCCGGTTTGGCAGCCAGCATTTCGAAGCGAGCCAGTTGTTGTTCTACAGGCGCCGCATCGACCCAACGGCCTACCTGGTGCTGTGGCAGGTAGGTGTGGTCGGTGATCAATCGCTGGCGCGTTTCGCCACCGGTGCGGCCTATCGTCAGGTGCTGGTCGACGTGCTTGCGCGCGATTACCCGATGCAACATGAGGTGATCATCTATCGCGCGGCGACGTTGCCGATCCAGCAGGCCCGCATCGAGCGGGTGGCGCTCGGCGACCTGCCGCAGGCGGACATCGGGATGGCTGATACCGTGGTGATTCCACCCGCGCGCGCCATGGAACCCGATCCGGAGATCCGCGCCCGCCTCGATGCGCTTGATCTGGCCGTGGACGGCGAGCTTGCAACGACGTGAGCGAGGTCGAGCCGTCCGTTTTCGATATCGAAACCGAAAGATTGCGCCTGCGTCCGCTGGGCACCGGCGATGAGGCTTTGTTCCACGACCTTTATACCGACGCCGAAACCATGCGCTTTATCGGCACGCCGCTTTCCGCGGAACAGGCCGCGAAGCGCTTTCGGAAGACCCTTGTCGGAATGCAACAACGGCCCCTCAAATGGCTATCGTTGGCCATTCTGGAGAAGATTTCGCTACAGCCTTTAGGTATATGCGGTATGCCACAGTTCGACGCCAGCATTATCCGGCAGGAAGTAGGCATACTATTGAAGGGGGAGGCGCGTTCGAGGGGGCTTGCGCAGGAGGGGCTGGCGGCACTGATGCAAAGGATCTTTGCCGTGTTGCCTACCCAGGAAATATACGTACGGTTTTCAGCGCAAAGTGCTGTGACGGAACGATTGAACATCCGCATGGGTTTCACACCGTGCGCCGATGTGTCAGGGGGAAAAGGGGTTATGCCAACACGTATCTGGTCAGTTCATCGATCATCGTGGTATGCAATGGAAACAACCGACTGAAAGCGACTAACAGGGGAAGGGCCAATGTCGAACGTCATTGATTTTCTTGAAAGGATGGGTCAGGACGCACAGTTGCGGCACGCTTCGCAGGATGAGATTGAACTTGTGCTGGCAGGCGCGAAGATCGATCCGGAGCTGCGGGTGGCGATACTCGCCGGGGATCAGGCGCGTCTGGAAATAATGCTCGGGCATGTCAATGTCTGCTGTCTGGTTCAACCAGGCAAGGACGATGATGACGAAGATCCCGAGGAGGAACCATCGCGGGATGGCGAGGAAATTGCCATGCACTCCGCGTTCGGCGTTGCGGCCTCGGTAGCCTAGTTCGATGCTTCGATTGGGCACACGGCACCGGGTGTTACCCGCCGGGTGGGTTTTGCTCGTGTCCTTGCTGATGGGCACGGCCGCGGCCGCGCCTGCGTCTGACAACCCTGCGCAGACGCTGACGCAGGCGGACACTATCAGGACGTCGAACCACGCTGAGTTCATCACCCTCATGCAGCGACTCGATGCCGATGCGAAGAAACTTGCACCGGAACAGCAGTTGTATCTGCGCTATCTCAAAGCATGGGAGTTGACCTATCGTGGGGATTACGAAACGGTGATTCCACAGCTGGACGCGGTCATTGCTGGATCCACCGACCCCACCTTGCGATTTCGCGCGGGCGTCACTGCCGTAAGCGTGTTGGCGATCGGGACCCGTTATGAGGAGGCGTTTGCGCGCTTGAACTCGTTGCTCGAGCAATTGCCTCAGGTGACCGACAAGGCGGCGCGCCGACATGGCCTGGCGGTTGCTGCACAACTGTACACCGATGCCGGCCAATACGATCTGGCCAAGTCCTATGCGAATCAATTGCTCGCGGAGGACCAGTCTGGCGAAGGTGCATGCAATGGCTGGTATTACAAGCTTGATGCGCTCTACAGAAGCGGCAAGTTGCGTGCGGATGATCAACAGTTGCAGGACGGTATCGATACCTGTGTCAAGGCGGCCGAACCCTTGTTCGCCAACGGGATTCGTATCCGCATGGCGGGCCTTGAGATCCAGCAGGGTCAATCTGCCGCTGCCATCGTGCTGCTGCAAAAATACCAAGCCGAAGTCCAGTACACACATTATCGAAACCAGATTTCGCAGTTCGATGCGTTGCTGGCGCGGGCCCACTGGAAAGAGGGCGAACTCACGCAGGCCCAAGAGTTCGCCCTCGACGCCGTAAACAGCGGCATCAAGGGTGAATACACGGAGCCGTTGATCACCGCCTATCAGCTGCTTTATCTGATTGCCCAGAAACAGGGCGATCTGGGGACGGCTTTGGCCTATCACGAAAAATACATGGCGGCTGACAAGGGCTATCTGAACAACGTGAGCGCAAAAGTGCTCGCCTACGAGACCGTGAAGCAGCAGGTGCAGGAAAAAAGACAGCAGATCGACGCACTGAACAAGCAGAACCAGATACTCACACTGCAGCATACGCTCGGCAAAAAGGCGGCGGAAACCAGCCGGCTGTATATCGTCCTGCTGCTGATGGTGCTGGCATCCATCGTGCTGTGGACCTACAAGATCAAGCGCTCCCAGTTGCGTTTCATGAAGCTGGCCCGACGCGACGGCCTGACCGGCATCTTCAATCGGCAGTATTTCGTCGATGAAGCCGAGCAACTCCTGCAGTACTGCAGGAAATCGACACGGGACGCGTGCATCGTGCTGATCGATCTGGATCATTTCAAGGCCGTCAACGACACACATGGCCATGCAGTAGGGGACCGCGTATTGCGGCGCGCCGTCGAGGCTTGCCAGAAGCACCTGCGATCGACCGATATCTTTGGTCGTCTCGGTGGCGAGGAATTCGGCATCCTGCTGCCCGATTGCACGCTGGAGCAAGCCCTCGCCAGAGCCGAGCAGATCCGCGTGGCGATCGCGGCGGTTTCCGGCGACGACGCGCCACATATCCCCGTGTCGGCCAGTTTCGGAGTCTCTGCCACCGCCCGAGCCGGCTATGAGCTGCGCGAGCTGCTCATGCATGCCGACGATGGGCTGTACCGGGCGAAGCGTGAAGGTCGCAACCGCGTCGTCGTCATATCCGACGACGCGGAAGCATGCCTGAAAACGGGGTGACTCCCGCGAAATGCGGGCCGTAGGCCTGTGCGCTGTCCAGCGTCATGCTCAGCTGGACGGTTTCGTATAAGGCGTCCCGTCCTTGTGCCGATAACCGGCGTGTCCATCGGCATGCAGGTCGATGTCGGGATAGCTGCAGCTGTCATCGGCAGAGCGGGTACCGATTTCCAGATAGACGGCCATTGCCGCGCCGCGGTTGATCAAGTGGTGGCCATCCGGCACGTTCTTGGGAAAGGCCGCGCAGTCATTCGCTTGCAGCATCTGTTCGCCTGCGTCGGTGATCAGCGTCAATTCGCCGGACAGGATGTAGACGAACTCATCCTCGCTGGTATGCCAATGCCGCTGACTCGACCACGCGCCCGGCGGCAGGCGTGTGAGGTTGACACCGAAATCGGTCAGTCCGCCGGCGTTGCCCAGCGCCTGCCGGATGCGCGCGCCGGCGAGTTCCGCAAATGGCGCCGGATAATTCGAGCCTTTGCGTTCGGGTACCACCTTGATATCGATCTTGGGCATGTCGTTTTCGCCGTAGGTGCATGGAATCGGGATGCGTGCAATCTACCCAAAACACGAGCCGGGGTCATCGCCGGATCGCCGGATAGCGCGCATCACTGGCTTGACGCGATAGCCGGCCAGTGCTTGCGCTGCAGCAAAGCAGACGGCTTTCATGGACAGCAGCCGGTGGTCGCGCTAAAAAGGTGGCTTGTCCCCAGTTGCAGGAGTCGCCCGATGCGTGCCATGACCTCCTTCCTTTTCATTGCCTTGAGTGCGGGGGCCTGTTCGCTTCAGGCTGCCACGCCAGCGGATTCTGCCAGCACATCGGCGCCGGCGGTCGCGCTGGCGCCGCAGATCAATGCCGGCGACTTCGCACTGTTCGACAAGACGCTCAGTGCCGATGACTTTGGCGGCCGCAAGCCCGGCACGATTTACGAACAACGCACGACCAGCTGGCTGGTCGATCAGTTCAAGCGCATGGGCCTGCAGCCCGGCAACCACGGCTCGTGGTTCCAGACGGTGCCGGCCGATTCCACGCAACTGGTCAATACCGACGTCACGCTGGATATCTCGGGGCATGGCAAAGACACGAAGCTGGCCAACCGTACCGACATGATGGTCGAGACGCTGCAGGCGAAGCCCGCGGTCGACCTGAAGAACTCGCCGGTGGTGTTCCTCGGTTTCGGCGCCGATGCGCCGAACTGGCACTGGAACGATTACCAGGGCGTCGATGTGAAAGGCAAGACGGTGATCGTGCTGGTCAACGATCCCGGATTTGCCACGGGCGATCCGAAATTGTTCAACGGTCGCACGATGACCTATTACGGTCGCTGGACCTACAAGTACGCCGAGGCCGCGCTCAAGGGGGCCGCTGCCTGCTTCATCGTGCATACCAGTGACGCCGCGGCCGGCTATCCGTGGAGCGTGGTCCAGAACAGCGGCAGCGGCGTGCAGCTCAGCCTGCCGCCGAGCGTCGATCCCGCGCCGCGGCTGCCGATAGCGGGCTGGCTGACCCGCGCTGCCGCCACGCGGCTGTTCGCCGCCGCCGGCCTGGATTTCGACAAGCTGGAGAAGGACGCGGCCAAGCCCGGCTTCAAGGCCGTGCCGTTGCAGGTGACGGCCTCGGTGAGCCTGCACAACAAGATCGGTCACATCGAATCGCACAACGTGCTGGCGATGGTGAAGGGCAGCCGCAAGCCCGATGAAGCGGTGATCTACACCGCACACTGGGATCATCTGGGCACGGACCCCACGCGCAAGGGACATCAGGTGTTCAGCGGCGCGATCGACAACGGTACCGGCCTGACCATGCTGCTGGAGATTGCCGACGCGTTCGCCCACCAGAAGGTGCCGCCGCAACGCAGCGTGTTGTTCTTCATGCCCACGCTGGAAGAGTCCGGCCTGCTCGGTTCGCAGTATTACGCGGCCAGGCCGGTGTTCCCGCTGGACAAGACACTGGCCGACATCACGGTCGATGCATTGCCGATCATCGGCCGCGCCCACGACATGACGGTGATCGGCATGGGCCAGTCGCAACTCGAAGACATGCTGGCCAGCGTGCTGAAGACGCAGGATCGGGTGATCTCGCCGGAAACCACGCCGGAGAACGGCTTCTACTTCCGCTCGGATCATTTCAACTTCGCCAAGGCCGGTGTGCCGGCGATGCTGGCCAGCTCGGGACTTGACCTGTTGAACGGTGGCAAGGCAGCGGGTGAAAAGGCCGACAAGGACTATACGGCGCATCGTTATCACACGCCGAACGACGTGTTCAATCCGGACTGGGATTACTCCGGCATCCTCGAAGATACGCAGGCGCTGTACGAACTGGGCCAGCGGCTCAGCGACGGCAACACCTGGCCGCAGTGGTACCCCGACAGCCCTTTTCGGGCCAAGCGCCAAGCGATGTTGCAGCGTGACAAGTCAAGCAGCGATGCGGGGAAATGACGTTCGGCTCCGGCACTGATGTCATCGGGAGGTCGGTGTAATGGTGCGTTGGCTGTGGTTGGCATGCATGGTGGCTCTTTGCACGATGGCGGTGCGGGCTGCGTCTGACGGCGCCCCGGCCACGGTTGCCGGGCACGCGACGGCTGTACCCGCGGTAGCCGCCGGCATGGTGGCGCAGTTGGCGCTGGTCGGCCCGATCGGTCCGGCCACGGCGGAATATTTCGACGATGCCTCGAAGCGTGCGGTGGCCGATGGCGCGGTGGCGGTCGTGCTGCGTCTGGACACGCCCGGCGGGCTGGCCGAGTCGATGCAGCAGATCATCGCCAGCATGCTTGCCTGCAAGGTTCCGGTGCTGGTGTATGTCGCGCCAGGTGGCGCGCGCGCCGCGTCCGCCGGCACCTACATCCTGTATGCCGGGCAGATTGCCGCCATGGCGCCGGCGACGCATCTGGGTGCGGCGACGCCGGTGGCCCTGGGCGGCAGCACGCCGATGCCATTGCCGGATGCCGGCGAGCAACCGGCGTCGGCGAAATCCTCCGGGCAGGCCGCAGCCGGTGATAGCGGGGATGCCGAGTCGCACAAGGTACTGAACGATGCGATCGCCTATATCCGTTCGCTGGCGCAACTGCGCGGACGCAATGCCGCATGGGCCGAACAGGCGGTGCATGGCGCAGCCACGCTGACTGCCGGCGAAGCGGCGAAAAAGCATGTGATCGATTTCGTGGCGACGGACATTCCAGACCTGCTTGCCAAGGCGGATGGCCGACAGGTGCAAGTTGGCGAGCACGACGTGACGCTCCAGCTCAAGGGGCTGTCCGTGCGCGACTATGCGCCGAACGCACGCACGCAGTTCCTGGCAATAATCACCAACCCCACGATCGCCTATCTACTGTTGCTGGCCGGCATATTTGGCCTGCTGCTGGAGGCCTTGCATCCCGGTGCGCTGCTGCCGGGCATTGCCGGTGGCATCTGCCTGTTGATCGGCCTGTATGCGCTGCAGCTGTTGCCGGTGAACTACGCCGGTCTGGCACTGATGGCGCTGGGCATCGGCCTGCTGGTGGCCGAGGCAGTGAATCCGACCGTCGGTGCGCTGGGCATCGGCGGAGTGATTGCGTTCGTGGTGGGCTCGGTGATGCTGATGAAGACCGACGTGCCGGGCTACGGCGTCAATCTCGGCGTGATTGTCGGCATTGCGGTATGCGCCGCCGCGTTGCTGGCGTTGATCCTGTGGCTGGTATTGCGCGCGCGGCGCTTGCGTCAGGTCACGGGCGACGTGGCCATGCTTGCCGACGTCGCCGAACTGCTGGAGCCGGTGAACGCCGATGGCGAAGCCTGGGTGATGGTACGCGGCGAACGTTGGCGAGCGCGCTGCGAAACATCGTTGCCGGCCGGCGCGCGGGTACGCATCGTGCGCCGACAGGGCCTGCTACTGTGGGTGGTGCCGGTGTGATGCATCGGTCTGATTCCTGTGGGAGCGACTTCAGTCGCGATGCTCCGTGCAAAAACGATCGCGGTTGAAGCCGCTCCCACGAAAGGCATTGAGCGACAGCGGTTCGGCAGCTTCACGAGACAATTCACGGGAGACATGCTCATGTTCGGATTTGTCGGTGTATTGGTGATAATCGCGGTGATGCTGTTGTTCGCGTCGGTCAAGATATTGCCGGAGTACCAGCGCGGTGTGGTGCTGACGCTGGGCCGCTATACCGGCACCAAGGGGCCGGGGCTGGTGATCCTGCTTCCGGTCGCACAACGGATGACCCGGGTGGACTTGCGCGTCACGGTGATGGATGTGCCGCCGCAGGACGTCATCTCGCGCGACAATGTGTCGGTGCGCGTGAATGCGGTGGTGTATTTCCGCGTGGTGGAGCCGGACAAGTCGGTGCTGCAAGTGGAGAATTTCCTGCAGGCCACCAGTCAGCTGGCGCAGACGCGGTTGCGCTCGGTACTCGGCCAGCATGAACTGGACGAGATCCTGTCGCAGCGCGACTCGATCAATCGCACGCTGCAGACGATCCTCGACGAGGCGACCGATCCGTGGGGCATCAAGGTCGCGAACGTGGAGATCAAGGATGTCGACCTCAACGAGACCATGGTGCGTGCGATCGCCCGTCAGGCCGAGGCCGAACGCGAACGCCGCGCCAAGGTGATCCACGCCGAGGGCGAGATGCAGGCGGCCGAGAAGCTGCGCGATGCCGCCGCGATGCTGTCGCAGCAGCCGCAGGCGCTGCAGTTGCGTTATCTGCAGACGCTGGCCGACATGTCCAGCAACGGCAAGTCCTCGACCATCGTGTTTCCGCTGCCGCTGGATCTGATCCGGCCGTTGATGGAGGCGTTTCCGCCCAGATCGAGCCCGATCGCGGCCCCCTGAACGAGGGCCGCGTACTACTACGGTTTTGCCGGCGGCGTATCCAGTCGGTCGTAGTTGACGATGGCGTTGAACACCAGCGGGTAGCTGCCGATGGTCTCGCCACGCCAGATCGGGTTGCTGGCGAACAGCAGCACGTGACCCTTGCCGTAGCGGGCGTCGACTACGGCGGCGCGTTCGGCCATCTCGTCGCCGCCGTCGAGCAGGCCGGCAATCAGCAGATGGTCGGCATCGGCGTAGCGCAGGATTACTTGCGGGCGCTGATCGGTCGGAATCACCCACGGGTTGTTGCGCATCTGCTCGGCGTTCAACGGCAGCGCCTGCCACGGCTTGGCTTCGGGTAACGCCGGCGGTGCGACCGAGGCGCGGCCTTCAGGTGTGTCCATGTCATGCGGGCCACCGCGTCCGGTAGGGCGCTGGAAGTCTTTTGCATTGGGTATTCCATTGTCGCCGATGACCAGGTTGGACACGGTGAACGACTGGCCCAGCGCGCTGTACAACGCCAGGTTGTCGCTGGTGTAACCCGCGGCGATCGGACTGTGACGATCGACGAAGTTCGCCTGCAGCACGCTGCCGACGACTTTCAGGTTGTGCGTGGGCGTGACGAAGACGCCCGGGGCCATGCCGGTGTCGATCGCGAATTTCGCGGTGTCCTCGGAGGTGATCAACAGGCCACCGGCGCGCACGAACTGCTTGAGGTTGGCAAGACCAGTTGATCCCAGTCCGGGACGGATGTCGTCGGTACTGTCGATGTGGCCGATGTTCGGGGTCAGTTTGGTGGTCTTCCACGGCATCGAGTTGCCCCACATCGGCAGGCCGTCGACGATCTGCTGTGCGCTGACGCCGCCGATCGGGCCGAACAGGATCACGTCGTACTTCGCGTGCAAGTCGCTGGTGCGTGACACGTCCTGCGTGCTGATGTAGCTGTACGGCACATGCAGCTTGTCCAGCGCCATGCGCCACCAGCCTTCGGTCTGCGTATCCAGCCAGGTGTGCATCAGCGCGATGCGCGGCAGCTTCCCGTTGGGGATGTCGATCGCGGCCAGCCCCTGCGGCGGCGTGACGGGCTGACTGACCAGCTCCATTGGCGCCTTGAGGATCGCGTTGTCGGTGACGCGCACCACCTGTACATCGAACAGATCGCCCATCGACCAGCCGGTGTCGTCGTAGGGATGCTGCTGCGGGTCCTTGGGCGACCAGTACTGGCGGTCCAGCAGCGTGTCGGCGATGCGCGAATACGGCTGATCCATGCGCACCACGCAGCTGCCGGCGGCGAATGTGCGCGAGGTGGGCTTGGCGGTCTTGCCGTCGTCATTCTTCGATTTGGGCAGCGTCACCGTGACCGGTGCCGTGAGGCGGCTGACTTCCGCATGCTGCAGCTGCATGATCCGCAGGAGTTGCGCCTGCGAACCGGTGCGCTTGTCGCCTGCCGGAAACACGTAGGCCGCGGGGCCGGCTTCCTGCGGTTTGTCGATCGAGCGCTTGCTCTTCAGATAGAAGTTCTTCAGGAACAGCTGCGCGTTGTCGGAAAAATAATTCAGCGCGGTGAGCAGGCCGGTCTGCTCGTAGTTGTTGTTGTCGCGCTGCGACCAGATGACCACCGGCAGCGGCGGGTTCGGCTTGTACCAGGTGCGCTGGTACTCGGCTGGGTCGAGGATGCGCTTCACCGTATCGGCGCCATCGTTGCCGAACGTCTCGTACAGCCGGCTGATGCCGTTGTGCATGGCGGCGATGAACATCAGATAGCCCGGACTCCAGGTGTCGAAGTCGCCGTGCGTGAACACGCCCGGCATGCCGAACTTGGTCAGTTGCTGCACGTTGTCCCATCCCAGCTGCTGCCACTCGCCGGTGAGGATCGGATCGATCCATGCGTTGTACGGGCCGTCGCCGACGGTGTTGTCGTACAGGAACGGCACCGATTCGTGCAGATCGTGCAGTACCTGCGCATGCCAGCCGATATACGTATCCGCCACGTTGCGCGTGAGGTTCAGCGTCATCGTCATGGCATCGCGGTTGTTGTCGTGCGCCACGTAGTGACCCCAGTACATCAGCGGCGGGTAGTTCTCGCCCGGATGCGCCAGATGCCAGTTGTAGCGGTCGACCATGCGATCGCGGCCATCGACCTCGACGATCGGCGTGATCAGGGTGATCACGTGCGAGCGGATGTGCTGGATGTACGGCGCGTTGTCCACCGCGAGGCGATAGGCCAGTTCCATCAGCGCCGTCGGCGCACCGGTCTCGGTGGAATGGATGGTGCCGGTGATGTAGTAGACCGGCGTGGACTGCGCGATCAGCTGATCGGCGGTGGCGTCGTCCATGTTGATGCTGCGCGGATCGCCCAGCTTGGCCAGACGCGCCTTGTTCGCGTCGAGGTCGGCCAGCAGGCTTTCGTCGGCGATCGCCACCGCGATCATCTCGCGGCCTTCTTCGGTCTTGCCGATCGAGAACACCTTCACCCGCGGACTGGCGGCGGACAGCGCGCGGAAATAGCGGTAGACATCGGCCGAGTAGGGCAGGTAGTTCGGTGCGCCGGAGATATGACCGAGCACTTTCTCCGGCGTCGGCACGCTGGCGGAGGCAGGCAGGTAATCGGTCAGCGGCGAGTTGAACGTGGGGTCGGTGGTGAACTTGAGGATCTGGCCGGTATAGCCCTGATCGATCGCCTGGTTCGGGTCGCGGGCGTAGGTCATCGATCCATTCGGCATGGTCTCATTAGGGCTGGTCTCCGCCCAGGTGCTGAGCGTGCCGAGCGCCAACAGGGCGGTCAGTGAAAGCCGGATGGACACGCGCATGATGAGGTTCCCCTGAGGTCACTGGCAGCTGGTTCCCCACTCTGCCAGAACAGGAGCGATCGCGCGTAGCCCATCAGTTGGGTAGGCATGCCCGGCCATGCCGGTGATGTATCGCTGGTGCGCTCCTGTCGCATCCGGGCAGAAGCGCGTTCTGTCAGCAGTGACTCAATGCGCGGACGCTTTGCTGCTGGTAGCGACCGGACTGTTCACCGCCACGCCGGGACCTATGCTGGAGCCGACGAACTGCACCAGCATCGTATACAGCTCGGTCAGATTGGCCTCGCTGTAGAAGCCATGCATTTCGTCGGGCTTGTCCAGCCAGGCGTGGGCGATATGACGTTTCAGCAGTGCCGTGTGCAGGTTGCTGCCCTGGACCGAAGGCACACGCTGATCCTCGCCGCCGACGACCAGCATGACCCGGGCCTTGAGGCGATCAAGCTGATTGACCGGCGATCGTTGTGCCAATACGTTCATGTCGCTGCCGAGTACGCGCCGGAGATAATTTTCGCCGTACGTGGACTGCGGAATATCACCGCGCGTGTACATCAGCGCCAGATCGTAGACACCGACGTAGCCGATCGCACATTTGTACAGGTCAGGCTCCTTCACCGCACCCTCGAGCGCCGCATAGCCGCCGTAGCTGCCGCCAAAAATGCAGATGCGCTGCGGATCGGCAATACCCTGCGTGATTGCCCAACGGGTGGCGTCGGTGACGTCATCCTGCATCTTGCCGCCCCATTCACCCCAGCCGGCGCGCTCGAAGTCATAGCCTCTGCCGCCTGAACCGCGATAGTTCACCTGCAGCACGGCATAGCCGTGGGTCGCCAGCACCTGCACATAGGGATCGAAGTCCCAATCGTCACGTATGCCGTAAGGTCCGCCATGCACATACACCACCATGGGCAGATGTTTGGCGCTCTCCTGACCCGGTGGATAGCTGACATAACCCTGCAGCTTCAGTCCGTCACGCGCGGCAAACTCGAATGGCTGCTTGCCCGCCATCTGTTCCGGATTGATCCACGATGCGCGCGCCAGCAATGGAGTGAGCTTGTTCGCGTTGCGGTCGTACAGATAGAACGTGCCTGGATCGGCATCGGCTTCGGCCAGCACGATGCTCATGCGGCCATCTCTGCTGCCGGAGACAAACTGGACGCTTTCGCCGGGAAGCTGAGTCATCAGCGCGACCAGCGTTTTCGCGTCCGTCGACTGGCTATCGAACAACGACATGCCGGGACGCCCATCCGTGAAGCGCACCCCGATGATGTCGTCATCTGCCGTTCCGTAGACAAAGCCATCCGGGGAGACCTTCGGATTGCTCCAGACGGTGCTCCAGGTGCCCTTTGCAGGATCCCAACTGCACAAGCCGAATCCACCATCGCTCGCCTTGCAGGTGAAGTACGCCACGCTGTCGTCGCGACTGAACGTCAACGGATAGGCGCGTTCGTCATTGGGTTTCGACATCAACTGCCAGCCGTCGCCATTCAGCGGATGCATGTACACCTTCACGTTGCCGTTCGCGTCTTCCCCGAGGGCAAAGCGGATATGCCCCTGATGGTCGGCGATAAACCGGGCGCCGCGAATCGGCGGCGCGGCAACGATGCGTGCCGTGCTGCCGTCGCGCACGTCCATGCGGTAGGCGGTCGGCAGGAAGCCTTCCTTCTGGGTACCCCACGAGCTGATGGCGACCAGCGCGTGATTGGGGTCATCCGGGATCGAGGCGATGAACTCACCGACCCCGCCCGCGTTTGCCGCTTGCTGGATGTGCGAGCCACTGCTCGTATCCTGCTTGCGTGAGCCGTACAGCAATAGCGGATTGCCGCCATCGGCATTGACCCCGAACAGTTCACCGGTGGGCAATGGCGAGTCGAAACCGCCCCGGCTCGCGCCTACCGTGTACAGCACCCGCGTGGGCGAGACCCACCAGAAGTCGATGACATTGTTTTCTTCGCGCGGGGTGACGAGATTGCCTTTCTTGTCGGTCAGGCGGATCAACGCCAATACGGTCTGGCCTTTGACGATGGCGGTCGCTGCCAGATACTTCCCGTCGGGGGAAATCTTCACGGTCCGGTATTGCTCGTGCCGTGCCAGGTCGGCCAGCGACACCGATTGCGCATGCAGCGCGGCAGTGCACAGCAACAACAACGCAACGAGCCAGCGTCGCAAATCCATCGTCGGATTCCCCAGTGATGTGTGCGTGACCATGGCTATGCACGGTCACCTCCCCGGTGCATTTATAACAGCACAATGCGGTGCGTGGCGAGTTTGCGCCGTCCCGGCTCAGGCGGGCATTCCCGCTTCGCCAGGCTTCGCGGGCACACCACACATGCAGGCAAAAGGGCGATCCGTTCATGGATCGCCCTTGCTGGTACAGCGGGGATGACTGATTACGCTTGTTTTTTGAGCAACGCGGTCAGCTGGTCGAGTTGCGCGCGGTAACGATCGAGCACCTTGGCGGTGACCACGGCGTACTGATTGGCTTCACTCCAACGGCGCGCCTCGATGGCCTCGCGCACGCCGGGCACCGTCTTGACGCCGTAGCCGGTCAGCATGCCGGGCGCGTAGATCATGTGCTTGAACCACGGGCGGCCCGGCAAACCGTCGGGATCGGTCAGCGCCTGTTCCATGCGGCCCATCAACTCGTTCAACCGGAGCTGTTGCGCTGCCGGCATGTGCAAGCCCGCAGCGGCGCGTTTGTTGTAGGCAGACTTGTAGGCCAGTGCGCTTTGCTTGAGCTGTTTGGCGGCTTTGTCCAGCGGCGCCAGATCGATCGACGGCACGTCGGAGTCGCGTGCGGGCGGTGCGACCGGCCGGGTCGGATCCTCGTCGAGTGCAAACGCATGATCGTCAAGCAGCTGATGCTGCTGCGTGGTGGCCTTGCGCGTGTCGTCGACCAGCTTGTGCAATTCACCCACGTAGCGATCGAGTGTGTTGCTGAAATCGCCGAAGCGCAGCGGCAGCACGCTGGCGTCGGCGGTGCGCAGCACGATGTGGCCGGCGACCTTGGCCAGGGTCACGCCGTACTCGAACGTCGGGTCGCCGAAGCGGATGTAGTGATCGAACGAATCGTAGCGCGAGTGGTAGATGCCGCCGTCGTCGTCCTCGCCGCTGAAGCCGAGATCGAGCGAGGCGATGCCCAGATGCTCCAGGAACGCGCTGTAGTCGGAGCCCGAACCCAGCGCTTCGATCGGCACGTCGCCGCCTTCCGCGGCCAGCTTGGCGATCTCCTTGACCTCGGGCTTCGCATCCTTGGCGTTGCCCTTCACCAGCATGCGCGCGCGCATGCGTTCACGCACGCTGACGTGAGTTTCCGGATCGGTCACGCCGTCAGCCACCTGGTTGACCAGATGCTGCAGCGAATGGCTGCCGCCGGCATCCAGGAAGCCGCGGCCGTTGGTATCGGAGTTGAGGTACAGCACCGCCTTGTCCTGCAACTCTTTGGCGTGCGTCTCGGCCCATTCGGTCGAACCCAGCAGGCCCGGCTCCTCGCCATCCCAGCTGGCGTAGACCAGCGTGCGCTGCGGCCGCCAGCCCTGCTTGACCAGGCCGCCGATCGCCTTGGCTTCGGCCATCAGCGCGACAGTGCCGGCGAGCGGATCCCACGCACCAAACACCCAGCCATCGTGATGGTTGCCGCGCACGATCCACTGGTCCGGCGCGGTGGAACCCTTGAGCATGGCGATCACGTCATAGATCGGCTTCTGACCCCAGTCCGACAGCACCGTCAGATGCACCTTGGCGGCGCTGGGACCCACGTGATACGTCAACGGCAGCGAGCCACGCCAGCCGGGCGGCGCCACCGGCCCCGTCAATGCCTGCAGCAGCGGCGTGGCGTCGGCGTAGGAAATCGGCAGCACCGGAATCTTCAGGATGGTTTTCGCGTCCTTGAGCGCCAGACGCTTGGCGCTAGGCGTGGAACCCACGCCCGGCGTCAGCGGGTCGCCGGGATACAGCTGCATGTCTGCCACCGAGCCGCGTTGCACACCCTGCGCCGGGCGCCAGCCACCTTGCGGATAGACATCGCCCTGGGCGTAGCCGTCGTCGTGCGGATCGGAATAGATCAGGCAGCCGACCGCGCCATGCTCCTGCGCGAGCTTGGGTTTCAGTCCGCGCCAGCCGCCGCCATAACGGGTGATGACGATCTTGCCGCGCACGTCGATGCCGCGCCGGGCCAGATCCTTGTAGTCGTCCGGCATGCCGTAGTTGGCGTAGACGAGTTCCGCGGTGACATCGCCGTCGCCGCCGTAGACGTTGTAGGGCGGCAGGGCGCCCTGCAGGCCGGAGGTGGCGTCACCGGCTATGACCGGCTCCTTCAGCGTGGCGGTGTAGGGATGCGGTCCCAGCAGCTGCAATGCTTCTTTTTTGGGCGTGGGATACAGCACGCTGAAGGTTTCTATATGCGCGTCCCAGCCCCATTCGCGAAACTTCGCCAGCATGAACTCGGCGTTCGCCTTGTCGTGCGGTGAACCCACCTGGTTGGGTTCGGACGAAAGCTGCTTCAGCCAGCTGCGCAAGTCGGCGGGATCGAGTTGGGCATCAAAGCGCTGCTCCAGACTTTGCTGTGCAACCGCTCCAACGGGGTTGAAGCCCAGCATGACGCCGTTGTCATGGCTGCCATCGCCGGCCGCCGCCGCGCTGCCAAAAGTCGCCAGCAGACAGGCCAGCGCCAGCAACGGCCGTATCTTCAATCGAGTCATGCGGTTCCACTCCCCATCAGTCCAACATCAGTGCAGCGCGTTACGCCGGTCAGGCCAGCGGTCAAGCTGTAGCCATATCCCTCTTGTTATACGCGCGCGGCAACTGGATTGCGTAGGGCAGTAGTCATGTCTGCTGCGGGCGATGAGTCCATGCGTCCTGCGCGGCTACCAGCAGTAAAGCCAGGCGTGGTTGGCGATTCAGTCGCTGCAAGCACCTGGATTGCGCTGAAATTGCGAGGGCAATTGCCCCGCCTGCGCGCACGAGCGTGTCGATGACCGTGTCGACTGGCGACGGGGAGGATCGGGTTGTGCGGGTGACGCCTCGGCCACCGGCTCCGTCACCGTGATGTTCTGCTGATACAACACGCTGGCGTCTTCGGCGCTGAAGGTCAGCCTGTA
>Ga0208589_1000574_pt1 | contig 17046 bp, 10 predicted proteins | sample NGESurshal092012_2_FD_184486 | JGI IMG/M metagenome (GOLD analysis project Ga0208589, IMG submission 184486) | Arctic peat soil microbial communities from Barrow, Alaska - NGEE Surface sample F53-2 shallow-092012 (SPAdes) | ecosystem: Environmental > Terrestrial > Soil > Wetlands > Peat ... | reverse complement strand
ATTGGCGTTGTGAAGGATTTTAATTTTAAATCATTGCATGAAGAAATCGGCCCCGTGATGATGGTGTTGCAACAAAGCCCGGGCCTCATCGTAAAAGTAAAAGGAAAAGATGTTGCCGGACTGCTATCTTCTATCAAAGCCAGATGGGCAAGCTTCAATGTGGATGAACCCTTAAACTATTCTTTTTTGGATGAAGATTATAAAGCACAATATATATCCGACGAAAAAACAGGAAGTATCCTCGGCATATTCTCCGCAATGACCATTTTTGTTGCCTGCCTTGGCTTGTTTGGTTTAGCCACATTCACTGCAGAACAACGCACAAAAGAAATAGGAATACGTAAAACACTTGGAGCTAGTGTTGGTCAGGTAGTGGTGCTATTATCCCGCTATTTTTTGAAACTGGTTTCAATTGCCTGCATTTTAGCGTTTCCGATAGCATGGTTGGCTATGAACAGATGGCTGCAGGATTTTGCCTATCATATCAGTGTTAGCTGGTGGGTTTTTGTTGTGGCCGGCGTCGGAGCTTTGCTGATTGCATTACTTACGGTAAGTTTTCAGGCAATAAAAGCAGCGGTGGCCAACCCGGTGGATAGTTTGAGAAGTGAATAAATACGATAACTAACGAATAAGTATAAACGTAAAAATTAAAGCAATGTTTAAAAATTATTTAAAAATCGCGTGGCGTAATCTTTGGAAAAATAAATCGAATTCTATTATCAATATTACGGGTCTGTCTGTAGGTATGGCAGTTGCCATATTAATCGGGCTTTGGATTTATGATGAAGTAAGTTTTAATAAATCGTTTGAGAATTACAATCGGATTGGCCAGGTTTGGCAGTTTGTAAAATATGATGCTGAGAAATCATCGTATAATGTAGTGCCTATGCCGCTTGCAGAGGAGCTTGGGACAAAATACCCTGAGTTCAAATCTGTGAGCTTGTCCGCAAATCAAAAACTCATTAGTAGAGTCTAAAAAAAAAAAATCATGGTAAAAACACTAAACGATATAATTACGATGATCCAATTAGGAGTAGGAATTAGCGTGGACGCAGGATCGTTCAGGTTTGAATCTATTTTGGATTTTGTAAAACACGCCGAAGCATCTGGCGCAACCATCATTATCCGGAGGGCAACAAAGATCAAGGAAGATGATCTGCGAAAGCTTATTTTTCTTGCACCCGGAAGAGTAGTTTTCGAGTTTTGAAAATTTTATCAACCCCGTAAACTTTTGGTACCGGAAACATACAGGCTCTTACATTGTGATAATGAAGAAAATAGAAATAAGGAATATTTATTTGATTACTATAAACAAATATTATAACAGGTAGCAATAAACGTTTTTTTTATGATAAAAAATTATTTCAAAACAGCATGGCGCAATATTCTCCGAAATAAAACGAACAGCATCATTAATATTGCCGGGCTCGCAATTGGTATCACCTGCGTGATCCTGATAAGCTTGTATGTACGTGATGAACTGCAATATGACAGGTTCTTCAAAAATGCCGACCGGATTTTTCAGGTGGATATGGATGCAAAAATGGGTGGACAAAGTGGTATCCTGTCAAACACGCCGCCTGCGGTAGGGCCTGCGATGCTAAAATCATTTCCTGAGATAGAGGCTTATACCCGGTTTTATGTGATGGGAAATGAAGTGATCAGTAACGATGCGACTAGCAAAACCCAAAATCATTTTACTGAAAAAAACTTACTGGCAGTTGATTCTAATTTTTTGCAGGTATTCGATTACCCCATAAAACTGGGAGATCCTGCTACCTGCATGGACAATCCTTATTCAATTATTCTAACAGAGACAACAGCAAAAAAATATTTTGGTAATGCGAATCCGATAGGAAAAAATTTAGTGCTGGATGAATACAAAAAGCCTTTTGAAGTGACCGCCGTATTAAAAGACCTTCCGTCGCAGGCGAGTATTCAATTTGATATGCTGATACCAACTTCAGCCTGCCCGCCTGTCAAGCGCTTTAGCTGGAGCTGGGTATGGCTCCAGATGAACACTTATGTTCTATTAAATAAAAATGTTGCAACGGACCCGGCAAGTATCAAAAAATTAGTAAGCAAATTTCCCGCAATGGTAAAGGTGCAGGCTGCAAGTGCATTTAATCGCATAGGTCAGCCTTACGACGAATTCATTAAGGCTGGTAACAGATGGGATTTCTTTTTGCAGCCATTAACTTCTGTTCATCTGCATTCTGCCAACATTAGTTCCATGTTTCTCTACACACTGAGTGATATCAAGTATGTTTATATTTTTTTGGCGATCGCTTTTTTCATTATTATGCTGGCATGTGCCAACTTCATGAACCTTTCCACGGCACAGTCTGCAACAAGAGCAAAAGAGGTAGGGATTCGCAAGGTGCTTGGTTCGCAAAAAACACAATTGATCAGGCAGTTCCTTACGGAAGCTATTCTATATAGCATTATTTCAACCATTATTGCGTTGGGCCTTGTAGCATTGTTCCTGCCGGGATTCAATTCGGTTTCTGGTAAAGAACTCACTTTCGGAAGCATTTTTCATTCCGGTATCTGGCTTTTTATTTTGGCTTTAACCCTGATTACTGGTTTACTCGCCGGCTCTTACCCTGCATTTTACCTTACATCTTTCAATCCTGTAGCAGTTTTAAAAGGCGGTGTCCTCAAAAAAAGTTTGTCAAACCTTGTTATACGAAACGGGCTGGTTGTATTTCAGTTTGCGGTTTCTATTGCGCTTATCATATGCACTGTTATTTTGTTTCAGCAACTACGGTTTAGCCAGACAAAAGATCTGGGGCTCAAAAAAGACAATGTCATCATTATTCCCAACGGGGAAAAAATGGAACCTGCTGCTGAAGAAACTTTCAGGCAACAGTTAGCTGAAATTCCTGGTGTTTATCATGCAAGTATTTCAACGAGTGCTCCCACTTTAAAAAGTTTCGGAGATACTTACGTGCCAGAGATCGGGGGCTCTGTGGGTTCTCTTGAAAAGGATATTATGCTGAATTCTTTTATGGTTGATGAAGAATTTATTCCTGCATTGAAAATCCAGGTAATAAAAGGAAGGAATTTTTCAAAGGAGTTTAATGATTCCACATCGGTCATCCTGAATGAAACAGCCGTTAAGCAAATTGGATGGAAAACCCCATTGGGCAAGCATCTGACCTACCCAGGGAACGGTAACCAGCGCTTTACTGTAATTGGCGTGGTAAAGGATTTTGAGGTTAGCTCTGTACGCGACTCGCTCACGCCATTTGCATTGTTCGATGCTTCTTCTAAAACTTACAGAATTGGTACTTCTTACATTATTGCGAGTATTGACTCAAAAAATACTAAAACTATGTTATCAAAGTTTGCCGGCAAGTGGAAAAGTTTTGCCCCTTCTGTACCATTTGAATATTCATTTCTCGACAAGAATTTTGAAGCATTATATAATGATGAACAGCGCATGGGAACGGTTTTTGGAATTTTTACATTTCTTTCGATTTTCGTAGCATCCCTGGGTTTATTCGGCTTATCAGTCTATACAGCCGAAAGACGCAAAAAAGAAATTGGCATCCGCAAAGTACTTGGAGCATCTGTGCAAAGCGTCATGAACTTATTATCAAAAGATTTTTTGAAGTTGGTTGTCATTGCTGCGCTTATTGCTTTTCCTGTTGCGTGGTGGTCCATGAATAGATGGCTTGAAGGGTTTGCGTACCGGATCAGTATCAGTTGGTGGGTTTTTGGATTGTCAGCAATTCTTGCTTTACTCATTTCTTTGGCAACCATAAGTATCCAGGCATTTAAAGCCGCAATAGCAAATCCTGTGGAGAGTTTGAGAAGTGAATAAGCGAGTTGTGAATGCCTTCCTGAACTTTAACGGCCGTGGCGAATAGGAAACTTTATTAATTGTTCATTTACTACCAGATATGGCTAAACGCAAAATTTACATTTAACATACAAATTATGTTTCGCAATTATTTCAAAACAGCGTGGCGCAATTTGATTAAAAACAAAGCGCATTCAGTCATCAATATTACCGGCCTCTCGGTGGGGATGGCTGTAGCAATATTGATTGGCCTATGGATTCATGATGAACTCTCTTATAATAAATATTTCTCAAACTACAGCCACCTTGCGCAGGTAATGCAACACCAGACATTCAATGGCGATGTGGGCACTCAAAATTCACTCCCCTATTTAATGGGGACTGAATTGAAAAAAGATTATGCCAGCGATTTTAAATATATCAGCATGTCTTCGTGGAATAATCAACACGTGCTAAAGTTTGGCGACAAAATGATAACAAGAAGTGGAAGCTTCATGGAACCTTCAATCACTGAAATGCTTTCTTTAAAAATGATTGAAGGCACCGGGAGCGCTTTAAAAGATTATAAATCCATTCTTCTTTCCTCCTCTTCTGCAAAAGCTATTTTTGGTACTGCTGACCTAATGAATCAACTTCTAAAAATTGATAACAAGTTCGACGTAAAAGTAGAAGGTGTTTATGAGGATTTGCCTTCCAACTCTAGCTTCAGGGATCTTACTTTCATAGCTCCATGGCAATTATACATAGATAATAATAACTGGATGGAAAAAGCCACCAATCCATGGCGCAACAATTCATTTCAGGTATTTGTGCAAATCGCTGATAATGCGAACATGCAAAAGGTATCAGAAAAAATAAAAGATTCAAAGCTCAAAAACGTCACACCGGCTGATGCAACCTTTAAGCCTGCGGTTTTTTTACTTCCGATGAGTAAGTGGCACTTATATTCCGAGTTCAAAAATGGTATTAATATAGGCGGAAGAATTCAGTTTGTTTGGCTATTTGGTATCATTGGTTTTTTTGTATTGCTTCTTGCCTGTATCAATTTTATGAATCTAACTACAGCAAGGTCGGAGAAGAGAGCAAAAGAAGTAGGTATCAGGAAAGCGATAGGATCGATGCGAGGGCAATTAATAAAACAATTTTTTTCTGAATCCTTATTAATAACGCTTTTTTCTTTTGCCCTTTCACTGATTCTTGTTCAAATCATTCTACCTTCTTTTAATGAGGTATCGGATAAAAAGATTTTAATTCCATGGGCCAATTCTTTATTCTGGATCTTTGGAATTGTATTCACTTTAATTACAGGGCTTATTGCCGGAAGTTACCCGGCATTGTATCTATCTTCATTTAAGCCAGTAAAAGTTCTGAAAGGAACTTTTCGGGTAGGCCGGTTTGCTTCTCTTCCCCGAAAAGTATTAGTGGTACTGCAATTTACAGTATCAGTGATTTTGATTATTGGAACCATCGTAGTTTTCAACCAGGTACAATTTGCAAAAAGCCGCCCTGTCGGATATAGCCGTGACGGACTGGTTACAGTTCCAATGACTACAGAAGACATTCATAAACATTTTGAATTCGTAAGTACTGAATTGAAAAACTCAGGGGCAGTTTCTGAAATTGCCGAATCATCAAGCCCCACTTACTCTGTGGATGAAACAGATAATGGATTTACCTGGCAAGGAAAGGACCCTTCATTACAGGGAGATTTCGGCGTTGTTTACGCGTCAAAAGATTTCGGGAAAACAATAGGATGGAAATTTAAAGAAGGCCGCGATTTTTCAAAAGACTTTCCTACAGATTCTTCAGGAATGATTTTGAATGAAGCTGCTGTAAAATTCATGAACCTTCAAAACCCCGTTGGGAAAATTATTAACTGGGATGGCAATCTTTATCATGTAATAGGCGTCTCGAAAGATATGGTAATGCAGTCGCCTTACGAGCCTGTATTCAGAACCGTATTTGTTACTAACAATGACCCACAAGAGGTTATAGACCTCCGTATAAACCCTTCTGCAAATATGCATGATGCGATTGCAAAAATAGGTTCTGTTTTCCGTAAATACAGTCCTGATCAGCCTTTTGATTACCATTTTGCAGATGAAGAGTATGCAAAAAAATTCGGTGATGAGGAACGAATTGGCAAACTCGTCAGCTTCTTTGCCATCCTGGCTATTTTCATTTCATGCCTTGGACTATTTGGTATGGCATCTTTTATGGCAGAGCAAAGGGTAAAAGAAATCGGGGTGCGAAAAGTCCTGGGCGCAACTGTATTCAATCTTTGGGGTTTACTGTCTAAAGATTTTGTAATCTTGGTGTTTATATCGCTTTTGATAGCAATGCCTGTTGCCTGGTATTTCATGCATAACTGGTTGCAGAACTATCAATACCGGACAAACTTAGGCTGGTGGATTTTCGCAATAGCGGGTATGGGAGCATTACTTATTACATTAGTTACTGTGAGCTACCAGGCAATCAAAGCAGCGATGGCAAACCCGGTGGATAGTTTGAGAAGTGAGTAGGTGAATGGTGGATGATGAGTGGTGAATAGGAATATGAAATATTTGTTGGTTTATTGTCCAGGAAAAAATAAACAAATATGGATGATTAAATGAAAAATAATTAATAATAGATAAATCAACTCTAATGTTTAAAAATTATTTCAAAATCGCCTGGCGAAATCTTACCCGAAATAAAACTTATTCAATAATTAATGTAGCTGGTTTGTCATTAGGCATTGCCAGCAGCATATTAATTTTTACCATAGTTGCCTTCCATTTAAGTTTTGAAAATTTTAATCATAATAAAAGTAGGATATATCGTATTGTTACGGAAGTACACGGTGATAATGTTTTTTATTCACGAGGCACACCTTCACCGCTGGCTAAAGCAATCCGCAACGATTATACGTTTGCGGAAAAGGCTGTAAGGGTTGCTGTTTTCTGGAACATGTCTGTAAATATTCCATCATCAAAAAATGAAATAAAAAAATTCAATGAAGAAAATGGTATTGCCATTACGACTTCAGACTTTTTTGATATATTTAATTTTCCGCTTGCACAAGGTAATATACTTACAGCGCTTTCTGAACCAAACACCGCCATCATTACACAAAAACTTGCAACAAAATATTTTGGCAATGAAGACGCGATGGGGAAAATAATCCGTATTAACAACACGGCCGATTTTAAAATAACAGGCATCCTAAAAAACATTCCGCTCAACACAGACAGAACACAGGAGATTTATGTAAGTGATAAGAATTTAAAAGACTTTAGTGCATGGCAGGCAAGTGAAGATAACTGGGGAGGATTCAGCAGTGAAACAAATACTTTTGTTTTATTAAAGCCGGGCGTTACTGCAGCTTCTTTAGAAAAAGTTTTTCCACAACTGATGCAGAAATACTATGCAAACAATGTAAATAAGAATGTATTCAAATTTAAAATGCAACCTTTAAATGATATTCATTTTAATGCAGATTACGACGGTTACGCAGATAAAAAGTATTTATGGGCTGCCGCATTTATCGGACTGTTTCTTATTGTAACGGCTTGCGTAAATTTTGTAAATCTTGCTACGGCACAGGCGTCGAACCGAAATAAAGAAATTGGTATAAGAAAAGTATTGGGCGGCATGCGAAAACAGTTGTTCTGGCAATTTATTGCAGAAACAGCGGTGATCACCTTTTGCAGTGTATTGCTTGCTTTGGCGCTGGCACAATTGGCGTTGCCTTTTGTAAACACATTGTTTAAAACACAGCTAAGCATTAATCCTTTTGTCAATGTACCACTTGCGATTTTTATTGCCGTAATAACTGTTGTTGTCATTTTCCTTTCGGGTTCGTACCCTGGTCTAATATTATCAGGATTTAAACCTATTGTTGCTTTAAAAGGAAAACTTTCTCAAAAAAATATTGGCGGCTTTTCATTGCGCCGCAGCCTTGTTATTACGCAGTTTGCTATATCGCAATTGCTCATCATAGGTACGATCATTATTGCTTCGCAGATGAAGTTTTCAAATAACAGCGATCTTGGCTTTGATAAAGATGATATTGTAATGTTGCCTGTGCCGATAGCCGACAGCCTTGGAAACCTGATGATGAAATTATTATCGCATGAACTGAAAGAAATTCCAACGGTGAAGAATGTGTCATTATGTACAGAAGCACCAAGCTCTGATCATAGTTATTTAAAAGGTATCCGGTATGGCAATGACGCAGAAGATAAGTCATGGGGTGTAAATGGAAAGTCTATAGATGATGACTATCTCTCCACATTTAATTTAAAACTTGTAGCCGGCAGAAATATTTACCCTTCAGATACCATAAATCAGTACATCGTAAATGAAACATTGGTAAAAAAGCTAGGGCTTAAATCGCCAAAGGAGATCATCAATACGAATATAACAGTAGATGGTATAAAGGCTCCTGTTGTTGGCGTGATAAAAGATTTCTATGATAAATCATTTCGTTCTGATATAGATCCCGTTGTATTGTTTACCGCATATTCCTATGACGAACATTTTGCGGTTAAGATTAACATGAAGAGCATGAAATCAACTTTGGGAGCAATAGAAAAAGCATGGAGCAGCGTGTACCCGCAATACGTTTATAAATCTGAATTTTTGGATGATAAGCTCGCTGAATATTATGCGCTTGATGATACTATGCTTAAGCTGATTGAGTTTTTTGCGGGTATTGCTATCTTAATTGGTTGTCTCGGTTTATACGGATTGGTTTCGTTCATGGCATTACAAAAAACAAAAGAAATTGGCGTGCGCAAAGTTTTGGGCGCGCGTGTTACAAGTTTGTTGTGGTTGTTTGGAAAAGAGTTTAGCCGTTTGTTGATAATTGCTTTTGTGATAGCGGCACCTATCGGCTGGTGGCTTATGAATAAATACCTGCAGGATTTTAAATACCGTGTACAAATTGGTGCAGGTGTTTTTGTATCGGCAATTTTAATAACTTTTTTTATTGCCCTGATAACAGTTGGCTATCGTTCAATAAAAGCAGCCTTGGCGAATCCGGTGGATTGTTTGAGAAGTGAATAGTGAATGGTCAATAAATCAGAAATCAACTTCTATGTTTAAAAATTATTTTAAAATTGCATGTCGACATCTGTTGCGTAACAAAACTTTTACGCTGATAAATATTGCAGGGCTGAGTTTAGGAATGGCTTGTGCAATATTGGCAATTCTGTTTGTAAATAATGAAGTGAGCTATGACCGGTTTCACCAAAATACTTCTCAGCTTTACAGGCTTACAACTACAATCACCAACACAGATAATAGTAAACAAATATTTGGAACAACAGGGCAAGTACAAGGCCCGGCATTTAAAGCCGCCATTCCGGAAATTGCGGATTATGTAAGAATCTTAGGCGTGAACGATGTTAACCTTATCGGCAATAATAAATCACTTGCGATAAAAACTATTTACGCTGATAGTAACTTTTTTAATGTTTTTTCTTTCCCGCTTTTGCATGGAAATTCTGCGCAGGCCTTAGCAAATCCTAATTCGATTGTCTTATCGCAAAACACTACAATAAAATTTTTTGGCACAGACGATGTTGTTGGTAAAGTAGTTCAGATTGAAGAAGGGAATGGAGTTAAGAATTTAATCGTAACTGGTATCGCAAAAAATGCGCCTTTAAATTCTTCTATTCAATTTGATGTGGTTGTTCCTTTTAGCTACCTGCAAACGATGTTTACGGATGGCAATTGGTTAAGTCAATATTTAACCACGTTTATATTGCTAAAGAAACATACAAGTAGTAAAGAAGTTGAACAAAAGTTTTCAAAAGTATTTGCTGCAAATGCACAAAATCAACTTGCTGAAGCAGGCTCAACTGTAAAACAATTTCAATTTGGATTAATACCCATAACAGAAATCCATCTAAACCCAATGAACCTGGCATCTAATGGAAGTGCCGCCGAAGAAAGGGGTTTATCAAATACAAGCAGCATTGCTTATTCTTACGCATTGAGTGGAATTATTGCTTTTATTGTTTTGATGGCATGCATCAATTTTATTAATCTAAACATTGCAGTTGCTTCGAAACGTTCAAAAGAAATTGGTATTAAGAAAATAATTGGCAGCAGCCGAAGGAATATTGTGTTTCAGTTTTTAACTGAAGCCTGTATTGTTTGTGTTACCGCTTTCTTTTTTGCGCTTGTACTTAGCGAATTATCACTTCCTGCATTTAATAAACTTTCAGGTAAGAATTTTTCATTCCAGGATTTTTTAAACCCTGCATTTTTTGTTTATGGAAGTATCTTAACAATTGTTTGTATCCTTTTATCAGGAATTTACCCTGCATATAAACTTTCCTCTTTTAATCCCATACAGGCCTTATTGAAAAAACAAAAATTAAGCACAAAAAATTATCTGGGGAAAGTTCTCATTGTATTTCAGTTTACGCTCGCAGTTGGATTGATAATAGTTGCATGCGTGTACTTCAACCAAATGAAATTTATTTCTAATAAAGATTTAGGATACGATCCGCATGATGTTATTCAAATTCATTTGCCGCCACAAAGAATAAATGCAAGTGTGATCAATGTCATGAAAAATGATTTACTGAGCAATGAATCAATATCACAGGTAACAAATGCAACCGGACTAAGTCCTTTCAATGTAATAGCTAATGGAAGGCAAATCTCCGCAAAAGCAAATGGAATTGATGCATCTTATTTATCAACTCTTGGAATTGATTTAAATGAAGGAAGAAATTTTTATGCGAACAATGCTGGCAACTCAGCCAATTCAATACTTATCAATGAAACTTTTGCCAAAGTTGCAGGCTTTAAAAATCCTATTGGGCAGCAAATAAAAAATATGGATGATAATCATGCAAAAACAATTGTTGGGGTAATAAAAGATTATCACTATGAATCATTAAAAGAAAATATTCAACCGCAAATACTTAGTTTAAATAGCGGTGAATATATGCTTGTTAAAATAAGGAATGGTAAAGAGATTGAAGCACTGTCTTCTATAGACAAGGCCTTCAAAAATATATTTCCAGGTCATTTTTATAAATACCAATTTCTTGATGATGAAAATGCAGCGGCTTACCAAACAGATGAACAATGGCAGCAGATTATTATTTACGCATCGATAATTGCAATAGTCATTTGTTGTATTGGTTTATTTGGGCTAAGTGTTTTTGTTGCACAGCAGCGTATAAAAGAAATTGGAATTCGGAAAGTATTGGGCGCAAGTGTCAGCGGCATTGCGGCTTTGCTTACAAAAGATTTTTTAGTACTGGTTCTCATTTCAATTTTAATTGCGTCGCCGGCTGCTTATTTAATTATGAGTAAATGGTTACAAGGTTATGCTTACCGTGTTCAAATAAGCTGGTGGCTTTTTTTAATTGCGGGAATAATGGCAATACTTATTGCTGTTATCACAATAAGTTTCCAGGCAATAAAAGCAGCGATGGCGAACCCGGTAAAGAGTTTGAGAAGTGAATAGAATTAATTTGCTGATGTGCTGATTAGCCAATATGCTAATGAAGAAAATAAGATTGTTGAATATTTGTTGGTTTACTGTAAAAATTAAAATCTAACAGTTATCTATAAACGAAAATAAATATGTTTAAAAATTATTTCAAAACAGCGTGGCGGAATCTTTCCAGGAGCAAAGTGCATTCATTCATAAATATTTCAGGGTTGTCTGTAGGTATGGCAGTAGCTATGCTGATTGGATTATGGATCTGGAATGAGCTTTCATTCAACAAGTATCACGAAAACTATAATCGGATTGCAGCAGTCATGCTGCATGAAACTTATAATGGTTCTATCAGTACCGGTGATGCAATCCCACTACCGCTTGATGCAGAAATGCGTAAAGATTATGGAAGTGATTTTAAGTATATAGCTATGGCGTCCTGGACTGAAAATCATACTTTAATTGTTGGTGATAAAAAGATTTCCTACAAAGGAGATTTTATGGGGTCTGATGCGCCTGAAATGTTTACGCTCAAAATGATTGAAGGAAGTCGTAATGGTTTAAAAGATCCTGCTTCTATATTAATCTCACAATCTACAGCCAGTGCTTTATTTGGAAACCAAAATGCTTTGAACAAAGTCATAGACCTTGATGATAAAACCGTATTTAAAGTTTCAGGTGTTTACCAGGATTTGCCAGAAAATACAATTTTACACGATGTTGCATTTATTGGGCCGTGGGAATATTACATCAATGCACCGGGTAATGGAAGATCATTGAGTGACTGGGGTGATAATTCATTGTTGATGTATGTGCAGATCGCTGATAACGCAAATATGAGTAAGGTATCTGCAAAAATAAATAACATCAAGCTTGATAAAATGAGCAGGGAAGATAGAATATATAAACCTGTTATCTTCCTTCAGCCGATGAGTAAATGGCATTTATATGCTGAGTTTAAAAATGGCATTCATACAGGCGGCGCCATTGAATATGTGTGGCTGTTTGGCATTGTAGGAATATTTGTGCTGTTGCTGGCTTGCATCAACTTTATGAATCTCAGCACCGCCCGCAGCGAAAAGAGAGCAAAAGAAATCGGCATACGCAAAGCAGTAGGTTCGTTACGAAACCAATTGATCAGCCAGTTCTTCTGCGAGTCAATATTGATGGCGGTACTGGCATTTGCTTTATCACTCTTTCTGGTTTGGCTAACGCTGCCTTTGTTTAGTCAAGTGGCCGATAAAAAAGTGGCTATTCTATGGAGTAATCCAATGTTTTGGTTAATGTGTTTTTGTTTCACATTGTTTACAGGATTCATTGCCGGCATTTATCCTGCTTTATATCTCTCTTCTTTTAATCCTGTTAAGGTCTTGAAAGGAACTTTTAAAGCGGGACGTTTTGCTGCGCTTCCAAGAAAAGTGTTGGTGGTAACTCAATTTACTGTATCAGTTATTTTAATAATAGGGACTATCGTCGTATTTAAACAAATCCAATTTGCAAAAAACCGGCCGATAGGTTATAACAAAGATGGGTTGGTAAATATTGAAGTAACAAATGATGACCTGCAAGAACATTTCGAAGCAGTAAAACAAGACTTGCTAAAATCCGGAAATGTAACAGCAGTGGCCGGATCATCAAGCTCAACGACCGGTGTAAATAATAACAGGGGCGATGTTGACTGGAAGGGGAAAGCTCCGTCTTTGACCTCCTTTTTTGGTTGGATCGGCGTTTCATCAGAATATGGAAAAACGGTTGGCTGGCAGTTTACAGCTGGAAGGGATTTCTCCACCCGTTTTATAACCGATTCATCAGCCATTGTATTAAATGAGGCGGCTGTGAAATACATGAATCTTAAAAACCCGGTGGGCGAAACAGTAAGAATTGGGAAAAAAGATCTTACTATAATTGGCGTAGTTAAAAATATGGTGATGGAATCACCCTATGAACCAGTTAAGCAAACTATCTTTCACATAGGCAGTAATTTTGATGATGTATTGATAAGGATCAACCCTAATGCTAACGCACATAAAGCCATTGATAAAATAGCAGCGGTTTGTAAAGCCTACTCCCCTTCTGTACCATTCTCCTACAGGTTTGCTGATGATGAATATGCAAAAAAATTCGGTAATGAAAATCGTATTGGTAAGCTGGCAAGTTGCTTTGCAATACTCGCTATTTTCATAAGTTGTTTAGGCCTTTTTGGCATGGCTTCCTTCATGGCTGAACAACGTGTTAAAGAAATTGGTGTACGAAAAGTATTAGGCGCTTCTGTATTTAATCTTTGGCAGTTACTATCAAAAGATTTTGTAATGCTGGTTTTTATCTCACTTCTTATTGCAATTCCGGCCGCTTATTATTTTATGCATATTTGGTTACAGAATTACGAGTACAGAACAAAATTATCCTGGTGGATTTTTGCTGTATCAGGATTTGGTGCGTTGCTGATTACTTTAATAACAGTAAGCTTCCAGGCAGTAAAGGCAGCTATAGCAAATCCAGTGGATAGTTTGAGAAGTGAATAGAATTAATTAGCCAATGTGCTAATGAAATAAGAATCTTAAGAATTTGTTTGTTTACTATAAAATAACCATCATCATTAAACGAAAATAAAATGATAAAGAATTATTTAAAAACAGCATTTCGTAATCTCAGAAAAAAAAGGGATACAGCTTTCTCAACATTTTTGGATTGACCATTGGCATTGCGTGCGCCGGCTTCATATTTTTATGGGTGAAAGATGAGGTACACTTTGACAGTAATAATGTAAACAAGGATCGCATCTATCTTGTAAAAACAAACGGCAATGTGGCGGGTGGCGTATTTACTCATTCATCCACGGCTGTCTCTTTGGCACCTGCGTTAGATTCTACAATGCCAGGCATTGACCAAACTTGCCGCACTACCGAAAATGAAATGTCGTTCCTCTTTACCATTGGCAATAAGGGGGTGAATGCTTCAGGAAAGTATGTGGAGCCTTCCTTCTTCAGCCTATTCACACCGCCTTTCGTTGAGGGCAATGCTGCAGGTGCGTTTTCCCAATTACATTCAATCGTGCTTACTCAGGAAGCGGCAATGAAATTTTTTGGTGATGAAAAAAATGTGATCGGAAAAACAGTGCTAAGGAATGATGGATGCACGGAGGCACAACTCACAATTTAGTAAATGTAAATTTAAGTAAAAATAGTAATCGTTGATAATAAGTATGTTAGGATATTAATATGCATGAATTATTAATAATTTCACATGCTAAATTTAAATAAATGTATTATATTTGCACCTATGGCACAATTGAAAGAATTAAAAAAGCATCTGAAACCGGGTAATGTTTACCGCCGCAATGAGCTTGCCCAATGGTCCAATGCCGTAGACCGTCACCTCGCTGCATTGGTAGACGAGGATACTCTCCAAAAGGTATCCCCAGGTGTTTACTACTACCCGAAGGAATCTGTATTTGGTAAACTCCCCCCGGAGGAAACAGCACTTGTCCGTGCTTTCTTAAAGGATAACCGGTTTCTCATGACCTCCCCGAACGCTTATAATAGTTTAGGGGTTGGAACCACTCAGTTGTACAATAAAACAACGGTGTATAACCATAAGCGTCATGGCGAATTTAAACTAGGTAACCGTACATTTCATTTCCAGATGAAACATCATTTTCCGAATTCAATGTCCAAAGAATTCCTGTTGGTAGATCTGATAAATAACCTTGATCAGTTGGCTGAAGACCCTGGTGAAGTATTAAAGAAGGTAGCGACTAAAGTGCCACTGATGGACCAAAAGAAATTATCTTATTCGGTTAAAGAGTATGCAAACATAAAAGCAAAAAAAATACTCTCGCCAATGCTCAATGAAAAGTAAACCGATGGCGTCAGATTATTTACACAATCATAAAGAATTCCCTTCATTGTTAAAAATTGTTGCGGATGAAAGGAGTATAATACCTGCACTGGTTGAAAAGGATTACTGGATCATGCATGTATTGTATGGATTATCAAAACAAGGTTTTAAGTTTGAATTAAAGGGTGGCACATCCTTATCAAAAGGATATAAGATTATTGAGCGTTTTTCAGAAGATATAGATATTCATATAACGCCACCTTCAGCATTTAAGATCAATGAGAACCCGAATAATACGAAACCGTCAAATATTGCGGCAAGGAAGGGATTCTACAACTGGTTAGCAACAAATATTAAAATTAATGGAATCGTTGCTGTAGAAAGAGACGAAGCTTTTGATGATCCAGATTATTACCGCAGCGGTGGCATACGGTTATTTTACAAAGACGTTTTTGATAAAATCGAGGGCGTTAAGGAAGGTATTCTACTGGAAGTAGGATTTGATACTATCACACCTAATCAAAAACTAACTATCAGTTCCTGGGCTTTTGATAAAGCCATCCAAACTGCGGGTACTGATATCATTGATAACAGGGCTATTGACATTGTTTGCTATGACAGGGGCTACACATTTGTTGAAAAGCTCCAGACCATTGCAACAAAATTCAGGAAGGAACAAAGTGGTGAAAAGGAGCGACCTAATTTTATGCGTCAGTATTATGATGTGTATTGCCTGCTGGGTGATGATGCCGTACAGAAATTTATAGGCACAACAGAGTACCTGGCACATAAGCAAAAAAGATTTCCGGCTGCAGACAGAGCGATCCCGGTTGCGGAAAATGAAGCTTTTTTATTGAATAATTCTGCGGTAAAAAAAGATTTCATAAAAAGATATAAGGAAACTGCTGCACTTTATTATAATGGACAGCCGGATTTTGATGCATTGCTTAAAAGAATAAAATTAAATATTGACAGACTATAATTACCGAAATATTGCATTTAACCAACGAGCCGCGCCTTAAAGCGTGGCTCGTTTCCGGGCCTTAATAATCATATAAATTGAAGGGGTAAGATTTTCAACTTACCCCTTCAATTCTTAATTTAAAAACTCTATCCCCTTTGCAAAACTCTCACAAAGTTGAAATGCTTTTTGTGTCCTCAATTGTCCGGTACCACCGCTCATCTAAAATACACTTGCGTATATTTTTTCCCCCAACTGGCGCTGGCCTCCAGGCCAGTGATTGTCCGTTACTAATATCTCCAATACTAACTTTCCCCCCACCAAAATAAAAATCCAAATTATTTGTTCGTTTACTGTAAATAATTATCAGCATCAGGATTCACAGGATGAGAGGATTTACAAGATTTCCTTTATCCTAAAATAGTGTAATCTTATAAATCCTGATTCAGACAAAAGATGAAAAGTAAATCGGTTGATCAAGGTACTTGCCTTTGAAGGAGCCACATGTAAAGAGCCTGCGCCGGTTGTAAAATGAAAATATACCCTATTTGTGGGTTTACTTATCAAAATTGCTTAATCGCATAAAGTTTTCCTCCCTTTATTTCAGTAGTTTCAAGTAGATTGTCGATATGGTGTGTTAGGTTATCCATTTGTGTATTCATGTTGGTAAGCAGGGCATTTGTTTCAGCGTTAGCGTTAGGTGCAAATTCCATTTGCAATAACTGTGTATAGGCTTTAATACAAGTAGCCGGAGTTTTTAATTCATGGGAAGTTATAGTTATAAAATCAACTTTTTGTTGAGCAAGTTCAAGTGAATGTTTTTGTTCTACAACAGTATTTTTTTCAACTTCTACTTTTTTTTCTAATGATCTTCTTTCAGTTATGTCTTCAATTGCTAATAAAATCATTTGGTCCTCTTTTCCTGCAATTTTTAGTTTCTGAGCATTTAAAATTAATACCTTATGGCCTATTGATATAAAATTGTTTTCA